>Ga0315338_1000862_pt1 | contig 50422 bp, 50 predicted proteins | sample ASW8metaG_FD_204518 | JGI IMG/M metagenome (GOLD analysis project Ga0315338, IMG submission 204518) | Ammonia-oxidizing marine archaeal communities from Monterey Bay, California, United States - ASW #8 | ecosystem: Environmental > Aquatic > Marine > Coastal | place: USA: California | collected... | reverse complement strand
CGGCAGAGGCTTCAATGAAATTGCCTTCTGGATAAATCAGGAACAGGCGCGGCTCACTTCCTTTGATCTGGCCGCCCAAAATGACTGTTGAATTGAAGGCACTATCGGCCTTTTGGCCAGTAGCTGCGGTTGACTGAATCTCTTCGCGGAGTATTTCGCCGACAAGGCGCGCGACCTGAAACATCGACGGCGCTTCGAGGATGGAAGGGTTGCGATCATCGGGTGCCTTGGCCCGTTCATCGAGCATGCTGACTAGGGCTTGTGTTGTCGCAAGATTGCCCGCTGTCAGCAAGGTAATGGATCTCTCGCCCGGGATGCACCAGTTATGCATTTTCTTAAAGGTTGAAACATTATCGACACCGGCATTCGTCCGTGTATCTGACATAAAGACAAGGCCCTTGTTCAGGCGCAAGCCAATACAATAAGTCATTTTAAACCGTTACTCTTTCATCTAAACTATTGCTGCTGAACCTGAAGCGATACGCTCATGGTCTCGCCACTGTCACCGATACGCATACCGGAAATGGGCGCGGCATCTTTGTAGTCCAGTCCGGTGGCGACCCGAATATATCGCTCATCCGGTGATATACCATTTGAGACATCAAAGCCAACCCAACCTATGCTGTCAATATAGACTTCGGCCCAGGCGTGACTTGCGTCCTGATCAATCCGGTCATCCATCATCAGATATCCGCTGACATATCGTGCCGGGTAGTCCATGTGCCGAGCCGCAGCGATAAAGATGTGGGCATGGTCCTGGCATACGCCTTGCCGGGCTTCCAGCGCCTCTTCAATGAGTGTTTCTGAATGGGTTGCCCCGGATTGATAGGATACTTCTTCCGCAATTTTTTGTGAAAGGGCATGCAGCCGCGGAATATCACTCACAAAATCCTCACCTAAATCCTTCAGTAGACGCCGAAGATGTTTGCCGGGTGTCGTCAAGGGGGTGACGCGCATAAAAAACCACAGCGGCGCATAGCCGCCATGTTTGCCGATAACGCCATCATTGTTAGATGTTTCAACCTCACCTTCACAATGGATGGAAATTTCGGTGCTGCCATGTTCAATACTGACAAGGAAAACATGATTATTATTCTGATCGTTAAACTCAAGTTCCTTTTGGCCGCCCTCAATTGTCGTTTCCCAATTGATCACCGATTGTCCTGCGCGGGTTTTTGGGGTTAGGCGCACCTGTTGCAGCGCATAATGTACAGGCGCATCATAGGTGTATTTCGTAAGGTGAGATATTTTCAGACGCATGATCTATCCAATGAAGCGATAATCCTTTTCGATCTGATTGCCGAGCGCAATATTATCGCGAATAAATTCCGTGATAAACTCATGCAATCCATCGTCAAATATGCTTTCGATGGATCTTTGTTTAAGCCGCGCCCGGATATTTCCCCCCAGATCATGGCAGGGATGGCGTGCTTCGTAGTCTTCCTCCAGATAGTTTAGGTTGTCCATAATCTTGGAATAACAGAAGGCTAACGAGCGTGGGAGTTGCCGGCTTAATATCAGGAATTCAGCAATGCTGACCGGGCTGAAATCCCCCTGATGACGCCAGCGATAGGCGCTTTGCGCGGAGACGGAGCGCAAAATGGTTTCCCATTGCACATTATCCATCGAGGAGCCGATGAAGGAGGCCGAGGGCAGCAGGACATAATATTTAACGTCGAGAATTCGCGCCGTATTATCCGCCCGTTCCAAAAAGGTTCCAAGGCGGGCAAAGTCATATATATCATTACGGAGCATGGTTCCATGCAAGGCCCCGCGAACCAGCGCGCTTTGCTGGCGAACGGTACTCAGCATCTCAGGCAATTCGCGGGCGCGTGTCGGCCGCGTTAGAAGTGCTTTTAGGGTTATCCAGCACTCATTTGTCGCTTCCCAAACCTCACGAGTGAGAGCGGTGCGCACCAACCGCGCATTATTACGGGAATCATCAATGACCGACAGAACGCTGGAGGGATTATCCCGATCGCGGAGCAGGAAGTCTATGACTTCGGGCGCATCATACTGATCGTATTTTTCCTCATAAATCTGCTTCACGCCCGCTGTGGCAATAACGGAGGCCCATTCACTTTCGGCGGCGCTGGACCGGGTGAGGGCAATCCGAAAGCCGGCATCCAGCAGGCGGGAAATATTCTCGCTTCTTTCCAAATACCGGAACATCCAGAACACGCCACCTGCGGTTTTTCCCAGCATCGTCGGTTATTCCTCCAATACCCAGGTATCCTTGGTGCCGCCGCCCTGACTGGAATTCACCACAAGCGAGCCTTCTTTCAGTGCAACGCGTGTAAGACCCCCCGGTGTAATCTCGGTTCGCTTCGGGGATACCAGCACAAAGGGACGGAGATCTACATGGCGCGGGGCCAGCCCCTTTTTTGTCAGTATAGGCACGGTGGAGAGCGATAAAGTCGGTTGCGCGATATAATTTGAAGGTCGGGCTTTTAGCTTTTTGGTAAAGGCGGCTAACTCCCGTTTGCTGGCCGCCGGCCCTACCAGCATGCCATAACCACCCGATCCATGTACTTCCTTGACCACCAGATCGGACAGGTTATCGAGCACATAGGAAAGCGCCTCCGGCTCCGAGCAACGCCAGGTTGGGACATTCTTCAGAATGGCTTTTTCGCCCGTATAAAACTCAATTATTTCAGGGATATAGGAATAGATTGCCTTGTCATCAGCAATACCGGTCCCAGGGGCGTTGGCGATGGTAATGCCGCCAGCGCGATACACATCCATTATACCCGGAACTCCAAGTTGGGAGGCGGGGTTAAAGCTGAGCGGGTCGAGATATTCGTCGTCAACGCGGCGGTAAAGAACATCAATAGGCGCATATCCGCGCGTGGTGCGCATGGCGATGCGCCCATCGACAACACGCAAATCATGTCCCTCGACCAGCTCCGCACCCATCTGATCAGCAAGGAAAGAATGCTCGAAATACGCGGAATTATGGATACCGGGTGTGAGGACGGCAAGAACAGGCCTGCCGTCGCAGGCTGGCGGCGCGCTGGCGCATAATGACCGACGCAGGTTTGCCGGGTAATCACTGACTTCCCTGACCTTTATTTGCGCGAAAAGCTCGGGAAACATGTACAGCATGGTCTCCCGGTTCTCAAGCATATAGGAAACACCGGACGGCGTACGTGCATTGTCCTCCAGCACGTAGAATTCGTTTTCTCCGGTCCGTACGATATCGGTGCCGACGATATGGGTATAGACATTACCCGGGGGCGAGACACCTATCATTTGCGGCAGAAACGCCTCATTATTGGCGATTAGCTCGGCAGGCACACGCCCAGCCCGCAGGATTTCCTGCCGGTGATAGATATCATGAAGGAAGGCGTTGATGGCCTGCACCCGTTGTTCAATACCTCGCGATAGCCGAGACCATTCGCGGGCAGAGATAACCCGCGGCACGATATCAAACGGAATAAGGCGTTCTGCCGCTTCTTCGCGGCCATAGACATTGAAGGTTATCCCGGTTCGTCTGAAGAAAACTTCGGATTCGGCAGATTTTTTACGAAGGCGCGCCGTGTCTTCGTTTGTAAACCAATCCTCGTATTGACGATATGGCTCCCGAGTATTCTTATCGGTGCCAAACATTTCGTCAAACATAGGATTTTGTTGTTCCATATAACCAGAGTATAGAAATCGCGGGGGCTGGCAATAGGTAATATCCCGTAAGATCGGGACTTAATTTATAAAATGAGACTGGAACGCAGTATCGCCTTTTGGCGTGAATTCTATAATCCTGGTGTCTTTTATTCTTCTGGCCCATCCTTCACTTAGAAAATAGTCTAACAAAGCAGTCCCGACAGATCCGGCAAGGTGACTGCGCCGCGCGCTCCAGTCAAGGCAGGACTTGCACAGAGGACGACGGGACTTTCCAAGCTTGTCCAGATCGACGCCGAACTGCCCCATAAAAACGCGGCCCTCATCGCTTAATTCCAACGCGTCGGCATCTTCCAATATGTATCCGCGAGTGCGGAGGCTATCGAGCATTTTAACGCCGTAGTCACCGGCCAGATGATTGTAGCAAACACGGGCTTTGCGCAAAGCGGGATCCTTGGGGCCGGTCCGTGTTCGGATATGGCCTTTTTTTGCGGCCAGTCCCATCAGGCTCTCCAGAACATCACCGACATCCTCATCAGAAATAGAGAAATACCGATGCCGTCCCTGCTTGCGATGGCGAATAAGGCCGCCCGCCTCCAGCTTGGAGAGGTGCGCGCTTGCCGTCTGGATCGTGACATTCGCCTCGGCCGCGAGTTCAGTTGCTGTCAGTGCCTTGCCACTCATCAACGCAATCAGAATGTTCGCACGTGCGGGATCGCCAATGAGGGAGCCGAGCAGGGCTATATCAGGACCTTCTTTCATAGTTCGATTGTAGACGAAGTGTTTTAGTAAAGCAATAAGCTACATTGTGGCTTCACCCAATTTCAGGAAGAAAAAAGATGATTACGTGCATAATCCGCTACCACATTGACCCGACAAAAAAACAGCAATTTATCAAATATGCTGAGAACTGGGGAGCGGCAATCCCGAGATGCGGCGCCGATCTCGTTGGTTATTTCGCTCCTCATGAGGGCTCAACCACATTGGCTTACGGTGTCTATAATATCCAAAATCTTGCGGCGTATGAGGAGTACCGGGCGCGCTTGGCTACAGACCCGTTGGGTCAGGAAAACTATAAATTTGCGCAAGAAGAGAAGTTTTTACTTCGCGAAGACCGAACTTTTCTTAAACTGGTCTCCCACCCTTATTCTGAAAAGGTCAAACCATGATTGCCGTTATTTTTGAAGTCGAGCCTAAAGCCGAGCATAAACAGGCCTATCTTGATATTGCCGCCAGCCTTCGACCTATTCTGGAAGAGATAGATGGGTTTATTTCCGTAGAACGGTTCCAGAGCCTGACGAATGAAAATAAAATTCTGTCGCTTTCCTTTTTCCGTGATGAAGAGGCAGTTGCAAACTGGCGACGTGTTGAGGCCCATCGGCGTGCGCAGGAAGCTGGCAGAAATTCACTTTTCGCCGATTATCATTTGAGAATTGCAAGTGTTATCCGCGACTATGGCATGGCGGAACGGGATCATGTGCCGTCAGATAGCAAGGAAATCCATGACCCGTAAAGAGCTGAAATTCGTCATTACGGGCTAGTGAGGGGTATCCTGGCGACTTGATTTTCGATCCCTGGAAGCTGTGAAGGTATATAGCAGTCTCTTACCGGCGCCGTTGCTCAGCTTGTACCAAAATCGATAGAAGGGATGGACGATTTTTGTGAGGCCGGTTATGGCGGAAGGTCTCTCAAAACGTGTGTCGCCAATGGTGGAAGGGCTGACGAGGTCCGGCGTCACGGGGGAGGGTTGAACGAGCAACGTCTCCAGCCCGGTTTCCCAGGCGCGACTATGGACGATGTCCACCGGTACCCAGTTTTTCTGCATAAAGTGCAGGAAGGTTTTTGCTGCTTTTCGGGTCAGCATGTAAGCATAGGCACCACTTGGTGACGTGGGCACACGGGTTAGCCAATGAGTATCGCCAAGGGGGGCAAGCTGTCGGTAACCGATATCGAAAACCTTGCCATGCCCGACAAAACGGATCACGTCCCATTCAATGCCTACCTGCTCAATATTCTCCAGAACCTGCCGAAAGGTATCCTCCAGGAAAACATCATCTTCCAGAATAACGGCGCGGTCGATATTCTCATCGACCATCTTCTGATATATGGCCCGGTGGGACAGAAGGCATCCGATCTCGCCATGTCCCAGATCCTTGCCAAAATACCGAAGGCGACGCTCCCGATCATAATCGGGCAAGGTGTCAATATCCAGGGCATAGCCATCGGTTGCCGGAAAAAACACAGGGATAATACCGACCTTACCCAGTCGCTCCTCCATATCCTGACGGCGATGGGTGTCTTTTGGCCGGTTAATCACAAACACAGGTGGGAGCGAAATATCAGAAGTGCCAGTCAAGGATGCCCCTATTCATGAGTTGAGAGATGAGGATTAGTACGGAAAATTATTCCTAAATACAAGACCCGTCCTCGTCGGAATTTCTAGGTTGAACGTGCCGCTTCTTCATCAATTTCTTTAATCTTTCGCTGCAGTTGATGCAGATACTGATCGCGGACATTCATCTCTTCCAGATGCGCGACAGTATTGTTGAGATAATCGCGGCAGGTGCCTAAATGACCTTCGCCGGAGGCAAGAAAACGCGCCGTGCTTTGAAGATCCAGATCGGAAATATAGCGCGGGTGAGAGCGGTTCATGATAAAAGTCAAACCGGTGATTGTTCTGTCCGGCAACGCCATTGAAACGGTTTTGGCATCGTAGGATCCGGAAATCATTTCCCGCATCCAGAGGATTTCTGTCTCGCTTTCGATAGCCTCCGCAGCGATATAAAACGCACGGCCATTGCAGGACCCTCCTTTATCCAACGCCAGCATAAGACCGGGTTTTTCAGGGCTTCCCCGCCCGATAGAGGCTTTCAGGCAAAACCGGCGGCGATAGCCATAAAGCCGCGCCGGTTGGCAATCTGTGTAGTGAAAAGCCGGGTTCCACAGCAAAGATCCATATCCAAAGACCCACAATCCTTTATCCGGCGGTAATGCGGAGAGAAAATTATGCCGGTTTTCCTCCCGTTCCTCATGGGTGAGGGCGTGGAAGGGGCCGTGGCGCCGGGCTTCGCTGATTAGTTCATCAACTTTTTCACGGCTGAACTCTTCTCGAACAAGCATATGCTCTCTTTACGTTTTACTTTATGCCCGGCCATAAATTGATGCTATACGGGGGCAGGGATAATTGGTTCAGGTAGGTTCAATGTTGAAGAATATTCTTAAGAATGTCCAGAGGCAGGAAATAGATTTCTCAAGCCTCACAAAGCCGCGAAAGCCCAACACCTACCTGATGTCGCCGTCGGGCTATTGCAAATACTCGCCAAAGGACGAAAGTCCGGTTTTCGAGATGAGTGCCGCCGAATTAGCCCAGAGATTTGAGCAAATTGCACTGGCGGAGCCCAGAACTGAAAAAGTGGGCGAGAGAGATATGGCCGGAGAAAAGCAGGTCGATTTTGTGCAATATTCCGCAATGATCGGCTATCCCGACACCATCACGGCGCAGTTTATAGATCTTGAGGACGGGAAATCCACCTTGGCCGTTTTTAGCCGCGCGCATTATGGCTATCGCGATTTTGGAGTGAATGACGCTCGTATTAAAGACTGGATGCAGAAATTGCAGGCCGCGCAATAGATCTGTGACCTGAGCGCAGCCCGCCAACCTTCAAAGACCAAGAATAAGTTTCGCCATAATATTACGCTGGATTTCGTTCGATCCACCGTAAATGGAGACTTTACGGATATTGAAATACCGCGGTGCGGCACCGCTGGCATAATCCGGTCCGACCGGTTCTTCATTCTGACCCGGATATAGCGGCGTGAAGGGCATCGCATAGCTACCAACAGCCTCCAGCGCCATTTCCACGACTTCCTGATAGAGATCCGTCCCCCGGCATTTCAGAAGCGACGATTCCGGGCCCATATTCTGCCCGGAGCTGAGCTTGCTCAAAATACGGAGTTCCGTCATTTCAAGGGCTTCAACGGCTACTTCCAACCGCGCAAGCTTGGCTCCGAAGGACACGTTATTAATAACCGGTTCTTGGCCGTCAACTTCCGTTCCGGCAATGCTGCGAACTTTCTGAAGGCCACGCTTCAGGCGCCCGGCATAGGCCCCGCCGCGCTCAAATTCCAGCAGATATTTGGCATAGGTCCAGCCTTTGTTGGCTTCGCCAATAAGGTTTTCCTTTGGCACCTTGACGTCGTTGAAAAAGACCTGATTGACCTCCTGCGCGCCCTCTACGGGCAGGTCAATTGTCTGGATCGGGTCGACAGACACTCCTTCGGATTTCATATCGATCAGCAGGAAGGAAATTCCTTCCTGACGTTTACCTTCCGTTGATGTTCGCACCAGACAGAAAATCCAATCGGCATATTGTGCCAGCGTCGTCCAGATTTTTGAGCCATTACAGAGAAAATGATCCCCTTTATCTTCGGCTTTCATTTGCAAGCTGGCCAAATCAGAACCGGATCCGGGCTCAGAATACCCTTGACACCACCAAACACTCGATTCCCGCATATCCGGCAAGAACCGCTGCTTCTGATCTTCAGAGCCGAACTTCATGATCACAGGGGCGCACATGCTGGTGCCGAAGGGAATCACTCCGGGTGCATTGGCGTCCGCCATTTCCGTCTGGAAAATATACTTCTGTGTTGATGTCCACCCGGGACCGCCATGCTCTTCCGGCCAGTCCGGGACGAGCCAGCCTTTTTTGGCTAGGGCTTTTTGCCATCTGACATGATCTTCTTTGGGAAGATAATTGTTGCGGTTTTCTGCCATCTTCTGTTTCAGATCATCGTCAAACTCGTCTGCTAAGAACTGTCTGACTTCATCCCGAAACGCGTTGTCCGTTTTTGTAAAGGAAAGGTCCATGTCTTTCTCTCTTTTTTATTTTTAGTGACGTTATTTATTGGTACCTGTTTGGCGTAAATTGTAACATCATATATAGGGAACTGTACAAGACGTTTTCACAAAAGATGTACAAGGATCAAAAAGAATGAAAAAAACGGTTAAACAGCTCGTCGAAGAAGCTAACCAGCATATTGAAACCTTGTCTATTGATAAGGCGCTTGCGCTTCAGGGCAACGATGGCGTGACCTTCATCGATATCCGTGATATCCGGGAGCTGGAGCGTGATGGTCAGGTGCCGGGAGCGGTCCATGCACCACGCGGTATGCTCGAATTCTGGGTTGATCCGGAGAGCCCATATCACCGTGATTTATTTGCGAGCGGTAACAAGCTTGTCTTTTTCTGTGCAGCGGGCTGGCGATCAGCACTGGCGACCAAGACGGTTCAGGATATGGGATTGGAAAATGTCTGCCATATCGATGGCGGTTTCGGGGCGTGGCGGGATGCTGAAGGACCGATTGAAGAACGAAAACCGCGTGGGGACTGAAAATAGAGGCGCTATGTCGGTTCGACGACGGCGTCTTTTTCAAAGAATTCCGGGATGAGCAAATAGGCGGCCGTAAAGAAGCAAATCGCGCCGCCGAATGTACCGATATTGGCGATCAGGGGAATGTTTAATACGTTTTGTGGTGAGGCGATGCTGGTCATCGCTGAGATCATGAACAGGATCGAGCCCAGAAGATTGATGATAACTATCCACCAGGAGACAGCTTTGGGTTTGAAGCTAAATGTCGTGTGAGAAAACTCCATGACCGCAAGCTGACTGGCAACGAGAAAGCAGATGGAGCCGAAGAAATTGGGGGTCCAGACAAGTGCATCATAATCCTGCCATCGGTCTCCGGTGAAAATCGCGTCACCCGTATTGAAATTGAAGAAAATCGTACCGGCCAATTGAACCGCGCTGGAGAGATATCCAAGGTTACGTCCGCGCCAGCCGACAAACCGCCAGCGTTTCTTTCCCCTTTCATGCAGATCACTTGTCTCATCCAGAGAGTTATTGAGAGCCTGCAGCCATTGGCAATAGGCGGCAGACGTGAAGAAGAAAGAGCCTGAAAAATAGACGTAATCGATCCAAGGACCATGGATCCACTCCAACCCCTCAACTTTCGGCCAGAGGGAGGCGGCACTGGCGATCGCGAAATGGGTGGCGCCGATCATAAACAGAACTGCGATCCACCAACTGATATCTCTTGGGGCAAAAACTTTTAGCCAGTGATGCCGGATACGTGAGAGTGCGTCGTGGGGCTTGTGAGCCACGGGATGGGCCACCGCCGCCGCATTTGTTTTTCGAAGGCGGCGGGATGTCTGGTGCAAAAACCCTTTCTCGGGATGGAAACGCACCACCCAAGTGATAAACGGGCCAAACCCGCCGCTTTTAATTTCATCGCGGGGCTTTCTGCGCATTAATGGTGATGGCCACTGGCTTCGGCCTCAGTCAGGGGCACACTGACAGGGTGATTTTCGAGTCGCTTTAGGGCTGCCTTCATGTCTTCGACAAGAAGGTCCGCAAGGTCACGGCTGACACCGTGACGGACGAGAATGCGCTGAATGACAAGCTCCTGACGATTGGCGGGGAGGGCGTAAGCCGGTACCTGCCACCCACGGGTTCGAAGCTGATCGGCGAAGTCGTAGAGGTTCCAACCTGTCTCCGCGCCCTCTTTCATTTGCCAGCAAAGGCCCGGAATGCCACCTTTGCCGTCATAAATAATCTCAAAAGGGCCAAGTTCAGAAACTTGTTTGGCGAGGTATCCGGCGATGTCGTAGCAGGCCGTATGGATTTTGCGATACCCTTCGCGCCCAAGCCGCAGGAAATTATAATATTGGCAGGCAACTTCTCCGCCGGGACGGGAAAAATTAAGGGCAAATGTTGGCATATTGCCACCGAGATAATTCACGTCGAATATCAGATCTTTGGGCAAATCGCTTTCTTCACGCCAGATGACCCAGCCGACACCCAGCGGGGCGAGGCCAAATTTATGACCTGAAGCGTTGATGGATTTCACCCGTGGCAGCCGAAAATCCCAGATCAGGTCCGGATCGCAAAAGGGGGCCAAAAACCCGCCGCTGGCACCATCTACATGTATTGGGATGTCAAGCCCGGTTCGTGCCTCCAGATCATCCAGCGCCGCTGCAATTTCCGCTACCGGTTCGTATTGACAGGTAAAGGTCACGCCTAATGTGGGAACGACACCAATGGTGTTTTCATCACAGCGGGCCAAGACTTCCTCGGCAGTCATTAGCAACCGGCCCTCTTCCATGGGGATTTCACGGAGTTCAATATCCCAGTAACGGGCAAACTTATGCCAGCAGACTTGCACCGGCCCTGTAATCAGGTTGGGCTTGTCTGTGGATTTTCCGGCGGCTTTTCTTTTATCGCGCCAGTTCCACTTCATGGCCATGCCGCCCAGCATGGCGGCTTCGCTGGACCCGGTGGTGGAGCAGCCGACGGTATTAGCAGCCTCCGGCGAATTCCAAAGGTCTGCCAGCATGTGAACGCAACGGGCTTCCAACTCGGCGGTTTGTGGATATTCGTCCTTGTCGATCATGTTTTTGCCGATGCATTCATCCATCAGCTGATGCACCTGAGGTTCCAGCCAGGTCTGGCAGAAAGTCGCAAGATTTTGCCGGGAGTTACCGTCTAGCAACAATTCATCATGAATGATCTGTTTGACCTGTACCGGATCGTTCTCCGCCTCCGGCATTCGGTATTTAGGCATGGCATTGGCAATAGCCGAGGTTGCGTAGATATCGTCAAACAGATTTGTCCGGATATCATCTTTTGAATGCACAGCCATTAGGTTTCCTTACTCTGTCATTTAGTTCCCAAAAAAAAGAGGGTAGCAAAAGCTACCCTCTTTGGTGAAGCAGTTTCCTGTTATTTCTTTTTGCCCAATAACCCACCGGCAGCGTCCAGCAAGCCCTTGATGGCGTTAGGGTCTTTTTCTTTCACGCCTTTGATAATGCCTTTCAGTCCGCCATCGGAGCCCTTGGCGCCTTCAACCAAGGATTTAAGCCCCTCCGGGTTCGCTGCATTTTTAAGAATACCCGCAAGATCCGGGGCGTATTTCAGGTTATCCCAAGAACCTGAAACGATAATTGGCACAGCGACGCCTGCCGACTCCGATCCACCTTGGCCTTTCGATGTGGCGACCAGTTTAGGCTCTATGCGGTATTTGAGGGTTTGCGGTGGCAATTGAACGGTTCCGGCACCTGTTAGCCGAACAAACGGGTTCAACATATTCAAGTCGTTATTGGTCAGAATACCATTTTCAATCTGGAATGTGCCCGATAGTTCCGCGAAATCCGTTTTCTGGGTCTCACCTTTACTGGTAAAGGCGCTGGTGACATTGCGGGCCATGGCCGCAAGATTAATCCCGGATATGGACCCATCTTCAAATAGAAACTGGCCATCGCCATTAAGTGCTGCGACCATATCGGCCTGCGACTTGCCGGTGGTATTGGCATCAATCTGGAAAAGGCCTGTGCCTTCCAGTTTCTTGAAATCCGCAGCATCAGTCAGCAAGGGCTGCAACTGAATATTCTTGATCGAAAATGACTTGGCGATTTTTAATGTCGGGTTCTGGGCGTCAATACGGACGGATCCCGTACCGCTTCCCTCATACAGACTGAATTCCGACAGGGTCAGGTTCAAAATTGCATCTTTTAATGTCATACCGAGCGCGCTGCGCCCGATTTTGACTTTTTGAACCAGAATTTCCTGAACCGACAGATCAAACTTGGCATTGGCCTGTTTAAAGCCGGAAAGATCGATGGGGCTCGTGTCCCATTTCTCTCCGGATTTCTTCGGCTCTGCTGCTGCAGAAGATGTCGTAGTGCCTTCCTTTTTGGCAGGGAGGTATGGATTGATATCCAATGTCTCCAACGCCAATTGTCCGACCAAATCCGGGACAGAGCCGCCGAGATCAACGGAAAAATCCCCGACTCCCTTGATTTTATCAAAGGCGATATTGGCATTTGAGAAACTGTATTTCGTATCATTCACCTTGACTTCGCCGCTGACTTTCAAGGGACCAAAACCTTCCCCCCCGGCCTGAATTGGCTGCCCGACCCAGGCCGCCAGTTCGCGCACAGAAGGAACATCCAACGTAGTGCCACCGCCAAGGACAAGAGGTTTCAGCGTTTCAATCGTGCCGTCATAGGTGAGATTGACATTCCTGGAAGTGAGACTGGCGCTCGTCGTGGTTTGCTGATTATCCAGCATGGCCTTCAGCGAGCCGACTTTCAAATCAAGTTCGGTTTTTTCAGCGTTCCAGACGGCGCTGCCCTTGGCTTCGAAAGGATCGCTAAGTCCTGTCAGAATAACATCCAGATTAACATCTTCCAGAAGAGTTTCCGTTCCGGATTTTTGATCGATATAGCGAACCGTGCCACCGACAATGCGGACATCCCCAAGATTAACGTCTGATATGCCAAGGTTCATGCCTTCTTCGCCACTGGTCTCTGTCTTGGCGGCGACAGTTTCCGTTTCGGCCTTGTCGCTCTCAAAAACCCAATTTCCTTTGCCGCCTTTATCGACTTCCAGGTTAATGACAGGTTTGGTCAGGACAAATTCGTCCACCTGCACATTGCCGGTTAGGAGTGGTAGCAGATTAAGCTCCAGTACCAGACTTTCGATGGAGGCCATATCGGGATTTTGCGCGCCATTCGCATTGGAAAAGGCCACGTCCGATGCCTTCAGCCCAAGAACTGGGAAGAATGAAAGGCTGAAATCGCCCTCAATCGAAAGCTCCCTCCCCGTGGCGTCATTTGTGGCGGTGATCAACTCCTGCTTGACCCGGTCCATGGGGACGACGAAAGGCAAGGCAACAGCAATTGCAATGATCACGATCAGAATAACCAGTATTCCATAAACAACCTTTTTCATGCGTCCCTCCAGTGAGCCCTATTCGAGTAGATAAATTTCGAGTTTTCATAATGACATAAATCAAATTCCGGCACAGATAAATTATAGCGAAAGAATTTGTCACAATTTTGCCGGTATAATGGATAAACTGACGAATGAAACTCATTATTCAAGCTTAAGGATAATAAATGATCCGTCCGCTGTTGTTGCTGATCTTGATTGTCTGGGGCGCTGGCAACGGCCTTGCCCGTGCCGCCAATATGGATATGCAATTGGTTCTGGCCATCGACGTGTCATCCAGTGTCAGTTGGGACGAATATAATCTGCAGATGCGGGGAGTTGCCAATGCCTTCCGCGACGAAATGGTTATTGAAGCGATTGGCGCCGGTCCTACGGGCCAGATTAGTGTAGCGGTGACTCATTGGGCAGGGCAGGGAGAACAGCAGGTAGTGGTCGACTGGCGGGTCATTGCAAGCCCGGAGGAAGCACGGGCCTTTGCCGATACCCTCGATAATACACCGCGGGCCTTCCCCTACGGTGGGACGGCCATCGCTGGTGCGCTGGCCCATGCGCATTCATTATTCGCAAAAGATCGAAATGTTTCGTTGCATCGGGTCATTGACGTTTCCGGAGATGGCGAATCTTCCATCGGGCCGCCGCCCATGGCGATGCGCGACCGGGTTGTCCGCGACGGCGTTATTATAAATGGCTTGCCCATACTGGATGAGAAAACGGATCTTGAGCAATATTATCGGGAGAGCGTCATCGGCGGCGATGGCGCGTTTACGGAACCAGCCAAAGGCTATGATGATTTTTCCCGCGCCATTGCAGCGAAGCTGGCGCGGGAAATTCGCGGAACCTGGCGCGGGGTCTAGGGCGTCGGCGCGGTTCTTAACCTGGGCGGTCTAGCGAAAAGAAATTATCGACATAGCAATAGTCCATATAGCCGAGGCGGGCGAGGGGCTGATATTTCGTCATATCCACCATCCCGTCCGTAATGATGTCATCACTGATATGGATCCCGATGACTTCGCCCATCAACATGGAATTTTTATGGTCGGGGTTGTTGGAGGGCAAGTCGATGGTTTTCCAATAGATGCATTCCAAATGTGCTGAACTTTCCAGAACACGGGGTGGTTTTACCAGTTCCGCCGGTGTCGGCGTCAAACCGGATAGATCAAATTCGTCAATTGCACGTGGGGCGGTGGCGGATGTCGCATTCATACCATCACGCAAATCATAGGTGACCATATTACAGACGAATTCACCGGTACGTTCAACATTATGGAGGGTATCTTTGGCGCCACCTTCTGGATGATTGCCATTTATTCCAAGCGCCACCATTGGCGGATTATCAGCCATGGCATTGAAAAAACTGAAAGGCGCCAGATTGACGGTACCGTCTTCGGCGAGGCTGCTGATCCATCCGATCGGGCGTGGCGCCACAAGGGCCTTAAACGGATTACGACGAAGGCCGTGAGGCTCTGAGGGTTTATAAAACATGCTAAATAGTACTTTCAGATATTCGTATATGGCTGCGCGCCCAGATTCTACTCAAAACTAGCGCGAGGCATTTGGCGGGGCAAGTCAGGATTTATTTTCTTTTCTTGGGCGGGCTCCTGTGGTACATCGCAGAAATGGAACAGTTAAGCATCATCCGACGACGACGAGCCGACGCAATTACTTGCGCCGCTTGATGCTGCCTGTTTTCTCCTGAACATATTCGTGACGGTTTCGGGCTCTCGCAAGAGGCATTCCAGACTTCCCTTTTCTAATGGACACCCGTCATGTACCAAATTATTCACGAACGGCCCGAAGATGCCGCCCTCATAGAGCCTCTACTTGATAAATGTTTTGGCCCGGAGCGGTTTGAAAAAACGGCTTATAAAATTCGCGAGAACATAAATCAGCTTCCCGAACTTAGCTTCATAGTGCGCGACAATGGCAATTTGCTGGCAACCATTCGATATTGGCCGTTGCTTATTGGCGGGAATGCAGCCGCTATATTGCTTGGACCCATCGCCGTGGAGCCGGATCGACAGGGCCAGAAAATCGGGGTGACGCTTATCCGTAAAAGCCTTGCCTTAGCGCAAGTGCTTGGCCACGAAATTGTCGTCCTGGTTGGGGATCCGGAATATTACGAGCAATTCGGTTTTCAGAATGCGTCGGCCTTAGGGCTTGAATTTCCGGGACCTGTGGCCGAGAGACGGTTTCTGGTCAAGGAGTTGGCGGATGGTGCCATAAACGGTGTGAGCGGCATGGTTGAAGGGCTTAATCCAGCGAGCGAGCCTATGTCGGAGGCCATGAAATCCAAGGAAGTTGTTGCCGGTTTATCGACCTTCTCGCCACCAGCCGAGGCATAGAAAGCCGAGGGTAAGCAACAGCGCCAGCAAGGGTGGCATCATGGATTGCCGGCTATAGCCGGTCACATCGTAATTTTCATTCACCCGCAGGCCAATCCAGTTGGCGGAAGCCTGGCGATTGTCTGGTCGTGTGCGGCGGATATCCGGTAATCCGTCATCGGTAAGCCAGCGAACACCGCCGCCCGTCGTTTTTGCCACCGGCGCCACAATTTCGGCAGTTGTTCGGATATCCCGCAGTTCTTTAGGGTTCAGGGCCCCTACGGCCACTAGCGACCTAAGATCACCATCTTCGAGAATATGCAGACCACTTGTCTCAATAGGCAGACTGCCGGTCTGCGCGCCGTTTTCGGTTTGACGGAGCTCGACTTGGCTCACTTTTCCGTCCGGGTCTGTCACAGTTATGGTTGCCGTGTCTTCGCTTAGGGATCGCCGATAGAGAACGAGATTATTTCCCTCTACTACAGCGCGGAGCTGTTCGTCTTCAAGTTCCGGCTCCTTCATCAGCCAATGAGAAATACGGCGTAACAATTCTGACTGCGGGCCGCCGCCTTCAAACCCGCGACCCCAGAGCCATGCATGATCGGAGAGGAGTTGTGCAACCCGGCCTTCACCTTGTTTCTCCAAAATAAGCAGTGGCTGCTCACTTGGACCGGTCATCAGGGTCGTTCCGCCGGTTGCTTCCGCTTCTATCATTCGGAACCAGCGGCCCCAATCGCGATTGTCATTGTCGGAAGCTTTTAAAAGTGCCGTCACCGGATGTCGTTCGCCGATTTTGCTGATGGCAGGAACATACCCTTCATTAAAGACATAACCCGTGGGCCGACCGGGCAATATTTCCGCGAGCGGCGTGCGATAGAGACTAAGCGGTGTCGCGAAAGACGGGCCCGCTGCCTCCAACAACGCACCGCCATTTTTCACATACTCCGCGATATTGCGGATATAGGCGCTGGGAAGGACATTTCGGCGGCGGTACCTGTCAAAAATAACGAGATCGAAATCATTGAGCCTTTTTTCAAACAATTCGCGGAATGGAAATGCGATCAGGGAAAGTTCGGTAATCGGGGTGCCGTCCTGCTTTTCTGGCGGCCTCAAGATAGTAAAGTGGATGAGATCTACGGAGGGATCAGATTTCAAGATATTGCGCCAACCTCGCTCACCCATATGTGGCTCCCCGGAGACTAGTAGAACCTGCAAGCGATCCCGGACACCGTTGATGGTGATATAACTGCTGTTGTTTTTGTCGGTGAGTTCCCCCGGCAGCGGATCAACGCTGACCTCAACGAAATTAGGGCCACCATGGGGCAGGGTAAGCTCGATTTCCACAGGCTGACCAATTTCCGCCAGCTGCGATTGGATCAATTCGCCGTCGAGCTTGACGGATAGCTGTGTGGCAAACGCCGCTTCCGTTAAACCAAAGTCTTCTACTTTTACAACCAGCTTTAAGGGCTGATTGACAATCCCAAACGCGGGTGCCCTGACAACCTCAAGAACGCGATCTTTTTCCGCTTTTTCTCCGGTTAGCAGGAAATGAACCGGCCCTTCGCTTTTGTCCAGATCAGCAGCTTTAGGCGTGTCATGTATTTGCCCGTCCGTCAGGATGATGGTGGCGGCAATCCTGTCAGCGGCAATATTCTTGATCGCCTGATGTCTTGCCTCAAAAATATTGGTGCCACCTTCATCCCCCGCAATCATGTTGATATTGCTGGTGGCCGCGATGGTTTCCACCTGAAGATTATTTTCCGCTTCGAGCTTGGCTTTAAGATCGGTATAGGCGCGGCTCATGACGTCTTGCCGTTCGCCGATCTTCTGGCTATCGGTCTCATCGAGGATAATTAGCGCGATATCATCAATAAATTTCCGTTTTTCTGAGATGAGCACGGGATTGGCGAGCAACAACAACAAAACCGCCAGAAGTGCGGCCCGCCAAAGGCTTCCACGACCGCGTCGCCACAGACTGAAACACAAAATTGCGGCGGATAACGCGATCAGACCGATCAACCACTCGGTCGGGATATGCGGGCTGAAATGAAGCTCATGTGCGAGCGACGCGGCGTTCATTGGCCCAGTCTTTCCAGTATGGCTGGAATATGAACCTGATCCGCCTTGTAATTGCCGGTCAGCGTATACATCACCAGATTGATGCCAAAGCGGTAGGCTAGTTCCCGTTGGCGATCATTCCCGGGTATCGTCGCGGCCAGTGGTTTACCATCTGCACCGATGGCCCAGGCGGCGGCCCAATCATTGCTGCCGATCAGCAATGACGCAACACCGTCATTCCCCTGATTTTCAGACGTGTCCTCTATCCAGACATCGCCTCCGGCATATCGCCCGGGGAAGCTCTGCATCAGATAGAAAGATCGGGTGACCACATGATCTGCGGGCACAGGTACTAGTCTGGGGATATCCAGTCGGGAGAGAAGTTGGCGCAGCCGGATATTCTCTGGGCTGTTAAAACGATCATCTCCAAATCCGCCGACGGCATTCTGGTTTTGGGTGTCAAACAGTACGGTCCCGCCACCTTTGAAATAATCATTGAGTTTAGCAATGGCCTTGTCGGAAAGCGGTGCGAAATCTGCCGTTACAGGCCAGTAAATAAGCGGATAGAACAGCAGAATATCACGCTCGATATCGATGGCCAGTGGCTCGCGGGTCTCAATAGAGGTCCGGTATCGTATTTTCTCACTCAGGCCAAAAAGGCCTGCATAGCTCATGTTATCCACGTCCCGGTCATTGGTCTGAATATATCCAAGACGGGTTTCCAACGTTGCCGCGAGAAGTTTTTCTTCATCTGTAAGATTTTGTTGCTGAGCATATGTATTTTGCGGGAACGCTATGCCACCCAAAGCCAATACAGCGAGCAGCATCGCGGCTTTTGAAAGCCCGCGGGGCAGGGGCAATTTGCCTTGCAAATAAAGAGAAACAAGTTGATCAATTAAGACTAGTAACAACGCGGCCAGCAGCAGCGGTGCGACAAGATCAATCACTGCCGCACGTTCGAAATCCCGAAGTTGTACGGGATAACCCGCCGGGTTCGTGACCGAATACTCGGCATTGAACTGCCCAACATTGACGGCAACGCTAAAATCGCCATTTCCATAATATCCGGCTGGATGGCTTGCATTCAGGCGCATCGTTTTTAGGTTGGCCGTATTGAGCGGCTCCGCCGATCCGGTTTCAAAGGTGAGCTTTCCAAAACCATCCATCACCAGGAACGGCGGCAAGATTCTTTCACGGACAAGGGCATCGCCGCTAGCCTGCCCCATATTGCCGATTTCCCGGAGCATTTCGACAAACATCCCCGACAGCGGCAAGTTGGACCAATCCGGTGTCGCGGTAATATGAAAAAGAACCAGCCAGCCTTTGCCGCGTGGAACGGCGGTCACCAGCGGTGTCCCGTCTTCCAACTGAGCCCATGTTTTTGATGTCAAATCAGCTGTCGGGTTGGCAAGGACCTGTTTTAAAATTTTAATGTCTGCCGGTATATCCAGAAGCGCAAAGGGGCTTGTTTCAGGCATGGGACCTAATGTTGCCGGTTTGCCCCAGGACATGGCGCCTTGCAGGCTGCGATTGCCGGAACGTAGATCAACCGGCACCAAAGTGGTCGTGGAATTTGCAAGCTTCGGTCCGGCAAATCGGATCAGGATACCGCCTTTGTCTATCCAGTTTCCCAAGGCTTGCTCTTGTCCCGCGGGAAGGTTGCCAGTATCGCCAAGGGCAATAAGGGATGGTCCTTCCTCGATGAGCGTGGGCAGGTCCTGTCGTGTGATGTCAAAAAATGGGGCCAGAGCCTTCGCAAGATAATGGTCTTCGTTGAGCAGGGGCTGATCGCTTTGTGACCGTTCTGCACTTAAAAGCCCGATTTGCCGCCGCTGCCAACGATAGTCCAGCAGGAAGGTTGCGCCCGCGGTGGCGGCATCCTCTATGCTCAGCTGCCCGATTTCATTGCGGACTTTGTTTGGCACATCAAGCGGGACGGTAACGGTATTTTTCCCGTTCGCGAAAGAGAAGGGCTCTGAGGCCAGTATTTTTCCGGCTGCGGTCCGCGCTGTGAGCACGCCATCGATGGGAGGTGCGTCGCTTGGCAGGACTAGCGGGACTTCCATAACTTCCCCGGAAATCTTCGGTGCTTTGATTAGGGGAGACGTCAACACAGTTTCCTGCTGATAGAGTGTGATCGGGCCAATCCCTGAGAGGGTTCCCATAAAAGCGGCAAGATCCGGTAGTGTTTCATCTGCCTTAATACCGCTGGAAAGCCAGATAAATTCCGGATCTTCCAGCAGTGCGAATTGCAGAAGCAACGGACTGAGGAAACCGAAATCTGAGGGCCAGGATTTCGGCCGAAGAGAGAAAGCCACGCCAAGCGCCTCGGTCGTTGAGAGTGCTTTTAAGGTGGGTTCAATTCCTTCGGCGGCCTCTGCTGTTGGCACAATATAAATTTGCCGTTCCTGCCGCGCGGCGTCGCGAACAAGATGATTTAAGCCATCGCTCACGCTGCTCCAGTTTTCTGCGGCGGTCCAGCCATCATCAACGATAAAGACAACGGGGCCGCCCCGGTTTCCCTGTTCCGGCAAATTGAGGATCGGACCGGAGACGGCGAGAATAACCAAAGCCGCGATCATTAGCCTTAGCAAGAGCAGCCACCAGGGCGTTGTTGCGGCGGTTTGTTCTTTCTTTTTCAGGCGGTAGAGAAATTGGATTGCCGGAAACAGGATTGTTTTTGGCCTTGGCGGCACCATCCGGAGAAGCCACCAGATCAGCGGTAATGTTGCGAGGGCGGCGAGGACCCATGGAAACAGAAATGAGATCGCGCTTAAACCTGCCAAAAATCAGACCCCCTTTACCTGAAGGGCCTCAAAAGCCTCAGCCAGGATCGAGCTGGCATTTTCATCCGTACGATGGAACGCATATTCCCAGGAAAACTGGCTGGCAAGGGTGATAACCGCCTGCCGATGTTCCCTGAACAGATCCTGGTACTCTGATTGGACAGATTCCACGCGGCCAATGGTCATACCCTCTTCATCAGATAATCCCTCGAACCGAGTCCGTCCCGAGAAGGGAAGGTCAACCTCAGCCGGATCGGCAACATGGACGAGAAGGCCATTGCAGCCAAGATCAACAAATGTCCGGATAGCGGTTTTTAGATTTTCAATGGGCGCCAAAAAGTCGCTGATCATAACAATTGTTGATTTTCGAGGAAGCCTGCTGGTTTTTAGGAAGGTATCAAAATTAAATTCGCCGCGACGGTTCATATCGGCAGCAAATTTGTTAAAGGCGGTTGATCCGGTTGCGGCTTTCTCCGAATGTCCAAAAAGGCCAAATTTCTCACCGCCTTGTGAAAGCAGGAGGGCCAGTGCCATTGTCAGCACGGAGGCGCGGGAGGCCTTATTTGTCTCGGCTGTGCGAGAGGCATATTTCATGGTTACCGTGTTATCGCACCAGAACCAGACGCTTTCAGAGGTTTCCTGCTCCTTCTGGCGAATGAAGACATGTTCGCGTTTAGCGCTTTGTCGCCAATCGATACTGGTGGTGGCATCATCAGGCCCATATTGTTTGAACTGCCAGAAGTCCTCACCGATGCCGGTGCGGCGACGTCCATGAACGCCTATGTCATGGGCCGAAGTCTGATGTGCTGCTGCAAGGGTCAGCGACGGGAGGAGGCCTGCAAGTTTTTCCGCTTCCCCCTTCTCATCTAATTCCTGGATGGATGCGCGGTGCGGCTTCAGCATCATTTATTCCAACGGGGTCAAAAGCGAGTCTATGACATCATCCATAGTGATGTTTTCCGCTCTCGCTGAATAGGATAGTGCCATTCGATGCTGCAGAACGGGCTTGGCCAGCGCCACAATATCATCGACAGACGGGCTCAGGCGGTTTTCCAGCAATGCTCGTGCCCGTGCCGCCAGGATCAATGCCTGACTGGCGCGCGGTCCGGGTCCCCAGGAAACATATTGATTGACCAGTTCATTCTGGCTTTCACCGGGACGCCCATCGCGAACAAGCTTCAGGATTGCTTCGATCACCTGATCACTGACCGGCATTTCCCGTACAAGATGCTGTGCGGCGCGCAGATCGTCCGGAGACAAGACCTGCTCAGGACGAACTTCTTCATTAACGGTTGTTTCCAGAAGAATGCGCCGTTCCGTCTCTTTGTCGGGATAGCCGACATCTATTTGCATAAGGAAACGGTCAAGCTGCGCTTCGGGGAGAGGGTAGGTGCCTTCCTGCTCGATAGGATTTTGCGTCGCCAGCACATGAAAAGGGTTCGGCAGGGCATAGGTCTCGCCCGCCACGGTGACAAATTCTTCCTGCATGGCCTGCAAAAGCGCGGACTGAGTGCGTGGGCTGGCACGGTTTATTTCATCGGCCATCAGCAGCTGAGCAAAAATCGGGCCCTTGATAAATTTAAAATGCCGGGAGCCATCCTCGGCCGTCTCCAGAATTTCCGAGCCCAGAATATCAGCAGGCATCAAATCGGGGGTAAATTGGACCCGTCGGTCCTGAAGCCCCAGAACGCCGCCCAGTGTTTCCACCAACCTCGTTTTGGCAAGGCCCGGGACGCCGATAAGGAGGGCGTGTCCTTTGGCGAGAAGGGTGATCAGGGTCAGTTCAACGACATGTTCCTGTCCGAAAATGAAGCTTCCAATTCCGGCCTTGAGTTCCGTCATTTTCGCGGACAGGTCGTCAACACGCTCAAGAATTTGTTGTTCCGTGTTCCGATTAAGGGTCATTTTTATCGTTCCAATCAAAAAACAACAGAAGTTTATCTGCTCATTTGATAGCCAGCCTCGAATATCCTAAATATAGTATCAAAATAACAATGGTTAAGGCCAAAAATATGACTGAGGCACAAAATCAGGCTGGGCTGGCAGGGATTATCCAGCAAATCAAAGGCCAGAAACACCCACCGGTGCATTTATGGAACCCGGAATTTTGCGGGGACCTGGATATGCGGATCGCCCGCGACGGGACCTGGTTTTATCTAGGTTCCCCTATTGGCCGAAAGCCTTTGGTGAAGCTGTTTTCAGGGGTTATTCGCCTGGATAATGATAAAAAATACTACCTTGTCACCCCCGTTGAGAAAATCGGCATTACGGTTGATGATGCCCCTTTTGTCGCCGTTGAGATGTTTCGCGAAGGAGAGGGACGAGAGCAGGTGTTGAGCTTTCGGACCAATGTTGACGATTTCGTGATCATGGATGAGGATCATCCGTTTCGGATAGAAATTGATCCCGAAACCAAGGAACCATCCCCGTATGTTCTGGTGCGAGGCAATCTTGAGGCGCTGATCGTACGGTCGGTTTTTTATGATTTGGTCAATCTGGCGATAGAAGAGGAAATAGACGGAAATCAGCTTTTTGGATTCTGGAGTAGCGGGCAGTTTTTTGAACTAGGCCCAATGGATGAAATTTTTGAAAACCGATAGTCAGCGCATCGCACAAGCGATCACACCAAATCTTGAGCCCATCCCCACTGAGATCTCTCCTGCTTTGGATTTGCAGGGGAAATACCGGGGTGATCATGATCTGAACCCAGCGGGCGCCCCGTTGGCGGATACGACATTTACCGCCGCTGCTGTGCTCGTCCCTATTGTCCTGCGCAAAGAAGGCCCGACAATCCTTTTGACCCGCCGCGCCAGCCATCTCGCCAAGCATCCCGGACAAATAAGTTTTCCAGGCGGACGCGCAGAGGAGACGGACGACACCGCTGTCGAAACAGCACTTCGCGAGTCAGAAGAAGAGATATCTTTGGCGCCGCATTTGGTTGATGTTATTGGCGCGCTGAATACATATATAACTGTTACACGCTATTCTGTGACACCCGTGGTGGGGTTGGTAACGCCGACATTCTCACTTGCACCGGAGGTTGGCGAGGTGTCGGAAATTTTTGAAGTGCCACTTGCCTTTCTGATGGATTCCCGGAATCGCAAGAAACATAGTGGTTTTCATAATGGCGTTGAAAGATTTTGGTATGCAATTCCGTTTCAGGATTATTATATTTGGGGGGCAACAGCAGGAATGATTAAGGATTTATCGGAACGGGTTCGGCTTTTATGATCAGATCAATTCTCTTCCACTTAATTCCGCTGCTTCTCCCTTTTGTGGTTTACGCCCTGTATTTATATTTCAACAAACGGGCGGGAGGCGATAAAGGCTGGGGGCGTAATTCCATTGCCATTGCGACTTTGTCGGGATTGATCCTGATGACCTTAAGTCTGTTGATTCTGGGACTGGTCAGTGGTGAGCCGAGGGAAGGCACCGTCTATGTCCCTCCGCGATTTGAAGACGGCAAACTTATCGAATCCCAGATCGTTCCTGCCGACAAGAAGAAGGACTGATCTAGTTATGTCGGGCCCACGCGCCCTTGTGGACATTGTGTCTACGCCACCGCCTTGGCGAACCTGGCCCGAAACAGAAGCAGTCCTGACGGCCCTTGATAAGGTGGGTGGCACTGCTCGTTTTGTTGGTGGCTGTGTGCGGGATGCTCTGCTGGGCTTGTCGACGACAGATATCGATATCTGTACGGACCTCAAACCTGAGGACGTTGTCGCGGCGCTGGAGAGTGTCCAGATCAGGGCCATCCCTACTGGAATTGACCATGGTACAATCACCGCCGTATTGGGGGAGCACTCCTTCGAGATCACCACATTGCGGGTAGATGTCATAAGTCATGGGCGGCATGCGGATGTCGCCTTTACCGGTGATTGGAAGCAGGATGCCGCGCGTCGGGATTTCACCGTCAATGCGATTTATCTGGACCGGAACGGCGAGATTTTTGATCCGGCTGGCGGACTGAATGACTTGCAGGCGGGCAAGATACGCTTCATAGGCAAAGCAGAAGACCGCATTCGTGAAGATCGCCTGCGTGTCCTTCGCTATTTCCGGTTTTTCGCGCGCTTAGGGGAAGATAAGCCTGATCCTGAGGCGCTCGAGGCTTGCCGCGCCGCCGCCGGGCAACTCGACAAATTATCTATTGAGCGTATCCGGAAGGAACTCCTCCTCCTTCTCGCGACAAATCAGCCTTTTACCTCCGTCCAGCTGATGGCTGAAACCGGCGTGCTGACAGCTATTCTGGAACAGGAGCCGGACCTTGGGCTCTTGCGGTCATTGTTGTCGCTGCCTGTTGGTTCCGACGAAATTCAGAGGCTTGCGGCGCTGCTCGGCGGTGCGCAAAGCCCTATTGAGGCAACTGCTGAGCGTTTAAAATTTTCAAACAGGCAGAAGAAACGGCTTGCGGCCTTATCTGGACAAGATGTTTCGGAAAATCTGCCACCGCAGGATCGCGCAACGGCGCTTTACCAGCTGGGGGCGGAAGCATTTGCTGATCAGGCATTATTGCTATGGGCTCGTGATCCAAAAAATTCGGAATTTACGGCCTATCTTGAGGACGCACGTAACTGGTCTGCTCCGATATTTCCTGTGGCAGGTGCTGATTTGCTTGACCGAGGAATGGAATCCGGACCGGAATTGGGCAGGCAACTTAAAGAGCTGGAAAGTGAATGGATTAACTCCGGCTTTACCGCAAGCAAGGCGGATTTGCTGAAAAGGCTCACTTAACTCCCAAAATCCAGCCTTCCTCTGATTGGCATTTCTCGCTTTCTTCTTCCGAAAGCCAGTCTGGCACCGCAAACAGGTCTTTGGCTGTTCCGACGTTCAAATGACCCAGGAACCAGTCACGGCAAGCCATAACCTGACGCGCGTCTTTAATCGGATGGTCATAGACATCAGGCGAATTTAGGCTTGGCCAGATTTCGGTGAGGATAGTACCCTCCAAATCGCCATCCCAATTGGTTTCAAAAGGCCAGAACTTAGCTTCCTCTGCTAGGCCGGCTAATGCCGCAAGCCCGGTTAGGGTCTGGCTGCCAACGGATCCTTGTCCCAGCAACTGCCAGACATTCATAATTCTGTATTTCTGATCGAGAAGATGCCGTTCGACAATCCGCCATTCGTTAAACCCTGTGTGGTCGAAAGGAGGTTTCGTTCGGGTGAGTGAAGGTGTTTCAGCGGCAGCCGGGCAGCCCCAAAATGGGCCGGGACGGTTGGAGATTTCTGTGTTCAACATAGATGCAACTTGAAAACGGTTATTACTATCGCGCTCATCAGAAAAAAGGGTATCTGTCAGGTTTTGGGCGGCTGAGCGGCCTCCGCTCATGCCACTTCCAGCGGGATAACCAAAAGGAAAATCAAATCCGACGAAGGCATTCCCGGGATGTACGTGCAACAAATCTTTTATTCGTTTCATACAGGCGGCGCGGGTTCTAAAATATTCAGGTGACGGTTGCGAGGAGAGGTTTGACCAGGCGATCCAACAGCGATCAGGAGAGGGCCTTATGGGCCCCGGTGTTGCCGCTGCGGACCAGTCAACAATGATAACGAGATTGAAAATGGCTGGAGTGGCTCCTGAAACCTAAAGTATGGTCTATGTTATACTAGAGCCAATGGGTGGCCTTGAAAATGACAAAATCTGTTCTGAAATAAGGCCATATGCTTATGCGCAACAACGCGAAAGAGGAGAATAGGATGAAGCAGGTCTTGCTGGTTTCGGCAATCACCCTTTTTGTGTCGGTGTCTGCCCCGGTTATGGCGCAGTCCAATGATGATAGCCCGGAAAGTCTGGCGACGGAGGGGATTACAAAGCTGATGGACGCCCTCGGCGTCTTTATTAAATCTATTCCGCAATATGAAGCACCGGAGATTTTGGACAATGGCGATATCATTATCCGCCGCAAAAATCCCAGTGATGAGGAAAAAGAAGAGCCGAAACTTGAGGAAACAAAGACGTAAGCAGTTTATAGTTTTGAATATCACCACGGAAATCGGATAGGATTGGGCCCCTATAACACCTAGCTTACGTGTCAACACATTGAGATGGAGCAGCACAATGGAACATGACACGAAAATCGATGCTATTTTGGCCCGCGACATCAGCCAGGATGGGCAGTTTGTTTATGGCGTCAAGACTACGGGCATTTATTGTCGCCCCTCTTGCCCGTCACGTAGGCCTAAGCTTGAAAATATTATCACTTTTGGCGTGCCGGAGCAGGCGGAAGCTGACGGCTATCGCGCCTGTCTGCGCTGCCGTCCTGATTTGGTGAAAGTCGCCGATCCGAAACTTTCCTTGACCCGCCAGATTTGCCGTCTGATTGCCGCTCATATCGACGCGGCGCCCGACGGAAAAATATCCATGGCGGCATTGGCGGCGGAGACGGGGTATAGCGAAGATCATCTCGCCCGCAGCTTCAAAAAAGTCATGGGGATTTCACCCGCCGACTATTACGACAATTTACGGACGTCCCGCTTTAAAAAGAATGTGCAGGCAGGCGAAAGTATATCCGGGGCAGCTTTCGGTGCGGGATTTGGCTCCTCCAGCCGGCTCTATGAAAAAGCCCATGCCCGCTTTGGCATGACCCCGGCATCTTACGCGAAAGGCGGAGTTGGGGCGGAGATTGCCTATTCCTTCGTTGATTGCTTTTTGGGGCGTATGCTTGTTGCCGGAACCCGAAATGGCATATGCGCGGTCTATTTTGGCGATGATGATGAAGCGCTTTTGGAAGAACTTGAAGTGGAGTTTCCAAAAGCTGAAATCGCGCCGGATGTTGGCCGCTTGGCGGAATGGTCTGAGGGCATTATCGATTTCCTGGAGCGTGCGTCAGGTGACTTACCAGACATTCCACTTGATATGTATGGAACAGCGTTTCAGCGGCGGGTTTGGCAGGAGCTTTTGAAAATAGGCCCCGGAAAAACCAAAACTTATCGCGATATTGCGGTGGACATGGGGCAGCCCAAATCGGCGCGTGCGGTTGGCCGGGCTTGTGCGACAAATCCTGTTTCCCTGATCGTTCCGTGTCATCGCGTTATTGGTACAGATGGAAAGTTACACGGATACCGTTGGGGCCTGGAGCGCAAAGAAGCTTTACGTGACTGGGAAAAAGCTAGTTAGATAGTTTGGCATCGGCAAGTTTGACCGGCGGTTTATTTTGTGTAAATCGCCGGAGACTTGCCTCCTTTTTGCGGGCAGCCAAATGAGCCTGCTTATCGCGATATTGTTGCCGGGTAGCGGCCATGCGGGCATTGGTTGATTTTCTCCGTTCTGCCTGCCAGAAATTGAGAACTTTTCGTTTGTAGGGAATGTAATATTTGGGTGTTTGGGAATGATAATGCGCGACGGCCATATTCCATGACCGGGTTTTAAGCTGCAGTGATTTTAGAAGCTTCGCCGCATATTGAGTGTTGTGCGCAGGATCCAGTGCCGCATTGAGATTTGCAAAAGCCTTTGGATGGTAATGCAGATTAACCTGCATGCAACCGACATCAATATTCCTCACGCCTTTGGCCTTTAGCTGCTCAACCTCGCGGATGGCGGCGGCTTTGGTTTTGAGGTATCGCCCGCGGCCTTCCGCATAAACTGTCCAGGGCCAGGCAATAATTTCCTGCTTTTTTTTATGCCAACGACCGGATTCTGCTTGGGAAATAGCCCGCAACAGGTGCTTGGGCAGGCGGTTTTCAATCTCGCTTTTTTCAATGGCGGCCTGGCAAATACCTAGCATTTCCGGGGAATTCGACGGAAAAGGCGTCGCCTGGACCGGTGCCGGTAGAAATGCTCCAAGTACCAGAGTCATAATTAAAATCATAAAGCGCATATCGCTCCTCCTGCTTAAGGAAAAGCAAGATTTGCGCCAGTTTCAGCTATCGCCGTCGATATCGAGATTTTTCTGCATAATCACCGTGTCGACCCAGCGATCATGCTTGTACCCTACCGCCTCCAGGATACCGACATGGCGGAAGCCATGAGCCCGATGCAGGGCGATGGAACTGCGATTACCGCTATCGCCGATCACGGCCACCATCTGTTTTTTCTGCGCCGTCCGGCATTCGTCGATGAGTTGGCTAAGTAATGCCCTTCCGATACCAAGACCCTGCGCTTCATCGCTGACATACACAGAATTTTCAACGGAATGACGATAGGCCGGGCGGGGACGATAGAGGCCCGCATAGGCATATCCTACTACCCTGCCTTCCTTCTCAGCCACGATATAGGGAAGCTGTTGTTCCAGAATAGTGTTCCGGCGGGCTGTCATTTCAAGTAGATCCGGCGGCTTAATTTCGAAAGATCCAAGGCCGTTCAGGACACTTTCACCATAAATTTCTGTGATTGCCGCCATATCTTCTGAAGTCGAGGGGCGGATCAGGAAGCTGTCATTTTTTTCCATGGCGGGTTTTGATCTCAGGCGCTTAGCAGGGAACTGTCGTTGTGGGTTATTTCATCAATAAAATAGCCCAGATGTTGTTGTAATCTTTCAAAACCAACCGACGGGGTCATCGTTTTCTGATGCATATAGAGGTTTCTATTGATCTCAATCTGGAGACTATGAACATTTTTTTCGGGATTACCGTAATAGGAGGTAATAAAGCCGCCGGCATAGGGCGCATTCTGGCCAATGTCATATCCATAGGACGCAAGCGCACGCAAAGTCGATTTGAAATGCGTACCATCACAGGAAGTTCCATAGCGATTGCCCAGAATCATGTCGGGTCGCCCTCCTGGAGCGCCCGCATTATTGCCGGGTGGCATTGAATGACAATCTATCAGATAAAGAACACCAAACCGTTTCAAGCCCTCGTCAATAAGATGTTGGAGTGCATAATGATAAGGGAAATAGCACGCCTGAATACGAGTATGGATTTCGTCAAAATCAAGCTTTTGTCGATAGATTTCTTTGCCCGCCCCAACAATCCGCGGAATCGTACCGATACCGCAAGCTACCCGCGGGCCATTGGAGGTGACATATTCGGGGAGAGGCCCTCGAAACATATGCGGGTCAAGCTCGTAGGCTTCCCGATTGACATCGCAATAGGAGCGGGGAAAAAGTGCCCTTAAAAGCGGAGCTCCATAAGCCGGAGCGTCCACAAACAGTTCATCCACAAGAAAATCTTCAGACTGACGCAGTTCGGTCCGTCCAAGCGCTGAGCTCTCGACAAATTCCTCCGGATAGATACTGCCGCTATGCGGCGAGGAAAACACGAAAGGGGTCCGCCAGTCAGTCGGCCAGACAATTTCAATCGGATTTTCCAGAACACTCATCGGTCTCTATCTTTCCTCGCGGCGGACTGGCTGACTAAATTAGTAAATTGTCTTCTTTGCCAGACCGTCTTCGATAGTATAATCTTATTTTACGTAAGTTTTGAATGACAATAATGTGGTTGAGTAAACATGGCGCGCATATTGCTCGCAGAAGATGACGATAATCTCCGTCCGTTTTTGGCCAGAAGCCTTGAAAATGCGGGCCATGAAGTGCTTGCTTTCTCTGATGGTGAGGATGCATTGCCGGTCATGGCTTCCGGTGAAATTGATATATTGGTCTCCGACTTGGTTATGCCGGGCATGAATGGTGTCGAGCTTGCCCGCCTCGCCAAGGAAAAGGCACCCGATCTTCCGGTAATTTTTATCACGGGGTTTTCGGCCGTCGCGGTTGAGGCGATGGAGACAATCGACGGGGTTAATAAAGTGCTCTCGAAACCCTTCCATCTGAATTCATTGGTTGAGGCCGTGGATAGGGCGCTGGCGGATCAGGAGGCATCCTGAGCCTTTGACCGCTTTTTGCGGGAACCGTCCAGATAGCGCTTGCAATGGCATGGGGCGGGCAGTATATATCGCCAATTCCTGCTGGCCTGCGGCCACGCGAGGGCGTATAGCTCAGTTGGTTAGAGCGCTGTGTTGACATCGCAGAGGTCACAAGTTCGAATCTTGTTACGCCCACCATTTCCCGACATTATAGGCTCGACATCGGATTAGGGTTTGCACCATATTAGTGTATGGAGCGAACAGCAAAAATATCCGAATCCGATGAAATGACACCTGATCAGCTCAGACAGCATCGGGAGCGAATTTTTCCGATAATTCTGTCCTTTATTTCGGCTTTTGTAGATGCAATTTGCTATATCGGGCTGTTCCGTACCTTTACGGCGTTCATCACTGGAACCCTGATTATTCTGGCGGCTGATGTCGTGCAGGAGGATAGCGGCTTTATAACAAAGATCATTGTTGCTGTTAGTTTTATAGTGTGCCTTCTCCTGTGGGTACTTATTATCCAGCGATTTCTGGATCATCGACTGATCCGGCCGGCCCTGTTTCTTGTCGAAGCTGCTCTGCTTGCCGTTTTTATGGTTGGCGGCGTATATCTGGCTCCCTTGCCCGCAGCCGATTCCCCGGAAACAATCTTTCTTGCCGTCGTCGCCGTCATTGCCATGTCCCTGCAGAATGCGCTGATGGCGGTAGTCCTAAGCGCCCATGTTCCAACGACCGTTATGACGGGTAATCTGACGCGCTTTGCCGTGAGTACGATCGCGATTTTTGGGCTCTCACGAAAAGACGAAAGAGCAAATTTATCAGGGCTGTTCGAAACACGTAGCCAGCTCAAACATTATCTCTATGTCCTGTCAGCTTTCGTGATTGGGGCCCTTGCCGGTGCGGCAGGCTTCTTTATTGTCGGATTTTGGGCGCTTGCCTGTCCTGTCATTGCGCTTGTCGGTCTGTCATTGTACCGCTCCTGATAATCGAAGGGTACAAAGTAATTATTAAAAATAGGAAGTTACCTTGACCAGAATTTTTATCGATGCCGATGCCTGTCCGGTCAAGGATGAGATCTATCGTGTGGCGGGGCGTCATAAACTCATGACATATGTGGTGAGTAATAGTTGGCTCCGTATTCCGCAATCTTCGCTTATTGAACAGGTGGTTGTGGATTCCGGTTTTGACGCAGCGGATAACTGGATTGCTGATAATACCGCCGAAAAAGATGTGGTGATCACCTCTGATATCCCGCTTGCGGACCGATGTCTGAAGAACAAGGCAATTGTGCTTGGACCAAGCGGAAAGGCCTTTACGGAGCAATCCATCGGCATGTCGCTCGCCATGCGGGACCTAAATACGCATTTACGGGATACCGGTGAGATTTCCGGCTATAACGCATCTTTCACAAAAAAAGACCGCTCCAATTTTCTGAATGTCCTTGAAAATACTCTTCAAAAACTGCGTAAATAACATTGGTCCCTTAAAGGAGGCAGGTTATGTGCCGGAATATTAAAACGCTGTTCAATTACGATCCGCCTACGACGGAAGAAGAAATCCACGCTTCCGCGGTTCAGTTTGTTCGAAAGATCAGCGGTTTTCGGGTTCCGTCCAAAGCCAACGAGGCGGCATTTGACAAAGCGGTAGCGGATATAACATCTGTTGCAGATCAACTATTACAGACGCTGGAAACGTCGGCAGCGCCACGCAATCGGGAGATGGAGGTGGCGAAACGAAAGCAACAAGCTGCCCGTCGTTTCGCACAAAATTAGCCTCCGACGATATGATTACGTTTCCGGCCCTTCCACAATGACCATTTCTGCTTCGGCATTGGCTTGTCTGATTGCCAGTGCCGCCGAATATTCGGGGCTTTTATAGCAGGCGTGTGCCGTCTCGTAATCTTTGAACTCGACCACCACATTGCGTTCCCGATGCGGTCCTTCCATGCCCTCGCAGCGTCCACCGCGAACAATAAAACGAGCATTATATTTCTCAAAGGCTGGTTTTGCTGCTTCAACATATGTCGGGTAGTTTTCTTCGTTATGAACGGATACGCGAACGATCCAATATCCTTTCTTCACTTTCTATCTCCTTTTTACGTTCTTCCATGCGCCGCGGAACCACCACGGTTCCGTCACGCGCGCTAAAAGTCAAGGGGCTTATAGATGTTGACGTATATTTATAAAAATGAATAATTAAGATATTTTTATTCTCAATTAGAGATGATTAATGGATCTGTCTGATTTACGCATATTCCGTGCCGTGGTCCGTGAAGGCGGTATTACCAAGGCTGCCCAGAGCCTGCATCGAGTGCAATCGAATATAACCACACGGGTTCGCCAACTCGAAGAAGAACTGGATGTCTCCCTTTTTATCCGGGAGGGTAAAAAGCTCCACCTGGCTCCGGCCGGGCATGTGCTTCTCGACTATGCCGACCGATTGCTGGCGTTGTCGGAAGAGGCATTGGCGGCGGTTCAGGATCAGAAACCAAGGGGGACTTTTCGGCTTGGCGCCATGGAGAGTACGGCTGCGGTCCGCTTGCCAGCCCCGCTCAGTGAGTTCAACCGGCGTTTCCCGGATGTTCATCTTGAACTCCGATGTGGCAATCCGACAGTTTTGTCGGAGGCGTTGATGGCTGGTGAGATAGAGGCGGCATTGATCGCGGAACCAGTGGCCAACGCAAAATTTGACCAGCTTGTTGCCTTTGAAGAAGAAATTGTCATTGTCACCTCGGCCCGTCATCCGTCTATTATGGGAGTGGGAGAGCTTCCAAAAACCATGTTGGTTTTCGAACATGGCTGCCCCCATCGCAAACGGCTGGAGGCTTGGTATACGAAGCGCGGCGAAATCGCGGAACGGGTGATTGAGCTCGGTTCCTATCACGCTATGCTCGGGTGTGTGATTGCCGGGATGGGCGCGGCGCTCTTGCCCAAAAGTGTGCTCACTTCTTTTCCAGAAAGTGAGGGATTGCTTTGTCATGCCTTGCCACAGGAAGAGGCTATGTTACGGACCCTGCTGATTTGGCGAAAAGATGCGGCCTCCCCGAAAGTAAAGGCGCTTATGGATATTCTGTCCGATAAAGAATAATTCTATGGAACGTGAAACCGGATTTCGTGCGTCTCCATGCTTGCCTGAAAGATGCTGTATTTCTTGGCTCTAATCTATCGAAATGTGTCGCCTTTGGATAAAAGATGTGTCTTGCAGCGGGTTAAACTACATTTCTAATTCTGAAAAGATTTGGGCAAATGAAACCAGAGCTGTCCATAACGAAGCGAATCCGAACAACACCCTTCACCAGTCGGGTCGAGGCTTGTGGTGTCAAAGGTTACGCTGTCTATAATCACATGTTGCTGCCGACAAAATTCCGCAGTCTTGAGGAGGACTACTGGCACCTGTGCGAGCATGTGCAGGTTTGGGATGTCTCATGTGAACGACAGGTGGAAATTATCGGGCCGGACGCGGAACGTCTGGTGCAGCTGATGACCCCTCGCGATCTATCCCGCGCCAAAGAGGGCATGTGCTTTTATGTGCCGCTTTGTGATGAAACAGGGGCCATGATCAATGATCCCATTGCCATCAAGCACGACAAGAGCCGCTGGTGGCTGTCGATTGCCGACACGGACGTGATGCTCTGGGCGAAGGGGCTGGCGACTGGATATGGCATGGATGTCCGAGTGTTTGAGCCCGATGTCTGCCCACTGGCGGTACAGGGGCCGAAGGCAGAAGAACTGACGGCACGTCTGTTTGGGGAGGAAGTGCGAGATATCGGTTTTTTCCGCTACAAACGTCTTGCCTTTGAAGGCCATGAAATGCTGGTCACACGTTCAGGCTGGAGTAAACAGGGAGGTTTCGAGATTTATGTGGAAGATGCCGAGGTTGGGCGCCAGATTTGGGATGCGCTGTTCGATATGGGCAAGGATTTAAATGTCGGGCCCGGCTGCCCCAATAGTATTGAACGGATAGAATCGGGCTTGCTCTCCTTCGGGGCTGATATGGGCTATGACACAACTCCGTTCGAATGTGGACTGGAAAAATATGTCAGTCTTGGCGCCGATATCGACAGTCTCGGCATAATTGCCTTGCGACGCCATAAACCAACGAAAAAACTTGTTGGTGTCGTCGTGGAAGAGCCGATTGTGACGGTGGAAACTGCGCTATATGTGAACGGCCAGAGTGCCGGCGAAATCTGCTCGCAGGTCTGGTCGCCGCGCTATCAGGCCCATTTAATCTTCGCCATGTGCCGCCTTGAAGAAATCGCCGGGGCGTCTATGATTGACGTCATAACAACAACAGGGCAGAAACAGGGCAGGATCACGAGCCTCCCCTTTGATTTTGAAGAACTCGGCTTAAAAGGATAACCCATGAGCAAATCGTCTTTTCTGGGGGCAGATACCATTGCCCTCCATAGCGGCTATCAGCCTGAATCAGACCATGGCGCCCGCGCTGTGCCGATCTATCAGACGACATCCTATTTGTTCGATTCCGTCGACGATGCCTCGGCGCTGTTTAATCTTGAAAAGGGCGGCCATATTTATAGTCGGCTGACCAACCCGACGGTTGCGACCCTGGAGCAGCGGCTTGCCGCGCTGGAAGGAGGCGCTGGTGCTGTCTGTACAGCATCGGGCATGAGCGCGATTTTTGTCACCGTGCTGAGCCTCTGTTCCGCCGGGGATCACATTGTTAGTGCTTCGCAGATTTATGGCTCCACCGTGACCCTGTTCCAGAATACCTTGAAGCGTTTTGGTGTCGACTGCACTTTTGTTTCCATCAATGACGAAGAAGAATTGAACGCCGCCGTTCAGGAAAATACCAAGCTGGTCTTCTGCGAATCCATTGGTAACCCGAGCTTGGAAATCTCCAACCTGCCGAAAATCGCCGAGATAGCCCATGGCCATGGTGTGCCTCTGATTGTTGATGCCACTTTCGCAACGCCGGCGCTCTGCCGTCCGCTGGAGCATGGCGCTAATGTAGTGATCCATTCTGTGACGAAATGGATCGGTGGACACGGGGTGGCCATCGGCGGGGCGGTTATTGATGGCGGGAATTTCGACTGGGCTGCAAGCGGTCGTTTTCCAACCATGACTGAACCGTTTGAACCCTATCATGGTATTCGGTTTTGGGAGGAATTTGGCCCCTCCGCACTCTCCATGCGGATCCGTACAGAATCCATGCTGAACATTGGTCCCTCCATGAGCCCGCAAAATGCCTTTCTGTTTTTGCAAGGTTTGGAAACACTCTCTTTGCGCATGAAACAGCATGTCTCCAACGCTATTGCGCTGGCGAAATGGCTATCAGAGCATGAGGCCGTAAGCTGGGTCAATCATCCGAACCTTGAGGTCGACGCGACCCATAATATTGCCGGAGAGCTTTTCCCCAAAGGGGCAGGCTCGATGCTGTGTTTTGGTGTGAAGGGCGGCTATGAGGCTGGGGCAACGTTCATTGAAAGCGTTAAATTGGCGTCTAACCTTGCCAATGTCGGTGATGCCCGGACACTGGTTTTGCATCCTGCCAGCACCACTCATTCCCGGCTTGGGCCGGAAGAGATGAAAGCGGGGGGTCTTGGGCCGGATATGATCCGGGTCTCTGTCGGGTTGGAGACTCTCAAAGACATTCAGGCGGATTTTGCCATGGGATTAAAAGCGGCGGCGAAAGTCGCGGCGAAGGCGGGGAGCTGACTATGCGGATCACGGTTGATCAACAAGATATCTTTGTCGCCACAGGCGGCGTTCCCTTCGATAGCAGCAAACCAACTGTCGTCTTCCTGCATGGCGCGGGTATGGACCATAGGGGTTGGGCGCTACAGGCGCGCTGGTTTGCCTTTCATGGCTTTAGCGTTTTTGCGCCGGATTATCCAGGGCATAGTTTGTCCAAAGGGGAGCCGCTGACTAGCGTTAAGGAGTTGGGCAACTGGCTGATACGGGCGCTGGACGCAGTAGGGGCGACATCGGTACATCTTGTTGGCCATTCGCAAGGGTTTCTGGTAGCACTGGAAGCCGCGGAAGGGCTCAAGGATCGTTTGAAATCCATCACGGCGATGGCAACGGCGGCGTCCATTCCCGTCAACCCTGCGCTAATCGAGACCGCCCAGAAATCTGCCGGTACGGCAGCGGGAATGATGTTGCAATGGGGGTTCGGTCAGGCAACTCAAATGGGGTTAAGTCCTGTTCCCGGGATGCAGCCCATTGCCATTGGATATCAGATTATGAGCAATAACCCGCTTGCTATTGATCTGGCGGCCTGTAGTCAATATGAAACCGGCGCGGCGCAAGCCGCGAAAATCACCTGCCCCGCTCATGTTATCCTGGCAACAGAAGACAAGATGACCCCCATGAAGGGCGGTCTTGCGCTGGCGGAAACACTGGGGGTGACCGCAGATTGCATCGAAGGCGCTGGCCATATGCTCCCTATTGAGGCGCCAGCGGAATGCCTGGCCTCACTTCGTAAATTTATTCAGGCTATTTAGGAAATCCGACGTGACAAAAGAAATAAAAAAAGTTGCCGTTATTGGCGCTGGAACCATGGGCTCGGGCATTGCCGGGCAGGTCGCCAACGCCGGTGTGGACGTTTGGTTGCTGGACCTTCCAAGTGACGGCGCTTCGGTCAATGCGCTGGCGGAGCGTGGTATGGAACGACTGCGCGACCTTGGCTCACCGGGCCTGATGAGCGAGGAAGCCGCCGGTCGAATTCGCCTTGGCAATATCCGCGATGATTTCCATCAAGTGGCCGATTGCGACTGGGTGGCCGAAGCTGTGGTGGAACGGCTGGACGTCAAACAGGAACTTTACCGCCGCCTTAATGAGACCTGCCAGAAAGACGTGATTGTTACCTCTAATACGTCAACGATTCCCATCCGGCTGCTGACCGAAGGAATGCCGCAGTCCTTTGCGGAGCGTTTCGCCATTACCCATTTCTTTAATCCGGTCCGCTTTATGCAGCTGCTGGAACTGGTAAGCGGGGAGCATACGCGCACCGATATCATCGACATGTTCGACGCCTTTTGCGAAGAACGGCTGGGCAAGGGTGTGGTCCGCTGCGCCGATACACCGGGCTTTCTTGGCAATCGGGTGGGGGTGTTCGCTATCCAGTGCGCCCTGCATACGGCCTTTGATATGGGGTTGTCACCATCCGAGGCGGATGCGCTTTTCTCCCGGCCCATGGGGATACCGAAAACCGGCGTTTTCGGGCTTTATGACTTGATCGGGATCGACCTGATGGCTGATGTGGCCCAGAGCCTCGTCAATATCCTCCCCGAAGAAGATGCATTTCACGCCTTCTCGCAGCCGCTTGAACTGATGACCAAAATGATTGAGGACGGTCAGACCGGGAACAAACAGGGGCAGGGATTTTATCGGGATAACGGCGATCAGCGCGAAGTTCTGGATTTAGCAACGGGCAAATATGTGCCGTTTGAACGGCTCAATCTGCCGCTTGCGGAACGGGCCGAGAAGAATGGCGTCGTCGAGCTATCTAATGACAACAGCCAATATGGGCAATTCGCCTGGGCGGTTCTGTCCAAAACCTTATGCTATGCCGCGTCCCTTATTCCCGAAGTTGGGGATGACCCGGTTCCGATCGATGATGCCATGAAGATGGGCTATAACTGGATTTATGGACCGTTTGAATTGCTGGACCAGATCGGTGTTGATCGCATTATCGAACGGCTGGAGCTGGAAGGAACAGATGTTCCGGCATTTCTTGATAAAGCGAGAGGGTCGGCCTTCTATAAATCGGAGCCGGATGCATTATTGAGCCGTAGAAATGACGGCGCCTTTCATCCTATCGTTCGGCCAGATGGTGTGGTGCGTTTTTCCGAAAAGCGCCAGAGCCTGAAGCCTGAAAACACGACGGAGAGCGCCAGCTGGTTTGAATATGAGGGCGCGGCGCTGGTGGAATTTCATAGCAAGGCTAATGCGCTGGATATCCATTCAATGCGTATTCTGGTGGATGCCGTGGAGCAGGCCTCATTGCGGGGCTTGCGCGGTGTCATTGTTCATAATGATGCGCAGCATTTCTCCTGCGGGGTAAATCTCGGCGGCGTTCGGTCCTTCTTTGAGGCTGATGACTTCGATGGCCTCGATAAATTTTTGGATAAGGATTTCCAGCAGGTTGTGCTCTCGATGCGGCAATCGAGCTTGCCGGTCGTCACCGCGCCTGCGGGTCTTTCCATTGGCGGCGGGTTTGAAGTTGTGCTGCATGCGGATCATGTGATTTGTCACGCCAATTCGGTTATGGGACTGGTGGAATCGCTGGTGGGCGTGGTGCCGGGCGGTGGGGGCTGTAAGGAAAATCTCTATCGTTGGTTTGAAAAGACAGGGGATATGAAGGAAGCGGCCTGGAAAGCCTTTATGAATATCGGCATGGGCCAGACAGCAACCTCGCCCATATTGGCGAAGGAGCAGGCTATGCTTCGCAACGGCGATACATTCCTGATGAACCGCGACCGTTTGCTGACCAGCGCGCTGGAGGCGCTATCGTCTGTTCGGAAGGCACCGGAGCGCGGAGATTTGGAAATGGTCGGGAAACCGGAATTCGATGCCATGCAGGCCTGGCTGCAAAAGGCGCTGGAGAAGGGGCAGGTGATGCCGCACGATGTCACGGTTGGAACGGAGATTGCGCGCATTGTAACAGGTGGTGACTGTGCACCGGGGACGATTGCCAGGGAACAGGATTTGTTTAACGCGGAGCGCCGCGCCTTTCTAACGTTAGCGCAAACCCCTCAAACTCAGGCCCGTATTGTGAGTATGCTGGATAGCGGCAAAACCTTGCGAAATTAGAGGGCCACTACAAGCTTGGATACTTGCCGCAAAAGATTTCCTCCGACGAAATTTGAAAGCGGCAGATACTATAAGACCGTCGCTGGTGATCTGGCTCTGGAGGAAGGGAAGCTGACCAGTACCTGCTCTACCTCACTCTGATCAATTACGATCTTCCAATTGGTAATAAATGCAAATGGCGCCTTTGGCGGTGAGGTGATCAGCTCACCAGTGGAGACATTCATATACATAAGCTTATGAGGCATTCGGCCGGTTTTCACGGTCAGGTAGGTCGCTTCTGAGCTTTCGATTACGATACCTGCTTTCGGCCAGTATTCCGTTTTGAGAAGCAATGAACCCGCAGAAACAAGATTCCGGAACGCTGGCGACGATACTCGGTACGCGAAACTACCTTTTATTGTCTTGTTTTCAAACAGACGGGGCAGATCTCCGGCTTCGCGCTCTGAGGGCGTGAAAGAGACAATATATTCCAGAACCTCCGCATCATTTTCGACAATAAAAGCCTTTATACAAGGGCGGACCTTGTCGCCTAATTGGGCGTAGAAAAAATCGCCGTATTTGATGTCTGTCAAAAATGCCGGTTTTCCAATGGATTCTATATTCATTATTTTTTACCTATGCCCGGACCGTTAACCATATTCCGACGAAAGAAGTACGCCGCATAAATGTTGCTTTCATGAGAAAAAATGAACGATGCGCAGTCTAATTCGAGAGAACTACTTGTATATGTTCATATTTCTCTTCATTGAAGCGAATGTGCCAATGATATCCCGAATTGGCCCGGAAGTAAAAAAGAACGGCATATATGGTTAATTTGCTACCCGCACCCAGCATCACGAAATTGGGAGAGATGGACGATTTCCTGAATAAAAGTTGAGCAGATGGTATAAATGATCCACAATCCTGAGCTTGAATATCAGGAGTTCGATTATGAAAGTGCTAATTTTCATTGCCGCTATGCTGGTGCTGGCCGCTTGCTCATCTCCTTCCATCAAGGCAAATGTGACCGCTTTTTATACGCCTGAAGTGAATGATACCGTCGGGAAGACGGTTGTCGTCCGAGCCCATCCGGAAGCAAAGGAATCCAGTCTGGAGTTTATCTCCTATAGACCGAAAATAGCCCAAAAACTTCGGCTTGTCGGTTTTGAAGTGGATGAGAATGTAAGGGATCCGGATTATATCGCTTTTGTTTCTTATGGAGTTAATGGCCGGGAGCAAAAATCCTCCACGTCATCAAGCCCATATTTTGGATCGCTAGGCGTGGGTGTTGGTGTTGGCCGCGGGCCGGTCTTCGGAGGTATTGGCCGGTCGTATAATACCCAAACATGGGAGGAATATAGTCGCTTCATCTCCATCGATATTGTTGAAGCGGACACCGCCCGGTCGAATAATCCCGTCCGCATTTATGAGGGCAAGGTGCAATCTGTTGGTAAATGCCCCACATTGGCCGGCGTTTTTGATCAGGTGCTGGATGCGCTTTTTGAAGATTTCCCCGGCGCCAATGGCAAAACGACGTTTCTCACCATCCCCTGGGATGGATCTTGTTAGCCCTTTGAAGCTGAATTGCTTTTCGTGAAAAGAGTAAAAATGCGTTGCCAGATAGCGCGTGACCAGTTCAGGGTGGGGATATTTGTTGTCCAGCCAAGGGCGATAAAGAGCGCGATGCCCCCGCCGACAATTTCATCGCTGAGCCAATGGGCGCCGGAAAATAGCCGCGGCAATGAATAAAGAAGGCCAAAAAAAGCGCTTATCCAGGCCGTTTTTCGATCCAGAAGAATAAAGCACAGTCCTGCGAAAGAGAAAGCGGCGACCGCATGATCACCTGGAAAGCTGTTCTTGGATTCCCATTTTGCGTCGATCCACGGCACTAGGTCGTTTACTAACGCCACCGGTTGCAAGGTGAGAGAAGGGCTGAGAAAATCAATCTCGGGGAGGAGTTGTTTCGAGATAAAAACTGTCACGATCACACCGGCCCAGGCGACACTCGCCCTTGCCAGCCGCTCCTGAAACTCACTTTTACGCCCTTCATAGACATACCAAAGGGAAGGCAGAAACATTAAGACGGCACCGGCGACATCATATGTCTTCGTATTAAGCGCCGCCCAGAAAACGGCCCAAAAATGCTGCCAGAGGAGGGATCCATTAAGGGCAAAGAATACTTCTGAACTGACATCCCGCCAGATAACCGCTGAGGGCGTCCAAATCATGGAGTAGCCGATGACAAGGGCAATAACGTGGCAGGTTATTATGCTACTCGGCGACCAGCCTTCAGCAGAGTTAAATAGTTTCATGGGAAGCCTGTCAGTCCTATGGCCGAGGTTTGTTGCCTTCATAACAGCAATTAAAATAGTCGTAGTTATATTCGCTGTATTGATTGGGATTGTTGATAGAGAAATTCTGGCAGCCGGCCAAAACACTGACGGTGATCAATAATATTGCGTATCTCATGTGATTTAATCCGAAAATCATAAAACTATTTCGCTTTTGCATATGGTAGCGTGATTTTTGTAAAAAGTAACGGCAATTTCCCGTGATAGAGGTTGGCTATTCGCTTAATCCAAAAGCGTGCGTAACTGCGTTGTGGGCGGCACATACCAGTAGGAGCCTGTCACGGCGGTTGAAAATTCCGTCAACCTGTCATGAAGCCCATCGTCAGTTTCACCATACATTCTTTTCAATTGAATATCATGGCGCGCAAGTTCAGTACTGAACGAGACGAAATAGAGGCCATGTTCGTGCATATCACCAAACGGAGCGCTGCGGCGGTAGACTTTCTGGGCGATACCCTTAACATTCACATCGGTGCGGCTGACATGGGACGTGGGCGGCATGTCATCGCCTTCAAGCTCCAAGTTTTCAAATTTTGTTCGGCCGACGACTTGCTCTTGCTCCGCGACAGGCAGTTTTTCGAAATCAATCAGCTTATGCAGCCATTTCTGGGTAAGAAGAATAGAGCCACCAGTGGCATTCAAAGCAGCTGCGCTGCGCGCATCATCGGTTTTGGGATTTGCAGTGCCATCTTCAAATCCGATCAGATCGTGATCTTTGCGGTATTTGAAGCCTGTGATATCAAGATCCAACTGGCAAACTGGAGCAACCGCCTTAAAATGAGCGCGTGCGGTATCAAAAACATCATCCTCGTAGGCGCCGTGTATCCACATGAACAGGTCACGCTGTGTTTCTGGTGCCTGATGTTTCCCTGATCCATATCCCGGAAAGCTGCGCAAATCGTCGGGAGTGCCTCCGCTGAACAGCTTTGTCGCCAATTCCTGCCCGAATCCCCACACGACATGCGGCGCCTTGCGGCTATTCTCAAGATCCGTGGCGAGTGTCTCAGCCAAAGCGTTTTTCAGCGCCATCGCTTCTACCCCGGGGCTCAGGGAAAACTCCAAAAACCGGTTATGCGGGGCGCCTTCAATAAAAATGCCCGCCTGCGCCTTGTCCATATTGATATGCCTTTGAATTTATGCGTTTTGTCTGCTGAACTAGAGGATGGGAGGAGGTTTGGGCGCGGAGTGATCCTCACTCAAGTTGGGAAGGACCAATCCGGCACCTTGAACTGCCATCAGATCAATATTGTTTTCATTCAGCGCCGAAAGTACGGCGCCATTGACCGCATAGCGAAGCTGAAAATAGTTTAATCCGGGCGCCCAGGCCCGGACACCAATAATAAGGCCGCCATAAGTAAAATCCTGAATGCCAACTTGCGGATCCTGATCTTCGGCAAGCCCCTCTACTTTGTGAACCGCCTCGCGCACCAACTGGATAACCGCATCGCTATCCACATCAGAAGCGACACAGAACTTACTTTCGATGATACGCACTTGCATGGAATTGATGATGACCTGCCCAACAATTTCCTTGTTGGGAACAGCAATTTCCTCGCCATCTTCGCCGGTCAGAAAGGTCAGTCCCAGGGTGATCCGCTCAACGACACCACTCACCCCTTGCACCGTAATGACATTGCCGACCACGAAAGGGCGGGTGACGATAATGGCGACGCCCGCCCCGAAGTTGGATATGGGTCCTTGCAGCGCTAATGTGGCACCAAAGGTTACGGCACCGGCCAGCGCGATCAGTGGCGCAATACTGACCCCGAAATTACCAAGCGTAATAATGATCAGGATAACGATCATGATCAGCTTGACGACACTTCCGATAAAGCGAGAGAGGGTGACGTCAATATTTTTTGTCGCGGCAAATCCGGTCAACCGGTTGCCAAGCCAGTTGATCACAACTAGCCCGAAGACGAGGAAGACAAGGGCACCCAGGACCTGGAAGCCGTATTCAGCGGCGAAGTCCGTCAGGACTCCAATCCACACCGAGACGGTTTCGATATTCTCGTTTACTTTTTCCATTTTTCAGGCCGCTAAATAACTACCGAGCTTAGTCATTACCAAGCAGTTTCTTAATACCTTTGCCGACCCCCTCGACTGCGTCGGTAGCACCTTTCGCGGCATCCTTGGTCACTTCACCAGCCGTGCCCAAAGCCTTGTCTGCGCCAACTTTTCCGGCCAGATCACCAGCATTGTCAAGTAGAGTGCCAAGGGTTTTGCCGATGCCAAGATCAGTGACAACCGCCATGGCTTTCCCGGAGATTTCATTAACGATCTGGGCCGCTACTTCTGCCGGGCTCGCGCCCCCTTCTTCCTTGCCGATATCCTTCATATGAATATCAGGAAGTGAGCCTTCGATTTTCTGATTAAGGAGCGCAGGCGATTTAACCGATACCTTGCCGCCATTGATATAGATATTGTCGATGATGATCTTGGGGCCCTCTTCAGAACTCTCATCCGCAGGTTTGTCGCCGCCTGCAAGCCCGTTGTCCTTCATAAACTGATCGACATTATTCCGGATTGTATCGAGGTTATTGGAGCTTTCATTCACCTCATAAGTGATGGCAGGCTGCTCAACCCTGATTTCTTCGATATGGATGAGTTTGTCGTTGGTGTCGGACATATTGATGGCCACAGCGACAGTGTTGAACTGAACCGCATTCCCATCTTCAAATCCGCTTGGGTTCGCAATACTGAAGCCTTTGAGTGCCCCTTTACCGCTGGTGATGTCGAGATCGACTTCGTTCAGAACGACGTCCGTCTTGGTAACTTCCGTTCCGTACTTCTCAACTGCGGCTACGATGACCTTGTCCAGGTTGAAATAAAGTACACCGATTGTGACCGCGATGACGATGATGATGACTGCTACGATACCGCCAATTATTTTTCCCATGATGCATCTGCCCTTGTGAAGAGAAAACTAAGTAATTCTATGATGGTAATTAAGCCAGACTATACAGGCTTAAGCAAATATTTATGGAGGCCGACCATCGCAGGAGGGGGATGACAGGCTCTGTGAAATGGGGTTAGACTAGGCTCCACAAGTTTTGGTCTAATTAAAAAAAGGAATAAAAATGGGACCGTTAGCAGGTTATAAATTCGTTGAAATGGGGGGAATCGGGCCGGGACCGATGTGCTGTATGCTTCTGGCTGATCTGGGAGCGGAGATCGTCCGTATTGACCGGCTGGTTGATTCCGGTCTTGGAACAAATTCTGATCCACGTTTCAGTTTACTGATGCGAAGCCGACGTTCTATTGCTGTTGATACCAAATCCGAAGAAGGGCGAGAACTGGTCTTGAGCCTTATTGAACAAGCCGACGGCCTTGTTGAAGGCTTCCGACCTGGCGTTATGGAGCGTTTGGGCCTCGGTCCGGATGTTGCGCTCGCCCGGAACCCCAAATTGGTCTATGGCCGAATGACAGGCTGGGGGCAGGATGGTCCCATGGCGAAAGTTGCCGGTCATGACATCAATTATATTGCTTTGTCCGGTGTTCTTCATGCCATTGGCCGTGCTGGAGAAGCACCGGTACCGCCGCTTAATCTGGTTGGTGATTTCGGAGGTGGCGCACTTTATCTGGCATTGGGTCTGGTCAGTGGGATATTGGAAGCCCAAAAATCAGGGAAAGGCCAAGTGGTGGATGCGGCCATGGTGGATGGCGCCGCGTCGCTCATGACGACGTTCTTTGGACTGATGGCAGCGGGTAACTGGACTGATGAGCGCGGTGTAAATATTCTTGATACCGGTTCCCACTATTATAATGTTTACGAGACTGCGGACGGCAAGCATGTCTCCATCGGCTCGATTGAAGCAAAATTCTATAAACAGCTTCTGGAGTTGACCGGGCTGGATCAGGAGGAATTGCCGCCGCAAATGGATCAGGCCAGCTGGCCTTTGATCCGAGACAAGCTGACAGCCGTCTTCAAGACGAAAACTCGAGATGAATGGGATGCCATCATGGGCGGGACCGATGTCTGTTACGCACCTGTTCTTTCCATTATCGAGGCGACCGAGCATCCCCATAATAGGGAACGTCAAACATTCGTGAAATACGAAGATGTTTTACAGCCTGCACCAGCACCGAGATTTAGCCGCACCGTGGCTGAAATACAGGGGCCACCCTGCCTACCCGGGCAGCATACGACAGAAGCCATGCTGGATTGGGGCTTTGATCAGGGTAAAATTGATACCTTGCGGTCCGGAGGGATTATAAAATAAGGGCTTCGGCCATATTTTTGGCATATTTGAAACCTTGACGTAAGGCCGTTTTTGCAGGACTCTCTCGCCGATATTTTGCAGGAGATAGTTGATGTTGCATAAGCATCCCGAATCAGAAAAAAGCAGTGACCGTAGAGAGGCCCCCCTCATACTGGGGTTACAGGAGCATGAAGCGGCAGAAAAGCGCCGTCCGATTGGTTCTCAGTTGCTGTTCGGGCTGGGTGTTTTGGCAACAATTGTCTGGCTTGCGGCCGTTGGATTTTACGTCTATGCGAGAATCGGTTGGCCAGCGGCGTTGGAAATTCCGACGCCGCAGCTCGCGATGCTATTCTTGGGAAGCTTCGCCCCACTGACTTTTATCTGGCTATTGCTGGCCTATATGCGGCAAGGAACAGAGGCGAAGCTGAAGGGCGAGGCGCTTGACCATCTGATGTCGGAACTTGGCTATCCCGGACCGGAAGCCGAGGCGCGTGTCGCCAGCCTGACCCATGCCCTGCGTACTCAAAGCCGGACTGTTCAGGATGAGACGGAAAAAGCGGCAGCGCGTATTGAGGAGGCCAATAAGAAGCTCGAAACTCAGGGAAGTTCGGCGAAGGATGCCTCGACAGGTCTGATCACAACATCTGACGACCTTACGAAAGAATTGGAAGAACGTAGCGCAAAGCTTGCCAAGCTGATCGATGAGGTAGATGCGCAAGGCAAGCGTCTGGATGAAACCATCAAAATTCAAACTGAGGCTCTGACTGACGCGGTGACGGATGCGGAAACGCGTAGTAGCACCGTTCGTGAAGCACTTACAGCCGAAGTCATATCTTTGAAAGATGCGATAAAGACCGCTGAGGAAAAATCCCAGGACGTGACGCAAATACTCGAAGAGACAAGTCAGAAAATTTTTGATGGGGCTACGGAAACCCTCAATCAGACTGAGAAAACCACGGCAGCTTTGGGCACAAAAATCAAGGGACTGGAAGACGCCGCCGAGCAAGTGCGCATCAAGATGGATGAAGGCACGGAACATTTGAGCCAGCGCGGCAATGACGTGCAGGAAATTGCGCGCAATACAACAGCAGAAATAGCGAAAGCCACGGATATGCTGTTGCAGAGCACCTCGGATTTAAGCATTTCCAGCGACGAAAGCGTGTCCCGTCTGACGGCACTTCGCAATACCCTGCAGTCCAGCGCTGATGATGTGGAACAGGCGATTGAGCACCTGCAGACTAAGGAAACAGGCATCCTGAAAACTGCCAGACTGACAGAAACGGGTATGTTGGAATCGGCAACGCGCCTGCGGCTGGATACGGAAACACTATCTGGCAAAGCCGGTGAGATGACGGAACAAATGCTGCAATCCAGCACTCGTCTTCGCGATGAAACATCGCAGCTGGAAGAAGTTCTGAGATCTACGGAAAGTGGCCTGCAGGAAGTAAGCATTGCCCTTCAAAAAGGCCAGGAGCTTTTGGACGCATCCGGAGAGAAATCTTTGCGCAATGCCGATCAGCTCGGTGAGAAACTGGCGGGCCATGCTGCGGCGCTGAATACGGCATCGGAAAATACCGGCGAGAAAACCACACAGATACAGGAGCAGCTGCGCGGCCAAATCGTGGCGCTTGAACAGGCATCCCAGCAAATTCTGCATATGTCGGAAGAGATCAGCACCCGTCTTGAAAAAGATGTCGAGACGCTGTCAAGTGCGAGCGAGAAAACCAATGCCCAAATCGATCAGGTGGGATCAAACCTGCAGCGGCAGGCTGATGGCTTGCGTCAGACTACCGAAGATGTAACGGGGGGCTTGCGAGAAGCGGGCGAAGAACTCCGCCGCGAAAGCGCCGATCTGGAAATCAGTGCCGACAAGGCATCCCGCTCCATCTCGACGGCGTCAGAGCAGCTTGATAAGAAGCAGAAGGAAATCGCGGCAACGGCCGAGCAGTCTCAACATAAACTCTCCACCGCGATCGAAGATGCCATTCGTTACCATCAGGACTTTATGGCGACGGCAGAGCGGGCATCTCAGCAGGCACGCCAGTCTGGCGAAGCCGCGCATTCACAGACCGCGGAGCTTGCCAAAACCGCAGAGCGGGCGTCGGCGGAACTTCGGGCCATGGGTGACAGGGCGACCGATCATGTAGAGCAACTGAGCCTCGCCGCGTCAAAAGCCGAGAACCAGGGCAGCCATCTTGCAGATGTCACCCGGGATTCCCTTGCCAACATCAACGAAGCCAGTGGCTCTGCCAAAGTGCATATGGAAGAGCTCGCGGATATCTCTGTCCGGGCGAAAGAACATGCGGAAGCGATGGAAGAAATCCTGCAGCAGGAAACCGCCTCACTTTCCGAAATCGCTGAACATCTTGCCGCGCAGGTGGAAACAGTCGAAAAATCACTTGTCGACCGTTCGTCGCTTCTGGATCAGTCAGTAGAGAAGGCAGGTGTTGCAGGGGAGAGCTTCCAGAAGAAGACGGTGGAATTCGCCCGCGCCAGCGAGCTCATGATCAAAGGCATTCAATATGCAGATCATGCGCTAGAACGCCACAAACAGGGTATTGATGAGACCCGCCGTCATATCCATGCTGATCTGGACAAAGTCACGGATAAGATCAGCGAGGCAAGCAAACAGGTGAAGGAAGTCGGCGCCGGGGCGTCGCAGGAATTTTACGGGCGCGCGCAAGACTTGCTTGAGTTTACCTCAAAAGCCAACAGTAATGCGCGTGAAATGAGCGAGCAGTTTGAAAATCAGCATAAGCGCCTGAGCTTGTCTGTGGAGCAGATCGAGACAACGCTCACCAAGTCCGCAGGTATTCTGCAGGAAGAAAGCGCGAATTTCCAGACTGCCGCCGCCAAGGCTGCTGAGGAGACGTTGCTTTCTGGTATGAAAATTGAGAAGCAGGCTGAAAGCCTCACCAAGGCGGGCGAAAAGGCAGGTGCCCTTGCCGACAAGATTGCTGAAAACAAGCGTAAAATCCAGAACGAGCAGTTTATGAAATCCTCGGCATTCGTGCTGGATAATCTCAATTCCCTGACCATTGATCTCGGCCGAATTTTGGATAGTAATCTTTCCGATGATCTATGGCGGCGCTACCGCAAAGGGGAAAAAGGGATCTTTACCCGCAAGCTCCTTAAAGGCCGGGATGCCGACAAGATTCGCTCGAAATACCGCGATAATGGAGAGTTTCGGCGCTATACGGATCAATATGTCTCAGAATTCCGGGAAATCATGACAGAAGCGGATACCGTCGAGCATTCAGAATTGCTCTCGGATGCATTCATCACCGCTGACGTGGGCAAGGTTTATCTGTTGTTACAGGAAGCTCTGGACGGCCTTGAATAAGACCGCCCGGATAACTAACAGACTTTAGCCGCGTTTCTTTTTATCTTTTTCGTTAGTGGCTTTGATCTCGCCGCGAATATTAACCCAGTCGTCATCGGTGAGCTGGTCCAGTTGCGCATAGTTCCCGGCGCTGTTGAGCCACTGCCCACCATCGAGCGCAATAACCTCACCATTTATATAACCACATCCGTCGGCCATCATAAAGGTGGCGAGATTAGCGAGTTCCGAATGATCGCCATTGCGCCGGAGCGGGATTTGATCCGTGCCTTTACCGGGGAGAGTATCGCCAAAGCTTCCCTTGGGACGGAGCCTGGCCCAGGCGCCTTCGGTTGGAAATGGTCCCGGCGCAATAGCATTGAGACGAATACCCTTTGGACCCCATTCCACGGCGAGGCTTTGGGTCATTGCCTTGATACCTGCCTTGGACATCGCACTCGGCACCACATAAGCAGAGCCATTCCAGATCCAGGTGACAAGGATGGAGAGCACATTGCCCTGCCTTCCTTCGGCTATCCAGCGCTTGCCGACCGCGTGGGTCATATAGAACGTGCCATGGAAGACAATATTGGCGATGGCATCGAAGGCACGGGAGCTTAAGTCTTCGGTTCGGGAGATAAAGTTTCCGGCGGCGTTATTGACCAGCGCATCCAGCGGTCCGATATGCCAGATCTCATCCATCATCTCGTCGATAGCCTCCGCACTACGGATATCAATCTGGTAAGTGGAGATATTCCCGCCCGTTTCCTCGTGAAGTTCCGTTGCGGTTTCATCCAGCACAGATTTGCGGCGTCCGCAGATAATTACATCGGCGCCAGCCTGTAGAAACCCGCGGGTCATGGTTTTGCCAAGGCCAGTGCCGCCCCCAGTAACAAGTATGCGTTTGCCTTTCAGCAAGTCGTCTTTAAACATCTGATTTTTCCTCCTGTTTGAAGGCCCTGGATTATAGCAAAGGCCTTCGAGCCGTTATGTTGCGTCGGCTTCTTTTGGTTTTTGATCAATAGAAGTGTAGACGGCCCGAAGGAGAAGAGCCAGAAAAACAAAGCATATCGCGCCGCCAATGATGAACGGCGCATCGAAATGCACAAAATCAAACAATATACCCGCCCATAACGGTCCAGCCACCCGCCCAAAGCCGGAGGCGGTATTGGCAACGCCCAACGTGACGCCTTGCTGTCCCTTGGCAGAGGCAAGGCTGATTACACTCGATTGAGTGGGAGTCAGGATACCGATGCCAAAGACAATAAAGGTCGTCGCAGTAAGGAAAATAGGAACATTGCTCGAGAAGATTGTCATCGATAAACCGATGCCGAGCAAAGCTAGGCCGATGACCAGCAATTTTCTGGACCCCAGCCACTTTGTCAGGGGGCCGATAAGGACTCCTTGAATGAAGACCATCAGGATCCCGATATAGGCGAAGCAGTAACCGAGATCGCGCGGCGTCCAGTCGAAGGTCCTGTTCG
>Ga0315338_1000861_pt1 | contig 50469 bp, 45 predicted proteins | sample ASW8metaG_FD_204518 | JGI IMG/M metagenome (GOLD analysis project Ga0315338, IMG submission 204518) | Ammonia-oxidizing marine archaeal communities from Monterey Bay, California, United States - ASW #8 | ecosystem: Environmental > Aquatic > Marine > Coastal | place: USA: California | collected... | reverse complement strand
GCTCCTCGTCCCGGGTGCGGCCCTGGCCCGGGAAGGCGTCATTGCCCAGCAATTGCAACTCATCACGCCAGCGTCGGAACTGCCGCGTGGTGACCCCAAGCTCATCACAAACTGCTGTGTCTGTTACTCACCTTTGATGATCAGGTTCACTGTGCCGGTCCAGCCGTTCGCGATGCAGAATTCGATAGCATCTTGAACGCCAAGCGAAGCCACTAAACTGGCGGCGACTTCGGCTTGATAGGACCGATTCCCAACGCCGATCGGTTTACGGCTTCTGCTCATCGTCTTACTCCTCAATCTCAAGATAACGAACCAACGCGATCAAATGCGCCGAGATTCCTGTTATTCATCTACTGATGGCGCGTCGCAAATTGAGACACGCGAGCCAAAATGTCTCAATCTGATCCGTAAATTGGGAACCGTGGTGCGATTGACCATTGAAAGGCTGGATAGCGTGATTGAATGCGACGCATGAGAAGGGTGGCGCGATTAGCGCTTGCCCGCAGGAGTTTCACGGAGGAATTGTTGCGGCGAATGACGAACTCTGTTTGATACGTGTGCATTGCATGTCTCCTCAGATTTTAACTGAGTCTATCAACGCAAATGACATGCCAGATTGGGAGAAATGGCCTTTAAACAGGCTTCAAGATTAGAAGGTTAGAGCCGGCATGTTTTCCGGTCTTCGCAAGCGCGGCTTAAACCGCTGTAACAAGCTGCGGGAGCGTGAACGGCTTGAGCAAGGTTTGATAGCAGCCAAATCTTTCACTGATCTCGATATATTGGTTCGTCCCCGAAATAGCAATCAAAGGGACGCCAGAATTGGCTTTGCGAAGTTCGCATAAAATCTCAAAGTCGTCGCGTTCGTCGATGACGATATCGACGATTCCCAGATCGATGTCGGACCGGCAAAGACGACGCAGTAGCGACTTTCCGTTTTCGGCACATTCGACGCGGTAGTCGGCGGCCTGCAATCCGACCACATATACCTTGCGGTCCGACGGGTCGTCATCGACGAGATAGATATGGGGCGCGTCGTCTCCCCCGGCAGTATTCTCCTAGTCATATTGCGCGGCCGTTTCTACTCAGCTGAGGGGTCTAACTTCCCGATACATGGGCCTCTTTCGATGTCTCAAATATCATCCAAGTCATTGCGCGTCGGCGCTGTAGTCGGCAACAAATGCCTGTAATGCCGCGGTGACTGTGGTCATTTCATCAGCGATCGCACCAACGGAATGGTCGAGCCCTTCGCCGCGGGCGTTCTGGTCATACTGCTCCAATGCCGCTGCCATGGTGTTCAGCTGGAGGGCGCCAAATGTTGCCGCGCTGCTTTTCAAGCCATGTGCTTCGTCACCGACCCGGGAGAGATTCCCTTCGTCCAAGGCCGCTTTGATTGCGGCGATCCGTTCAGCTGCATGCGTGACGAAGGTTTCAATCAGTTCAGGCAACATACTGGGGTCAGTATCCTCGCCAAGCTGAATGAGAATAGTACGATCGATCACCTCCTTATCGGCATCTGATCGTTCGAATGTCACGCCGTGTGCGTCGTTTGAAGGCGCTGGCGAAAGTTGCAACCACTTTCCGGCCATCTCAAGTAACTGTGGCTTGGTCGCCGGTTTCGGCAGGTAGTCGTCCATCCCCTGTGAAAGCAACTTCTCCCGATCGCCGCGCATGACGTGCGCGGTCATAGCGACGATCGGCGTCTCGGCGGACGAAGTCGGTAGCTTGCGAATTTCCGCCGTCGCCTCAATGCCGTCCATTTCCGGCATGCCAACATCCATTAAGATTAAATCATAGGTTCGGCGTTTTGCCGCCTCGACCGCCTCCAGGCCGTTGGCGGCCATCTCAACCTTCAGTCCGGCTTTTTCCAAAATGGCTTTTGCAATCATTTGGTTGGCCGGGTTGTCTTCGGCGAGAAGCACATGGCCTGCAAGATCGCTTGCCAAAACGCTGGTAGCATTCGCCGCATCCGCCTCGACCGTCGCCACTTCGTCGTCGTTCAATTTCGTCAGGGTCAGCGAAAACCAAAACTTGCTGCCTGTGCCAAGACCGCTGGTGAAGCCGATCTCGCCGCCCATCATCTCGATCAAGTTCTTGGAGATTGCCAACCCCAGTCCAGTGCCACCGAACTTCTGGCTATAGGCAGGCGTCAGGGTCGTGAATTCGGCGAAAAGCAGATCGTGGTTCTCTGGAGCAATGCCGATACCCGTATCCGAGACCTCGAAACGGATTTCCGCCGCATCTTTCGATTCGGAAACGGCGTCCACGGTGATCATGATCCCACCTTCATCGGTGAATTTTACCGCGTTCCCGGCCAAGTTCAGCAGAACCTGGCGAAGCCTTCCGGCATCGCCCTTGAGGAATGTTGGCGTTGCCGCCGCAATAACCGCGTCGACGGCGATCCCCTTTTCTTGGGCTTTTGGTCCAATCACATCCGTGACCGCCTCGGTCAGATCAACCAGATCAAATGGCTCCACTTCAAAGTCAAGCTTACCGGCCTCCATCTTCGAGAAATCGAGGATGTCGTTGATGATGTCTAATAAGGCCTCAGCGGCGCGCCGTCCCGTGGTCGCATAATTCGTCTGCTCGCCGTCAAGTTCCGTATCACCCAGAAGCCCCAACGCCCCAAGCATGCCGTTGATAGGTGTGCGGATCTCATGACTCATCATGGCGAGGAACTGCGACTTCGCCTGATTGGCAACCTCCGCCTTCTCTTTGGCCTCGGTAAGATCCGCCTCGGCTTGACGCCGCTCGGTGATGTCGCGGATGTAGGCGACAAAGATCGGGCCATCAGCCTCGTCGGACACTGAGATCGCCAGTTCGATAGGGAAGATGAACCCGTCGGCGCGTTGCCCCTCGATTTCAATGCGATTATTCAGCACAGGCCCTTCGCCCGTCGCCCAAAATTTCTTTATGCCATTGCGGTGCGCTTCTCGGTATTTCTCTGGCACGATCATTTCGGCCATTTCCTTGCCGAGAACCTCCTCCTTACGGTACCCGAAGGTCGCTTCAGCGGCCGGATTGAACTGTACGACGTCACCGTTGCCGTTAATGGACACGATACAATCCATGGCCGTATCGACCGTCGCCCGCATCCGCTCTTCGCTCTTGCGCAAGGCAAGTTCACGCAGTTTCAGTTCTGTGATGTCGACGCGGAAGCCGACGATCCCGCCATCCATGGTCCTTCGTTCTTCAATTTTCAACCAGCGACCATCTGGCAACGCTTGCTCGATCGGCGCTGCCGGATTGAGGTGCGCAGCCATACGCTCCGCGACCCACTCATCAACACGCCCGGCCGCTTCCTTATACTGTCCACGTTCGGCGCCGCCACGGATGATCTCCTCAAAGGTGGCGCCCGGGACGATCAGACCTGCGCTGTCGGCGTAAAATTCGCGATAGCGATCATTGCAAATGATCATGCGGTCATCAGCGTCATAGATCACGAAACCGTCGGACAATGAGTCGATCGCATTGACAAGTTGTTCACGGGCTTTGCGCATCTCGATCTCAAATTCGCGGCGTTCCGCATAGAGGGTCGCTAGCCGCGCCGCCGAATGGCTTAGGTCGGTCAGCTCCTGCGCAGCAACATTAGACAATGGTGGTAATTCCGGTTGCTCTCCAGTCAGTGCCGATAGTATGCGCTTGTGGACATTGTCCAGAGGCCGGCTCACGATTATGCGCATGGAAAAGAAGATAAGGATGGCTAGGAGCACCAATCCACCGGCCACATAGGCGCGAACGGCGAGCACGTGACGGTCGATGTGCCGTGAGGCGTTGGCGAGATCCCATTGAATTTTAAGATTACCGAACGTCTCCCCCTCAAACTCGATTTTCTCGCGCATGACAACGTGCGTGTCTGGATGTTGAATGTCGGTACGCGACCATTTGGCAACAATGCGGCCATTCTCGTTCTGAGCGTCAATAAAATGGATCTCCGGGATTGCCTTGGCGGCCTGGCCAAGGATCGTCTCCAGCAAAGGGCGATCTTCCGTGATCATGGCATCGATGAGAACCGACGAAACGAGAGTAACAATCTGGCGGCTTCGGGTCTGCAGTTCTTCGCGCAAATGTTCCGTCTCAAACTTTCGCACAACCTCACCGACGCCAACCCCAACGAGGATCGTGACAACGGCGAGCACGACCAGGATCAGCCGGGACAAAGGCCAGTGGCGCGGTTTGTTTCTTTTCTCGTTCAAGTCGGACCCGCTGAGTTCTGATGTACGCTGGTGTGTCGCACAGCATATTGCCGTCAAACTTATCCATTCTCCAGCGTATCGTGCTGAAAGAACTTCCAGTTGTCGGAAATGGCCTTGCGCGCTTTATCATAATCGCTATCGCCGCCGGGAAGGAAACAATCCTTCTTGATTTTGTCGAGAACCTTAATGCCCTGTAGAGCGATCAGCGATTGGCGTATGAGGGTTTGCATTTTCTTGCTCATGCGGTCATTTGCCAGCCATGGCTTTGTGACGCTGGAAAAATATGCGATGGCTTTTAAATTGGCGCCGTTTGAAATGGCACTTTGATAAACCCACTCACTCATGGCGCCGGCATCGAAAGCCCCGTCAGAAACAGCCCAGGCAACCCGGTCATGGCGGCCCAAATAAGCCGTATTGGATAGCTTGTCCGAAGTAATGCCATGCCGCGCTAAATATGCCTGCGGAAGATAGCGTCCGGTCGTCGAATATTGGTTGCCGAATGCAAAGGACTTACCGGCCAGCCCTTCGACGGCGAATACGTTGGAGTCCTTCCGCACCGCAATGACGCTGCGGAAACTCTTTTTCTTCTGGTCGCCTTCCACGGCGATGACCTGAATTTTGCGGTTCACGGCGCGCGCCATGACATAGGTCGCTTGCCCATAACGACCGAAATCAACGCGTCCCTTGGCGATGTCGCGAATCGCGGCACGATAGCTTTTCGCGACGCGCATCCTAATTTTGATCGTCCGGCCAGCTCGCTTCGACAGTTCCTCTTCGACAGCGTTCAGAATGGGACGCAGCTTGCGGACTGTCATCGTCGGTTTTTCAAATGCGTAAGTGCCGAAGACCAGGGTTTCACCCGCGTGAACTGGGGCGCCTGTTGCAATAAACGCGGCAATCGCTGATACGGTGAAAAGGGAGTTTATTGGTTTCATATCTGATTTCTCCTCGACGTTTGATGCTAGCCTTCAGGCGGCCTCGGCTAATCGATTAACCCGATTACTAATTTCCAAGAGTTTCACGGGCTTCGTGAAATAGCCGCTGGCACCGCGCGCTAAGGCCTTCTCAACATCCGCCATGGTGCTTCGGGAGGTCAGCATGTAAACCGGGACCCATGCTGTACGGTTTTCGCCTTTCAGCGATTCCAAAACGGCCACCCCTGTGGTGTCCGGTAGCATCCAATCGAGCAAGATTACGTCCGGTTTTTCTTTTCGAGCTAAGGCCAATCCATCGTCACCGGTATTGGCAACACTGACCTTATGGCCTTCTTTTGTCTCGAAACGCGCCCGAATAATTGCGCACACGGCAGGGTCATCGTCGATAATGAGTATTTTGAGCCGGTTTGACATTTTTCACTCCTCCGTCTGTTGAATGAAAAGGAGCAATCGGCGTGCCAAACCGTTGTTTGCACCGCCACAACCATCATATTTGACCTAATATACTGATATAATGAATGAATTTTTATAGTTTCAATTCGGCCCCTGATGCAACCGGAGTCGCATCGGGGGCCAACTTCGCAGTTTGCGAATCAATTCGCGACAGGGGGAGGGGGTTCGCAAATTGAGAAAATTCTCAGTTTGCGAGTTTCACTTTGCGACGCCGACGCCAAAAACCGCCGCCCATGAGCATGCCTGCAAAACCGGTGGCCATGCCGCCGCCCATGTTCGAGCCCGGCGCTGTCGCGATTTCCAGACTGTTCCCCTGAAGAGCTTCGATGGGGTTACTTTGCACCAGGAATACGGCATCGTTGAAATCATTGTCGCCACCGGGTCGGCGCAAATCTTCAAACCCGACCAAGACAGCATCCATGGAAGCGTCGGCGAACATCATGGCCGTATGGCGGGAAACGGAGCCTGCGTCGCCAAGCGTCGCCGATGCCCCGGCCTCCGGATTGAGAAAATCCATGGAAAAATAGTTGGCAGGATCGCCGCTTTGGTCGACGCCCTTTACCCCACTGCCATTCCAAGCATTGGCGGAGACGAAAAAACCTACGTTTGAGCCCGCTTGGAAAACCTTTCCGCCCTCCATTTCTAGGCCATCTGCGTTCACATCGAGGGTACCGCCGCCAACCACCAGCGTATCGCCGTACTGAAGGCTTCCACCGGCGCCTTGCTTCGAAAAGTTAGAGAACATGATGTCCGCTTCGACGCCATCCACTGCATTCAATTCGTTAAACGAGATATTGCCGTTGCGGTTTTGATCGATATCTCCAAACGTCAGGCCGTCGAAGGCACCGGAATTATATTCGAAATAGCCAAGTGAGTTTCGATACCCCGCCCCCTCGTCAATAAACGTGACGGCAAGCTGAGCATCTTCGGAGAAGGTCAGGTTCGGGCTATAGTCTTCAGCCAAAAAGCTTTCATTAACGGCGCTGCGTTCCGGCAACGCCGTTTGAACATCGCTGAGCAACTTGCTGCCGAGATCGAGACGGTACAGATCGCCGCTTTGCGCATAACTCATTGAGCTCAGCACCAGCGTCAATCCAACCGTCACAATCATCAACAGTAGCAGTCTGTGGATAGTCGTCATCGTGGTCTCCATTCATGTCCTCATTGAAAGGGGCTTGCGTTCCGTACCCGGTCCATTCGACGGACCGGCCTGAACCTCATAGTGCGCAAGAGGCATGCCAGTTCCGTCGGCACGAATTAACGTTGCGCACCGCACATTGCGTATTCGGTCAGATAGTAGTGTTTGTTCTTGGCCAGATGCTGCAGGACACCGTGCCATTGGTTGTATTGGCACGCCCGGACCGCGGATTGAAACCCAACCGTCCGAACCAGCCGGTCGGCGAGACTGATGTGAGGACGGGTGTTAGTGGATTTGGATGTTTCCATGGCGCTCATAGTTGACTCCTTTTTGATCAAGCGGCCGCGGCGAGACTGCCGTGCGCCGCGATGGTGTGCTTGAGACCGAGTCCCAATTCGGTTTCCGCCTTGATCCCCAAGCTCCGCGTCGCACGCTTTGGATCACCGAGAGAGATTCGAATATCGCCGGAACGCGGCGTCTGATGGTCAATTGTGAGTGGTTGTCCCGACAGGCGGGCGACGACCTGCGCCAACTGATTGATGGTCACCATGCGGCCCGTGCAGACGTTCAACACGTCCTGCTTATCCTTGGCTGCATGCATGGCGCCTATGAGAAAGCGCACGACATCGCCCACATAGATGAAGTCCCGGCATTGCTCGCCGTCACCAAAGACCTTGACCGGCTCGCCCCGGCAGATGCGGTCGATGAAGATGGAAATCACACCGGAGTAGGGGGATTGGGGATCTTGGCGTGGACCGTAGACGTTGAAGAACCGCATCCCCATGGATGGGACTTGATGGACCAGATGTCCGACGCGTGCGTGCAGTTCGCAACCCAGTTTGTCGGCACCATAAGCCGTCAAGGGCCGAGGTTGCGCCTTCTCCGATAGTGGCATGCTGGCATTGTCGCCATAGATAGCGGCAGACGACGCATAGACAACGGGGATGGGGTTGCCGTTCAAGGCATCCTTTGCCGCCTCGAAAACGGAGATCGCTCCCGACAAGTTGACCTGATGGGTTGCCGTCCAGGCTTCCACGGAGCGCTCGACCGAGGCCACCGCCGCCAGATGAAAGCAGCCGTGCATGCCGGTCATCACTTTCTTCACGAGCGGCACGTCGCAAATGTCGCCGACAATAAGAGCGGCGGCCGGATTGAGGTTGTCGCGGGTGCCGGTCGACAGGTCGTCTAGTACCCAAACCCTATGCCCGTCTGCGATCAACGAGTCCACCAAGTGGGAGCCGATGAACCCGCAACCGCCGGTAACAAGATAGTTTGCCATAACATGTCCTCTCAATGGGATGTGACTGCCCAGCTACGGCGCAACTTCCTTGCCAAGTTGGACGGCACACATAACGCATTGAAATTATTCGTTTATTGAAACTTAGTTAGCGGCGTAGGCGCTCTCATTTTGCAAACCGCGTTGCAAATTGAAAAAGCCAGCACGTCGATATTCATCAAGAATGGCGGAAATCCTTGTCTTCAAGTTTGGCATCGGATTTGCGGAGCATGGCCCGACGAAAGGAGACGGCCATGGACGACAACAACGTTTGGCAGTTGCTCGACAGCTCGGGCATCGGCGGTATAGAAACCCACGTTACGCTCTTGACCCAGGCCTTGCGCCAGGGGGGCGTGAACGCTGAGATCGTGTTGCTCTGCGACCATGGGCCGCATCCGCTTGCGGCCTCATGGCGGCAAGCGGATATCCCTGTGCGGATTTTGAAGAACGGAATCTTCGGCCTTCGTCAGGCTGTGCGTTCCGAATGCCCTGACATCATCCATACACACGGTTACAAGGCTGGCATTCTCGGTCGCCTGGCAGGTCGAGCCGAACGCATTCCCGTCATCAGCACATACCACGCCGGTGAACCGGGCACCGGCCGCATGCGTATTTATAACAAGTTGGATGCGGAAATTTCCTGTGGCGCGACCCGGATTGCGGTCAGCGAAGAGATTGCCGGCCGCATCGGTGGTGATGTCCACGTCGTTCCCAACTTCGTCAGCGTGCCCGACACGCCTTTCTGCGGCGGCAATACGGTGGCGTTCGTGGGACGCCTATCTCATGAAAAAGGCCCCGACCTTTTTGTTGAGATCGCCAAGTCACTTCCAGAAATACCTTTTGAGGTATTTGGTGACGGCCCCTTGCGGACCGAGATCGAAGCACTCGCGGGCGACCGCGTTCGCTTTCGCGGCAATGTGGCGTCCATGGCCTCATATTGGCGAAATATTGGCCTGTTGTGCATTTCCTCGCGTCATGAAGGGTTGCCGATGGTTGCTTTGGAAGCCATGGCCAACGGAGTGCCTGTGGCTTGCTTCGGTGTCGGTGCGCTTCCCGATGTGATCGAGGACGGCAGTGCGGGCTACGTCGTGACGCCTGGCGATACGGTTAAGTTAGCGGGCGCCATCGCCATGTGGTCAGCATCCAGCACGCCGGCACGCGCGCAGATGATTTTCAGGGCTCACCGGAAGGTTCAAGACACCTACGCCACAGACGCAATCGTGCCACGCATTCTAGATATCTATGGCTCGTGTCGTAAGTTGTCATCGAGAGTCCTCGCGGATCTGCAGCGTTCCCCGGTAGCCGGATAATGACGACCCGCCGCTACCATCTCTACGCCATGACGCTGGGCTTCGGTGCGGCGAATGCGCTGATCCGCCCGGTGATAGTGGCGGCTCGGGACCAGGGACCCGCCGCTGCTTTCGACGGCTTCGGGGTAAGTTTTGTAATCTGGCTAAGCATCGGCTGGGGGCTCGTCACATTGCTACGTGCGCCGGGCCCTGAAGCCACGGGACATGACTACGCAATGGCAGGGCTGGCGGCTGGTTTATTGCTCGTCCCCGTGGCGACGGTAAGCTGGATTGTTACGGGGGTGCTTGCGTTTTTCTGGACTCATAGAGCAAAATCAAATGTGCTGGCCGCTTCGGCCTGCGCGGTCATCGCATTTGTAGCGCTTCGCGATCCCATCGCATCGTTGGTATTGAAGTTGTTGGCCACGCCGCTTTTGGGTTTCGATGCCGCGCTGGTCGCCAAAGTGCTGGGTTGGACCGATGGCAACATCGCCCGCGCCGGCAACATGATCTATGCGGCCAACGGCCATCAACTGCTCATCCTTACGGGTTGCACCTCCTACACGAACATGTCCATCGCACTTCTCGGATGGTTCGCCATCAGCAAGGCGCTCGCCGGTGAAGATGGTCGGATCGCATGGTCATTGGGCTTGTTCGTGGCCCTTGGCATCTTCGCCATCAACATTGGACGGCTAGCAATCATGGGCCTGAGCCCGGCTGCCTACACCTTCATGCACGATAGCCACGGCGCTCTGATCAGTGAACTTCTGATGGTCGCTGTCACCGTATTTATCTCACTTTGGGGAAACCGACATGGACCATCCACGCAGTTTCTACGTCATCGCGCTTAGCCTCGTCTGCGCGCTTGGCCTCGTCCTCAAAGCCGCCACCATGCCTTCAGTCGCAATGGCGGGGACCGCGGACCTCGCGTATCTGGATATCGACCGCCAACTCCAACGCCATGGGTTTACCTTAATTGGCGTACACCGGGCGACAACCGACGGGAACTTTCGCGTGCGGCTCTATAAGACGGACTATTGCCGGCGCCCGGTCCTGTTGCTGCCGCTAAAACGTAACGCCGAAGGCGCGCTCATTCTGCGCTCCAAGCTTGCCGGAGGTTGGCGGGAGCCGAAGTTTGTTCTGGACGGCAAATCCTATGCGAACTTCCCGACCCTTCAATTGTGGTGGCGTCAGTTCGCGAGTGCGCTTCAAGTCTGGGACAATGACCGGCGGACGCCGGTTGTGTGGACCGTTGCCGAAAGCACCGCATGCAATGGCTCTCAGCCGTTCCATAAGCTGCTTTCCTAGGATTGATGGCGATGCGCTTTGCCCTGCCCGTCAATATTGATTGCTCCCGGCTCACCACCGGGGATTCACGGCTCGCTCAACTGGCGACGGCGTCTATATTATGCAGCCTGATCGGCGTGGCTTGGCTCAAGATCGATCACCTTCTGATCGGTCCAGCGCTCGCCCTGGTGCCTTTGGCGGGCCTCATCGTGCTCAAGCAGCCCTTTCCCTTCGCGCTCGGGTTTGTTTTGTTCTCGTTCTTCAGGCTGCACGAAGTATTTCCGCAACTCTATTCCCTGCGGATACCTCAGCTTTTGGCCATGGGCACGCTGGTGTCATTGTGCTGGAGCTTATGGTCGGGCCGGCTGACCGCCTACTGGACGCGCGAACTCAGCATTTTCGGGCTGTTCTTTTTGCTCGTCACCGTCGGTCTCGTCTTTGCTTCCAACCGGGGTGCGGCGATCGGCAGCTTCACGGGCAACTATATTAAAATCGCCATCATGGTCGTCGCCATCGCCTGGCTGGCTACCGGCATCCGCCAACTCAGCCATACGGCGCGGGCCATCATAATCTGCGGTATCTTGGTCGGTGCCGTCGCCCTGTTCAACAAGATGAACGGCATCGGCCTGGTCGAGGGTACGCGCGTGACCATTGGGCGCAACATCGGCTCCATGCTCGGCGACCCCAACGACCTTGCGCTAGTCCTCCTGTTTCCGGCCGGCTTCGCGCTTTCCTATATGCTGAACCGGGGCATGGGTTGGTCGACCCGAATCCTTGCAGCAATCGGGTTCGTCACCGTGGTTTGCGCTGTGGTTGCCACGCAAAGCCGCGGCGGGCTTCTCGGTATCGCTGCCGTCACCGGTATTTTTGCCTACCGGCGGATCAAATCGAAGGCGCTGTTGGCGGCAATTGGCGCGGTGGCATTGATGGCCTTATTCGCCATGGCGGGGGTCAATGACCGGGCGTCGGGCGGCGCCCATGAGGAAGGTATCGACGAATCCGCGATGGGCCGCATTCACGCCTGGGGCGCGGCCATCCGCATGGCGCTGCACAACCCCTTGACCGGTGTAGGGCTCGATAATTTCATCCTCAACTATTGGATCTACAGCGATTTCTGGGACGGCCAAAATCACGCGGTACACTCAACATGGTTCGGCGTTCTGGCGGAAACCGGTGTATTGGGCCTAGTCATCTTCGTATCCATGATGGGGATCATTCTCCGATGCGTTCTGCTGGCGCTCGGGCGTTTACGTGCAGGCGGGGGCCTGCCGGAAGGCCGTGAACGCTGGGAAGCCTACGCATTGGCTGAAGCCGTGCTTGCCAGTCTCGCCGGATTCACCGTCTCGGGCACCTTCCTGACCATGGGATTCACCTGGCCCATATACATTCTGCTTGCCTTGGCGACGGCGCTCGGCCGCCTTTCTTCGCAAATGGCGTTGGCGGCTTCGCAAACTGATTTGCAATCTGCACCACCGACCACCACAGCTCCCGGTGTCTCAAAACTAAATTAAGCAAAATCAACCGCTTAGAAGGTTTTCCAAACTGGCCTGAATCCTGCTCCTCCGTGACGTAGTTATAAATTTATTCAAGGAGTAAGGTCCATGTGCGGAATTGTCGGAGTTGTTAACGGTGCCAAGTCGGCGGGTCATCTTTTGGCCGGTCTCAAGCAACTGGAATACCGTGGCTATGATTCTTCAGGGATTGCTGTCATCCACAACCAATCCTTGATGAGCGAGAAAGCCGTCGGCAAGCTCAACGTATTGGTCGGCGCGCTGGACACTAATCCCATTGACGGTCCGGTCGGCATTGCCCACACGCGTTGGGCGACGCACGGCGCGCCGACTGCGATCAACGCCCACCCCCACATCGTCGATGACGTCGCCGTGGTCCACAACGGTATCATCGAGAATTTTAAGGACTTGCGCGCTGAACTGGAGGCCGAAGGCCACATGTTCCAGAGCGAGACCGATACGGAAGTCGTCCCGCATCTGATCCGCCGCTACCTAGCTGACGGCTTGAGCGCCGAAGCTGCCGTACAGAAGGCTTTGGGCCACCTTGACGGCGCCTATGCCCTGGGCATCTTGATTCAGGGTGAACAGGAGCGTCTGTTCGCTGCGCGGCGCGGCAGCCCGCTCGCCATCGGCCACGCCGACGACGCCATGTTCATGGCTTCCGACGGCATGGCGCTGGCACCCATGACCGACCGCGTCAGCTATCTCGAGGATGGCGACATGGCGATCCTTGATCGCGGCGGCGTCGAGGTAGTTGACGCAGGCGGCCGATCCGTGTCACGGCGCGTGGTCACGACTGGTTTTTCGGCCGAGGACGTCGGCAAGGGCGGTTACCGACACTACATGCTGAAGGAAATTCACGAACAGCCGGCGGTTGTCCGCCAGACGCTGGCCGTCTACGGCGGCGCCCAGGCCGGAAAATTCGAAGTTCCGGACCTGCCCTTCGATATTACCGAGGTGCCGCGCCTCAGCATCATCGCCTGTGGCACGTCCAGTTACGCCGGTCAGGTCGCGCGGTATTGGTTCGAGGACGTGGCGCGCATCCCCGTCGATGTGGATATCGCTTCGGAGTTCCGCTACCGGAATTCACCGCTGACACCGAACGGCGCGGCGTTGTTCATCTCGCAATCCGGCGAGACCGCCGACACCCTGGCGGCGCTTCGCTTCGCCAAGGACCAAGACCAACACATCATCAGCTTGGTCAACGTCCCCGAAAGCACCATCGCCCGAGAATCGGACGTCGTCCTTCAGACCTATGCGGGGCCGGAAATCGGCGTCGCCTCGACCAAGGCGTTCACAGCACAATTGACGACGCTCGCAGTGCTGGCCATACACGCTGGTCAACAACGCGGCACGTTGAGTGAAGCGCGCGCCGCGTCATTGATCGCAAGCCTGTATCGGGTGCCGCAGCAGATCGAACAGATGTTGGCGGACCGGAAGCCGATCGCAAAGATGGCGAAGTTGATCGCTCCAGCGCGCAGCGCGCTCTTCGTTGGCCGGGGGGCATCGTTCCCCATCGCCCTCGAAGGCGCCTTAAAACTCAAGGAGATCTCGTACATCCACGCCGAGGGCTTCGGCGCTGGTGAGCTCAAGCACGGGCCCATCGCCCTGGTCGACGAGGACACCCCTGTCGTCGCCATGGTACCGCGCGACGAGTTGTTCGAGAAATCCGTCTCAAACCTGCAGGAAGTATGCGCCCGCGGTGCCCAGGTCCATGCCTTGAGCGACAAGGATGGCCTGGACTGCCTTGCCGACGAGATCGTCTCCGGCATTCTTATTCCCGATTGCGATCCGTTCGTCGCACCGCTGCTGCAAGCCATTCCGTTGCAGCTTCTGGCCTACGAAGTGGCAGTCCGCAAGGGCACTGACGTTGACCAGCCCCGCAACCTGGCCAAGTCGGTGACGGTCGAATGACGCGCGACCTCATCGTTTTCGGCGAGGATTGGGGCCGTCATCCCAGCAGTACGCAACATCTCATCCGTCACCTGGCCGAAGATCGCCAGGTGATCTGGGTGAATTCCATCGGCATGCGGCGGCCAAGGCTGTCATTTGCCGATATCGGGCGCGCTGCGAAAAAACTCAGAAACGCCGGTAATCGGGCGGCAAAAACGCCTCCGCATTCGGTTCCGGAGAACATGTCAATCGTCAACCCCTTGGCAGTACCGATGCCTGGCAACCCGGCGGCCGCCAAGTTCAATCGCGCAGTGTTGGGGCGAAAGATACGCCGCGCCGCGGATACACGTGGTCTTCGCGACCCAATAATGTGGACCTCGTTGCCTACGGCCGTCGACCTTGTCGGCGCCTGCGGCGATAACGGATTGGTCTATTATTGCGGTGACGACTTCGGCGCTTTGGCCGGGGTTGACCATGAACCGGTTTTGGCTTGCGAGCGGCGACTGGCGGCAAGCGCCGACGTCATCTTCGCAGCCAGCGCACCCCTCGCTGCGCGTTTCGACCCGAATAGAACCGTCCACCTGCCGCACGGGGCACATGTCGAGCTATTCACCGAACCAGCGCACCGCGCGCCCGATCTTCCCAACGACGGCCCCGTCGCAGGTTTCTACGGCAGTCTGTCGGAATGGCTGGATCAGGACCTCGTGGTCGCTTGCGCGACGCAGCTTCCGCAATGGCAATTCGTCTTCATCGGCGATCAACGAACCAACCTTGAGCGCTTGAAAGCGCTCCCGAATGTGCGACTTCTCGGCCCGCGCGCCCACGAAGATCTACCATCCTATGTCCAGCACTGGGATGTCTCTCTATTGCCTTTCGTCGATAACGCACAAATTCGCGCCTGCAATCCGCTGAAACTACGCGAGTATCTGGCGGCGGGACGTCCAATCGTCGCCACGCCGTTTCCAGCACTTCAGACATATGCCGATCATATAAGGCAAGCCGTCGACGCAGACTCATTTGCGGCGGCCATCAATTCAAGCCGGGCCGACACCTTCGAATTTCAGCGGCAACGCCGAGAAATTGTGCGGTCAGAAAGTTGGCAGCACCGGGCCGATGAGGTCCGCGTTCATCTTGACGCGCTTTGAAGCCCCGGTGCCGAAGCCAGTCGCAATATGAGAGTCACATTGTCACAATGGCTTCTGCGGGTCTGAAATTCGCATCAATTCAATAATCCGCTTGTTTATATTATCATTTCAAAACAATGACTTAACTTATTTTAAAATCAACCGTCAAACTGGCCCGCTTGTTGCTCCTTTCAGTGTAAGAACAACGACGACACAAAGGGCCGACTTATGTTGAAGATATTCAAACTCATGATTGTGGCGGGGCTTTGCGGCATGACGTCCGGATGTTTCGTCGCACCCATCGCCGGGTTGGCCCTGAAGCCCATCATCTCTTTCGCCACCTCGCCGTCTGATGACGGCAAGAAATCGGCGAACAGCCCAATCAGTGTCGATCAGTTGTTGACCAACGCGCGCGGCGACACCGCCGATGACCGGGCGTTGTCGCCTGAGGCCAAAGCCATTGCCGCCGCCATGGCCGCCGATGCCAGACCACAGTCCGATAATACGCCGAAGGCTGTCTCTGTCGCCGACCTGCTACAGCAGGCCCGCGTCGCCGGGCACGCAGCAGCGAAGACTGATCAAGGCAAGACGAATGCTACGAGCGGCGTGAAAGTTCGGCTCTCCGATATCCTGACGGACGGTTCCGCCTTCCTTCGCCTGCAGATGACAATCAATGGCTGGGCGAAAGCCGATCAATCCATCCATGTATCGCTCGGCATGGGTGAAGGGACGGTGAGCGCAATAAGTGTGATCACCAATTTGGAACAACTCCGCCAAATCTGCTCGCGGCTGAATGGTCGTTGCACACCGGAAACGGCACTGCTGCAAACTGGCCTCGACGCCGGATGGGTTCGCCTTTCCCCCGGCAAGCGAGGCGGTAATGCGTAGTCTAGTCCTCATTAACACACTAGCCGTCCTTTGGGCCGGTTGGCGGCGCCGCTACCTGGTCGTTATTCCGATCCTGCTGATGCCTATCATCGGCGGTTTGGTTGGCACCCTGACGCCAAAGAAATACGAGACCAACACGACGATCCTCATTCAAGAAGCGGCAAAGCAGAATCCATTCCTGAAGGACTTGACGGTCGAGACCAATCTGCGCGAACGCATGGCGGCCCTACAGGCGCTTCTTCATAGCCGGCATATTCTTGCCGCCGTCGCCCAGCGCACTGGCTTAATCACCAAGGACATGCCCGCGGAACAGACAGCCAAGGCCATTGCCATCCTGTCGAAATCGCTCTCCGCCAGTCTGGTTGGCGACGATCTCGTGAAGATCACCTATATCTCGAACAGTCCGGAAAAAATGGCGGAAACCCTGCGCCTCGTCAGCATCCGGTTTGTCGAACGGATCATCGCGCCGCAACGTTCTTCAATCGTTAGCTCTGAAAATTTTCTGAAGAAAGAGCTCGAAGAACGAAAGATCGATCTGCAATTAGCGGAACGGAAACTTGCGGAGTATAAATCCAAATATGCCAGCGAACTGCCTGAACTACATACCAGCAATGTCATGCGGCTCGGACGTATGCGCGAAACGCTGGCGGCGAGACGCACGGAACTCGAAGGCGCCAAGGCCACTTGGCAGGACCTAAAGGATCGCCTGTTCAAAACGAACCCAGTCATTGGCCGTATCGAAGAGCGGATTGTCGATATCGTGAGCGAACTAACGCTTCTCCGTTCGCGCTACACAGACAACCACACCTTGGTGCAAGCGGCGCTTCGCAAGCTCAAGAGCCTGCGCGAGGAGCGCAGTAAGACGCTCGGCGCGACGAGGAAATTGAAGGACGGTGATCTCGAACGACTTTGGAATTTGGCCGCCAATCAGACGATAGACGTGGCCAGCGGACAGCAACCGCTGTTGATTTCACAACTTGAACGTCTTCAAGAAGGCGAGGTCCAGGTCTCTAATCTTGAGAAACAGGTAGAAAGCCTGAAAGCCGGAACTGTCAAATTGCAGGCCAAGGTGGCCGGCTTCGGGGTGCATGAACAACGCCTAGCCGAGCTTTCCCGTGAAGCCATGGTAAAGCGCAATATCTATCAGGACCTCTCGGAACGTCATCAACTGGCGAGGGTCACCGGTTCGCTCGGCAAGGCAGAGGAGAAGGAGCGGGTCAAACTCATCGATCCCGCATTCACGCCAATCGCGCCGATCAACCTGCCGGTCATCATTTTCATCGCTCTCGGTATGATCGGCGGCATTATGCTGGGCGTGGCACTGGCCATCATCACGGAAATTTTGGACCTCACGATCCGGACCCGGCGCCAGCTTGAGAAGCTCTGCGGCGTCAAGGTCCTGACGCGTATCCCCCGTCTATCAGACGACAGCCTCGTGCCGGACAGCGGATCGACACCCTTGGTGCTCTGCGGCGAAACCGGCGTCCTTGTTCCAGCGGAGTAGCATCATGACCACAAAACGTGTCCTACAAGTCGTGCAACACCTTCAACCCGGCGGCATCGAAACCATGGCTCTTGATCTGATGGAGCGGGCCGGCGCTGACCGGGAGGTCCATATTCTGAGCCTCGAAGGGCAGGCGGAAGACGTCATTGCGGCCTGGCCTCGCCTGGCGGGCGTCACTGATCGTCTGCATTTCCTCGACAAGCGCCCAGGCCTCGATCAGAGAGCCGTGTTCCGGCTTGTTTCCTTGCTGCGGGAGCTGTCCATCGACATTATCCATACCCACCATGTCGGTCCGCTAATTTATGGGGGTATCGCAGCCCGCCTACTGGGCACTCGGGTCGTACACACGGAACACGATGCTTGGCATCTCTCCGAGGCGCGGCGGTGTCATATCCAATCGCTCCTCCACAATGTTGTAAAACCGATATTCGTGGCCGACGCCAACCTTGTGGCACGGGCGGTCAAAGCGGCCATTCCGACGATCAAGCCAATCGTCATTCACAACGGGGTCGACACGAAAAAATTCATACCCGGCGACGAGGTATCGGCGCGACGACGCCTTGGTCTTCCCATCGACGCACGGATCATTGGCTGCGCCGCACGACTTGAGTCGGTGAAAAACCACGATCTGCTATTTAGGGCCCTATCGTTGCTCCCTAAGGACATCCATCTAGCCCTTGCCGGCGACGGCAGTCTTTTCCAGGACCTCATTACCTTGGCCGGCAATCTCGGCATTGCGACACGGGTCCATTTCCTTGGCAGCATCGACGACATGGTGAGCTTCCATCAGGCTCAGGATGTTTTCTGCCTCGCCTCCGAGAAAGAAGGTTTGCCGTTATCGCCCCTGGAAGCCCAGGCAGTCGGTTGCCCCGTGGTGCTCACGGACGTCGGTGGCTGTAGCGAAGCGGCCTGTCCGGACACCGGGTATCTGGTGCCGCCGGGCTCCGAAGGCCAGTTGGCGCACAATCTTGCAATCGCTCTGGACACAGCAAACCATGTCGATCCGCGCGCCTTTGTCCTCACTCACCGCAATCTCGAAACCACCATCCAGGCCTACGAAGCCCTTCACTGAACCGCGCCGAAAGGATTGCCGATCATGTCCGACATCTATGACACGCTTACCTTTACCACCCTCGGCGCCGGTGCCTTGCTGGCCTATCACCACGTCGGCTTTCCAACATTGCTGAGAGCGATAACGGCGGGCGAGACAACCCTTGAAGACGTCCCTCCAGAGCCGCCGACACATGATCTTCCGCAAATGACCGTGTTCATGCCGGCCTACAACGAAGCCGCTTATATTTCGGCGAAATTGCGGAACTTGGCGCAGTTGGACTATCCGGAACGTTTGCTCCGCGTCATCGTGGTCTGCGACGGGTGTACCGACGCCACGTCCGCAATTGCCCGCGCTACGATGCAGGAGCCGGCGATGTCGGCGCTCAAAGTCGAGATCATCGAAGAGCCGGTGAACCGCGGCAAGATCGCGGCCCTAAACCGTTACCTGCCGACCATCCCAAATGGCATTATCGCCATATCCGATGTGTCGGCTCACCTGGAGCCGGACGCCTTGCGCCGCGCCGCGCGTCGTTTCGAGGACGAGTCCGTGGGCGTGGTTGCTGCGACATACCGGCTTTCCGAGGGCGGCAGCGCCGGCGAAGCCACGTACTGGCGTTATCAAATCAAGAATAAGATCGGCGAAGCACGGCTGGGCGCGCCGCTGGGCGTTCACGGCGCGCTCTATTTCCTGCGCGCGGGTGATTTCCAGGCATTGGAAGCTGACACCATCAACGATGACTTCATCATCCCCATGCGGATCGTCGCAGGCGGCAAGCGGGCCATCTATGATACTGAGATCGCCGCTACTGAACAGGAAGTCGCGGACCAGTCCATTGATTTCAACCGCCGTATCCGGATCGCAGCAGGCAATCTTCAGCAACTTCTGCGCGTTCCGCAGTTGTTGTCGCCACACCTCGGCGGTGTCGCGCTGGCGTTTTTCTCGGGCAAGGCACTCCGCGCGGTGGCGCCATTCCTGCTGGCTCTTTTCGTTGTGGGGTCCGCGGCGCTCAGCTTTTCATCCCCGACGTGGCTCGCTTTTACGGTCCTACAGTTGATCGGCATGACGGCTGTGCTGGTACGCCATCGTTATGTGCCGGCGCGACGCTTTCGATTGCTCGACATCATTCACTACATCGCCGTGGGCTACACGGCTGGTTTCATCGGCGCGGTCCGTTATCTCCTTGGCATGCAAGGCAAGGTCTGGACCCGCGCCGCCGAGGAAAAGGAGACTTCCCCCATGACCGACACAATGTTTCAACCAAAGGGTTTAGCACTTGCGAAGCGCTGCCTCGACATCATCGGCGCTGCGATCGGCCTCACGTTGAGCGCCATTTTCGTGCCATTCGTCTGTCTTGCGATAAAACTGGATTCGCCGGGCCCGATCATCTTCCGCCAGGTCCGCGTCGGCCGATCCTGGCCGACCGTCACGGAGCTGTTCACCATGTATAAGTTCCGGACCATGCGGACCGACGCCGAGAAAGTGTCGGGACCGGTTTGGGCGTCCAAGAACGATCCACGCATCACCCGCGTCGGTCGATTTCTGCGCAAGACCCGGTTGGATGAAATCCCACAATTGGTCAATGTCCTCAGAGGCGAGATGTCGCTGGTCGGCCCGCGTCCCGAACGGCCGGGCATTTGCAATAAACTGGAATCGGCTATCCCCTTCTATGCGGAACGGACCTATGGAATACGGCCGGGCATTACCGGATTGGCCCAAGTCTTCCAGGGCTATGACGAAACTATCGAAGACGTGCGGTCCAAGGTCTCTTACGATCATGCCTACGCCTTGGCAGCCGGCTCTTGGTTATCTTGGATGCGGATCGATCTGGAGATATTGATGCGCACGGTGACCGTCGTGATCTTCGGCCGGGGCCAGTAATTCGCCACCGCCTCCCAGTTTCGCATATCGATTCTCAAGTTGAGGATGCGCCCCGGTCGTCAGGATTAGAAACGATTAGGGCGCATTCTATTTTCCATAAAGGTTTGTTTTTATTGAATTAAATTTATTTCCGACGTGATGCCAAATTGGCATCGGGATTGCTTAGTTAAGGGCAAGACCGATGACAAATGGAGATCATCATGCTGAGCGTACAAAATCTGACCGACAACCGACTTCTACTTGGCGTCCCTGGCGATTTCGATGCGGTATTCGCCTCTGAGGCACGATCCCGCTTCGAGGAAATCGCGGAAACCTGGAGCGGTGACGTCACCGTCGATTTCATGCAGTCGCATTTCCTCGACTCGTCCGGGATCGGGGCGATCGTCTTTCTCTATAAGCGCCTCGCCGCCAAGGGCCATGGCCTTGAAATCGTCAACATCGACGGCCAGCCCTTAGATGTCATTCGTTCCTTGCGCATTGACCGGGTCATCCCGGTTCGGATTGCCGGCGCCAAGGTGGCGTCATGAGCAAGGCACAACTTTGCATTCTGATTGCAATGATGGCCCTGTCCGCCTGCACCTGGCCTGGCTACGGTGAAGGTGGCATGGACGACGTTTTTACCTACGAACGGACCAAAACGGTCGATCCCGAACTGTCCGAACGCCACGAGCGGTCCCACCAACTGGCCAAGGCGCTGGACCGCCTGCGCAACCAGATTGACGCGGCCTGGCAGGGCCAGGAAGGCCGGCACCGCCCGGCCGGCATGACCATGGTCGAAAATCAGTGGAACCGTGCTGCCCGCGAATGGGCCGGCGACATGCTGGACGACGCGGAATTCAACCTGTCCATCCTTGCCACACGGTTCCGCGCGCTTCGCGATGAACTGCGCCAAAGTCTGATGAAGGCGAACCGGTATCAGCCGGCGAGCATATGAGGAGAGTTCCCATGAAGACCCTACGCCTGACCCTGATCGTTCTCATCGCCCTGTTGGCCGCCGGAGAGTTGGCCGCAAAAGCGCTGACGTTGCGGACGGGTGATATCCTGGCGATCGAGCTGCCTGGTGAACCGAGCTTTAACAAGCCGTTCCAAATCAATCGGGAAGGCCGCATTTTCCTTCCCGAGGTCGGCGCCGTCGATCTTGCCGGTAAGACCCTGCCAGAGGCCTCTGCTATCGTACGCCAATCCCTGGCGACCATGTTCCGTGATCTTGACCGACTTCGGGTCTCTCTGAAGGACCGGCGCCTGGTGGTCAGCGTCCTCGGGTTCGTAAAGAAGCCGGGTCCCATTGATCTTCCCGCCAATGCGCGCATTCAGATGGCCTTGACCGCCGCCGGTGGACTTGCGGAAGGCGCACAACTTGATCGCCTACAGGTGCGTCGAAACGGCAAGGTCATGCCCTTCGACTACAAAAAATATCTCGATACGGGGGATGAGGCCGGCCTGCCCACCCTTCAACCGTTGGACACAATTTTCGTGCCCGCCTCGCCGCTGATCGGCAACATTCAAGTGGATTTCGACGCCAAGACGCTGACGGCGGCTGGCGACGCGGCCGGCGACGGCTCATCCATCAAGGTATTCGGTGAGGTTCACCGCCCGGGCCTGTTCGGCTACAAGGACGGCGCCAGCGTTGTCGATTTGCTGATGCGGGCCGGCGGTGTCACCCGGTTCGCCGGCGTCGAACAGATCCGCGTGGTCAGCCGCGGCAAGCCGACACCCTTCAACCTGCGTGAATTTCTCGATACAGGCGATAAAGGTCTTATGCCACAGCTCTTCGCCGGCGATACGATCTTCGTGCCGCAACAGAGCGAGCAGATCAACAAGGGCGCACGGACGGTGTATGTCATGGGCAACGTTTTCAAACCCGGGGCCTTTGAGACCAAGGACGGTGCATCCTTCTTCGATATCCTCGCCAACGCCGGTGGCCCGACGCGGTTCGCCGATATCCGCCGCATCCAAATCCTAAAGTTGGGCGGTACGGTCGCCGATTTCGACCTGCAAGCCTATACGAATGCCAAAGGAGCTCTGCCGTTGCCGAAAATCGCCGCGGGCGACGCCATCTTAGTGCCCGAGAAGACCGACATGAACGAGAAGTCCTGGCTCAATGTGTCGCCGGAACGCGCCGTCAGGATCATCGGCGCCGTGGTACGGCCTGGCCGCTACGAATGGTCCGAGGAAATGTCGGTCATGGACCTGCTCGCGCACGCCGGTGGTCCGGTCGCGGCGGCCGACACGGCACACATGCAGGTTTTGAAACAGCGCAAGAACGGCGCCATCGACCCGGTCAGCGTCGATCTGGAGAAAATCCTTAAGAGCGGCGGCAACATAACCGATCTGCCGCCACTGGAAGCCGGCGACACTATCGTCGTCCCCGAGCTGCCGCGCGACCCCAGCGACAATCGCTCGCAATGGATCCGCCAGGCCAAAGAGCGTTCCATCTACATCTTCGGTCAGGTGGGCGCGCCAGGCCGCTACGCCTTCAACGACCAGCTGACGTTTCTTGACATTCTATCCGCCGCTAACGGGCCTGCTCGCAACGCCGATCTGCACAACGTACGTGTCACCCACCGGGGCCAGAACGGTACCCGGGTCAGCAAACTGAACTTGGCGCTCTACTTCGAGACCGGCGATGAATCGATCTTACCGAGGGTCCGTCCTGAGGACGTCATCTACATTCCCGAACGCAACCGCCAGTACCTGGACATCAAGAAGGAAAGCACCATACGGGTTCTTGGCGAAGTCGCTCGCCCCGGCCGCTATGACTTCGATGACACGATGACTATATTGGACCTCCTGGCCGAGGCCGGCGGGTTGAAAGCCCAGGCCTATCAGAACCGCATTGTTGTCGTGAACCAATCTAAATCGGAGCCAGAGGCGTCGACCTTCGACCTGATTGCCTTCGCACGAAATGGCGACTTCAAAACACTCCCGGTAATCAGGGCCGGCGACACGGTTTTCGTACCGAACAAGGAAGAAAGCCCGTCCTATCAATTCCGCACGGCGCTGAAGGATATCATTTCCGTCATCACCATCGGCTCGCTGGCCTTCGGCGGCTAATCTTTTATCGACCAGGAGCAAGACCCATGATCCCCCTACCCATCCACTACGAAGAATTAGAAGCCATCTATGGTGCCGCACTGGGAAGTGGCCAGCACACCGTCGCCGTGACGTCGGCGGATCATGGCGAAGGCGTATCAATCATTGCATATGCACTGGCCCGACGCGCTGCTGCTGCCGGTCGGCGGACGCTGCTCGTCGATCTGAACACGGAAACCTCGACAGTAGCCTCTCGCCTGGGGCTTGAAGGCAGAGATTGGTCGCCGAGCGATTCATCCGCCAATGAGTCCATCATCCACATGGTGGGGGTCAGCCTGTCTATCCTCGCGGCGCCCATGGCACCGGCCAACATCCTGAACGCACGCGACGATGAGAAGCTCAGGGTCGCGATGGCGAAATGGCGCGAGCGATTTGAGTGCATCGTCCTCGACACCTCACCCCTGACGCGCCTCAACCAGCACAACATCCTGCCCGACATGGCCGCCAGCGCCTGCGATGGTGCCGTTTTCGTAGTTCTGGCCGGCCGGACGCCTGAAACCAAGGTTTCCGAAGCAGTTGCCCGCTTGCATTCGGCTGGGGCAAAAATTGTCGGCGCCGTAATCAATGATCGACACAATCCAAATCTTAGCGTTGAGCTTTGCCGGGAAACGCGGCGGCTCGACCGTATAGCTTTTCGTCTTATGGACGCATTTCGGCGGTTCTTCCGGACAAATGCATTTCTGATGCAGAAGATCTGAGATGTTGGTTTGACAGGGTTCAGCCCGTTTTAATATCGACAACCCGGTCCATCTGCACGGTGCGGATCAGAGATAGCGGCTGATCTTTCGCACCGACAAGGATCAATCGTTGGCCTCGTTCTTTGGCGGTTCTATAGAGGGTTACCAACAATCCAATACCAGCGCTGTCCATGAATGTCGTCGATGTGAGGTCAACGCGTGCAGGCTCGGCGGCGGCGGCAAGCGTATCAATCGCTTCGCGCTTGATATTAGGCGTGCTGACTGAATCCAGAGTTATCGGCATAACGAGAACGAGCGATCCGTCGTCCGCCGTCTCCGTTCGAAACTCTCCCGGGTGATCAACCATTGTGTCGCCGTAGAATAATAGCAGTTGCGTCATCTTCGAGCTCAGACGCGGCGCGCGACCGCGCGCCACGAAGCATACCCGATACGATATCTTCATCGTCGACAGTAAGCGCTTCCTCGACATTCATGTCCAACAATTCCGAGGGATCGACGACGACATGTCGGCCGGCCTCGGAAATACCATCCGTGTAGAGAAGTAACCGCTCACCATGGGTGAGGTGCAGTCGATGTTCGGAGTAGTGAGCACTCTCCATTAACCCCAGCAGCGGCCCTCCGACCTCAATCTCGTGAATCCCGCCGTCGCGCAAGATCAGCGGTGGTGGATGGCCGGCAGCAGCCATGTTGATGCCGCCATCGGCATCGACAACAAGAACCAGCGCCGTCGCAAGTGACTGGCTCAAAATCTTATCGACGCTGAACAAATCGGAGAGCGCGCGCAGCAGATTTCCGGGTGAAACCTCCGTACTCAGCCCCTGCACTGCGCCATAGACAAAACCGTTCAAGACGTGGGCAAAGAACTTGGCCTGCTCCCCATGGCCCATGATATCCGCTAAGACGATGAGATGCCCGTCGTCGAGCTTTCTCTCGATAAGCAGATCACCTCCACCCGGAGCCGCCGCCTGAAACGCCACCGCCACCGAATATCCGGAGGGTGGGTCCCCGAACCGTGGCTCCAACGCGCTGGTGATTTCCGCATCTAGGCGGTCGCCGATCCGATTACGGACGTCGGATGTCCGTTTTAATATCCGATGAATGGTGGCAACAAGTTGGCGCTTGTTGACTGGTTTGGTCAAATAGTCATCGATGGAAAGATCGATAGCCATCTCGCGGTCGGCCTCCGAGCTGGAACCGGTCAAAAGGATAAAGGGAAGCTCGGCGGTTCCGGAAAACTGTTGGACCTGCCGGCGAAAGTCGTAACCGTCCGTGCCCGGCATGTGAATATCGGAAATGATGAGTGCTGTGCTACCGCGCTCAAGATGGGCAAGTGCATCGGCAACGGAGTTCAATCCGACCACGACGAAGTTCTGACGCAAGTATCCATCGATAACCTTGAGAAACACTGGGTCGTCGTCGACAACAAGAATTTCCGGATGCGACCGAGACGCCGCAGACACGGGCCGCGTAATGATCATTCTGTTCCAGCCGTTGTCCGCATTCGGTCGTGGTAAGTATTGAAAATCGGGAAAGCGTTCGCGAACCAACTGCAGCCCCATGCCGCTTTCGTGAAGATCATCGTAGTTCAAGTTTTTGGCCACCATCGTTTCCAGGTCATCAAACGGCGGACCGTCATCCGCGACTTCCAACTGCCAGGCGCCCTGGGTTCGGCTGAATGTAACCCGTATATTTTCAGGAAGCGGATCGGGATGGCGGCCGAGATTGGTGATCAATTCCGATATCGCCAGCAAGAATCCGTCGCGCGCGTCCACCGGCAATTTAAGTTGCTGCAGAAACGGCGAAAAGGCGGCGCGGAACTGCCGCGCCGCCTCTCTGCCAGGAGGCATTGTGAGTGTATGAATAAGTGCCATATGGTCGCTTTTCTTAGGCCGCCGCCGCGATCTGATCCGCCAAACCGTTCACAATCTGCTCGATCATAACGATATTCTCACCTTCCGCCATGACCCGGACCAGCGGCTCAGTACCGCTTTCGCGTACCAAAATGCGGCCTGTGCTTCCCAATTCGGCTTCTGCGGAAGAGATGGCGTTCATCACGGGTCGTTTTTTCAACGGCGAGGATTTGCCGATCGGGACGTTCTTCATAACCTGCGGAAACGGCTCGAAAACCTGACAAAGTTCACTTGCAGATTTCCCTGACTGCACAAGCGCGGTAAGCACTTGCAGCCCGGCGACGATACCGTCGCCTGTACAGGCATAATCCGCCAAGACGATATGGCCCGACTGTTCCCCCCCCAGGTTAAGGCCCTTCTCCTGCATGCACTTGACCACATGACGGTCGCCGACTGGTGTGCGATGGCAAGTCAATCCCAGGTCCGTGAGGTGTTTTTCGAGGCCTATGTTTGACATGACGGTCGCGGCAACACCGCCACCGGTTAGCCGGTCCTGAGCCTGCCACTGGCTGGCGATCAGGGCGAGGATCTGATCGCCGTCGACAATCTGCCCTTTGTCGTCACACACAATGATCCGGTCTCCATCGCCGTCGAGGGCAATACCGATGTCGGCGCCCTCGGTGATCACCTTAGACCGCAGTTGGCGGGTGTCCGTGGCGCCGCATTCGGCGTTTATATTGGTGCCGTTGGGCTGCACGCCCATGGATATGACGTCAGCGCCCAACTCCCAAAGGATATCGGGAGCGACCTTGTAGGCGGCGCCATTGGCGCAATCGAGAACCACCTTTAATCCGGCCAGTTTCAACCCTCCGGGAACCGTGTTCTTGACCGATTCCATATATCGGCCGTGTGCACCATCCAGGCGACTGGCGTGCCCCAAGGCTCCACCGAAGATTTCACGCATCGGCTCAGAGCCACTAACGATGGCTTCGATCCTTGCTTCCGTCTCATCACACAATTTACAGCCATCGGGCCGGAAAAACTTGATGCCATTGTCATGGTAGGGGTTATGGGATGCCGTGATCATGATGCCGAGATCGGCACGTAACGAGTGGGTCAGCATGGAGACGGCTGGGGTCGGTAACGGGCCCAACAGCATGGGTTCCGCGCCGACAGAGACCAAACCTGCGGTCAACGCCGATTCGACCATGTAGCCCGACAACCTCGTATCCTTGCCGATAACGACGCGCGGTGACGGCGATGTCTCGGCGGCGACCGTGCCGGCGGCTTTGCCAATGGCCATCAGGGTTTCCGGTGCCATGGCCCCCGTATTGGCCTCGCCACGGATACCGTCGGTTCCAAACAACTTGCTCATATGTCTCTTCCTTCCATCATTCATTCTTTAGGCAACGCGCTTGGCATTGCGGGCGCGATGAATTGCGCCCCCGAAGGGTTTCATGCGTTCTTCCCCGCGCGCCACCACCAGTGCCTGCGAGGGGACGTCACGGGTTATCGTACTGCCAGCGCCGACGAGGGCTTCCGGGCCGATGTCCACGGGGGCCACCAGCGACGTGTTGGACCCGATGAAAGCATCGGCGCCGATCCGGGTGCGATGTTTCAGGAATCCGTCGTAGTTGCAGGTGATCGTGCCAGCGCCGATGTTGGCGCGCGGCCCGACTTCCGTATCGCCGACGTAACTGAGATGCGGGACTTTGGCGCCGCAAGAAATGTCACTGTTCTTGATCTCGACGAAGTTGCCAATCTTCGCGCCCTTGCCGATCCGCGCGCCCGGCCGCAGGCGGGCATAGGGGCCGACCACGGCGTCGCTCGCGATGATCGCCTGCTCGATATGAGAAAAGGCGCGGATTGTCGCGCCATTCTTCACCCGGACACCAGTTCCAAAAACAACGTGCGGCTCGACCACCACATCGGGATCGATTTCGGTATCCCAGCTAAAGGTAACGGTTTCCGGATTGATTAGCGTAACGCCGCCCCGCATAAGCGCGGTCCGTTTACGGTCTTGGAACAGGCGCTCCAAACGCGCCAGCTCGGCACGATCATTGGCGCCAAGAGTTTCTGTCTCGTTGGCGACAATGTATCCGCAGGCCAAATTGACGCTGGCGGCGTGCGCAACGACATCCGTCAGATAGAATTCACCCGCCTTATTATCGTCTTTCAGACCGTCAATCAGCTCTCTTGCCACGGCGAGATCCAACGCCATGATCCCGCCATTGCAAAGCGTGATTTTGATTTCGTCATCGGTGGCATCCTTGGCCTCGACAATTTTGACTAACTTTCCCGCTTCGTCGACGACCATACGGCCGTAGCTTGACGGCGTATCTGTCTCAAACCCCAGTACGGTGACGGCGTTTCCACCTGCTGCATGCACATTCAAAAGATGGCTAAGCGTTGCTTCTTGAATAAGGGGCGCGTCACCAAACAACACCAGCGCGACACCGTGATCGGCGTTGATATCCGCCAAAGCACACTTTACGGCGTCGCCGGTGCCCCGAGCGATTGGCTGAACCATGGTGTCGACCGGGGCGATGGCCTCAGGCGTGAGTGTATCGTCGGGCGCAACCACCACCCGCATACCCATCGGTGACAATTTCGTCCCAACGCTCAATACGTGGTTTAACATGGACCGCCCGCCGATGGCGTGCATGGGTTTCGGCAAGTTGGAATTCATGCGGCTTCCCTTGCCGGCGGCAAGCACGATGATTTCGGGACGATGGCTCATAATTTTTTCCTCACATGTATCTATCCATACAAGGAGGAGCAACAGTCGTGCCAACGGCACGTGTACGTAACTCATTGTTTTATCGTAGTTAATTTAGGGCCGTAGGTTCAGCGTCGAGGTTTGCAGAGTAATTTTCTCAAAATGATAATCAGACTGATGAATACGTGATATCTCACTGCTCCATTCGGGTTTCGTGAACGACATGTATGAAATTTGTTTTGTCGACGGAATCCTCTAAGTTTTCGAGACCGCAATCTAACGGGTTAGGAAACGCAGTGGCCAAAATGCAGAATGCAAAGGCGGTCCTCATGGTTGAGGACGACCCCGCCATCGCTCGGGTTTATACCGCCTATCTGGAAGACGACGGTTACGAAGTGACCCATGTCGAGAACGGCGCCGATGCTTTCGCCGCCCTTAAAAACCAGGTTCCCGATGCAGTCCTGCTGGACTTGAAATTACCCGATATGAACGGCTTCGATATTTTAGAGAAGATCAGCGACGATCAGCTTCCGACGGGCGTCATTGTGGTCACCGGCGAAGGCTCCATGCGCACGGCGATCGATGCCATGAAACTGGGGGCTCGGGATTTCGTCGTCAAACCATGCGACAAAAACCGGCTGTTGCTGACCTTGAAGAACGTTATCGAGACGCAACAACTTCTCCAGATCGTCGATACCTACCGCGATGAAATCGACCGCCAGAGCTTTAGTGGTTTTATCGGCTCATCGCTTACCATGCAGGGGGTCTACAAGACCATCGAAAGTGCGGCCAAAAGCAAGGCCAGCGTCTTCATCACCGGTGAAAGCGGCACCGGCAAGGAAGTCTGCGCCGAGGCCGTGCACCACGAGAGCGAGCGATCGAAGAAGCCCTTTGTCGCCTTGAACTGTGGCGCCATTCCGCGTGATTTGGTGGAAAGCGAAATCTTCGGCCACGTGAAGGGCGCTTTTACGGGGGCCGTCAATGACCGCATTGGCTCAGCGGGGCAGGCTGACGGTGGCACACTGTTCCTCGACGAGATTTGCGAGATGGAGCTGGCCCTGCAGCCAAAACTTTTGCGCTTTTTGCAGACCGGATCATTTCAGCGCGTCGGCAGCAATAAACTTGAAGAAGTGAACGTGCGGATCATTTGCGCGACCAATCGTGATCCTTGGCAGGAAGTTTCAGAAGGAAAATTTCGTGAGGATCTCTATTACCGGCTCCACGTATTACCGATCGAGCTCCCGCCGCTCCGCGCCCGGGACGCCGACGCGATCGAGATCGCCCAGCACTTCCTCGAAGTTTACGCAAACGAAGAGGGCAAAACGTTCTCGACCTTCGCCCCCGAAGTCGAAGCGTCCATCCAGAGCTTTCCCTGGCCCGGCAATGTCCGGCAATTGCAAAATGTGATCCGCAACATCGTCGTGCTCAATGACGGGGATATCGTTACGCCGGAAATGCTTCCCGCCCCATTGGACACGGCTGTCGAAGACATGCGGGGCCAGCACCTGACAGCCGCTGCAGCCGCGGCGGCCACAGCAGCGCCCAGCGCGGCCATGATGAATGATGATATCCGGCCACTTGAGGATCTTGAGCGCGAGGCCATCCAGAATGCGATCCGAATATGCAGCGGCAACATCCCGGAAGCCGCACTTCGCCTTGGCATCAGCGCCGCGACAATCTACCGCAAACGCACCGCATGGAAGGACGTTTAAGCGGCTAAGGTCGCCGACAGGCTTTCGCAATCATCGTCGACGGGATCGATTGCCTTAATCACCCGCGCGGGCACGCCGCCGGCAAGCACGCCGGCGGGCAAGTCCTTGGTGACGACGCTGCCGGCTGCCACCACCGTGCCCTGTCCAATGGTTACCCCGGCGTTGACGACGACATGGCGGGCCAGCCACACGTCATCCTCCAGCACGATATCGCGGGCCTGGTGATCGTCTTCGGCCTCGCCGCGGGCGCGCCGCCTCGCATCTAGCGGATGCCCAGGATATCCGGCCAGGGTTCCTTGCCCGGCGATGCGTACGTTGTCACCGATGATGATGCGTGTGCCAACATAAAGCCCTGTCCCCCAACCGATATCGACATTGTCGCCAATCTCCAATGACGGCGTTCCGGAGCCGGCCGTGCGCCCGGAAATGGTAATCTGCGTGGCGATCCGACAGTCGTCGCCGATGGTGATCATCAACGGACGGGTCACGTAGGGAAGTCCCCGGCCGTAAAGGAACAGCCGCTTGGGCCGGTTCGCCAACCAGCACATGAAGACGGGCTGCCAGTAGGTCAGTTTGATGAATCTGAAAAAGATATAACTCACCAAGCGGATGGCGCTGTAGATTGGTAGATGCAGCGCTGGTACGGGTGGGACATGTGCCTGCATGACACCTTTCAGAAGTCGATAAATGGCCCGCTTTAACGGCGTATCCTGACGCTTGATTGATTGCTTGAGTTGACTAATCCGGCACATCAAAAGGCTCCTCGACGGGTTGGCTTTCCCATGAAGGCGCACATTTCGTGCCAACTGTCGTGCATTGCGGAATGGCAGATTTCCGTGATTTCTCGGGACATGATCTCAAGAAATTGTGCGTTCGGGATCAAAGCGAATTGCATTTTGCGAAACATCATCGCCTACCAATACCGCTCGATGGCATGGCGAATGAGTTTCAGGCGAAGCGATGCAATCGGCTGATGTTTATTGAGCCCAAACTCACCGGGTCTTCCGGGAAACAAAAGAAGCCCATCGCCATTGCCGCCGAAGTTCCAGGTATCGGCCATCAGGTCGATGCCTTTGCGCAACAGTGGATAACCCTCCACCGCTTCGTAATAGAGTGCGCCGTCGGCTTTCATGGCGTCCAAGGTCTTAAAGAAAGCGAACAGGCGCAATACAGGGCGGTCAATGAGAAAATCGGGAAGCCCCGTGTCCGCACCCGGTCGCCGTTCGGCCGTCAACGCCGCCTTACGGTTCGGCCCACACGATCCCATGCACGACGCATAGCTCCACAAACCCTTCTTAGCGTACGCTGATGGTCGGCGTTCGCCGCCCTTGACCAGATGGTTGATCACCGGCGCGAAGGTATCGACGAGGGGATCAAGCAGCGGGTCATGCGGCGTTGTCACCATAATGCGCACACTCGGCGCGAACAGTTTGTAGAGCTTAAGCTTGTTGATCAGCTTGTCCGTCAATTTCGGTTCATCGACCGCATAGACCCAGGCTCTACCCAGTAGCCGCTCTTCCTGAATTGTCGTTTCCAGGGCGCGTAAATAGGCGATCTTGTCACGGTAGTGGTCCATTCGGGGGAACCCAATCGGATCGTTGCCGGCATAGGCCATGGTCGTTTGACGGAAAGACATCCGCCGTTTCATGCGTCGGTCGAGGTCCAGCCGGCCATTTTTGATAGACGGCACGCCGATCCAGTTCTGCATGGGGCGGATTCCGTGTGCCGCCAACAGCCGGCTGTATTTGTGCGCCAGTTCGGCCTCGCGCGGACAGTAGGTGGCGCAATGGCCCTTCAAGAGATAACTGTTGGTGAGCGCGATATAAAACGGACGACGCGGCGGCCTAAGTATGCCTTCCACAGACACATCGACGGTCAAAGTTGCCTCACCTAATTTGAAGGAAACTGTGCCAGTACGGTCGGGTTGCCATTCTGCGAACACATAGCGTGACTGCAAACATGTCGCCGCGTTGCGGGGCAGCAGCGCTTCGTAATAAGTGCCGGTCCGACTACCGCGCGAACTCGGCGCGGTGATCTCCAAAGGCGCCATCACATAGAACCGCGTGTCCGGCGCAGTTGATCTCACGTCTGCGCAGGGGTTGCCGTCATGGCGAAGGATGGCGAAGGCGAAACCGCCGGCTTTCACGGTACGCGTTGTCCGTTTGCGCCAATCGTCGGAAAAGGCAATACGCTCGATGGGATGGAGCACGGCGGCTTCCTCTTCGGGCACCATGGGCACCTGGGCTTGGCTTCCGGCCATCAGAGCTACGCCGCCTGTTCCGCCGTCCGTGACTGCCAGGGCAATGCCGCCCATAACATTGATCGCCACCAGGCCGGCAGCAATCCAGCGCCACGGCTTCACCGGAACATCGCCCCGCCGCTCAGGAGATCGCCGCATGGCCTGCCACCTCCTTCTTGAAGTAAGAGACCCGAGGCAGCAGCCCGCCCACAACGGCTCCGACTAAGACAATGCTTAAGGACAGGCCGCCAATAATCAGGCTTGCGACCAACGTTGGGTTGAAGGACATGGCAACGCCGGCCGCGATGGTCACTACCGCGAGTGGCGCCAAGCGTCCGTAGGCATACGGGATGTCCTTGAACCGACGGCCGACAACCAGATAGGCACCGAGCCGAATAACCAGGGCGGCCGCCGTCACGCCAACGATGCCCCATCCGCCCCACTGGGGAATGCATAGGAAATAGCCGGCGCAGGCTAGGCCAGCTGCGGCACCGTCGATCACAAGGGGCGAGACCGCCTTTTCCTGACTTAGGCATCCCACATTGACCAGCCGCACGATGGCGTTCATCGCCATCAGCACCGCTAAACCGGGCACGAAGACGGCGGCGCCATGGTAGGCTGCCGGCGTCATCAGCGTGATCACCGCGGGGCCGACTGCGCCCACTGCAATGGCGGCGCTCATGGCCATGATGATGCCCTTCTCCCCGGCCCGCGCACTTTTCTCCAAGCCATCCGGTTCCGTCAGTACGGCGAACCGGCGCGGCATCCACCACATCTCGAAGGGATGCGTCAGGAATCCGGCGATCAGGGCGATCTTCGCGGCGAGCGCGAACATGGCCAGTTCCGCCGGACCGGCGACGCCGGCCAAAATCCAGCGGGGGAAACTGTCGATGACGAAAGCGGCCATGCCGGTGAACACCAACACACCACCGAAGTGCCCATATCGGCTGTAGGTTCGGCGCGGCACGGCGATACCCGTGTCGCGCATCTGAAACACACAAACGGCAAGCGCCGTGACGGACATGCAGATGAGGCCGGCCAATAATGCACCCTCTAGGCCGAACCCCATATAAAGGAGAATTGCCGTCAGTGCCGCCTGGCCAACGGCGCAACCAGCACTGGCCGCAAAATAATTGAGAGCACGGTCGCGCATGCGCAACCAAGCCATGGGGACCAGGATAGCGCCCGAAAGCGCCAAGCTGCCAAGGATCAAACGCACCTGCATTTCTGTCACGTCGCCGGGAAGCAGACTTTGAATTTGTGGCGCGAATAATTGGGTCAGCGTGAGGCTGATCGCACCAAGGATCAACGCGAAGCCGAAAATTTCCCCAGCGGTTCGGCGTTTCGCATCTTCATCGACAGCTTCGCCGGCAAAGCGGAACAACGACTGGGATAACCCGAAGGCGATGACGATACTGAGCAAGTTGGCCAAGGTCTGCAGAACGTCCAGGCGTCCGTAGTCGGCGGGGCTCAGGAAGTTGGTGAACACGGGCACCATCAGCAACGACACCACCTTGGTCAGCACCAGCCCGGTGCCGTAGACGGCCATCTGCCGAAGGCTTTGTGGAATTCTCTGGACGATACGCTTCATTGCTCTCTCCGTGTGCGGCGGCACTATTCGGCCGGCTTCAAAATATCCGTGGTGGTTTGATGGCCACCTGCGGCACGCAGCCGCTGGTAAAGCCGCTTGCCCGTGTCTGAAATGTACTGCCCGGCCTGATGCCAATAGAGATGTCGGTCACCGGGGAACAGGAGATCCGAGTGCAGACGGGGGTCTGTGAAATCGGCAAGGAAGCGAACGATCGCACGCGCCTTTTGCATTCGGCCGACGCTCGGATCTTTCAGCAAGGAAATCAGAAAGCTCGCATCCCCGGGTAGGGTATGACGGCATCGGACACCCAGTTTTTGTCGAGGCGCAGGTTCGTGACCCAACCCGAAGAACCGGTCCATTTGAATGCGCGGCATGTCGACGCCGGAAAACAAGTCCAGGTGCAGATAGCCCCAAAACCGGGCGTTGATTTCGATCAGCCAGAACTGGTCGGTCTCTGGGTCCCACTTACATTCGACCATCGCGACGCCGCGCCACCCCATCCGATGCAACCAGGCCTTGGCGGTCGCACACATCTTGTCGTGATTCCAGGATTGCCGGCAGGTCATCATCCCACCTTGGTGCGGCGTCGTCCTCAGACCCAGAACACCGGATACGGCGACCGGCATGCCGTCCTTATGGTCGAGGCAGAACGACGCGGCAGCCTTGACGCCTCCCACCCAACCTTGAAGAAGCAAGGCATCGTAGCTCTCCAGCGCCTCAATCAGTGCTGCTTGCGCGGCCTCAGCCGTTTCCAGACGTTGGATCAAGGCCTCGTGCCCATGGCGATGATCACGGGCGTCGCCTTTGAGAAAGAACGGCGCCCCCAGTTCGTGAATGTCGTCAACGCTAGGGGTAGCTCGCCCGCGTTCTACGATGATGGACGGCGGCAGGTGCTGATGCCAGTCCGTGCCCTCCGACGCCGACGTCAACGCTTTCATCACATCGATCTTGCTGAACGCCGCAAAGGCAGTGTGCCGGTTCTGCGGCACTGGCATAAGATGACGAAATTCGTCGAAGTGATCATGAATTGCGTGCAGGAACCCCTCGCTCGGTACAATTCCGTTGATCTTTTGGTCACGGATGTACGCACGCAGCCACCGGATAAAGGCCGGGTTGTCATAGCTGGGAATGATCTCGCCGCACCAGGCAAAGTTGGACCGCAGGCCCAAGGCCCGTCGATCCGACGAGCAGGCATGCACCCGATAGCCGGCCCGACCCAGCGAGCGGATGACCGCGATTGCGCCTAGGGCATGGGCTTCGGGGACAAGGATGTTCAAGGATTGCCGATCTGCTTCAACGTTCATCATAATTCCCCTTCCAAACCCGCGAGGGCGCGGGTAAATACCTGACGCATGGGCTTGCGGCCGACGAGGGTCCCCCTGCCACCCGGGTGATTGTTGAGTTCGAGAACGACCGGGCCGGCCTTACTGACGGCGATATCGACGCCAGCGAAGTTCATGTGCGGGAAGACAGCCAAGCTATCGATCGCCAGTTGCCTGGCCTCGGCGAAATAGGGCATTTTTCGCCCGGCGATTGGCACACCTGTATCCGGGTGTCGCAGATGCTCAGGCCGGTCCAGCGTCAGTTCATAGCCCTTGTCGATCTGACCGGTCTCCGGGTTGATTGGGGCCATGATGCGATCGGCGCCGTTGTCGACCAGGGAACCCTTGCGTCCGAACCGGAGGTTCGCGAAAGGCACACCGGTTTTGCCTTGCCCCTCATTCAGAACCCAGAAGCGGTAGCCGTTGATGCTGCTCGGATGGATATCCGCATAGGCAGGATGTTGATCGATGTAGTCCTCAATCAGGTATTCGCCTTTCGGATCGAACTGCTCAATGAATTCATCGATGGGAATTGACCCGGCACGCCGATCACTGAGGTCCGTGATGCCGACCTGATCGTTGATTCTCTTGACCTCGACGGGGCGAAAGCCGGACCCGGCCCATCCTTCAAGTTCCTTGAAACAGAAATTACGTGTCGTGTGCGGTGACAGCAGGCTGAGGAATAACAATTCCAGGTCCTTGGCCGATTTCAGCGCGCTGCCTGCACTGCACCGGCCGGCGCAAGCACTGAAAAGGCCACGAAATCTTGGCGTCGGAAGGCCAAGCGTTTCCAACAGGGCCTTCTCCGCCAACTTGTTTTGGGAAATCTTCCGGTATGCAGGATCGTTCAGCTGCCAGAGGAATTCTTCATACTGCCGATGGCCGAGGTGGTTCCATTTCTCATCCCAAAGGATATCCGCGCGATCAAGATGGCCCAGAAGGTAGTCGCTCGGCGGCAGACCATTGAGACATCTGAGCACGGCCATTTCGCCAACTATCCGCGCCATTGCCACCGGCTTACGGCCAGCCCGCTGCCAGACTTGCGTCAGATATCCGCCGGCACGTGTCAATCGGGAGAAGATTTTATTGCGGCTGGGGCGCTCGTTAAACACCGTCGACGGCATAGTCGTGTCCATTTCTTCACTCCTTTATCGGCTCATACGGTCGACGGTTCGGATGGCGCCGTCGAGCGAGCCCTTATTGTCTTGGATTTACACAAACCGGCGAAGGCGCCGGCGACGCACCGTTTGAAATCACGTAGTAGATCGCAGAATCCCGACATCTCGGCCTCGAAGCGAATTTGCGTCACCTGCTGGCCGTCAAGGAAACGCCGCAAAATGAGCGGATCGTGGCCCATAGGGTTCATGCCGACGTCGCATGTTGTCGCCGAGGCGATGCCAGCGGTACGAAGCAGCGACAGTTGGCCGTCCGACCAGATTCCACTCGGATAGCAGAAGTGCTTTCGAGGACCTGCAGCGGGTTCGAGAACACGGCGATTGTCGGAAATCTCCCGAGCTAGGCCACCGGCATCCTCGGGCAGGATGTGACGGTGCGTATGGAGCTGAATATCGACACCGGAACTGGCCATTGTGCGGATTTCGTGCTCATCCACGATGCCGAATAATCCGGCCTCGCGAATGTCGTCGTAATCAACTCCTAATGCATGTCCGATCTGACGACCCAGCAATACCCGGTCGTCTTCATCAAGGCGCGTTTCCGCGTAACGGACCAATTCCCAGGACAAGGCTTGGCGCGCGTCGCCAAGGATGACGTGGCGGCGGCCGAGCATGTTGAGAAACGACGCGGGCAAGGCGGTGACGTAGTTCAAATCGATCTGGCTCGCGGTCGAGAGCCAGAACATGTAGTCGACGATGAGGCGGAACACCGGCGTCCGTTTAACGGCATGGTATGTCGTCACGTACAAGGTCGACGGCAAACCGCGGTGCGCCATTTCGGGATGGGCAAGGCGGAGAAAGTCCTTGAAACCGTCATCGAAGGTGATGACAGTCGCCCCGGCCGGCAACGTACCGTCTTCGGACGCTCTGAGAGCATCATCCAAATCCATCACTGGGTAACCCGCCCGTTTCAGGTAATCCAAGCGATCGGCAAACTTTGCGCGGGTCATGTAGAGCGGCGGCCGCCAATGGTGTTCGTTACGTATAGAGATCCCGTGGTAACAAAGGATGCGTAATCGATCTGTGGTCAATTTCCGCGATACGGCGAACAGCCCTAGTCCACGCGCGGTTTGAAGGGCCGCCGATATGGCACGCCGCGCCATGCATTCAGAAACGCTCATCCGCGATGTTTCCTTTTCAGCTGAAACACCGTCACTTCACCGTGCGAGAAAAAGCGCACCGGTGGGCCGGAAACGCCGGCGCCGGGGCTGGTGTAACCCTGCATGTCACCGACTTGCCAAAGGCCCGAAGCGAGGTGATGGTTGACGCTCAGATGCGTGACCAAGGGTCTGCCCCCTGGCAGACAGACTTGGCCGCCATGGGTATGGCCACAGAGATAAAGATCGCAACCGCCGTCGGCGGCTTCCGTTGCCATTTCCGGTGAATGGACTAGGGCAAGGGTGAACTCCTCACAGTCGCCGGACAAAACGCGGTCCGCATCGGCCGTGTAGAAACGATTGACGTCATCCGCGCCGACAATGCGGATCTGCGCATCACCGCGCTGGATCACATCACATTCGTTGGCCAGCAGGCGCACACCGAGACGCCGTTCCAGTGCCAGTCCGAGTTGATGGTCATCATGGTTGCCTAACACGGCATAAGTGCCGTCCTGGGGCTTGATGGCGTCCATCAAACGGCCCATGGGCGCCATGATCTGTTCAAATGGACCATCATCCGCAGCCCGGAAATCACCGGTCATCACACAGAGATCGATGTTGATGCCATTGACCGCCGACACGATCACATCGTCCAGGCCCTCGAACTTGTCGATGTGCAAATCGGTCAGATGGAGAATCGTATAGCCGTCGAAGCGCTCGGGCAGGTTCGCGTACGCCAATTCGATCCGGCGCACCCGGATATTCCGGGCGGTCCGGTGACCAATCGCGTAGAGACCGCATGCCTTCAGCAATACCTCGAACAGGGGAAGGGCGCTTTCGAACGCCGCGCCGGAGCCAGCAGGTCTCACGCCAACAGGTGAATAGCGATGCCCCGACGCTTCCATGGCCTTGCGCCGCCGCGCCCACAGCGCGCGGTGCGCTGTGTTGGCGGGTATTAAGCGTCGAGTGTGATCGCCAAGGGCGGCCGTGATGCGGGACATCCGTTCCATGTTTCAATCCTTGTCGGGCGGGGATCGACTAGTGGGTGATGACGTCTCGTACCATTGTGATCAGGCATTCGGCATTCGTTTCCAAATGCACCAGGATGTCATCCAGATCCGTATGCTCGAACAGCGCGCCATCCTCGATGACGGCGGTATGAATTTCGGTAGTGTCGGTGAATGTGGCGTAAGACATGTTGTCCTCCTCGGTTTGATGTTCGAGAAGGTATTGGCAAGCGGCATGCCAAAATTAGAGATTTGATTTCAAACGATTTTTTTGTGGACGATCAGAATACTTCCGACTATTTCCGCATTATGATTCTCAATTTGAAATTTCTGGGATGCGCCTTGCTAAAAATCTATCACGTAAAAAACCTGATTGCCCCCACGACCTACATTGCTGGCGGCGTGTCAGTGGCTTGCAAGGCTGCAGGTCAAAACCCTGTTCATCATGCCGGGCTCGCCCTGGGAGAATGACTACAACGAGAGCTTCAACGGCAAACTCAGAGATGTGTGCCTGAGCATGGAAATCTTCGCCACTCTCAAGGAGGCCCAAATTCTGATCGAACAGTGGAGAAGTTTCTATAACACGAAGAGGCCGCACGGTGCCCTTGGCTATCGACCGCTGGCACCTCTGGCCATTTTGCCTTCAACAAACTCGATGACGAACTTTAGAGAAATGGCGAAACCCCAACCGGTCAGACTCTAACTCCCAGATTGGACCGCTAAGGGCCCCCCAGCCATCCTTCTTCAGATACCCCTGATACACTTGCGCCAAGGGCGGGTTATCTTCGACCAGGAGAAAATTCTGTTTTGCGATGCGGACATGCCTAAGTCATCACATCCCCTGGAATTCGGGTGGAGGTCAGAGAAAAATTGGCGGCTTCGTATTACCTGCGGAACTTGGCGGAATACGTCGCGAGACGTATTGTTCCGACTGGGATGTGAATCTATTTGAAAACTATACACTTTGTGTGATGGTGCAATTTGTAGAAGCTTGAACAAATCGAGCCCCTGATTTGACGCTACGCCGAACTTTTCCACCATTTCTTATGTGTTCGGTAAAGGTGGTTGCGGACCCCCGCAACCAAAATTAGCCCGGTAACTCAATGAGTTATCGGGATATTCTATTTTGATATGAAATCCTATATTTATTGGTGCTACCCTGGGTAACTGATGTTTGTTGTACATAGAGAAAAACACTTGAGAGGGATAAGCGGTCACCGGTCGCAATAGCATCCTTATTTCGAAATCAATGAAACTGCTTCCGAATTGAGGGAGTAATCGGTATCACATGGGTTTGAACATTACGGAGTGGCAGGAATTGACTTCAACATAGCAAGCAGCCCACAAAGTCGCCTGTGATGCCACCTTGGCGAGGCCCAATAAATCCTACCTACACCGGCTTTTCGCCTAGCCCGAGGCGAGAAAAAGTATGTAGAAATTCGCGAAGGTTTGAATGAATTGCTTTATAACGTTGAATGGGTTCGCTTCCGGCGTGATGGTCTCGGGTTTGATCTATGTCTAAGCAATCCTGGTAATTAGTTAGTTGCCCAGTGCTTCAATGCCGCCGCTATCACCCGCGACTCCGTGGGGGACAAAGCTTGGCGTTATGAAATGATACGCCGCTTCCGCGCTGCGACCTTCTGCTGGGCGAAAAAACTATCCAATAAAACCAAACCTTCAGAATAAGCCGCTATTATTTCACACCTAGTGCCCTGTCGATTACACTATCAAGGTCATCATCTATTCGCTAATTTGTATCACGCGTCCTGTTTTGATTAACACCTTCAACCGCCTGGACCTGGGCGTCGGTGAGGATGATATCGTCATTGGCGACCTTGTTCTCCAAGGCTTTCAGGCGTTGTTTGAAGTTCGCCCGAATCGCCCATTTGAAACGGATTGGCGCTAAGATATCATACCGCATGTGCCTCCTCGGCTGTCTCTGAGGTGGCCCTCCCGCGACCATTCAGGAGTATCGTGCGACACCATAATTTGGCTCATTGCGATGCAATTAAGTGGGAGCTTTCCACTGCATCAATAGCGGTCAAAAGATCCTCTTCATCACACATACTCTCGCCGTGCATCCGAACTTGGCGGGACCACGCCGCAAAATTTTACACAGCCATGCCAATACGATAGCTTGCATTTTAGAAAGCCACATTCGTTCAGTTTTTCGCCAGCTTGATTTTATATCTGCATGGAGGTCGGGATGCCCAAAATTCTTCTCGTCGAAGACAACGAGATGAACCGCGACATGCTTTCGCGGCGACTGGCGCGCAAGGGATATGACATTGTCCTCGCGGAAGATGGCCAACGCGCCGTCGACATGGCGACAAGCGAAAGCCCCGATTTAATTCTGATGGATATGAGCCTGCCGGTGATTGATGGTTGGGAAGCGACACGGCAAATCAAAGGCTCGGCCGACACCGTGGGAATTCCGATTATCGCCCTGACGGCCCATGCGATGGAAAGCGACCGCGACAAAGCGATGAAAGCCGGCTGTGACGATTTTGACACGAAACCTGTCGAACTGGCCCGTTTGGTGGGAAAAATCGAACAATTTCTTGGATGATTCAAAACTAAATAGTTAAAACTGGGACTAACGTGACATGCGGGAAATCAAGAACAAGATGATTTCAACGACCGCACTGGCGGTCTCTATGGCGGCAGGCTTTTTCTCCTCCGGTATTGGCAGGGTGGAACAGCCGGGACAAGTTTTCGCGTGGTAGCGAATGATTGTCACCGCCGTGCCGGGGCCGAGACGATTACCTGATGTTTGTGCTCTTAACCTTTTCGGATTTCGACGGGAAAAAGCAAATAATGCTGTTGCAAGGAGAACAACCGATGCGCAATTACCTCGCCGGGATAATGACCTGCGTCCTTATCCTGTCGGCCAGCTTGGCTGGTGCGGCGGAACTCACGGTCTCGCAGAAGAAACGGAATTTCAAACCAAACGTTCTGAACGCCAAGTTAGGCGATACGGTGCTGTTCGTGAATGATGACCGTTATCCCCACAATTTGTCTTCTAAATCGCCGGGCTTCGAATTTGACGTCCGCAAACAGATGCCGGGTGGCAAATATTCCATGAAGCTCGACAAGCGCGGCAGGTTTCAAATTGACTGCGTTATTCATCCGCGAATGAAAATGACGGTTAACGTCGAATAGCGGAAACACGAGAAGACCGGACGGTAACGGGCATGAAATTACGTCACCAATTACTGATCGCTTTTCTCTCGCTCACGGCGCTGATCCTGTTCATGGGATCATACAGCATAATTAACTTGAACCGGATCTCCGAATTCACGCGTGCCATGTATGACGGGCCGTTGATGTCGATCAACTTCGCCCGCAGCGCCCAAAACGATTTTTCGCGTATCGAAGTGGCTCTTTCTGATCTGGCGTCGACGGCGGGCGAGAAAAAACGCAATGCCCTCATCGCGGAGGTTGGAAATTATCGCAAAATCTTCGCCGAAGATCTAGCTATTGCCAGGGAGCGCACAAAAAGTGCCGACGGGCAGGACGCAATTCGGCGCATTGACGCTGCCCTGGTTGGTTGGGACACCGCGTGGCGGGATTTGAAAGACGCCTATTCAAACAATCCCCTGACAGCTGAAGCGCGCCGGCAAGATCTGGTGAACACAGCGATCCAGCCCGTTAATGAGGAGATAGAGGTGCTGGTCGAGTTCGCCGCCCAGGAAGGGTATGACTTCCGTGGATTGGCTCTGGATCAGAGCAGCAGCGTCATTCAATTCAACTGGATTATTGTTGTCATCGGTATCCTTGGTGGGATCTTGTTGAGCCTTCTTATGGCCTGGCGGGTCGTCAACCCGACCGTGCGCATTACGAATACCCTGCGAGATCTATCCGCCAACGAACGGGATATCGAGATTCCTGAAACCGGCCGCAGCGACGAAATCGGAGACATCGCGCGCGCTGCTGCGACCTTCCAGCAGACGATGATCAAATTTCAAGACAATTTACAGAAGGTCAATGCCGACCTGGAAGATGCCGCCGAAGGGGAACGCCAAGCCAATCACGCCAAGTCCGATTTTCTGGCCAAGATGAGCCATGAACTTCGCACCCCGCTTAACGCCATCATCGGTTACAGCGAGATGCTGCACGAAGAGGCTGAGGATGTGGGTGACGAAGACTATTTACCCGATCTGCTAAAAATCCGGTCCGCTGGAAAGCATCTGCTCGAACTGATTAATGACGTGCTCGATCTTTCCAAGATCGAAGCCGGTCACATGGATTTTTACTTCGAGAGCTTCGATGTCAGACAAATGCTTGATGACGTCGCCAGTACGATCATTCCGTTGGCGGAAAAGAACGGCAACCGGCTCGAGATCAAGTGTCCCGACGACGTCGGAGCGATGACCAGTGACATGACCAAGGTTCGCCAGATCCTGTTCAATTTGCTGAGTAATGCCTGCAAGTTCACCGAACGGGGGGTGATTACACTGGACGTGGCGCAGGGTAATGAAAACAGCGATGACTGGATCGAATTTAGTGTTGCCGACAGTGGAATTGGAATGACGCCGGAGCAGCTTGAGAAAGTGTTCGACGCCTTCACACAGGCTGAAGCCACGACGACACGCAATTATGGTGGCTCCGGCCTGGGCCTGGCGATCACCAAGAATTTTGCTGAGATGTTGAAGGGAAACGTGACCGTCACCAGCGAGCTTGGTCAGGGCTCCATTTTCACCATCCGCCTGCCGGTACGGCCTCTGGAACAGCCTTCCGAACAGCCTCCGGAACAACCTCCCGAGCAACGGGTGGCGGTATTGGATGAAGACCAGGTGGTCTCACGCGGCGCGAAAACTGTTCTGGTCGTTGATGATGACCCCGCCGCCCGCGACCTGCTGCGCCGCCATTTGGGCCGCGGCGGTTACCGCGTCGAAGAAGCCGAGAGCGGCGAAGAAGCGTTACGCTTGGCTCGGAAGATTTTACCCGATGCCATCACGCTCGACGTTTTGATGCCGCACATGGATGGCTGGGCTGTCCTGAGCGCCTTAAAAGACGATCCAAAACTCGAAAATATCCCCGTCACCATGCTTTCGATCGTCGACGACAGCCGCATGGGTTTTGCCCTTGGCGCTTCGGAATTCCTGACCAAGCCGATCGATCGGGAAAAGCTGCTTACCGTGCTCGCGCGGGTGTGTCCGGATCATGGTGGGGCGCGGGTCCTGATCATCGAGGATGATGCGGCGGCCCGCGAACTGGTGCGCCGAACGCTTGAGACGCGCGACTGGAGCGTTGCGGAGGCCGAAAACGGCGTAGTCGGGTTGCAACGAATGAACGAGGCGGCACCCGACTTGGTGCTGCTGGATCTGATGATGCCGGAAATGGACGGCTTTGAATTCCTTTCACACATGCGCCAGGACGAACGCTGGCGTGACATTCCGGTGGTTGTGATTACCGCAAAGTCGCTGACAGACGAAGACCGTAGCCGCCTCAAAGACGGATGCGTCGTGAAGCTTTTCAACAAGAATGAACAGAATTTGGAAACCCTGCTTATGAACCTCAACGAGATGCTGGTGGAGCGGGTTGATCCGGATCGGGTATCGGAATGAGCGGAAACGAGACGCCGCAGGACGATCAACGGATCAGGCGCGCGCAACTGGCTATTATGCGCGAGGAATTATTGGCCCCGGCCAACGCCATTGTTGGCTATGGGGAGATGCTCCGCGAAGAAGTCGCCAGTGCGGGTCACGACGAGTTCGCAAACGATCTCGAACGCATTGGCGCTTCCGCTCAGGCCCTTTTTGACTTGATCGAATCCCAGCTTGGTGATGCGGCTGCGTGGGACATCATGAAGACTGATGACACGGAAGCGGCGCAGAAAACCCTGCGTCATGACCTCCGCAATCCGCTCAATGCCATCAAGGGATATGGCGAGATGCTGATGGAGGATCTGGACGATCTGGACGATGAGGCCCTGACACCCGACCTCGACAAACTCCTCGGCGAAGTCAACCGGCTGCTGGCGCAACTGGACGATATCGTCGATTTTTCCGGTCATCGCGGCGCCCACAGGCCGACAGAGGCGACGGGTCAGAAAAGCACCATGATCCTTGACCTGTTGAAAGACATCCGTCCCGTCAGCGAGGTGCAGACGACGGCAGCGGCGTCGGGACGTATCCTGGTTGTTGACGATATCGAGGCGAACCGGGACCTGCTGTCGCGCCGCCTCGGCCGCGAAGGCCATGACGTCGCCGTCGCCGGTGGTGGGATTGAGGCACTGGAAAAGTTGCAGGGTGAGAATTTCGACTTGGTCCTGCTGGACCTGATGATGCCGGACATGAACGGCTTCGAGGTGCTGGCGAGGATGAAGGAAGACAACCGTCTTCGCGACGTTCCGGCGATTATGATTTCAGCGCTCGACGAAATGGACACGGTGGTTCGCTGTATCGAAGCCGGTGCCGAGGATTACCTGCCGAAACCCTTCGATCCGGTGCTGCTTCGGGCCCGTATCAACGCCGGTTTGGAAAAGAAACAGTGGCGGGACCAACTCGCGTTGGAAAAGGCGAAAAATGAAAAATTGCTGCTTTCCATTTTGCCGCACCAAGTGGTCCAGCGCCTCAACGCGGGCGAAACGATCATTGCCGACCGCTACGATGACGTCAGTGTGTTGATGTCCGATCTGGTCGGATTTACGGAGTTTTCCGCCGGAACGCCGCCAGCGGATCTGGTTAAATACCTCAACTGGCTGTTTTCCCAATTCGACATACTGGCCAGTGAAATCGGGGTCGAAAAGATCAAGACTATCGGTGATTCCTACATGGTAGTGGCAGGCATCCCTGAACCTCGCACCGATCACGCGAATGCCGCGGCGCGCATGGCGCTGGGCATGATGGAGGTGTTGAAAAAAGCCAATGCGGAGTTCGATCATGCATTCCAAGCCCGTATCGGGATTCATTCGGGGCCTGTTGTTGCCGGTATCGTCGGCACCCACCGTTTCGTCTACGACGTATGGGGTGACACTGTAAATGTCGCCAGCCGGCTGGAGAGCAACAGCCTGCCGGACCGCATACAGGTATCGGAAAGCACTTCTCGCCAATTAGGCGGTGGACCCAATCTGGAGTCGCGTGGCGGTATTGAGATTAAGGGCAAGGGCCGGATGAATACCTTCTTTCTCAATTCGGTGCCCTGACCCAAACGCTATCAGATAGCTTATTCAAGGATCACTGCCATCTGCAAATAGGGTTGTGAGGGATTTGTCCCCATCAGTGTTCCTCAGATGACGGCACGACGCCAACCGTAACTGCGGCGGCCAAATCTAAGCCGTGGTTTCCCCCCAGGGGCCGCCGTATTCTTTTGTGCTTAGAGACCGATAATGGGATGGAGCGAAATTCAACAGCCTCGCGGAAATAGCAGACATTCTGGGCACGGAAACCCACAGTCATTTATTTTTGGATTACGTTGTGCTTGCCCTGGCATCATTCACGTTCCGCTATTGGTTGTCGACTTAAGTTTTCCGGCCGCTCCTCTAACTACAGCTTCTCATCGTCCCAACAGGATCGAAGCGGCCCGATAGTGTCGTGATATGCATGTCCGCTTCCGGCCTGAAAGCAGACGTCAATCGACCGCTATCGGAACTTCCGCTAATAGCCAAACCCGGAAGTTTTCAATGCCTAGACGTAGGAATTATCAACTGCGTCGGAAACAGCAACCGGATTCGTCCACATGAACTTTTTCCGCTAAAGTGTCACGCAGCATGGAGAGGTTCAGGATAGAGATGATGAGAAAATTCTTTCCCGCCAGTACCACGGCAGTGGCGATGGTAGCTGTGTTTACTTTCGCAAGCCCCGAAGCGGTGGCGAAACCCACACATTGGTGTTTCAAGACGGGGGACGGAAAGAAATTTCTATCCATAGATCCGAAGGACGGCCGTTTGAATGCGAAAGCCACGGCGTGCAGCGGCAATGCCATCTTTACGCTCGATAGACCCGACTTCGATAAAAACCTTGCACCTACTTTATTCAAAAGAGTCGTCATACGGGCTGCGAATAGTGGCTATGTGGAACAACGAACCTCGTATTTTTATGCGACGGCGAAGCAGATCGTGGCCGGGAAACCGAGTTTCGAATTCAGTGTCAGGCAGAGCGACTCCACCAAGCCATTGGCCGCCAATATGCGGGTGAACATTTATAACTATGGGGGTTTGTTGCTGGCCGCTAGCACCTCAAACGGCGTGGTCCAATTGATGCGAAAGCCCGGTTACTATCAGAGCGGGGTGACTCCTCAAAAATTTCTTCCAGCGTTCCAATTCACCCTGATTTCAGCCCCCGCCCCCAAGGCGTCGCCGAAAGCGCCCACCAAGACGGTGAAACGTTGGCAGCCTTTTGGCGGAGAGTACGCGGCACCGAGCATCAACAAGGACGGCAATGTCGTCACCGTCACGGGCCTGATCAAAGGCGGTACGGCCAACCACCTGTGGACGGTGCCCAAGGCTCTGGCACCCCGTCAAAGGTTGGTTTTCAATCTCAACCATCACGGCACGTCGAACCGCGTCGATGTGTTTCCCGACGGCAAGGTTATCTGGGTTGCCGGTGGCCGCAAACATGGCTGGCGCAGCCTTTCGGGGATCAAGTACAGCCTCAAGCCGACAGGCAAGCTGCGGTTGGCTTCCGGTTGGCGGCCTTTTGGCGGCGAATACGCACCGCCAGCCTACACCAGACAGGGTAACCTGGTCACCGTCAGCGGACTCATCAAAAGCGGCAAGTACGGCCATCTTGCCACCTTGCCGAAGAACATGGCGCCGCCCCGTCGGTTGATCTTCAATCTCAACAATCACGTCCGCCCGGTACGCATCGACGTGTTGGCTGATGGCAAGATCGTCTGGGTAGCAGGAGGGCGCGAACATAAGTGGTTGAGCTTCTCAGGGATCGCCTTCAACGTATCACCGCAGGCAAAGGCCAAGCTGGTCAATGGCTGGAAGCCCTACGGTAAAGAGTACGCGACGGCGACGGCAGCCCGCCAAGGAAATCTGGTGACGCTCAGTGGTCTCATCAAAGGCGGTAAGTACGGCCATATGATGACCTTGCCGAAACCGTTCGTGCCGGCGAAACGCCTCGTTTTCTCAATCAACAATCATCAAAATCAAGCCCGCGTCGATGTGTTGCCCAATGGCAAGGTTCTTTGGATCGCGGGAAGCAAGACATACGGCTGGGTCAGTTTGGCGGGCATTGCCTATAAAACCAACCAAGCCGCGCCCAAGCCCGCCAATTCAAAAGTCGTCGCCCTGAAGAAAAAGATCGCGGCGACGCGAAAGTCGCTGGCCCGCATGGAAGCGGAGTTAAAGAAAATGACCGGCAAGTAAACGCCGCTCTGCCCGTAATCATTTCCGCCGAGCAGACAGCGAAATTTGTCAACGTCCGCGACGCGAACATCATGACCGGGGGGTGTGTTCTCTTGGCGGATGCAAATGCGTTTTATTCGTTATCTCATGTCTGAATAGGGTCAACAGCGGCTGTCAGCGCCTGTGCGAATTGAGGTCCGCTTAGCGATCCAAAGCGGAAGTAGGCGGGGAAACGGCTCTTGGTCCCCCTCAGATGCGCGCACATCGCCATGAACGGCTCAGATGGGCCCATCCACCAAAAAGTATCGACGGCTATCAGGTGGCCATTTTGTCGCCTATAATGTCGCCTAAAAGTGGAATTAAAAAGATTAGGCTCCGACCGTTTCCAGCCAGAACCTAATTAATTTATTTATTTTCAATAACTTAAGTGGTGGGCGATGTAGGATTCGAACCTACGACCCGCTGATTAAGAGTCTCAGCGTCGATATCTCGCCTTCCTACGACAGAGCACTCTTCTCTTTGATAAATAACTATTATTTCAATGCACTATACCTTGGTAACCACGATAGGTTTCGCTATAATTCGCTTGGAACTGATCTTTTTTGCGACCTATTTGCGACCTACAGTGTCTAAGGGTTTCTTTCATGTCAAGCACCAGGCTCACCAAACGAACCGTCGAAGCTGTCTCTCTCAGCAACAAAGATATCATCCTTCGTGATAGCGAGATCAAGGGTTTCCTTTGCAAGGTCACGCCCAAAGGTCGTCGTGTGTATATGTTGAATTATAGAACTAAGGACGGGCAAGAGCGACGCCCTTCAATCGGTGTTCATGGTGAAATTACCTGTGATCAAGCTCGTGGTATCGCTCAGGACTGGAAAGCCCTCATCGCGAAAGGTGGCGACCCTAGCGCCGATAAACGATCAAGCCGCCAGTCCCCTACAATTGCTGAGCTTTGTGATCGATACATGCACGAATACGCAGCGGGACGCAAGAAAGCCTCAAGCCTGCGTAATGACGACCAAATGATCAGACGGTTTATTCTGCCTGCGATTGGCGCCCGCAAGGTCTCGTCCATTACTACCGATGACATCAACCGTATCCACAACCAGCTGCGGCCCACCCCCTATCAGGCCAATAGGGTTCTGGCGCTGCTGTCGAAGATGTTTAGCTTGGCCGAGGCATGGAATGTCATTGCTCAAGGTTCTAATCCGACAAAGTACGTGGAGAAATTTCCCGAGGAGAAACGCGAACGCTATTTGAACACCGAAGAACTTGAACGTCTGGGCGCGATGCTCAACGAGGCTGAAGCGGATGGGTCTGAACAGCCGGAGGTGATTGCTGCAATCAAGTTGCTGTTGATGACAGGCTGCAGACTTGGTGAGGTTCTCAATCTTCGTTGGGATGAAGTGATGTGGGAACAAGGATTGCTGCGGTTGCCGGAGACAAAAACGGGTTCGCAATTCCGGCCCGTGGGAAAAGCTGTCCTCTCTTATCTCGAATCACTTCCATGGAAGGATGAACTTGAGCACGTGATCCCCGGCCGGGATAAAACTAAACCCCTTGTGAACTTGAGCAAACCTTGGGGGCGAATCAGAGATCGTGCCGGCTTGAGCGATGTCCGTATCCACGATCTGCGCCACACCCATGCCAGCGCCGCTGCTGGTTCAGGTTTATCGCTCCCGATCATCGGTCGTCTTCTCGGTCACACTCAAGCATCGACTACGCAAAGATACGCCCATCTTGCAAATGATCCTGTGTCAGAAGCTGCTGACAATGTTTCCAATCGGATTAGCTCCATCCTTGATGGATCAACCGGACGAATTCGACGCGGTCGTGCAGAACCGGCGAATTGAGAGAATAATTATTCTTGATTGCAGTACTGGAGTTCATCGTTATTCCGGTGGGGGTGGGCGGTTTTGGAAAATGCACCACCCGATATGTTGTGCGGATTTAGTTCCATCTGCCTTTTCAAAGGGGTAATTTTTCGTAGTCGATGGGAAAATGGAAATTTTGCGCGATGTCCGAAGAATCGGCTCTCGAAACGGACCTTCTGCGATCTGACTTCCGTTTCCGGGCACAAAGCGGACTTGGAATTGAGCCTGCGAAAACGTCTCTTCGTGACCCAACTCGGACAGTCTTGGGCTGAACCGAAATCCGTCGAGCCGGTTATGATTCGGTAACCGCGGCGGCCTCACGAGCGGGACAAGTGTGTCTGGTTAGATTAAATGGTCGAGGTGCCGTCAGG
>Ga0315338_1000860_pt1 | contig 50522 bp, 42 predicted proteins | sample ASW8metaG_FD_204518 | JGI IMG/M metagenome (GOLD analysis project Ga0315338, IMG submission 204518) | Ammonia-oxidizing marine archaeal communities from Monterey Bay, California, United States - ASW #8 | ecosystem: Environmental > Aquatic > Marine > Coastal | place: USA: California | collected... | reverse complement strand
TCCACCTGATCCACAACAGCCAATTTAAAGCCCATATTGTAATCGCGTTGTGTGCGCTTGCGGCGCACTGGTCCTGACTTCGACATTGTCATCTCCTATAGGTGACAACGTATTTCAGGACGAGACATTGGATAAAAAAAGGGGGCTGGTATTTTCCCCGGCATTGTCCCGCACAATGATCCGGATACCAGCCCCTCGAGTGAGAGAGATCGACCTTCGGGGAGAGAGAGTCCCGAAGATAAACAGGTCATCAGCTACGCCATGTCAGTCTGATGACCGGGTCACAAACGGCATTGCCGTCTGCATTTGACGAAGACAGTCATAGAACATCGAAAAAGTAATTGCAAACGATTATCACACACATTCGCATATTTTCCTGAATATTTTCAATGCGCCCCATCGAAACCCTTCTTTGAAACGCCAACCAATGCGCGAAATCCCCCCGAAAACCCACGAATTTAAGTTGCCACGCCCAGCAATTTCCGCACGGGACACCAAGTAAATGATTGTTTTCCGAATTAACCTCTGATTGGATCAGTAGAGCTACTCTTAAGAAGTAGGTCCGGCGGGAGTGAGACACTCAATCAAAACTAAAAACAAACGGTTTGCTCTGGAGTGTTTGAATGACGGGAGAAAAAGCCGCAAAGACGGCTATGACAGAAGGCAGCAACAGCCTTCTGACGTTACGGCGAATCTTGCTTGTAACGGGATTACTATTGTCAGGTGCTGTCACCTGGATGTTACTTTGGACTGGCGATACCTATCGCAATTTTGCCATTGAAACCTTGAACAATTCGGTCAGTGGCACAGTCAATTTCTTTGTCGGATCCCGCGTGGCACAGGATTACGGCGACAAGGTTACCCCCATTGTCAACGAATGGTCGCGACTAGGCAGCCTGGTCAAAAGCTTTCAGGAAAATGATCAGACCCGCATGAAAGCGGAGCTGAACATTCTGTCGAATGCCCGTCAGGTGGTGCAAGGCGAGCTCGATCTGATCGAAACGGTGGCTTATGACGAGAACTTCACCAAACTGGCAACATCGGATTCCGAACTTGGTGCCAGCATCACCGATGATCCGGCGGTTCTGGAATATCTGAAAAACCGCGAGAAGGCAGAAGCCCGTAAACCGGCGACCTATATGTGGTCAACACCGGACGGACGCCCTGTGTTTAGTTTTATCCTGCCCGTGGGCGGTTTCCGCGCGGTTGGTTTTCTTGAAGTTGTTACCGATCCGCTGCCGACATTGGCGGGCATTGGCAAGGTGCTTGGTGGCAATTTCCGGATTTTTGACACCGATGGAACGCTTTTGTTTGAAAGCCTTGAAGATGGGCAGACAAGCGAAGGGGATGAACAAATTGCCGCTGCTGACGGGAGCGACGGGGCAGAACCCGGCAACACCGAGGCAACGCCCCCCGAAACCGCCAATACGCCAGACAGTGAAAATGCCAGCGCAACACAGCGTGCTGCGGTTGACATCCTGATTTCTGATGGGCGTGGCGGCACTTGGGCCAAGGCGACATTTGACCGCGACATTACGGATTTCTATTCCCAGACCAACGACCTGCGGATGCTTTCGATTGAAATCCTGGTTGCGGTACTTGTGGTGGGCTGGCTTGCCGGGTGGGTTTTGTTGCGCACAACGGTATTTCGCAACTTGCGGGCCTTTGCCCGTGCAATGACATCCATCTCGAACGGCGATACCAATGTTGATCTGCCCAAAGTCGGGTCGGATGAAATTGGGGATATGAAAAAAGCCCTGATTGGTCTTCGCGAATCAGTACGTCAGGCCATGATCTTGCAAAACATGGTGGAAAATACCCCCACCATGACAGCGCTGATCACACCTGCGGGCACTTTGAGTTATCTTAATGCCAGTGCGCAGGATTATGTTGGCGGAAATACCGATACAGTTTCGGGTGACTTCCTTAATCTTGGGGATGATTTCCAGACCAAGCTTTCGAACCCCGACAATCTTCCCTTTACCGAGGTCATGCAGAATGACCGCGATTACCTTGAACTTCTGGCGGCCCCGGTGCGCGACAAGGACAATGTTCTTTTGGGCACCATGCTGGCGTGGAACAAGGTAACCGAACGTGAAGAAAGCCGCATGGCGATCACGGAAATGATGGCCGAGGTTGCGCGTGTTGCCCAATCGGTGACGGAACAATCCGAAGGGTTGCTTGGCCTTGCCAGCGAACTGACAAACCAGTCGGAAAATACCGTCGCGCAATCTGGTGGGGCACTTGACGTGTCGCGTGAAGCGGCCTCAAACACCCAGAATGTTGCAACGGCAGTCGAGGAACTTTCATCGTCGATTGCCGAGATCAACCGTCAGGCATCCGAAGCATCCAACGTGACCAATCGGGCACAGCAGGAAGCCGAGGAAAGTCAGCGCAATATCGGGTCGCTTGAAAAGGCCAGTTCGGAGATCGGATCGATTATTGATCTGATCAACGATGTTGCCCACCGCACCAAGCTTCTGTCGCTTAATGCGACAATCGAAGCCGAACGTGCCGGGCCACTTGGCAAGGGCTTTGCCGTGGTTGCCAACGAGGTTAAATCGCTTGCAGATCAAACTGCAAGTGCGACCGGAAAGATCGGCGAACTTACCGCCGCCATCCAGCAGGAAGTCCAGAAGGCCGCCCATTCCATCAGCACGGTTGGCGACGTTATTCATCAGGTCAATGACATCCAGTCAACCATCACCCAATCGGTCGATGAACAGCGGCGCGCAACCGGCGAGATTTCCGAAAACGTGCAGCGGATTGCGGCGGGTGCCGGATCAATGGATGAAATGATCCAGTTTGTGAATGACGGTGCGCAAAGTACCGGTAAAAACGCCCATGACTTGAACACTGCCAGCCATCAGCTTTCGGAAATGGCGCGCAACCTTTCAGAACGGATGCGTGCCTTTAGCGAGCGGATGAAACTGACGTAATCTAATCCCGGCATTCTCGCCAACACACTTAACGTAAAAAGGCGGCCCCGCAAGGAGCCGCCTTTTTTAATGGAGATCGCAAAATCACCGTGCGGATAACGTTTACGCCGCAGCGGATTTTGACGCGATTTCATACAGATCGCGCGAGATGTCTTCCTTGGCCAGAATGCGCTGCAAGGCAGCCTTCATCATGTCGGCCCGGTCGTCATCATATTTTGCCCATTTGCCAAGCGGTGCGCACAAACGTGCGGCCACCTGCGGATTGATGTCATCAAGTTCAATCAGACGATCAGTATAGAATTCATAGCCCGAGCCATCCTTGGCATGGAAATGACGCGGATTGCCAATGGCAAATGCGCCAATAAGCGACCGGACCTTATTGGGATTGCGCATGGTAAAGGCCGGGTGCCCCATCAGATCCTTGACGCGCGCCAATGTATCATCGCGTGACGACATCGCCTGAAGCGCGAACCATTTATCAAGAACAACACCGTCCTTGGCAAAGCGATTTTCAAAATCAGCCAAGGCATCCGCACGGCCCGGATGATCAAGATGGTTGAGCACCGAAAGGGCTGCCATCTGATCAGTCATGTTATCGGACGCCTTATACTGATCAGACGCCAGATCGGCAAAGCGGGCTTCGCCAGATGCGACCAGATAGCCAAGAGCCGTTGCGCGCAAGGCACGTTGCCCGGCCGATAGAGCGTCGGGGGTAAAGGCCGCGTTCGAGGCGTTCTGATGATAGGTGTTTTCGAAATCATCCATAAGGGCCACGCCAATGCGCTTGCGCAGGGCATTGCGGACCTGATGGATGGCGTCCGGGTTGGCAGGTTTGCGTTGTTCGGAGATAAACTCCTCACCCGGCAGAACCAGCGCATCCGCACGGAACGCCTTATCAAGCCCGTCATTCAAAAGAGTCGCCTGCATCGCGCCAATAAAGGCATCCACCGCAACCGCCACATCATTTAAGGCCGTATCGGCATTGCCGTCATTTTCCTCAAAATTGGAAATCGCCGACAGGATCAGGCGAGTGGCGTATTTCTGCCCCGCTTCCCAGCGGTTAAACGCATCAGAATCATTGCCCATCAGGAAGACAAGTTCTGCGTCGGGCTGATCGGTCATGACATTGACCGGGGCCGAGAAACCACGATTGAACGACACGACCGGCTTTTCGGTCACACCGTCAAAGACGAATTCCTGGGTTGCTTGCGTCAATTCAACCGTTTTGGCCGCCAGATCATTGCCATCGGCACCAAGAAGCCCGATGGATACCGGCATATGCAGCGGTTTTTTATCGCTCTGACCCGGGGTTGGGTCGGTTTTCTGGGTCAGGGTGATACGGTACTGTTTGGCATCGGCGTCGTAGTCGCCTTCCCACCAAAGTTTCGGCGTGCCGGCCTGTGAATACCAAAGTTTGAGCTGGGTGAAATCGATGTCGTTGGCGTCTTCCATTGCCTTGGCGAAATCATCACAGGTCACGGCCTGCCCATCATGGCGATCAAAGTAAAGGTCAATGCCCTTACGATAGCCATCGGGCCCGAGCAGCGTATGCATCATGCGGATAAGTTCGGCGCCCTTTTCATAGACCGTCGCGGTATAGAAATTGTTGATTTCCATATAGCTGTCGGGACGGACCGGATGCGCCAGCGGACCACCGTCTTCAGGGAACTGACGCGCACGCAATTGCGCGACGTCCTTGATCCGCTGCACCGGGCGGGATCGTTGATCGGCTGAGAATTCCTGATCGCGGAAAACGGTCAGGCCTTCTTTGAGCGACAATTGGAACCAATCGCGACAGGTCACCCGGTTGCCCGACCAGTTGTGGAAATATTCATGCGCAACAATGGATTCAATCAGTTCAAAATCCATGTCCGTCGCGGTATCGGGCTTGGCGAGAATGTATTTGGCGTTAAAGACATTCAGGCTTTTGTTTTCCATCGCGCCCATATTGAAGTCCGACACGGCAACTATGTTGAACAGATCAAGATCATATTCAAGACCATAGACCTCCTCGTCCCACTTCATCGAGCGTTTCAGGCTGTCCATCGCGTAATCGCAGCGGTCTTCGTTGCCATGTTCGACAAAGATGCGCAGCGCAACATCGCACCCCGAAACGGTTTTAAAGCTGTCCTCGACACAGGCCAGGTCGCCCGCCACCAGTGCAAACAGATAGGACGGTTTGGGGAATGGATCTTCCCACACCGCGAAATGACGCCCGCCGTCGAGATCGCCGCTGTCGATCAGGTTGCCGTTTGACAGCAGAACCGGACAGGATGATTTATCCGCATTGATGGTGACCTTGAAGGTCGCCATGACGTCCGGGCGATCCGGGAAATAGGTAATGCGGCGGAAGCCTTCGGCCTCGCACTGGGTGCAAAAGGCACTTTGCGAAACGTATAAACCTTCTAGGCGGGTATTGTTGGCTGGTGAAATCTGCGTTTCGATTTCCGCGATGAAGGCTTCGCGGGGTGCCGTAAAACGCAGACCTTCCTGATCAACGGTGAAATCGCCCGATGCAAGACGGCGCTCATTGATGCTGACTGAAACAAGTTTCATGTCCTCGCCGTGCAGGAAAACTTCGTCGTCAACGCCGGTACCCCGCGCAGGATTCGCATGTATGAAAAGGCGCGATTTGACGTTTGTGACCTCTCGTTCCAGATCAAAGACCAGTTCGACCTTTTCTACAAAAAAGTCAGGTTCTTTATAGTCTTTACGCGAAATCACGTGGCGCTGATCAGACATTTTTGCGTCCTTTTTCCCTTGGTCTGCGCGGTATTGGAATGGATTGTATAAAATCCACTTTTTTGCACCGCGATGTGGTTTGTAAGAACTGAATTTCGTTCATTACCCTAAGTGATAGGATAAAATTCATTTTTCGACAAATGCGGAGTTTACGGCACCGAATTTAGTATGCATAATCCCAAACGGTGGCGCGAGGGGGGCCGAAGTTTCACATTTCGTGGGGCGAGAGTGATCTTTGGTTTCCCTCACTCCTTCTGCCCGCCAGTGGCTGTGCAGACGGACGCAATCCGGGTCGCACCCAAGCCAATAATCAAACTATCCCAATCATATTCTCACCTTCTGTTTTGTGAGTCCGATTAATCGGGATAGAATAATTGCGACCTGATGGGGAAAAATCACTTCCAAGGGAAATCGCCAATGTCCGAAACGTTCCAGATTCTGATCGCAGATGATCACCCGCTTGTGCGTGGTGCCCTTAAACAAGCATTGTCAACAGAACTGGATAACGTGACATTATATGAGGCCGGAAGCCTGTTTGAAGCCATCGAGCAGATCGAAGCCCACAAGGGCGACATCGATCTTGTACTCCTTGATCTTCATATGCCCGGCATGAATGGTTTTACCGGCCTGTTTACCCTGCGTGCGTCGTATCCCGACATTCCGGTATCGATTGTTTCGGCCAGTCAGGACATGCCGGTTGTGCGCCGGTCCATCGAATACGGGGCATCGGCATTCGTTCCAAAATCCGCCCCGGTCGATCAAATCGGTCTTGCGGTCAAAACCGTTCTGGATGGCGGGATGTGGATGCCCGACTGGGCACGCGATGCCATGGAAAACGGCCCAGCCGATGACGAGGCCACTAATCTGGCGGAAAAAATCGGACAGCTTACCCCGCAACAGCTTCGCGTTTTGAACATGCTGACCGAAGGCAAGCTTAACAAGCAGATTGCCTATGAGCTTGATGTCACCGAAGCCACGGTGAAGGCCCATGTATCGGCGATCCTGCGCAAACTTTCGGTCCATAGCCGTACTCAGGCCGTAATCATTGCCCGTGAGTTACAGCTTCAGGAACCGGTAATCGAGACGTAAGCGATTATCGCAAAACCTGATCTGATATCTCTGTCATCAGGCTTTCAAAAGCCCTGCTGCCGCGGCCTTGATCGCGACGGAGACGTCATCTATGGCGCTGTCGTCACTTAAGGCCCGCGCCATCGTCAGCCCGCCGATCAATATTCCCAGAAAAGCCCATGCCTTGGCGTGCTGCTGTTGTGTGTCGAACTGCGGCAGTCCTTTGGCAATCAAGGTTGCGATGGTTTGCATTTTGCGGTCGTACAGGGCGCGTGTTTGCGCATCTGCGCGCGTCATTTCCGGCGAAAGACTGGTCATCGCACAGCCACACGCCAAATCATCGCGATGCGCACGCCCCAGATAATAATCAATAAAGGCGTCGGTCCAGCCATCGCCATACTCACGCTGAAACCGTGGGATACCGTCAATCACTTCATCAAGCCCAAGATCAAGTGCGGCCCGAAACGCCCCGTCCTTTGACCCGAAATGGGCATAGAATGCACCGGACGTCGCATTGGCCGCCTTGGCAATGCCATCAACCCCCACCCCGGCAAACCCGTTTTCACGAAAACCGCGACTTGCGGCATCGAGCATGTTGCGGCGGGTTTCTTCCTTGCGCGTCTGGTTTTTAACCATGGGATCCTCAAAATATATCGTTCGTTATATTTTAAATTGACAGCCATGCGATTGTCGATCATTCATTTATATAACGTTCGTTATATTTTAAATTTTACAGATCAACCAGAATGACATCCGACGCCAAACATACCGTGGATTTACCTCCAACCCAGATTGACCGCCGTGAATTCTTGACATTCGCGGCGGCCGGCTTGGCCGCAACAGGCACAGGCCTTCTTATCCCGTCTTTGGCCGATGCCGGCCCCCTTTCGCAGAAAACAGGAACCCATCCCATGTCACAGAAAGCTTTTGTCTATACCGAACTTCAAATCTCGGCCCCTTTTGATCAGGTGCCGTGGCAGCAGATCAACGAGACGATTAAAACCAAACCGGGATTTTTGAACAAGACGTGGCTGTCGGGGGTTGGCAACAATTCGGCAGGCGGTATCTATGCCTTTGACTCAATCGAAAATGCGCAAGCATTCGTTACCGATTACTTCCCGGCCGAGGCCCGCAATTTCGGTGTCGCCCAGACCACCCGCATTTTTGACGCCACCGCAACAGCCGAGGCCAGCATTGATATGAATTCAGTGCATTACGGCGCGTCCCCGAAAACAACCCCGACCGCATTTGTCTATACCGAGGTGCAACTTCATGTCCTGCCGTTTGATAATGGGCCATGGCGGGCATTTAATCCGGTTTTGAAACAACAACCGGGCCTTTTGTCCAAAACCTGGCTAAGCGGCCTTCACACTGGAACGGTTGGCGGTTTCTATGCCTTTGACTCCCTTGAAAACGCCCGAAAATTTGCTCTTGATTACTTCCCGGGTGAAGCCAAAACGTTGAACGCGGCCTTTTATACCCGCGTGTTTGATGCCCCGGTTACCGAGGCGGCAAGCCGTGACATGGCATCGCCCTTTTATGGCTAAGTGCTGAAACCTTCTTGATCAAAATCTTTGGGCGCACCAGACCTTTGATGGTGCGCCCTTGATCTATTTACGCGATGCGGCACACTGATCACTGCTGACTTTGCCATCTGAGAACCCGATAGTGCGGAACATCCCCACCCGACAGGGCGTTAACCACGTGTAATGCTGCCGCTTGCAATTTTGCCCGGCAGGGACGAAGCGGAGCAAATTGCATGAGCGATCCAATCGCGGCGCAAGAAGACAGTCTGGATCAAACCAAAGCCAATGATACCCGGCAAGATGATGCCCGACAAGCAGCACGCGCGCGTGCCTACCGCCGTGCGCGGACAATATCGGTGATCGGGACGTTTGGGGTTCTGAGCCTTGGCTGCATTTACATCGCGCAGGACCTTTTATTCCCCATCACCCTTGCCTTTTTGCTGTCGCTGGTCTTTTCACCCGTGGTTCGGACATTCGCCCGGGTGCGTATTCCGCGTGTCCTGACGGCCTTTACGATTGTGCTGGGCTTAACTGCCACGGCCATTGCCGGGGTTTACGGGCTCAGTGGGCCGGTATCGGGCTGGATCGATGAAGCCCCGCAAATCGAACGGCAATTACGCTTGCGTCTGGCTGATCTTGGCGAACCGCTTGATAAGCTTCGCGATGCGCAAAAACAGGTGTCAGAGGCCACCGACCAAAACAATGAGGGCGACGACATTCAAAAAGTTGTCGTCGCCGAACCCAACCTGATCAGTCAGGCAGCCCAGGGCGCACCGGGCATTGCCACAGGCATTGCGCTGATGCTTGTTTTGTTGCTGTTTATCCTTTCGGGTGGGGATTTGGTTTATGAAAAAATGGTGCGCGCCCTTCCGACCTTTGGCGACCGACGCAAGGGATTGCGGATTGCCCATGACGTTGAACGCGAAGTATCGCGGTATCTTGCGACCATTTCGGCAATCAACATCATACTTGGCATTGTCATTGGCACACTCATGGCCTCTATCGGCATGCCCAACCCGTTCCTGTGGGGTGTTGCCGCGGCTGTTCTGAACTTTGTTCCGGTCCTTGGGGCGCTGTGCGGGGTCATGCTGGTGGGTGTTGTTGCATTGGTCTCGGTCCAAACCACGAGCGAGGCGTTACTCGCCCCTGCCCTGTATCTTGCCTGCACCGCCCTTGAGGGACAGCTGATCACACCCGCCCTTGTCGGCAATAGGCTTCGGATCAACTCCATCGCCATCATTCTGGCGATTGCGTTTTGGGGCTGGCTTTGGGGCTTTGTCGGTGTGCTGGTTGCCGTACCGCTTTTGATTGTCACAAGTGTCATTGCCAATCACGTCGAAGGATTGGGCGGGCTTCGCGAACTTTTGGGCCCGCATGTGCCGGGCAATAACGGGACGGGTCTGGCACGGGGCAAACCCAAACCACCGGCACAAACCGAAACACCGTAGGGTTATGCCGTCAAATTTCGGTACTCTTTCGCCCATCTGATGATTGCCAATCGCGCGATATGCTGCCACCTTTGCGCCATGTCGCGCGATGAAATCACCATCCTTTCCCATGATTGCAACGGGGTCGAGGCCATTATGGCCAAGACACGGCACAGCTTTGCCAAACACACCCATGAAACATTCGGGATCGGATATATGTATGCGGGGGCGCAAAAATCCGCATCCGGGCGCGGCATGGTCGAAGCCGGTGCGGGCAACATCATCACGGTTAATCCGCGCGAAGTGCACGATGGTCATCCAATTGGTGATGGGCCGCGCGGCTGGAACATGCTGTATTTCGCGCCCGATATAATTGCCGATGCCGTGCGCGATATGACGGATGGCAAAAGCGACCAATATAGCTTCGTCCAGCCGGTGATGGACCGCCCCGATGTCCGCCATTGTTTCGCCGCCCTTTTTGATGCCATTGCCAACGGTACAGCCGATGCGGCGCGATTGCGCCGTCAGGAAATATTGTTGATCTTGCTGCATCATGCGGTGATGACACCGGACCACACCAACGCGCCGGGCTTGCACACAGCATCACGCACCGCCGTTGCCAGCAACCGCATCCGGAACGCCAAGGCATTGCTTGACGATGCCCCGACCACATCGCACAGCCTTGATGACCTTGCCACGGCAGCAGACTTGAGCAAATTTCAAACCCTGCGCGATTTCACCCGTGCGACGGGCCTGACCCCGCATGCCTATTTGATACAGCGGCGCATTGATGTGGCACGCGATATGATCAAACGCGGCGACACACTGGCCGATATCGCCCATGGGGCGGGTTTTGCCGATCAAAGCCATCTGAACCGTCATTTTGTCCGGGCGTTTGGCATCACACCGGGCCGCTATGCCCGTGCGGTTCGCGCGAACTGAGCCCATTCACGCCCAAGAACACCCTGCAATTTCGTTCAAGAACGCCCTGCCCGATCCGCTTATTTTGGCGATCAGCACAGCCAATTGAACGGAACCGCCATGATCACCCTTGAATATCTTCTGACATCGCTGATTGTTGTTTTACTGCCGGGAACCGGCGTGATTTATACCCTTGCGCTTGGATTGGGGCGCGGCACCAAGGCCAGCATCTGGGCGGCATTTGGTTGCACGCTTGGCATTGTGCCGCATATGGCGGCCAGTATCCTTGGGCTAAGTGCCCTGCTCCATGCCAGTGCGGTCGCGTTCGAAATCGTGCGCTATCTTGGCGTGGCCTGGCTGGTCTATATGGCATGGGGGATGTGGCATGGCACGGGGGCGATGAAAGTCACCGCCCATAACAGCCCGACCGGCATCGTTAAAATCCTTTGTGACGGCGTATTGCTCAACCTGCTGAACCCGAAACTGTCGCTGTTCTTTGTGGCGTTCCTGCCGCAATTTGTTAGCGCTAACACGCTTGATACGACTGGGGAAATGATTGCCCTTGGCCTGATCTTCATGGCGATGACGTTTGGGGTTTTTGCCGTTTATGGCGTGTTTGCCGCAAGCTTTCGACACCACATCATCGAACGCCCCGCTGTGATGCGATGGCTGGGGCGTGGATTTGCGACCGCGTTTCTTGCCATGGGGGTGAAATTGCTGACGGCGGGAAGGTGACGAAGTAAACCCACGCAATCAAAGTCTATACATACCAAAAAAATGCACCTATAGGTATATTAGGGGCTCACACTTAAGGGGTAGCTGTGATGGTTTTTGGGCATCGTTTTTCGGCAATACATATGATTGTAGGTGCATTGGTTCTTGTTGGGGCGCAGACAAGCGCGCGTTCAGCCTTTGCCGAAGAAGGTTTTTATGTCGGACTGAATGGCGGCGTGAATTGGCTCAACGGTGGCGATGGGGATACCGAGACCGCCGGTGGTAACCGTAATGGCAGTCTTTATGACATTGAAGGTGATCACGGATCGCTTCTGGGCGGGGTTGCCGGATATAAATTTTCCGATTTGTGGCGTGCCGATATTTCCTATACCCGGTTGAACAATGAATTGGACTGGAAAGGTGCGTTTCAGGGTGGTGGAACACACAGCGCATTTACATCTGACGCTTCGTCCGATGTTGTGATGCTGAACGGCTATGTGCACGCCAAGGGTTTCGATGAAGATACATTCGCGACATTTGATCCGTTTATCGGCGCAGGTATTGGCTTCACCTCTAACCGGCTAACACATATTGTTGAATCGAACGCGTCCACTGGCGCTTTTGCAGCTGACGTTCGCGACGGCAAAAAAATTCACCCGGCGTTTCGCTTGGGCGTAGGCCTGGATGCCAATATTGGCCCATCCTTGACCCTGACCTCGTCGCTTGATGCCTATTGGCTTGGTGGTTTCGAAACTGGGGATAGCCGCGTCCGAACAGGAACCGGGTTTCAAAATATCGGCGCATGGCAAACCAAAGATGCCGTCAGTGTCGGTATCTCTATCGGTCTTAGATACGCATTCTAAGGCGTAAACGCGCAATCAGCCTTTCCAAAGAACGACAAAGGGGAAACTCCCCTTTGTCCGTTGCTGCCATGAAGCCGTGAAGCCGTCAGAATAGACGCTGATCACGCGCGTCCGAATGCCTCAATCACAAGACCAACTTGCGCCTCACCCAAATCAGGACACTGCATGAGGTGTGGAATATTGCGGCGGATGTTTCGATGCAGCCGGTTCGGAAACGTGCGGAAGGACAGAAAATAAATCTGTCCCCTTCTCTCTAATTCAGCATCAAAGTCATCCAAGTTTCTAGTTCCTGTCTGTAGGAGTTATTACTCATTCCGCTGCATCACTTCCCAACCGATTAAGCGCCCGTGTCATCAACGCACGCAGCTTCGCGGGCCGCAGCGGTTTGTTGAGCAGTGAGAACCCCTGTTCGCGGATCAGGTCGCTGGTTTCTGTTGAGCGGTCGGCGGTGATGAGCACACCGGGGACGTTAACGCCGTGAACATCGCGGAGCTTGACCAGCACGTCGAGGCCGGTTTGGCCGGAATCGAGGTGGTAATCGGCAAGGATGATGTCTGGGGCGAAGGCTGGTTTGCCATTTGTGCCGTCCTTGATCAGCATTTCTTCGGCAACCGCGCCAGAACGCGCCGTTGCCACGACGCAATCCCAGTTTTCGAGCATCGCGCGCATGCCATCCAAGATAGCGGGTTCATTATCAATACACAGCACGCGCAAGCCGCCCAGCTCGCCCGCCATGCGGCGTTTGGGCTTGGTCGCGGTTTGCGGGGTGGCAATGCCAAGTGGCACATCGACGGAAAACACCGTGCCGCGTCCGGGCCGGGATCGCACCGATACCGCGTGATCAAGGGATCGGCCCAACCGTTCGACGATGGCAAGGCCAAGACCAAGGCCCTTTACATCGGTGGTTTCGGGGCCTTCAAGGCGATGGAATTCGCGGAAGATGATTTTCAGTTTATCCTCGGGGATGCCCGGCCCGCTGTCCCAGACCTCCACCCGCACATGATCACCGCGCACACGGCACCCGACCACCGCCCCGCCGGTTCGGGTATAGCGCATGGCGTTGGAAATGAAGTTTTGCAGGATACGGCGCAGCAGACGTGAGTCACTTCTGACCCAAAGGTCGCGTTTATGGACCTTAAAGCGAAGCCCCGCGTGCTCGGCGACCGGGCCAAATTCGGTTTCAAGCGCGCCCAACACATCGCCCAGCGCAAAGTCGCGAATGGTTGGCTTCATCGCGCCTGCATCAAGTTTGCAGATATCAAGAAGCTCGTTGAGCAGTTCTTCAACCCCCTTAAGCGACAGGTCAACCTTACCAACCAGATCAAACACGTCTTCGGCCAGACCATGCTTGCCGCCAAGGGCGACGGTAAACAGACGCGCGGCGTTGAGCGGTTGGAGCAAATCGTGGCTGGCGGCGGCAAAGAAACGGGTTTTGGTGTCATTGGCGGTTTCGGCCTGTTCCTTGGCGACCGACAATTCGGAATTAAGGACTTCCAGTGCGTGGGTACGTTCGGTGACGCGGGCCTCGAGCCCTTCGTTGGCTTCTTTGAGCGCCTGTTCGGCGGTTTTGCGTTCGGTGATGTCGTGATAAATACAAAAATAGCCCAGCACTTCGCCGGTTTCGTCAAAGTGCGGGATATAGGTGCCTTCGGCATAGCGGCCTTCGCGCACGCCGAGAATTCCGCGCTCGTCATTACGGTTGCGCGTGATGGCCGGAAATTCGATTTCAAAGCTTTGGCGGTAGCCTTCAAGTACCAGCGCAATCATCGGGGCAAGATGGACATAGCGTTCCTCACCCACTGCTTCGCGGACGGCCATGCCATGCGCCTCAACCCGGCGCAGGCCAAACATCTTTTCATAGGGGCGGTTGGTAAAGCGAAGACGCTGATTTTTGTCGGCATAGGCGATCATTACCGGAATATTATCGGTGTAAATGCGAATGTTACGTTCGCTTTCTCGGAGCGCCTCTTCGGTGCGCACACGCGCGGTGATGTCGGCAATGGTGGCAACAAAGCCGCCATCGGGCATCGGGTTGGTGCGGATTTCAAGCACCATGCCGTCGGACCGTTTGCGTTCATAGGTATGGGGCAAGCGGCGCATTTGCGGGGCGGCATTGCGCCCGAGGATAATATCAATATCAACCGCGCGCACAGTGTTTTCACGGCAAATCGCGACCAGTTCAGACAGGGGCAAGGTGACCTGAATGTCGCTGGTGGCAAGGCCCAGAAGATCAATAAAGCGATGGTTCCAGGTTGCCAGACGCAGGTTTTGGTCAAACACCCCGACCCCCTGGGATATGTTTTCGAGCGTATTGAGCAAAAGATCGCGGTTGAACTTGATCGCCTCGGACGCCTCATCAAGCAATTCCATCGCATCGCGGCGCGACACGGCCTTATCAGGCAACAGCAACGCCATCACCACGCGTGATGATGCGGCACCAACCGCCCCCGACAGCAAATGTTCGGTAAAGTTTGCGGCATCAACATCGGCAATGTCGGACCGTTTGGCCGCACCTTCGCGTTGTTGCAGGTAATTGCGAAAGGCACGCTGCGCCCAGTGTTTGCCCAAGAACCGTGCGGCGAGGTCTTCAAGATCGCCCAGCGTCACCCTGCCCGGCCATGTATCGGTGCGCGCACGGGTGTCTTTGCGCCAGACATCGACAAAGCGTTGGGCCTGACGGCGTTGGGTCACCCCCTGCACGCCGACAGCCGACCCAACAAACATCAGAACGAAGTTCAGCCCCAGCGACCAGACCACCCCATGGGTCAGCGGATCTTCGATCCCGACACCAAGTAAGGCCTGCGGGCGCAAAATGCCGATGCCAAACGGCCCGTCGGTCAGGATCGATACCGGCAACAGCCCACCCTGAACAAAGCCCGGCAGAAGCAGCGTATAGGCCCACAGAATGAACCCCCACGCCAGACCAAGGCGCACCCCGGTCCGGTTAATTGATTTGAGGTAAATCGCGGCCAGCACCGCCGGGGCAAATTGCGCCATCGCAGCAAAGGACAGCATGCCGATATCAGCCAGCGCATATTTTTCCGACAGAAACCGGTAAAACCCATAGGCCAAAAACAACAATACAATCACCGCCGCCCGGCGAACTTTGAGCAACACCTGACTGACATCGCCCGACATGCGGCTTTGCAGCTTTTCCGAGCGCAGCAAAAGCGGCATGACCAGATCGTTACAAACCATGGTCGAGACAGCGACGCATGAGACAATCACCATCCCCGTACTGGCCGACAACCCACCAATAAAGGCCAAAACCGCCAACCAGTTTTGCCCTGCCAATAAGGGTAAGGTCAGAACGAATGTATCAGGATTAACCGTCGGATCACCGCGAAACAGAAACAGCCCCGCCACCGCAATTGGCACAACAAAGATATTGATCGCAATCAGATAGGCCGGAAACAGCCAGCGCGCACTGGTCAGGTTGCGGCTGTCGTCGTTTTCCACAAAGGTCACATGGAACTGACGCGGCAGACAGAAAATCGCAAAGGCCGCCAGAAGCGTTGAAATAAAGAAATGCGAGGTCAGCCACGTATCGGGTTTAAATATTTGGCGCACGGTCGGATCGGCAATGGCGCGCGCGTTCATATCGCCAAATCCGTCAAATAGCCCATAGACGACAAACACACCAACCAGCAAAAGGGCGACCAGTTTGACGATGCTTTCGAAGGCCACCGCCAGGATCAAGCCGTCATGATGTTCTGATGCGTGGATGTAGCGTACGCCAAACAGGATGGCAAAAACCGCCATCAAAATCGTGACGTAAAACGCGGTGTCCTTGGAAAAATCGGATGCCGAATGGCTGACGACCTGTTCGCCCAACTGACCAATCAAAACATCAAACGACAGCGATACGGCTTTAAGCTGAAGCGAGATATAGGCAAGCACACCCACCACCGCGATCACCGCAACAAGGGCAGCCAGACTTTGGCTTTTGCCATAGCGCGATCCCAGAAAATCAGCAATCGAGGTGATGTTTTGTTCGCGGCAGACGGTGGCGATTTTGGTCATGATGCCAAAACCGAAAATCATGATCACCAATGGCCCGATATAAATCGGCAGGAACGCCCAGCCGCGTGTTGCGGCCGTCCCGACCGAGCCAAAGAACGTCCAACTGGTGCAATAGACCGCCATGGAAAGCGCATAGATGGTCGGCTTAAGCTTGGACGCCCGCCATTTATCGGCATATTTGTCGCCATAATGGGCAATGGCAAACAGAAGCCCGATATAGGCCATGGCAACAATAAAGATCAGTCCGCCCTGAAGCATCCGTGAATGGCCCTGTATAAGTATCTGTAATCTGGCTGCCAATTCAGGCAGTTATAATTATCTGTTATCGGGACTATACCACGACTGACATATTGTCTAAAACGACCCAAATCTCATTGCGACCAAAGACCTAAGAGAGTTGTTTAAATGGCTTCCGATTACGGATTTTACGCTGGTATTTTGCGCTTTGTCGCGAAGAAAACTGAAACCGAAGACCGGGAAATTCGCATCATGATGGGCCATCTGGCCGGGATTGCCGATGCAATTGAACAGACCGGGCGTTTCATGGTCGAACGCGATAATTGCGAAAGTGCCGCGCGCGCCTTTGCCGGAGTTGCCAAATTCCTTCAGGAACGCATCCTGCCCGAAGCATTGAATGCCTGCAATGAAGCCGCGGTCGAGCAGCTTAAATGGACAATTGAGACATCGTTGGTGCTGGCGGCTGAACTGGTCAAACGGGCGGCGAATGAGGAGCTTAAGGATCAGGACGCCTTTACGTTTGATGTGCCTGCTGCACCTGGCACCCAGCCTTCGGCATCGGGCGCGCCGACCGTCCACTAAGCCAATCGCAGCACACAAACAAAAAGGCCGACACCCGAAAGTGCCGGCCTTTTATTATTGTCAAATTCCTGCAATCAGGAAGCGTCGCGGGCAAATACCTTGGCGCGCTGCAAGAGTGCCGTTGCCTCGAATTCCTTACCATACGGTGCGGCTTTTTTGGCAAAATCCATCATCGACGCATAGATACGGCCATTAAGATCGCTCTTGGCAGCGATTTCTTCGACTGCGGCCTTGGAAGCATCGGCAAAGGCAAGGATCAAATCGTCGCTGAAGTGACGGATTTCCGTCCCCTTATCAAGGATCGCCTGATAGGACTGAACGTTATTGAACGCAAAGTCGGCAAGGGTCTGATCGGTGTTGGCCTGTGCGGCAACCGCAACGATTTCGCGTAAATCTTCTGGCAGCTCGGCAAGTTTGTCCTTGTTGATAAAGACTTCAATGCCCGAACCCGGTTCGGCGAATGCTGGGGTGTAGTAATATTTGGCGACACTTGCCAACCCGAACGCATAATCGTTCCACGGGCCGACCCATTCCGCCGCATCAATCGCACCCGACTGCAAGCTTGGCAGGATGTCGGAAGCCGGAAGCAGGGTCGGGTTTGCACCGAGACGGCGCATGGCTTCGCCGCCGATACCGGCATAACGGACTTTAAGGCCCTGAAGGTCGTCAACGCTGTTGATTTCCTTATTGAACCAGCCACCGGCCTGAAGGCCCGTGTTGCCCGCAAGGAACGGCTTGGCATTGAACTGGGCGTAAAGTTCATCCCAAAGTTCCTGACCACCGCCAAAGCGCAACCAGCCGGAAAGTTCCCAGCCCATCAGGCCAAACGGAATGGTGGTAAAGAACGAAACAGCCGGGTCCTTGCCAAACCAGTAATACGGGGTGGCGTGCGCAAGGTCAGCAACGCCCTGCTCAACCGCATCCATGCATTCAAGGGCCGGAACCAGTTCACCCGCACCATAAACGGTGATGTTCAGACGACCACCGGACATTTTGTTCACACGCTGTGCAAACAGTTCACCATTGGCACCAAGGCCCGGTGTGCCTTTTGGCCATGGCATCACCATGCGCCAATTGATGGTTTCTTCGGCTTTGACGATAGCTGGTGCGGCGGCTGTCGCGGCAAACGCGCCCGCTGCAACACCAGCACCGCTCAGAAACTGACGACGTTTCATTGTGGGGCTCCCAATCTTTTATTGGCAAATTTTTGCGTTAAACGATCACGACGGTAATTTCGTAACCTTACATGCAGCCAAAGTTACGGTTTTTGCCGCCCCCAACAATTCATCTTTGCGGGATGCTGCATCACGCGCCTTGCATGGCATTTACATTGCTTCCTTACAGTTCACCCTGTGGTTTCCATGCGAAAGGGACGGCCACATGGCCGCCCCTTTGTCTGACGGGACTTAAACGTCCCCAATATGTGGTTCGTACGATGCGCTTTTTGGGCTTAGAAGCCCCAGACTTTCGCGCGATGCAAAAGACCGGTGGCCTCAAACTCCTTGCCGTAACGTGCGCCCTTCTTGACCAAATCAAGATAGCTTGCGGCAATACGGCCAGACAGTTCATCCTTGGCGGCAATTTCATCAACAGCGGCCTTGGACTGTTCGGCCAGCGCCATGATGACTTCATCAGGGAACTGACGGACTTCAACACCCTTGTCGATCAACGGCTGATAGGACTGCAGGTTATTGAAGGTAAAGTCGGCAAGGGTGTTTTCAGAAATCGCCTGTGCAGCATAGCGAATGATCGCCTGCATATCAGGTGACAGGCTGTTGAACTTGTCCTTGGAGATGAAAATCTCAAGCCCGGGTCCGGGTTCGTGGAAGGCCGGGGTGTAGTAGTATTTGGCAACCTGATACAGGCCAAACGCCAGATCGTTCCATGGGCCAACCCACTCGGCTGCGTCAATCGCGCCACTTTGCATCGCAGGCATGATTTCGCCCGGCGGGATCATGGTCACGTTTGCACCGACACGGCGCATGGCTTCACCACCCAAACCGGCATAACGCATTTTAAGGCCCTTAAGGTCCTCAAGCGAATTGATTTCCTTGTTGAACCAGCCACCGGCCTGCATACCCGAGTTCCCGGCATAGAACGGAACAACATTGAATTCGTCGTAGGCTTCTTCCCACAATTTCTGTCCGTCGCCAAAGCGCAGCCAGCTGGACAATTCCCACGCGGTCAGACCAAACGGAATGGTCGAGAAGAAGTTCAGCGCCGGATTTTTACCCTGCCAGTAATACGGCGTACCGTGGGCCATTTCGACCACGCCCTGTTCCACCGCATCCATGCATTCGAACGGCGGGACGATTTCACCACCGCCAAAGACGGAGATGTCCAAACGGCCACCCGACATTTCCTTAACCATGGCAGCGAATTTTTCCGCATTGGTGCCAAGGCCCGGCGTGCCCTTTGGCCATGGCATCACCATGCGCCAATTCAGGCTTTCCTGCGCAGAAACAACTGCCGGTGCGGCAACGGATGCGGCAACCGCGCCGACACCGACACTGGCCCCTTTAAGGAACTGACGACGTTTCATTGGAATCCCCTTAAATTCTTATAATTTGGTGGTTTTTTGCGCGACCACCGACGTTCGTTGGGGGATTTTGGCTAAAACAGGCGTGGGTTTCCACTATTTTTGCGAAATCGATGAATTATTTTTTCATCGACGTTACGGAAAACAGGGCTTAGGCCCCCTACCCGATATAGCGTTGATAGTCGGCAACGAACTGTTCGGGCGTTCCGGCACCAAGCGGGGTGTTGTAATACTGCTTCCAATAAGCCGCGAGCGCGTTGATGTCGTTTGGATCAGACGGCATTGCAGCGGGGGCGCGGTAATAGCGAATACGACACATCGCCGTCGCATAGGCCAGATTGGTCGCAAGCTGGCTCGCCTTATCAGGCTGATCACCCGAACCGGTTGACGACGCCACAGCCGGACTGACGGCAAGATACGCATCGACCTTTGCCTTTAACGCCGCCCGGCTGGAATAATCGAGATAGTTTTCATAGCAATCATTTAGCGTGGCCGGCTCCATCTGATAAATGCCCATGGCCGGGCCACCGCCGACTTGCTTGATGAAATCGCCCAGATGGCTCTCATGGGCGGCGGTTCCCATGATCAAATTTTCAGCCACATCCGGAGCAGACAGATCCAGCGCGGCAAGAACCGGGCGGACGACGAGGGTACGTAATTGATCGGGATTAATTGGCATGTTCGCACCTTTGCGATCTATGTGAATGAAACCATCAGACACACGACGCGGCAGGTCGGGTTTTGGGAAAAATTTCAGCCCGTTTTGACGTTTAAAACGCCTTGCAAAGGTAAAACTATTCTAACGGAAGGTAACAAACCATACTAAAGTATAGTTCACAATGAAGATCAGTACCCAACCTAGAATTACAGAGGGATATCCAATCACATAGAGCGTATTTTATCGCCTTGGGGGGCAATACATGCATCCGGAAATTCGACGTCGCCTTGAATTTATTGATTTCAACGACACAAAGGCCAAATTGCTTAAAAAAGCGTGGCCGGTCATTGATAAGAACATTGCGCCAATTCTGGATGTGTTTTACCAAAAGGTCATGGGACGCCCGGACCTGGCCAAGATCATTGGAGACCCATCGAACATCGACAGCCTGAAGAATGCGCAGCGCAAACATTGGGGAAAGCTGTTCGAGGGCACGTTTGATGATTCGTTCTATGAAGATGTCCGGCGTATTGGCAAAGCCCATGAACGCATTGGTCTGACGCCTGAGTCCTATGTCTCGGCCTATAATTTCATGCTTGGTGAAATTACCTCCCTGCTGTTGAAGCATTTCCGCAAGGATTCAGATGTATCCATGATGGTGGTTGCCGCGACCAATGCCTTACTGGTTGATGTGGAAATGGCCATCACGGTCTATTACGAGGAAACTCAGAATACCTACAACCGCAAACTTCATGACATGTCGACCGAGTTTGAAACAACCATTGGCACCGTCGTTTCCGCGGTTGCGACATCTGCTGACGAAATGTCGCATGCGTCAAACACGCTTCTTGCCAGCATGAATGAAACCCAGTCCGAAGTTGAAAAGGCACGCGGTGCCGCGGAAATATCGGCTGATAATGCTACGACAGTTGCCGGGGCGGCAGAAGAACTTGATAGCTCCATCCGTGAAATATCCAGTCAGATTTCACGCGCATCGACCATATCAAACGAGGTGGAAGCATCGGTCAAATCGACGTCCGATACGATCGAAACCCTTAATACCGCAGCAGAGCAAATTGGTACCGTTGTTGATCTGATCGATAAAATTGCCAGTCAGACCAACCTTCTGGCCTTAAATGCGACGATTGAGGCTGCCCGCGCGGGTGAAGCCGGCAAAGGCTTTGCCGTGGTCGCAAGCGAGGTCAAAAACCTTGCCAATCAAACCGCCAAGGCAACCGGCGATATCACCGAACAAATTGATTCTGTTCAGGCAAGCACCGGTGCGGCTGTGACGGCGATCCGTGAAGTCGCGGGGCAAATCGGTGCGATTGTTGATGCCGTAACCGCTATTTCAGCCGCCGTTGAACAACAGGCCGCTGCCACCACAGAAATCAGTGGCAACATCAATACAGTTTCCTCGGCCAATCGGGATGTGAATACCAGCCTTGAAACCGTCAACGGGACGGCCAGCAGAACCAGTTCCGTCGCAGCGGAGGTGTCCGAAGTTTCGAAAACACTTCAACGCAATTCAGAACAGTTGCGTGCTGATGTTGATGCCTTTGTCAAACGTCTGACATCTAACGACTAAGCACCATCCAAATCTATCAAAAGCAGGGGCAAGGACCGTCTTCCTTGCCCCTGACGTCGTTTTCCCGTGCAAGTGTTAGACTTAGAACTGTCTCCCCGACTCAAGGGGCCGCAGGGCATTTATCGGATTAACGGATATTGTAGATCACAGGGATCGTCAGCGTGATCTGTTCCTCGATCATGTGCTCGGGAAAGGGCGGGAACTGTTTGACGCGTTCGATCATGCGTTGGGTTTCACGATCCAGCAGTTTTGATCCGCTGCCTGAAATCATCTCGAACACTTCAATCGATCCATCCTTGGCGATCACAACACGGATGCTGTTCTGGCCCTCAATGCGGCGGCGCTTTGCCCGTTCGGGATACTCGCGGTAGCGGTTGAGCATCTGAACGACCGACGATTTATAATCAACCATGGCGGCCCGGCTGGCGGCCCCACCCCCACTGCCGCTTGATGAACTGGCAGCCTGACTTTGCGCGACCTCGCCAACCGTCCCTTCGGAGTGGCTGGAATTGGTTGCCCCGGCGGGCGGCGTTGGTGCCGGTGCCTTTTGCGGTTTCGGGGTCTCGACCTTTTTGACCGGTTCGGGGGCTTCCACTTTTTTCACCGGCGGCTTTGGCTTCATCTGGACCGGCAGCACATCGGCAAGTTTTTGAACCACGACCGGCTCTGGCTCTGGCTCTGGGACCGGCTCAACGATTTCAGGTTCGGGTTCGGGTTCGGGTTCCGGTTCTGGCACCGGTTCAGGTTCGACGACTTCTTCGACGACCGGTTCAGGTTCCGCGATTGGCTCGGGTTCCGTGACGGGTTCTGATTCCGGCTCCGGCTCGACCACTGGTTCGGGTTCTGGCTCTGGTTCCGGTTCGACCTCTTCAACCGGTTCTTCGGCCATACGGCTTTCAACGGAATCGGCGGCCTGCTGATCGGTTTCGGTTTCACCCGTCGTTGCCTGCCCGGCACCAAGCGAGATGCTGATACTTTGAACAGACCCCGCCCCGCCCCAGCCAGACGGCTGTGGATCAGGCATCGCCAAGACGACACCCCCGGCAAGAACAAGCCCGGTCAGCCCGGTTGCAATCAGGAAATCTACGCGTTTTGACATATCATTCCTGTTCGGCTTCCATCGCGGTCATCAACTGCACTTTATCGATGCCAAGTTCCTGCAACCGTTTAAGCAATGCGACGACCTTTACACCATCTGTCTCACGATCAGCGCGGATTTCCACAGGACGACCGATATAATCAACAGGCAAGAAGGACGACAGGTTTTCAAGTGTGCCTTTCTGATCATCAATGCCGACCTCGCCCGCCTTGCCGAACCATAGAACGATGGTGTCTTCGGGCTGGCTTTCGGCCGTCTGGCTTGCTGGTGGATTGACGTCAAAGGGCCCTAGCTTTTGCAGGCTGCCGGCAATCATGAAGAAAATCAGCAGCAGGAACACGATGTTGATCAGTGGCAGCATCGGTTCCTGAACCGGACTGTCATCGGCAATCTGAATACGGCGCTTCATTCCACAAGATCCACATCAGTAACGCCACCCCGGCCCAGCGCATCCATCACTTCGATAAGATGTTGCAAGTTTGCCCCGTTGATCGGGCGCAAGCGCACCGGCGCGCTGGCGTGATCACGCACCAGCATCGGAGCCAGCGCACTCAGCGATACAGCTTCGCCATTAAGAGATAACTTGCCGTTTGCATCAACATTGATGGTCACGGGGCGCACGTCGCTTTGACTGGTCGATTTCCCGTCCGTAACTGCCACCGACATCTCAAAGCCCTTCCAGTCAAGAAAGCTTGAGGCCAGCATGAAAAAAATCAGCAGGATGAAGACGACATCAATCAGCGGCGTCAGACCGATCATCGGCGAAGAACCGCGATTACGTTCACGCAATTGCATAGGGCGTATTCCGGGATGGGTTTCTATTCAGCTGCGTGACGCAGCTCTGCGACGTTGGAAGCCGGTGCATGTGCCTTGTGCGACAATTCGTTGCGATTGACCACGATGGTACAGACGTCTTCCATAACGGCTGCTGTACGGCTGATAACGCCCTGCATCCACATATGGAACGCCGTTGCCGGGATCGCCACGACCAAACCGATTGCCGTGGTCAAAAGTGCTAACCAAATACCGCCTGACAATATCGAAGGATCGATACGACTGCCCGCCCCTTCCATTTTCTGGAAGGCGTCGATCATGCCCATCACGGTCCCCAGAAGCCCAAGCAGCGGACTTAGGACCGCAACGGTCGACATGATGCGTAAACCACCACTAAGGCCGTCCACCTCTTTGCGTGCGCGTGCAGCAATCAAATCAGATGCCGCTTCACGCTCGGACGGGGACGCAACCGAAAGGCTCATGCCCGAAAGCCCGATACGTGCCGCAGGATGACGGCGGCGCGCCATCAGTTCGGCGGCTTTGGCCTCATCACCATTGATCAGGTGGCGTTCAACATCACCGACGAAACCGTCTGCAAACACACCACGGCGCAGGAACCCGACAAGCTTGTAAAAGAACACCACCAACCCGATCAGGGCCATGGCCGCCAGAACCCAGCCGACAACACCTGCACGGTCCACTTGCTCAATCACCGGCAGCCCCATCAAACCATCGCCAAGAAAGCTTGTCTGGGTCGTAGCTGTGGTGTCGACCGGCAGCCCAGTACTTGGGTCGACCAGTACGGTTCCGTCCGCAGCAAGAGTTCCGGTCGCGGGTACATCGGCGGCCGCCGCCGGCGGGTTTTGCAACGCGCTTTGCGGGGAGCCTTGTGCATCACCGGATGTGACCTGCGGATTTACGGGTTCAGGCATGTGTCTATTCCGATCAAATATGTGATCATCACCGGAGACCCTGCTCCGGTGCGGGTGAAAATGATTTGCATTCTTTACATGAAATAGAATTGCGATGCAATCGCAACAGAACAGTTTTGCAGCTTTTTCGTGCATATCAGCGTCGCACCTCGTGCGCGGCCAATTGCCGTTACAGACAAAACAAACGGGAACAAAGACGGGAAAATAAAGTGGACCAAAGCCCGAATAAGCAAAACCCCCGGAACGTTTGGTTCCAGGGGTTTTGAAATGGTGAGCCCGACAGGATTCGAACCTGTGGCCAACTGATTAAAAGTCAGTTGCTCTACCAACTGAGCTACGGGCCCTCAACGTTGGTGAGCGGCGTTTTAATGGGACTGGCGTCATCGGTCAACCCCCCTTTTTGCAGGAAATTGCATGTCTGCTATTCCGGGTGCGGAAAAGCTCCGAAAACCGAGCGTTTTTTCCATCAAAAAAACAGCCCCAAAATGACATTTCAAACGCCTGATTAAAACGTAAGGTAAACAGGTGCTTGGCCCCGGCAGGATTGAAAAGTTCCGGAAAAGAAAAAACCTCCGAAACCGAAAAGGTTTCAGAGGTTTTTTGGTGAGCCCGACAGGATTCGAACCTGTGGCCAACTGATTAAAAGTCAGTTGCTCTACCAACTGAGCTACGGGCCCGTCGTGTTGGTGAAGCGCGTTTTAATGGCACAGGCGGCGCTGGTCAACACCTCTTTTCCATATTTTCCCGCTTTTTATGCTTTCAGGCCCTAAAACGCGAAAGCCGCCCCACAAAGGGACGGCTTTCGGTTGCAATTGATCGGGTCGCGCGCTTAGCTGGCGTCGGCTGCAACCTGCATTTTGATAATCTGATCAGGATCAGCGACCGAGCCATTGGCCCAAGGCGCACCTTTCTTGATCATATCGACATATTCCATCCCTTCGGTCACCTGCCCCCAGATGGTGTATTGGCCATCAAGGTGCGGTGCATCGGTAAAGCAGATGAAGAACTGTGAGTCTGCACTGTTCGGATTGGCCGAACGGGCCATGGAAACAGTGCCGCGACTGTGATGTCCCTTGGAAAATTCGGCATCGAGTTTCTGGCCGGAGCCCCCCGTACCGTTTCCGTCAGGATCACCGGTCTGAGCCATAAACCCTTCGATCACACGATGGAACACCAGTCCATCATAGAACCCCTCGCGGGTCAGTTCCTTAATACGGGCCACATGATTGGGCGCAAGGTCGGGGCGAAGCTGGATTACAACGCGGCCATCTTTCAGATCAAGATAAAGCGTGTTTTCCAGGTCCTGCGCACCGGCGTCGTTTGCGTTGGACATGGTTACAATTCCTAGTGCGAGTACAAATAGCGATAAAATACGAATAAGACGCATGGCCTGCGTTATTCCTTTTCCTCTGCCAGCTTCTGATGCAGGCGTTTAAGCACGTTGGCAGGGACGAATTCAGTAACGTCGCCCCCCAAACGGGCAATTTCCTTCACAAAGCGCGAAGAAACAAACTGCTGCTTTTCAGAAGCCATCAAAAAGACGGTTTCAACTTCCGGGGACAGCCGGGCATTCATCCCGGCCATCTGGAATTCATATTCAAAGTCAGAAACAGCCCGAAGTCCACGGAGGATCGTGCTCGATCCGTTTTCTTGGGCAAACTGCATCAAAAGCGAAGAAAATGGCTTTACCGAGGTACGGGCAGCAACCTCGCCCCCCGCAGCCTTAAGAGCCTCTTCGACCAATGTGCAGCGTTCGTCGACACCGAACATGGGACCTTTGCCGGCGTTGATCGCAACGCCGACAATAAGCTTGTCCACAATTCGGGTCGCACGACGAATAATATCCATATGCCCCTGGGTAACCGGGTCAAAGGTGCCCGGATAAATCCCGATACGTGAGGCGGTAGCAGACATTTCAGTCATCGAACTTCCACTTAATCGTCGCTGTCCACACCATCGGATTCCGGTGCATCACCGGCATCTTCGGCACTTGTCGGCACGGCGTCATCGGTGATTTCGACGGCATCTGTGACACCTTCGATCAGACCTTCTTCGCCCTCGATTTCGTCATCACCACCAAGATTTGACAAACGTTCAACAGCAACGACTTCTTCGTCCTGTGCTGTCCGGAACAGTGTCACACCCTGTGTCTTACGACCGGCCATGCGAATGTCATGGGTTGGCATACGAATGACCTTGCCACCATTGGTGACCATCATCAGTTCGTCGCCTTCTTCAATTACGAAGGACGCGGCAACGTCGCCATTACGTTCAGACATTTCGATGTTGGCAAAGCCCTGACCGCCACGACCGGTGACACGGTACTCGTAGGCCGAGGTCCGCTTGCCATAGCCGTTTTCCGTCACAGACAGGATCATCTGATCGCCGCTGAGAATTTCCTGATAGCGTTCTTCGGACAAGAGTTCGAGCGGAAGGCTATCCGCCGTGATTTCCTCGCGACGCAGTTTACCTGCGATCGAAAGATATTCACCGCGTTCTTCCATCGAAACATGGTTGCCAAACAGAACCGACATCGCGATGACTTCGTCTTCGTCTGCCAAACGGATACCACGGACACCAACCGAATTACGGCCGGTAAACACGCGAACATCGGTCACACGGAAACGAATGCATTTACCCTTGTGGGTGGTCAGCAAGATGTCGTCATCATCGGTACAGGTCTGAACCGCAATCAGTTTGTCGCCACGATCTTCTTCAAGTTTCATGGCGATCTTGCCGTTCGATTTCACATTGACGAAATCGGCAAGACTGTTACGACGCACATTCCCGGTCGATGTGGCAAACATCACATGCAGGTTCGGCCATTCTTCCTCATCCGGAAGCGGGAGAACCGTGGTGATATATTCGCCCTCAGACAATGGCAGCATGTTCACAAGGGCCTTACCGCGCGATTGCGGTGTGCCTTGTGGCAGGCGCCAGACTTTCATTTTGTAGACCATCCCCTCGGAGCTAAAGAACAGCACCGGTGTATGGGTATTGGCAACAAACAGTTTGGAAACGAAATCTTCTTCGCGGGTCGCCATGCCTGAGCGCCCCTTGCCACCGCGACGCTGTGCGCGATAGGTCGAAAGCGGAACACGCTGGATATAGCCAGTATGAGACACGGTCACGACCATATCTTCACGTGCGATCAGATCTTCGATGTCATGTTCAAAGTCGCCTTCCTGAATTTCGCTACGACGTTCGTTGGCGAACTCGTTACGCATTTCAGTAAGCTCATCCTTGAGGATCGTCAGCTTCCGCTCACGCGAGGCCAGGATATCAAGGAAGTCTTTGATTTTCTCACCCAATTCGGTCAATTCGGCCGCGATTTTATCGCGTTCGAGACCGGTCAGGCGATGCAGGCGAAGTTCAAGGATCGCACGGGCCTGTGCTTCGGACAGGCGGTACTGACCATCGGTGGAGCCCACCTGAAGCGGATCGGCAATCAGTTCGATCAGCGGCACGATATCGCCAGCCGCCCAATCACGCGCCATCAGCTGTTCACGCGCAATCGTCGGATCGGCAGCAGCCCGGATCAGTCGGATCACTTCGTCAATATTGGCAACCGCAATACCAAGACCCACGACAACGTGGGCACGATCACGGGCCTTTTTAAGAAGATGGATGGTCCGACGCGTAATGACTTCTTCGCGGAACTCGACGAAGGCCTGAATGATTTCTTTCAGGTTCATCAGTTCCGGCTTGCCCCGGTTCAGGGCCAGCATGTTAACGCCAAACGACGTCTGCAACGCGGTAAAGCGGAACAGCTGGTTCAGAACCACGTCCGAATTGGCATCGCGTTTAAGTTCGATCACCATGCGTACGCCTGAACGATCAGACTCATCGCGCAGATCGGAAATGCCTTCGAGTTTTTTGTCGCGCACCAGATCAGCGATTTTTTCCATCAGGCTCGCCTTGTTCACCTGATAGGGAACTTCGGTGACGATGATGGCTTCGCGGTTGGCACGGACTTCTTCGACATGGGTGCGGGCCCGCATAATCACCGACCCACGGCCGGTTTTAAATGCAGAATGGATGCCCGAACGGCCCAGAATAAGCGCGCCCGTCGGGAAATCCGGACCATGGACGAATTCCATCAGGCCTTCGATGGTGATTTCCGGGTCATCGACATAGGCCATGCAGCCATCAATAACTTCGCCAAGGTTATGCGGCGGAATGTTGGTTGCCATACCAACCGCAATACCGCCCGCACCATTGACCAGCATGTTGGGAAACCGTGCTGGCAGAACCGATGGTTCTTTGGTGGTTTCGTCATAGTTGTCGCGGAAATCGATGGTGTCTTTATCGATATCTTCGAGCAGGAAGTGCGCGGACTTGGCCATGCGGGCTTCGGTGTAACGCATGGCGGCGGCTTTATCGCCATCCATGGACCCAAAGTTGCCCTGCCCGTCAATCAGTTGCAGGCGCATGGAGAAGCTTTGCGCCATACGAACCATCGCGTCGTAAATCGCGCTGTCGCCGTGCGGATGGTATTTACCCATCACGTCCCCGACGACACGGGCCGATTTACGGAACGGCTTGTTATAGTCAAATCCGTTTTCATGCATGGCGTACAAAATACGTCGGTGCACCGGCTTCAAACCGTCTCGGACGTCAGGCAGCGCACGGCTGACGATCACGCTCATTGCGTAATCGAGATAGCTTCGGCGCATTTCTTGTTCGATGGATACCGGGAAAATATCGCGGCTCTCGGAATTGGTCTCTTTGGTGGACAAAGGCCGTGACCTCTTAAACGCTTGATCTGAAATGATTCAATCGGCGTGACACGTACCTGTTTTCAAGCACATGCCGGACCAGAAAGGCGGAAAGTATCAGGTTTGTCGTCGACAAACAATATTGACAAATCCCATCTGTCCGCATTGGACGACAAAGTTCGGTTTTTATCGCTTATTTTGGCTTTTCGTACTGACCTGACTGGATTTTTCAAGGGTGTCTTTTTCCAGCACCGGCGCAATCGGATCGCCTTGTGTATCACTGTTTTCGACCCGAAGCGATTTTCGTGTGAAACGCACCTGCGATGCGGCAATCCCGGCAAGAATAATCACCATTGCCAGGATGGCGGTTGGCTGAGGCACTTCGCCCAGAACAAGGAAGCTGATCAAAACCCCGACTGCGGGCACAAGATAGTTGTTAAACACCAGAAAACTGGTGCCCGCCGCGGCAACCAGTTGCAGGATCAAGAACATCGCAATGCCGGTCGGAAACACCCCAAGATACATGATCGAAAGCGCGCCTTCTACGTCCCATGTCATGGTCCAGGGCTGATCAAGGATCAATGTAAACGGCATCAGCATCAAGGATGCGAATGTCAGAATGACAGCCGTTGACCCGATGCGCGGCTGATCGCGCAGGTTCCGGGTGATCAGCGACGACACGGCATAGCCAACGGCGGCGATCAAAATCGCCAGTTGAAACAGGAATTCACCGCCCAGCCCTGAAAGGGTTTCCGGCCCGACCAGAACAACAACCCCGATTGTGCCCAGAATAATCCCGACCACCTTGCCAAGTGTCAGCTTCTCATCGGCGGTAAAGAAGTGCGCAAGCACCACAGCCGTCAGCGGGACGGTGGACATCAAAATGGCCGCCAGACCGGCATCAACCTGGGTTTCGCCATAGCTGATCAAAAAGAACGGTATGGCGTTACCAATCAGGGCAATGAAAAAGGTCGAAACCCATGCTTTTTTGCCCTTGGGCAGTTCGGATTTACGGACCCATGCAAATCCCCACAGCACAAGTGCGGCAAACGCCAAACGTCCGCCTGCAACCACCAGCGGCGAATAGGCATGAACGCCAATTTTGATAAAGGTGAACGAGCTGCCCCACATACCGGCCAAAAGCAGCAGCAGAACATATTCGCGAATTCCCGGACGTGTCATCTTCAGAGCCTGTTTTTGCCATATTTAGTGGGCTTTATAACAACGGCAATAAAACCGGGTTACAGCGTTAGAGGTCAGGCATCAAAGAATCAAGAAAATAGCGGCACGGGCATTGACCCCATAACACTTTGAAGCTGTGGCGTTAACGCCCCTGTCGGAGCATGAAGGCCAACAAGCGACGGGAAACCCCGCCCGCAAACGCGCGCCGTGAAGACGGCATAGCTTACGGTGATTGGGATGATGACCTGGAACATAATCGGAAAGATCGAAAAAAGTGCTTCAGACACAACTTTTTAATTGCGAATGACTTTCAATATCACTACACTACAAATAACAAAAAATGGGATATGAGCAGATGAGTTACGTTGATCAGGAATTGTCGGTCGAAGATATGCTTGCCGACCCGATCGTGCAGACATTAATGCGCTATGATGGCATTTCTGCCAGTGACGTTCGTCACACGATGAAACAAGTAAATCTAAACCGCCCTGACATGCCGGTCGGCGCACACAAGAAATCCCTTGATGGCACTAGCAAACATTGGGGCACGCCGCGCCCGATCAACGGTGGCGCACGCCACAAAGCCGCCTGAACCAAGACGGTTTGTACCCTGCCCGCCATGCATCATTTGGCGGCGGCGTTTAACGTCCAGTCATAGTCATACCCGGCAATATCCAAACGCCGCGCATCGGCCTTTAGCTGCGCGGCAAGCCCCGGCCCGGCATAGCGGGTTAAATGCCTGATGAAATCCGCATCACTTTTGCCAAAATCATCCCGATACCAATCATACAGCTGTGACAGCACAAACGCCCCATCCCCATCCCCATCCCCATCTCGCCGCACAGATCGGGGATGATTGACGAACCCCTTGGCCGCCTGATCAAGTTGCGCGTCAAGAATGTCTGCGTCATAGGCCTTTGGCGCCAATGCCGGACAGCCAATGGACGCACAATTAACCGCATAGTGAATGCGCGGGTCGTGCCAGATCGGGCGTAAAATACGGTGTTCGATGTCATCAAGGCTCAGCGTGCGGCCTTCGACCGTGATCAGCTTCTTACCCCACGGCCCGGATGAAAACAGCCCCGGCGAAATGTCGATATCGCGGATCGATGTGACCGGATAGTGATCAAGCACCACCTGAACGGTCAGGGCGTTATACAGATTAACCCAATAGGCAAATTGCTGATCACGGTTGAGATCATCAACGCCAACCTGCGCCATTGATGCGATATAGCCCGATATGGCGTCATAACCGCCTGACTTGGCCGACGCATAATCAAACGCGGTGACGCCGGGTTCAACCACCACCAAATACCGATCCAGAACGTTTTGCCATGCGCTGTGATCCACCTTATCCGTGCTTTGCGGATCATGGGCCTGCCAATCGGGCCAAAGGTCGGCATCAGGTGCGCTGTGCGCAACGCCGGGGCACAGCAACAAGACCAAAACCATAAAGATCGAGACACGCATCATCGACACCATATTCCAACGTGATTGCAGCAAGCTTCCAGCTGCTTTTCGCAAAAACCATTGATAGCCTTGCCCAGCCGCCGCAGTCACATCAAACCAACGTGATCGCCCCAGACGCAAAATCAATTGGTTAAGTCAGGCATTTCATCCATCGGCCTTATATACATTTAACCCAAGGTTGGGTTATAATGGCCCCATGATACAGGCAGGTGCCATACAGGTTATCCCCGGAAGTGGTGGGCAACTTGGCCAAGTCATAGCCACACGCGCCCTGCCCGGCTCCGGGAGCCAACCGACGGTCAATGGATCGGGCGGAACCAATACCGTTGCGCCATCGACCCAGCCCGCCGCCGTTGCGATTGCTCCGCTGGCCTCAAACGCCCCGAAACCGCTGCCGCCCGCATCGTCACCGCCAACCTATCAGCAAGCATCGCAAACCACATCCGCGCAAGCGTTCAACAGCCAAAGCGCTCCGGAGCAAAGTGCGACTGGACAAGGCGCTGGTGGGCAACCTGCCGTGCCGCAAACCCCAGCCGCACCACCACCGCCACAGCAAACTACGCCGATCCAAAGTGCCGCCTCGGTCGTTACCATCATTCAGCAACTTGATCCGCGCGACATTGACGGCGAAGCAGCATCCCAGCAAACCGACACCCAAAGCCCGACCGAACGCCAGCAGCAGGAGCGCGAAGCAACACCCCAAAGCGCAGGACAACCAACATCCAATCCGGCGATTTTAACCGCCAGCGAACGCGAGATTATTCAGGAATTAAGTGCGCGTGATGCCATCGTTCGCACCGAAGAAGAAAGTCATCAGACCTTGGCCGGGGCCAATGCCGGCATGATCAGCTACAGCTATAGTGCGGGGCCAGACGGGCGGCTTTATGCCACCGGCGGGAAAGTCAGCATCCATCCACTTCAGGGGCTGGATGGCATTGCCGCCATTGCCAATCAGGCCGCCATTTCGCGCGCGGCATCGGTGCCGGGAAGCTCCGCGGCCGATTTTAACGTCGCCAAGGGCGCCTCAAAGAATATCTCGACCATGATCGCATCACAGGCCAGCGCCGCAGCAGAAAGCTACCGCAACACAATTGGCCTCAATGCCGCCCCCGGCACCGTTGATTTGAGCGGTTAACCCCCAGCCAACCACACAACAAAAAAGCGGCCCACATGGGAGCCGCCTTTTATGTGGGTTGATCGCAGGTGATCAGGCGTAATGCCAGAACACGTCAAAGCCGGGATTAAACACCGTCACCGGACCTTCGCCCGTTTCGATCTTTTCGGCGAACTTGGCCGGTTCAGCACGTTTTTCCAGCGTGATTTTATCGCCATTCAGCGGCAGACCATAAAACTGCGGACCATTCAGCGACGCAAACCCTTCGAGCTTATCAAGTGCGTCTTCCTGCTCAAACACATGCGCCAGCAATTGCACGGTGTTATTGGCGGTAAAGATACCGGCACAGCCACACGCGCTTTCCTTGCGTTCATCGGTATGCGGAGCTGAGTCAGTACCCAAGAAGAAGCGCGTGTCACCCGATGTTGCCGCCGCACGCAGCGCCAAGCGATGCTTTTCACGCTTGGCCACGGGCAGGCAATACATATGCGGATGAATGCCGCCGACCAGAATGGCATTGCGGTTAATGATCAGATGATGGGTGGTGATGGTCGCACCAAGGTTCTTGTCGTGCGCCTTGACATACTCAACACCGTTTTCCGTCGTGATATGCTCCATAATCACGCGCAAGTCCGGCACCCGCTTGCGCAAGGGATCAAGAACCCGGTCGATAAACACCGCTTCACGGTCGAAAATATCAACATCCGCATCGGTGACTTCGCCGTGGACACACAGTGGAATGCCAAGTTCAGCCATGCGCTCCAACGCAGGCATCGCCTTATCAAAATCACGCACGCCACTGTCGGAATTGGTCGTCGCCCCGGCCGGATAAAGCTTAAGTGCGGTGATCACCCCGGCCTTATAACCTTCCTCGATGTCATCGGGATTGCTACCCTCGGTCAGATAAAGCGTCATCAGCGGGGTAAAATCATGGCCCGACGGAATGGCCGCCGTAATGCGATCCCGATACGCCACCGCATCGGCGGTTTTGACCACCGGCGGCACCAGATTGGGCATGATGATCGCACGGGCAAAATGCGCGGACGTCTCACCAATCACCGATTTCAGCATATCGCCATCACGCAAATGCAAATGCCAGTCATCTGGACGGCGAAGGGTTATGCGATGTGTCGACATGCGGCGATCTCCTGGCAACCAATGAATCCCGTGTGGGAATTGTCGTGGTTACCTAGCAGATTGGCGGAGAATTGGGAACGGTTTAGACAGTCAACCTCAAACTAGAACTGAAATACGCCATGAGAGAAGACAAAGCTCCTAACTACCGTATTGACCTACCACAACCAAATCGAGAGTATCTTTAGAAACATAGCAACCGAAAGAGAACGAATGAAAGAGCTAGGCGATCTGCTCCATGGGATCCCTCTTCTTGGTTTGGTCACCGCAGCGTTTTTGACAGGCGCGCTTTATGGTAGCAACTTTAGCAGTGAAGATTGGGAGACTTTATCAGCGGGATTTCTCGGACTTCTAGGCGGGACATTCGCGCTTTTAGCAGCGAAATCTCAGATAAATCATCAGCAGAACTTAGAAGAAGTAAAAAAACAGCGTACAATCAGACGCTTTCTAAAGGAACTCGAAATCACACTGCAATTTATAGATTACACCTTGGAGGTCATACAGGACAAAAACCATCAGGTTACAGCAGAGGACAGAGAGATTTTTGTCGCTTTTCTTTTGACTTTTAGCATTTCAAACATTCCTCTGGAAATTCCAGATAGATTTTCTCAACCTGCACTCGAGATCAGACGAAACGCCAATTTCTTGCGAGAAACGATCAATACAAAACTAATACAAAAACACTCCGGTGACGATCTTCAACAGCTAAGCAACGGCGAAATTCAATTAATCGATGAAATGGCAACAACCATCCGAAGATTGAGATCCATGATAACAGATCACTTTAAATCAACTCATAATCAACATTCCGACTGAGCAATACCGAATAAACTAACCCGAACACGAAAAAGGGGGACAGATTTATTTTTCTGCATTCATCCTGCCCGCCCCTTTTTACATGCTCACTGTCGCTTCCGTCAGGCAAGAGAAAGCACAGGCCCCTCAAGCAGATCCATCAGTTGCCCAAAATATCCGCCTGATCGTGCGGGCGACGTCGGATCAGAGGTGATGGCCACCGCCAGGTCCTGTTCTGGATGTGCCGCGATGATTTGGCCGCCATAGCCGCGTGCGATAATGAAGCCGCTGCGGGTCAGGAACCAGCCATAGCCATAATCAAAGCCCGAATAAGGGGATCGGGTGCGGGCTTGGGTTGACTGGTCTATCCAGTCGGCCGGAATGATCTGGTCACCATCGAACCGCCCCTGATCCCGCATGAGGGTCGCGATGCGTAACATCCCGCGCGGTGTCAGCGCCATCTCGTTCCCGCCGAAATAATAGCCCTGAGGGTCTTGTGTCCAAGCTGGAATTTCAATGCCGAGCGGCTGACCAAGGACAGTGCGCGCCTGCGCAAGCAAGCTTTTTCCTGTCGCAACCGCAAGCACAGCGCCAAGGATATGCGTGGTGCCGGTGGAATAGATCATACGCCCGCCGGGCGTGGCGACCATCGGGCGGCGTAGCGCAAAGGCAACCCAGTCTTCGGAATTGACCCAAGCGCCGTAGTTTCGCCCTGATGTGCCCTCAAGCCCGGCCCGGAGCGTCAACAGTTCTTCGATGGTCAAGTCTTCTACACCGGGGGTAGCATCCGAAGGAATGATAGACGGCGCGATTTCGCCTATGGTGGCATCGACCGAAGGGATCGAGCCTTGTGCGATCGCGTTGCCCGTCAGTAAACCGATGATGCTTTTCGAGCAGGACTTGATGTTCGCAACCCGATCCAAGCCGCGCCCGCGCGGCGCTTCGGCGACGATGATCTTGTCACCGCGCTGTACCAGAATTGCATGAAGCTGGGACATGTCAGCAATTCGCGAAGGGATGTCGGACGGCGCCTGTGCGAAGGCCCGGGCCACAAGGGGAACGGTCATCGCACCCAGAAGGGTCGCCGAAAAGGCACGACGGGTCAGCATCGGATGTGGTCTGTCGCTGGGCATATCCATCAGTCCTTGGAGGTAGGGGTCATGTGCGTGCCCAAACTATTCGCAGTCCATATGACCACGGGCGACAACGCACGACTTTCCAGCCAATCGGCCCGGAAGAAAAATCCATTATTTGGAATTATTTAGTCAACAATGTGACACCGGACCAAAATCGGACAAGACCGTGTCGCAGCGTTTTGTAACCAGAACCGAAAAAGGCCAGGCATTTCTGCCTGACCTTTTCACAATGGGGCGAGTGATGGGGATTGAACCCACGGCCTCCAGTGCCACAAACTGGCGCTCTAACCGACTGAGCTACACCCGCCATCGTGTGGCGCGGTTTATATGGCCCGAGGCCCCCAACGTCAAGCGCATATTTTGACTTTTTTGCAGCGTTTTCCCCAACAAAGCACAAAGCGCCGATTTTTGCGGCCTTTGAGTATCGCCGCCGGTAAATCGCGATTGATTTGATCACAAATGCCCCAACCTACCCGTCCGAACATCTTGCATGTCACGTCATATGCCTTAATTAATTCAATACCACATCCTGTTGGTATCGCGCCCGGCCAAGGCCAGATTGCGACACCGATGATCAGGACTGCCTGTGTTTATCCATGCAGGCCACGAACGAGAAAAACAGACGGAGTATCGGAATGAAGTGGGGCGTTATCAGCACCGCCAAGATTGGCACGGAAAAAGTCATCCCGGCCATGCAGGAAAGCGATCAGCTGGAAATACTGGCGATTGCCGGCCGCGATCTTGGCAAAACCCGCGAGGTTGCCGAAAATCTTCGCATCCCGCGCGCCTATGGCTCCTATGAGGAGCTTCTGGCCGATCCGTCGATTGAGGCGATTTACAATCCCCTGCCCAACCACTTGCATGTCGAATGGACCATCAAGGCACTTGAGGCAGGCAAGCATGTCCTGTGTGAAAAGCCGATTGGCCTCGATACCAACGATGCCAAGCGCCTGATCGAAGCACGCGAAAAAAGCGGCAAGCAGGTGCTTGAGGCATTCATGGTCCGCCATCACCCGCAGTGGGTTGAGGCGCGCAAGATCATTGAAAGTGGTCAGATCGGCGAGCTGACCACCGTGCAAAGTATCTTTACCTATTTCAATGCCGATCCGAACAATGTGCGCAACAAGAAGGATATCGGCGGCGGCGGTTTGCTTGATATCGGCTGTTACTGCATTGTTGGTCCGCGCTATGTTACGGGCAAAGAACCGATCCGGGTGGTGTCGCTGATGGATAAGGACCCGAAATTTGGTACAGACCGGCTTGTGTCGGGCATGCTTGATTTCGGATCAGGGCTTCAGGCAAGCTTTGTCTGTGGCACACAGTCCGCCGCAGTTCAGCGCGTGCATATTCTGGGCACGGAAGGCCGGATTGAAATCCTGATGCCGTTTAACCCGATCCCGGAAAACCCGGCACTCATTCGCGTTGCCGGGCAGAAACAGCCGGGCTTTGACGACGCACGCGAAATCAAATTCCCGGTCTGCAATCACTATACCCTGCAAGGTGAGTCCGCGACCGCGATCTTTAAGGGCGAAAGCCCGGTCGATTATCCGATCGAAGACGGCATTGCCAATATGCAGATTTTGGATGCCATGGCGCGTTCAGCCAAAACCGGTAGCTGGGAAATGGTTTCTCCACGCTAAGGCCGGCGCCATCAACGCGAACCGTCTCAAAGAACAAAAGCCGGGGAAAGCCGGCTTTTTCTTTATCTTGCGGATGCTATCTATTGCCCGACGAAAACGGCATTGTGTGCCTTTAAACGCGGGAACATGAAATCATTAAAGGCCCGAATGCGCGGCACTGTTTGCAAATCACGATGAATCAGCATCCATAAATCGTTATCAAGTCCGTCAATCGGATCGGTTAATATCCGAATATTGCCAAATGCCTTAGCCAGAAAAACCGGCAACACCGCAAGCCCGCCGCCGCCATCAACCAACCGTGCAACATTCAAAAGTGAGTTGCTGCGAAGTGCGACGCGCTGATCTGCAAAATTCTGATCCCGCCAGCGAGCTGCTGCGATGTGGGCCAGTGTTTCATCACATGTGATCCATGGACCTGCCATTGGATCGGGATACTGATCCGATCCGCAGATGACCGATCTGATCGGCCCGATTTGACGCCCAAACAGATTTTCGTTGGGCTGATTGATCGGTCGGATGGCAACATCCGCATCATGACGATTGAGGTCATAGAACCGATTATCGGTCGTAACATGCAGGGTAATTTCGCCGTAAGCCTCGCAAAATGCGGCAAGATCGGTCGCCAACACACCATGGAGCAATGTATCGGTGGTGGTTAGACGCACGACACCGGATGGGCGGATGTCTTTCCCCGCAAGTTTGCGGGCAAGGACCGCCATTTCATCTTCGAGTTTTTCGGCCGTTTCAACCGCAGCCAGCCCTGATGGGGTTGGCTGATAATCACCCTGCTGGCGCTCAAACAGCTTGGCACCAAGACGTGTTTCGATATCTGCCATCCGACGAAACAGTGTCGAGTGATGCAAACCAGTTTGTTTTGCGGCCTGCGTTACACTGCGTGCTCTGGCAACGGCCAGCACCAGTTTCAGGTCATCCCACTCAAGCATGTCTGCCATTTCTGCCCACCTCAGTTGATGTTCGCATTATCGCACACACTATGTGAAATAATTCAAATTTACTTTGCACACACGCACATCGATACTGATCCCATCAGCCAACAGAATTCCAGATGGAGATTGGAAAATGACTGCAAAAATAACCCGTAGTGAACTGCAATCTGCACTCGGCAGCGCACAGGCTCCGGTTTTGATCGAAGCCCTTCCGGCACGGTATTATGTCGATGCCCACCTGCCCGGTGCGATTAATATTCCCCATGACGCGATTGATGAAAACATCAAACAAATCCTGCCCGATTTGTCAGCGCCCATTGTGGTCTATTGCGCCAGCGGTCCGTGCAAGAACTCCGGCATTGCCCAAACGGCCCTGACCAAACTTGGATATCAGGATGTCCGCGACTATCACGACGGCAAACAGGACTGGCTTGACGCAGGCCTTCCTTTACAGGGGCAAGGTGTGCTTGAAAAAACGGCGTAATCTGGCGTCAGAAAACACTTTAAAAAACAGGCCAGCATTCCCCCTGCTGGCCTGTTTTTATATCGCTTTTGGTCTTCAAGGCGGCTTTAGTGTTTACTTGGCAAAGGCCTTTTTCATCCGCTCGATGGCTTCGGCCATTTTGGATTCTTCCTTGCAGAAACAGAACCGTACGAAGTTACGCACGCCACCGTCTTCGCCCTGATAAAAGGCCGACACAGGAATGGCAACGACGCCGGCTTCCTTGATCATGATCTGGCAAAACTCGACATCATCGCAATCATAGCCAAGCGGGCGGAAATCACAGGTGATGAAATAGGTGCCTTGGGAATCAAGCACTTCAAAGCCGACGTCCTTAAGGCCCTTCATCAGGTAATCGCGCTTGTCCTGCATTTCTGCGGTGAAGTTTTCAAAGTATGCGTCGTCCTTGTTCAGGCCATAAGCCACCCCGTGCTGCAATCCCGGTGGCACAGTGAAAACAAGGAACTGGTGAGCCTTTTTGATCGGCTCCATCAACCGTGCACAGGCGGTGACATAGCCAATTTTCCAGCCCGTCAGCGAGAATGTCTTCCCGGCCGACCCAATTCGCACGGTGCGGTCATGCATCCCCGGGAAGGTCATCAAAGGTTTGTGTTTGCGACCATCAAAGACAAGATGCTCATAGACCTCGTCACACAGGGCGATCACATCATGTTTGATGCACAAATCAGCGATAAATTGCAGTTCATCATCGCCATAGACCTTTGAACACGGGTTTTGCGGCGAGTTGATCAGGATCAGTTTGGTTTTTTCAGAAAAGGCCGCAGCCAATTCATCGCGCGGCAAATCCCAGTGCGGCGGGGTAACGCGAACCAGTTTTGGGATACCACCGGCCAGCTTCACAATTGGAAGGTAGCTGTCATACAGCGGCTCAATCAGGATGACTTCATCGCCCGGAGCGACAAGACCAAGGATCACATCGGCCAACCCTTCGGTCGCGCCGACGGCAACGAGGACTTCGGTTTTGGGATCAACATCAATGCCATAGAAACGCTTGTTGTGATCGGCTACCGCCTGCAAAAGTTCCGGCACCCCGGCAAGTGGCGGATACTGATTGGACAGTTCCATCGTTGCGCGGGCAGCGGCTTCGCGGATATCGGCCGGGCCATCGGTATCGGGCGCACCCTGCCCCAGATTGATGGCCTGATGTTTCTGGGCCAGTTCGTTCATCACTTCAAAAATCGTGATGCCGCCCGAAGCAAAAAGAGGATTACCGACAAATTCGGTCATGAGTCGTCCTTTTCTTTATGGTCCTGTTACCGGATGGTGGCGCCATGGTAGATTACGGTGGCGTCCGGCATTTGATCCCAGATATTTATCCAACCCTGATGCCATGACTATATACTATATCGCCAGCGATACATCGTATCGACATGATCCGTCGACGCAAAGCCAGCAACAAACATTCTGATTTGGTCCCGTTCAGGACCCCGAAAAGTCCGCCGTCCGGCACCAAGATCGAAAGATCGTCGAGTCACCCGCATCATACGGATTTTTCAGTAAAATTTGATCTGTTATGCCAAATTCTGTCGCATGACGGGGTAAACTTGGCAAGTGCTGATCCGTCTCAGCCCGGCGGCGACACGCCGATAACACGGATTTGCATATTTTTTGATCATCTTGCCTAAAACTAAGTCACACCCATCGCAGAAAATGTGAAAAATTTCATGGGTTTTGCTGGGTTTTCATGCAGAGAATCCCTAGAATGCGTTGGCGGACCTGAATTGGCATGGTCCGTGCAAATAGAGAGCGAGCGAAGCATTATGCTTTCCGAGTTCTACGCAACTCTCGCAAAAGCAGAGGGCGCTTAATGAAAAAGATTGAAGCCATCATCAAGCCATTCAAGCTTGACGAGGTAAAAGAGGCCCTTCAAGAGATCGGCCTCAAAGGGATTACCGTCACCGAAGCCAAAGGTTTCGGCCGTCAGAAAGGTCACACGGAGCTGTATCGCGGCGCCGAGTATGTCGTGGACTTTCTGCCGAAGGTAAAGCTGGAAATCGTTGTCGAGGACACGCTTGTCGAGCGTGCGATTGAAGCAATCCAGCAAGCCGCTCATACCGGCCGTATCGGCGACGGTAAAATTTTCGTTTCCTCGCTTGAGGACGCGATCCGTATTCGTACCGGTGAACGGGGCAACGACGCGATCTGATCGGTCTTGTCTGTTATTGAACACCGTACGGTAACTAATTTTGAGTTTTAAAGGGTTGCATCATGTCTGACGCCGCTTCTGTACTTAATCTGATCAAAGAAAAAGGCATCCAGTTTGTCGATCTGCGCTTTACCGATTCCAAAGGTAAATGGCAGCATACTGCGCAGGATATCTGCACGATCGACGAAGACGTCTTTGTTGACGGCATCATGTTCGACGGTTCGTCGATCGCCGGTTGGAAAGACATCAACGAATCCGACATGATCCTGATGCCGGACCCGGCATCGGCTGTTGTTGATCCGTTCACCGCACAGCCTTGCCTGATCCTGTTCTGCGACGTTATCGAACCGGCCACCGGCCAAGGTTACGAGCGTTGCCCGCGCTCGACCGCGAAACGCGCACTTGCTTACATGCAGTCGGCTGGCATCGGTGACACCGCATACTTTGGTGCAGAACCAGAATTCTTCCTGTTTGATGACGTCCGCTGGACCACCAGCCAGGACAGCATGGCCTATGCGCTTGACTCCGAAGAAGGTCCGTACAACACCGGCACCGAATTTGAAGGCGGCAACCGTGGCCACCGTCCGGGTCCGAAGGGCGGTTACTTCCCGGTTCCACCAGTTGACTCGGCAAACGACATTCGTGCCGAAATGGTGAACTACATCAACGAAATGGGCGTGCGTTGCGAAAAGCACCATCATGAAGTTGCACCGTCGCAGCACGAACTGGGCATTGCCTTTGGCACCCTGATCGACCATGCCGACGCGATCCAGATCTATAAATATTGCATCCAGATGGTTGCACACCAGTATGGCAAAACCGCAACCTTCATGCCGAAGCCTGTCTTTGGTGACAACGGTTCTGGCATGCACGTGCACCAGTCGATCTGGCACGAAGGCAAACCACTGTTTGCTGGCAACGGCTATGCCGATCTTTCTGACACCGCACTTTACTACATCGGCGGTATCATCAAGCATGCCAAAGCACTGAATGCTTTCACCAACCCGACGACCAACTCCTACAAACGTTTGGTCCCGGGCTTTGAAGCACCGGTACTGCTGGCATATTCGGCACGTAACCGTTCGGCTTCCTGCCGTATCCCGTACACTGCTTCGCCAAAAGGCAAGCGTGTTGAGATCCGCTTCCCGGATGCGCTGGCAAACCCGTATCTTGCATTCACCGCAATGCTGATGGCTGGTCTTGACGGCATCCAGAACAAGATCCACCCGGGCGATGCCATGGACAAAAACCTCTATGACCTTCCGCCGGAAGAGCTCAAAGACGTTCCGACCGTTTGTGGTTCGCTGCGCGAAGCACTTACCAGCCTCGATGCAGACCGCGAGTTCCTGAAAAAAGGCGACGTGATGACCGACGACCTGATCGATGCATACATCGGTCTGAAAATGGAAGAAGTCATTCGCTTCGAACAGTCTCCGCACCCGGTCGAATTCGACATGTATTACAGCGCATAATCCTTTCACCCGAAAGGACGACGCCAAAGCGAAACGCCCGGTCATCACGACCGGGCGTTTTTCTTTTCGGCTAAAACAAAAACAAGCAGCGCCTTGCGCACGTTTTCACACACCAGACCAAGGCCTGCGCACCCTACTCGACATCATCCTGATGAATTTCAGGTTCAAGGGCTGGGCTATACAGGCAGCTTTGCGCTTTTCCGGAGTTCTTGGCCTCATACATGGCCTTATCCGCGCGGCGGAGCTGTTCACTCATATCGCTGTTTCCGCCCGCGAATACCGAAAAGCCGATTGAGGCCGAAATACAGCAGTCATGCTCTTGCCAAATGAACGGCTTTGTCATTTCCGCAAGGATGTCGTCCGCCATCTTGGTCATTTCGTCTTCTGTGCCCTTGTTGATGAACAACAGGCAAAATTCGTCCCCGCCAAGACGTGCGACTTCATCAGCACGCCGCGAGACACGTTTTAGCCGCTTGGCCGTTTCCACCAGCACCCAATCCCCCGCAGCATGCCCCTTGGTGTCATTCAGATTCTTGAACCCATCCAGATCTAGAATAAAGATCGATGCCGGTGTATCTGTTCCGCGTAAAACGGCTTCGCATTGATCAAGTTTTTGCATGAACCGCGCGCGGTTCGCCAAACCGGTCAATTCATCATTATTGGCTTTGTTTTGAAGTTCGCGCGCGGCGTGCTTTTGCTTGGTGATGTCACTTGTCCACCACAGAACGGCTTCTTCGCCTTCGAACGTCAGCGGCTCAAGCGACGTTTTCAACCATCGGGCTTCTGACATGCCAGGCCGCCGCAATCGCAACTCGACATCTTTCAGTTCGCCAAGCATGTCCATGTCTTTAAGCGACTGCTTACGGTAGCGTTCTGACAGCAAAATGGAGTCAGTTGGGTCATTGACCTCAGTGATATCAAGCAGGGTTTCAAATGTGCGGTTAAAGAAGCGGAAAACACCGTCATCACGGTTTGAGATCGCAACCCCGACCGGCGCACTTTCAAGAAGCCCCGTCAAACGCTGGGTTGCTTGAGCCACCTCAGTCTGGGCCTTTTTAAGCGAACTGACATCAATCAAGGATCCGATTGTGCCTGCGATGGCCCCACTTGGTGCTTTAAGACTTGATGCGGCAAATAAAGCGACGCGTTCCTGATCGCCAAGCATGAAGGCAATTTCATCACGCACCTGACTTTCGTGCTTTAAAAGCGGTGCTTCGTGGTCGGTGACCGTTTTATTGAGGCCCTCCGGGGCTATTTTGCTGAACTTTGCCCCGATGACATCTTCCGGCTTTTGTTCGAAAAACGCGGCGAAGGCCCCATTGCAGCGGCTGATCACCCCATCAAGGTTTTTGATGTAAACTGGCGTGGGCAGAACATCAATCAGGTGCTGAATGAAGATTTTGTGGTCGGCCAGTGCCTTGGCAAGTTCCTGCGCCTTGCCAGCATCGCGTAAAACAAGCGCTGTCGTATCAGACGGACCCTTGGCGCAATGCCATGTGAATATCTTGCCAGACAACCGAAATCCGGGCAAATCGGCCTGCTTACCTGCTGAAATACTTGCCAGTGCATCACGCACGGCACCCACACCATCGCCGCTGACGAATTCGCCATTCTTGGCAAGATAGGCAAGGAACTGTTTAATCTCTGTTCCCACCCGCATAACGGACTTGGCATCTTCGAGATGCTTTGCCGCAGCCGGGTTGGCATGCACGACCTTAAGACTGGATCGTTCAAGAAGAATAAGACTATCGCGCGACAATGCCGCCGTTGCAGCAACTTCAGGACTTATTGACAATACACCCGTAGCGCCGAAAGACGGCGCACTCCCACGTTGGTATTTTCAGTGATGTCCCAAACCCGGCAGACCTTGTTTTTCGGTCTTTGTCTTTATGCGCAAGCCATTACATATACAGAAGAATAAGTCATTATAATTCTTATGGCGGGGTACAATCAACTATGATTTTGCCGCCGAAACCGGCAGATCGATATAACCACGGTCGATACAATGCTCCAGCTCGCGGGCAGCAGCCAGCATTTCCTGATAGGTTTCACGAAGATGCTTTAGCTTGGCAAGTTCTTGCTCAGTCGGGTGCTGGTCGGTACGGTCTGCACTTAATTTGAACGCGTACTTCAGGTATTCCGCACGCAAACGGGCGACCGTAATCATCAGTGGCACGGCGTTTTCAACCGACATATCGGGAATTGCCGGACTAATGATCTCGTGATTGATTTCGCGAAGCACATGTTCCATGCCCATCATGAAACGGCTTTTGCTGCGAGCTGCATCCTGCGACATGACCTATACTCCTTAAGCCATAAGGGTCTAATTCTGACGTAAGTATCACGCCGGAAAGTAAAAACTCCAATAACAGTTTACCACCAACGGTCGCATTAATCCCGCGCTGTGTTGTGGGGACAAAACTGATCGTAACTTGCAGGCACGCGCCAACCGCGCTAGACGATGGGTCAACAGTTTTTCAAAAACAGGAATTTGATCATGGAAGCACGGGTAAAGTGGCTTGAGAACCTGACCTTCACAGGCACCAGCGGCAGTGGCCACGGTGTTGTCATGGATGGCGACCGGGAAAATGGCTTTGGTGCCAGCCCGATGGAAATGCTTCTTCTGGGCATTGCCGGATGTTCGTCAATTGATGTCGTTCATATCCTTAAAAAAGGACGCGAGAACGTTCTGGATGTGCAAACCGATGTCAAAGCCGAACGTGCTGAAACCGATCCTAAGGTTTTCACCAAGATTCACCTGCATTTCAAGGTGAAGGGGGATAACCTGAACGAAGCTAAAATCGGTCGGGCTGTTGAATTATCTGCGGAAAAATATTGCTCTGCGTCGATCATGCTGTCCAAGGCGGCAGAGATCACCCATAGCTGGGAAATCATGGAATAACCAAGACGCACCATGATATCTCGGTGCCGAAAGTCGACATACTTTTAAAGCGGTCTGATAAAGGCCGCTTTTTTTGTTGCTCGCACATGATCGATGCCCGCGTTAAGGTTGCAGTTGATCAACACACTCGCCCCAGTTCTGGAGATGCCCCATGTCCGTCCGTCACGCGATAGGATTACGACTTTGTTCCATCAGTATCGCAACCGGCCTGCTTGCGGGGGTAAGCACAATACAGGCCGCCAACGCCGATGCCCTTTCCCCATCTGGCATGGCCGTTCAGGCCCCCTCGCCCAATGGTGCATTTCCTGACTATGTCAAAAACACCCGAAGTCAAATTCGCACGGTGTTAGAAAGCACACGTTTCACCGATGAAAAACAGCCGTTTGGATCGTTCAGTCTGGATGAAGTTGTTGAAATGCGTGCGCCTTACGACATTGCGCCAGACCGAAATTCCTGTGCGGATGGTGATGTCACCTTATCCCGCGGCGAAAATCTGGGCTTTGTCATGGTCCATGGCCTTACGGACAGTCCATATTGGTTAACTGATGTACGCGATGTGTTACGCGATAAATACCCGTGCGCATCGTTCCATGGTGTGTTGTTGCCTGGGCATGGCACGGTTCCCGCCGACCTTATGGGCGTTACGTATCAGGACTGGATGGATACGGTTAAATTCGGCGTTGAATCGTTTGGCCCGGAAGTAGAACAGATCATTCCCATCGGCTTCTCAACCGGTGCGGCCCTGATTGGGCGTTACTATGATATGGCTGATCACGATGATCGCCTGAACGCCCTTGTCATGCTGTCGCCCGGCTTTTCTGCGCGCAGCGGCATGGCATGGCTCACCCCCTATGTCCGCTATGTCAAAGACTGGGCGGGCAAGGGTGAAAACAATGATCCGGGGAAATATGGCTCGATGGCGATGAATGGTGCGGCAGAGTTTCATTTGCTCACCTCCCCCTATCGCGATGGATCAATTGGCGCTGTCGACATTCCGGTATTCGTTGCGGTCAGTTCGGATGACCAAACCATCGACCCGCTTGTCGTGCTTGATTTCTTCTGTGAAAAGGTCACTGTCCCGAACCGTCATATGGTCTGGTATCAAGGGGAAATCGAAATCCCCGACGAACAAACCCAATGTGACGGTATAGATGTTGTTAAGTCTGCAAATGCGGACTTCAGAACGTTAAACCATGCTCATACCGGCATTACTCTTTCGCCGAACGATCCTGTTTACGGGCTTGATGGCAAACATCCTGATTGCGGCCACTATGACAACAAAGAAGACAAGGAAACCTGCCAAACAGCACCCGATGCAGTTTACGGAGAACGCAACCTTGTTGACGGTGCGACACCCGGAACCCTGCGACGTGCGACGTTTAACCCGGATTTTGACACCATGATGGAGAAAATCATGCATTTCATCGCTGTGTCACGTGCCCCGGCGACCCCAAATCCCGTAGAATAGATATGCGGCTTTACCCACGGCTTGAACGGAACTTGAGACAGGCATTTGAATGAATTTCTCCCTGCATCACGTAACCAATAAAGATGGCGTGCGGTTACGCTATGGCATCAGCCCGCCTTCTCGGGATAATTTGGATGCCTATGTCCTTATTCTGCAGGGGCGCGGCGAATATATCGAACGATATCAAGAAACTGCCGTGGATCTTGCTAAACGCGGGTTGGGCTGCGTCACGTTTGATTTCCGCGGGCAAGGTGGTTCTGATCGCACGACGTCAGATCCCATCATGGGCTATGTAAAAGATGTCACGGAGTATGTGTCTGATACCGCGTGTATTATAGCCCATATCAAAGATCAGCATGACATAACGTGCCAAATGCTTTTAACCCATTCGACGGGCGGGCTCGTCGCAATGAAGATGCTGCTATCGCAACCAGATCTTTGGAAAAGTGTTGTGATGTTGGCGCCGTTTTTTGGCATGGGTGGTCCGGATTGGCTGGCGCTTGCGGCACAGTTCTTATCCGCCAGCCTAGGCCGATATGGTTTTGATCAGCAATACCTTCCGGGTCAAAAGACATTGTCACCGCTGAATGCATTTGAGCCGGAAAACCTTTTGACGTCGGATGCCGAACGATATGCTCGTAATGTTGCGCTGCTGACAGCCCAGCCAGACCTTGTCATCGGCGGCGTTTCTGCAGGGTGGCTTGATGCCTGTTTTCGTACTCAGGCCAACCTCATGGGCAAACTTTCAGCACCTTCAGGCGCCATGAGCCTCCCCCCTATCACCATGGTTCTCGCTGGCAACGATCAGGTTGTGTCAAACACCACGACAAATGACCTTTTTGGCAACCATCCCAATGTGACCATGTGCGAAATTCCCGAAGCCCGGCATGAAATCCTGCAAGAGCAGGACTATCTTCGCGATCAATTCTGGGCAGCATTTGATTTGCATGTTTCACGCCATCATGCCGAGTGGCTTTCAAACGCCGGCTAACATCCTAAACAACTCACCGGGATGACGTGCTGATTTCTACCCCGTCAAAGCGCATTTTTCGAAATGCACTTGGCGCCACGCCACGATGACGACGGAACTGACGGTTAAAGTGTGACAGATTCTGAAAACCGGCTTCCTCCGCTACGCAATAAATCGGCATATCTGATGACAGCAACAGACTGACCGCACGCCCAAGCCGCAACCCCATCAGATAATCCTGAATATTTGTGCCCATATGGCGCTGAAAAAAGCGCCGCAATGTCCGTTCGCTCATACCTGCATTTCGTGCGATCACACGACTGCTGACGGGCTCGACATAGGCACCATGCAATTGATCAAGCACCTTACCGAGCCGACTGGCATCGTCGCGACCCGGAACATCGGTATTAAACCGATCAGAGGCCAGCGGCTTGAGGTCTTTGGCTTCAATCAAACTGCGTAGGACTTCGATCAAAAGCACAAGCTGATCTGCCGGTTTTCCCTGATCAAAATTTGTTGCAAGCTTGGCCACCTTACGCGCAATTTTTGAATCGAACTTCACTCCACGCCGCGACAGAAGCAGGATTTTTTCCAGCGATGATAATTCGGGGATGGTTTTGCAGATCGAATTGATCCAGTCCACCGTGAACCAGAAAACAAACGCCTGATGCCCCTTACGCCGTCCCTTAACCTGAAGGGCTGCGTCATGAGCACGCATACCACCCGGCGCTACCGACGGTGGTCCGGCATTTTTTGAGTGCCATGTGTGGGGTAAATTCGGCCCCAATAGAACCAGGTCATCCTCGCCATACGACCCGATATGGTCGCCCACGTATCGCTGACCGTGGCTGCCTAGCGTCAGGGTTAGTTCATATTCAGGATGGAAATGCCATTCGAACGGAATTGCTTCCAGATTACGGTGCAATCCCTTCCAAGACCGGTCTGCTGCAATCTGGACATGCTCAAACAGCAACTTCATTTAAATACCAATCACGCTTATACGGCATATATATCGAAAAATATTGACCGAATAGTATCAGTATTTGTCCGTGCTGTCAGTGGGCAAATTCCCGGATCAGAGGTTAGAATTCAACCTGTCACAAACAAAGCACTCGGGAGATACCGCAATGTCGATGCTGGCAAACGCCCCAATGTCAAACACCCCCAATGCCGATCGTCCCGGCAATGCGTCGGTTAAGGAGGTTCGTGGTGCACAGTTGCGCGACCTTGCAAAGACGTTACCGCTTCGCGTTTTGTCCGAGGATGATTTTACCCATTGGCAGACCTATGGCTATGTCGTCGTGCCAAATGCGGTTCCCGATGAACAGGTCCGTGCGACCCGCGATTTCCTGTGGGAATTTCAGGAAATGGACCCGAATGATCCGGCCAGTTGGAGTCGGCCGCAAATGCGCGATCACGCAATGACCGAACTGAACAATTCAGGCATGGTCGAAGTCTATAATCATCAGACACTTTGGGACAACCGTCAGACACAGCGGGTTTACAACGCCTTTGTTGATATTTGGGATCGAACTGATCTTTGGGTGTCGATTGATCGTGCCAACCTGAACACGCCCAATACAGGTAAACGTGCATTTGACGGCTTCATTCACTGGGATACAGATACGACGGTCGATCCTTTGCCAATTAATGTGCAGGGTGTTTTATCGCTGGTTGATACCACCGACTATATGGGTGGCTTTCAATGCGTGCCTGATTTATTTGCCAATTTCGAGCAATGGCGCAAAACGGCACCATCAGGTCGCGACCCGTTCCGCCCGGATATGGACAGCATCCCCTATGAACCAAAGCGCATAGCGATGAAGGCTGGTGACCTTGTGATTTTCAACAGCTTGCTGGCGCATGGCATTCGCGCAAACCGGTCGGATCAGTCGCGTATTGCGCAATATATCTCGATGGCACCGGCAACGCCCGAGGAACAGGACCTTGTCGACTGGCGGGTCAAAAGCTGGTCCGAACGTCTTCCCGCCCGCGGCCATGCCTTCCCCGGCGATCCACGCAACTGGGAACAAACCTGTTATGATCGGGCAAACCTGACGCCGCTTGGCGAAAAGCTTCTGGGGAAAACGCGCTGGTAATCCAACCCTGCACGCATCATTTAAAAAGCGCCCTTCTGACAGGGCGCTTCAGATTGCTGACAAAGTCCTCGCCATTGGCGGGGACTTTTGATTCAATAGGGTATGCTTAAGAAGAAGACATCCCATCAGGAAGAACTTGAGATGGTGACCTTGTCATCTCTGGTGCCATCGGAT
>Ga0315338_1000858_pt1 | contig 50650 bp, 6 predicted proteins | sample ASW8metaG_FD_204518 | JGI IMG/M metagenome (GOLD analysis project Ga0315338, IMG submission 204518) | Ammonia-oxidizing marine archaeal communities from Monterey Bay, California, United States - ASW #8 | ecosystem: Environmental > Aquatic > Marine > Coastal | place: USA: California | collected... | reverse complement strand
GACTCGCCAGGTCCTGGACGTCCCGGGTCTGGAAGAGGTCTTTGACCCGAAGACCCAATTTCTCCTGTCGCAGTCGGCTGACGACCTGAATCGCCCGAATGGAATCACCGCCGAGTTCAAAGAAGTTGTCGCCCAGGCCGACTCGCTCAGGGCCCAGGACTTCGGCCAGGATTCGGGCGATCACCTTCTCCCCATCTGTCACAGGTGCCTGGTACTGTCCGATGGCTGACACCTGGAAGTCCGGAAACCCGTCGCGGTCGAGTTTGCCGTTCTCGTTTACCGGAAAGCGCTCCATATAGACAAAGTGACCGGGCACCATGTAGTGCGGCAGTCGCTTGCTCAGGACGTCGCGAAGAGACCTTGCCTCGATCTCTGCATTCGCCGTGTAGTATCCGACCAGCTCGTATGTGCCTGCAGAGGTTTGGTGGGGGAGAACACAGGCGGCATTGAGGTCGGGGTGCTCCTGCATGCGGTGCTCGATTTCACCCGGCTCGACCCTGAATCCGCGTATCTTGACCTGGGTGTCGACGCGTCGCAGGAAACTCAGTGTACCGTCGGGATTCCACGAGCCGAAATCTCCGGTGCGATAGAGCACGTCCCTTTCCAGATAGGGATTGGCAACGAATCGCTCCCGCGTCAGCCCGGGGTCGGCGAGATACCCGCGAGCGACGCCATCGCCGCCCGTGCAGATCTCTCCGGGAACTCCAGTCGGGCAGAGCTGCAGGTTGTCATCCAGCACGTAGACCGACGTGTTGGCGATGGGACGACCGAGCGGGATGTCCCCGGCGTCGACCTGCTCGATGCGATGGCATGCGGTAAAGGTGGTGTTCTCGGTGGGACCGTAGCCGTTGATCATGATCAGGTTGGGGTACTCTTTCCGAACCCGCTGCACGTGGTGCGGCGAGAGTCTCTCGCCTCCGACCAGGATCTGTCTGAGGTCGGCGAATACCCGGATGTCGGCGTCGACCATCTGGTTGAAGAGGCTCGCCGTCATGAACATCGTCGTCACGCCAAAGCCGCTGATCTCCTGCCGCAGAAGATCGGGTTCGAGGAGTGACTTGCCTGGCGGGAAGCAGACGCATGCGCCATTCAGCAGAGCACCCCAGATCTCGAAAGTCGATGCGTCAAAGGCGAGGGAGCCGGCTTGCAGGATGTAGTCCTGCTCGCTCAGGGCTACGTAGTCGGTATTCCGCACGAGGCGCGTGACAGACCGTTGCTCTATCTGGACGCCTTTGGGATGGCCCGTGGAGCCTGACGTATACATGGTATAGGCAAGGCTACCTGCCCCGCCGTGCACGTCCGGAGCAGGTGTCCCGGAGTCGACGTTCAGCGCCAGATGTGTCAGGTTGATTGTGAGCAGGCCTGGGCAGCAGGACCGCAGGGTCTCCTCTTGCTCATCGCCTGTCAGGAGTAGTCTGCATCCGGTTTCCGCCATGATGAAAGCCAGGCGTTCGGCAGGGTAGGCGGAGTCCAGAGGCAGATAGCTCCCGCCGGCCTTGAGGATGGCAAGCACGGCCACGGCACTCCACGCGGAGCGCTCGAGTAGGATTCCCACGGGTTCTTCGTCCCGCAGGTTCACGCGCAGCAATATTTCGGTGGCTACGTGGTTGGCCACGTCGTTCAGCTTGCGGTAGTCAAAGCGATCCTGTCTGTCCACCGCCGCCATGCGGTCGGGACCGCGTCGCACCTGCTCCTCGAAGAGTTCTACGAGTGTCGCATCCGTTGGGTACTCGGTTGCCGTCGGTCCGGAGATTTCCAGCAGGCGGGCTCTCTCGGCTCTGGACAGGATATTGATGCCGCCGATGTCGGCCGAAGGATCGCAGACCATCGAGCGCAGGAGCTCGTTGAGGTGGTCCGTCATACGCTGGATTCGCTCGCGTCGAAATAAGTCGGTCGAGTACTCGATGGCCAGTCCGATGGAGCGGTCCTCCTTCTCTTCGAAGAAGAAGGTTAGATCGAACTTGCTGATGCCCGGCTCGAAGGCGACAGGCTTTATGTCCAGGCCCCGAATCCTCCCCGTCTGTGTCGGTGCATCGCGGAAGGAGACTACGACATCGAAGAGCGGGTTGCGCCCCGTGTCCCGGTCCAGGTCGAGATCCTCCACCAACAGATCAAAGGGGTAGAAACTGTGATCCAGGGCCGTCTCGATTGTGGACTTGACCCGCTGTATCGTCTCGGACACCGAGTCGGTCGCCGTCAGACGGTCGCGCAGGGCAAGCATGTTCACGAAGAAACCCACCTGGTCCTGCAGGTCGGGATGGTTTCTACCCGCAACCGGAGCACCCACGACGATGTCATCGGCTCCCGTGTAGCGGAACAAGAGGACCTTGACGGCAGCCGTACACGCCGCGAACAGGCTCGTTCGGTGCTCTCGGGCCAGTTCGCGGATCGCTGCGGACGCGTCATCCGGAAGATCGAAGGGGTCGATGGCCCCCCGAAACGATTGGATTGCAGGTCGAGGGGCGTCGACTGGCAGGTCGAGAAGGGGCACGTCACCGCCCAGGCATTCCTGCCAATAGCGCTTCTCGCCGTCCATCTCGTCGCCGGCGATTCGGTCGTTCTGCCACCGGGCGTAATCGCGGTACTGAATCCGGAGGGGGGGGCGCGTGGACACGCGGCCGCTCCTCAATCCTTCGTACAGTTCAAACAGCTCTCCGACGATGATATCGAGGGAAGATCCATCGCTGATGATGTGGTGCATACTGAACGTCAGCACATGATCAGCCCCGGCGACGCAATAGAGAGTCGCCCGGAAGAGAGGCGCCTGCGACAGATCGAATTCGAGGCCCGCCTCAGCGATCGCCTGCTCCTGCGCCTGCCGGGCCGGGTCCGCTGCGCCGCTGAGATCTTCGAAACGGAAGAAGCCGTCGACGGTCTCGTCCACGCCCTGACGCGGTTCGCCTTCGACCTCGACGAAGCGGGTCCGTAGGGACTCATGGCGCTCCGTCAGTGCGACCATCGCTCGCTCGAGGATTTCTGGATCGAGGTCGCCCCGCAGGCGTGTCACCGAGGCGATGCTATAGGCCGCCCGGCTGAGATCCATTCGGTCTATGATCCAGAGCCGGCGCTGGGCGTGGGATACGGCGTAGAACTCGGCGTCGGCGATCGGGTCTACGGGAACGGCATTCTGACGACCTCGGCCACGGATCACTTCGGCGAGTTGGCGCACCGTCGGCATCTCGAAGATCTCTCGGATGTCCAGTTTGACATGGAGCCCTCCGAGAACCCGTCCGGCCAGCACGATGGCCTTCATGCTGTTGCCACCGAGGTCGAGGAACCCATCGTCGGCGCCGACGCGGGCGACACCGAGTATATCCCGCCAGATGGCACTGAGACGTTCCTCGAGATCACCCTCCGGCTGCACAAACGACTCAGGCCGACTCTCCATATCTGCGGAGGGGTCCGGCAGGTTCTTGCGGTCGAGTTTCCCGCTTTCGGTCCTGGGGATCTCATTGACGACGACGAAGTGAGCGGGAACCATGTAGTCCGGCAGACTCTGGCCGAGAAAGCTGCGCAGGTCTGAGATCTTCGCTGGGGCGTCGGCTCCGGCGCGGCCCGCGGGGACGATGTAGGCTACGATCTCACGCACGTCACCGCTGTCGCTGGGTCGGTCGCGGATCGCGGCGGCCGCCTCGTCGATCTGCGCGTGCCGCACCAACTGGCTTTCGATCTCGCCAAGTTCGATGCGATAGCCGTTGATCTTGATCTGCTGATCGAGCCTTCCAAGAAATACGATGGTCCCGTCGGGGAGCCACCTGCCGAGGTCTCCCGTGCGATAGATCCGGTCCCCGTGACGCAGAGGGTGGGGCTGAAAACTCTCTTCCGTGCGCTGGGGCAGGTTGACATAGCCACGGGCCATATTTACACCTGACAGGCAGATTTCTCCGGCCACGTCGAGCGGCTGCAGCCGGTCGCCGCCGACTTCAAGAATCAGGACCTCGGCGTTGGCGACCGGTCTGCCGATGGGGATCGCCCGGTTGGCGGCGAATCCCGGCGGGACGGTGAACGTTGTCGCACAGACCGAAAACTCGGTCGGACCGTAGGCATTGATGTAGCGCCGTCCCTCTGCCGCGAAGGAGCCACCGTCGTGGATGGCGTCTTCACCGGCCGACACAAGGGTCTTGAGACCCCGTAGTTCGTCGAAGCCAATCGCGCGCAGGTAACTTGGGGGGATCGTGGCGATGTCGACCCGTCGGCTGGTGATGAATTCGGCGAGTCGTCGGGGATTTTTCTTAACCGCTTCAGGCACAGTGACCAGGGCCGCTCCGGCAAGGAGGGCCATGAAGATCTCCGAAAGAGAGGCGTCGAATGCGCAGGAAGCGAACTGCAGAACCCGATCGTCGGCCGTCACGCCGAATTCCATGATCTGGCCGTGGATCATGTTGACAAAGCCTTCGTGCTCCACCATGACCCCCTTGGGGAGCCCTGTGGAGCCCGAGGTGTAGATGACGTAGGCCATGCTTCGACTGCCGGTGAGGGGAGCGGGATTCGACGTCTCGCTTACGTCGTCGAGGGCGGCAGGCGCGACCACTGGCATAGGTGACAGCTCCAGTACCTCAGCGTTTTGTATATCGGTGAGGATGGCTCGGCAGCGGCTGTCTTCGAGGAGATAGCGCGCTCTCTCCGCCGGGAGCGCCGGGTCGATCGGCACATAGGTCCCGCCCGCTTTCAGGATCGCCAGCAGGGCGGGCACGAGATGGTCCGTTTCCCGGACGAGGACGCCGACCGCTGTCTCGGCCTGGATCACCAGCCGCTGACGCAGCCCATGGGCCCAGCGGTTCACCCTCGTGTTCAGGTTGCGGTAGGAGACCTCATCCGTGTCGACGAGGGCGATCCGGTCCGGCGTCTTGCTGACTTGCTCTTCGAACAACTCATGGATGGTCCTGCCCGTTGGATAGGACGACTTCGGCGGGTTGAAGGACTCGAGCAGGCGGCGCTCTTCGGTGTCGATGATTTCCAGCGTTCGCAGAGGCACTTCCGGGGCCTGCGAAACCGCGCGCGCCAGGTTGCCCAGATGCTTCATCATGCAGTCGATCCGCTCTTCGGCATAGAGGTCGCTGTTGTAGATCAGACGCACGTCGATGCCCTCTTCGCCATCGGCGAAATCAAAGACAAAGTCGAACTTGGCCTGCACGAATCCGGTGTCGAACTCGCGCACCCGGATCCCTTCGAGGCCGACCTTCTGCTGGTCATCGCTGAGCGTGACGACGACGTCGAACAGAGGCGAATGGCTCATGTCCCGGCCCAGATCCAGGTGGGCGAGAATGCTCTCAAAGGGATACGTCTGATGCGCGATCCCTTCGGTTACCGTCTGCCGGACTTTCTCGATGAGCTGCGCGAACGTATCCGAGGGCAACACACGATCGCGGAGGGCGAGGGTGTTCACGTAGAAGCCAATCTGGTCCTCGAGGTCTACGTCCTCCCGCCCCGCGACGGGACAACCGATCGTCACATCCTCCTGTCCCGTATACCGGTGGAAGAGCGTCTTCACCAGAGCTAGCAGTGTCACGTAGAGACTGGCACGATGGTTTCGCGAGATCCGCCTCAGCGCTTGGGAGGTCCCCGAATCGAAGTGGGCGAGTACGGAGTTGCCGGCGAATGTCTGCACAGCGGGCCGGAAGTAGTCTGTCGCCAGACGGAGTGGCTCGAGGTCGCCAGCGAGCTTGTCCAGCCAGTAGCGGCGGGCACGATCTGTTTCTTCAGTCTGCAACTGACGGCTCTGCCGCGCGGCGAAGTCCTTGTACTGCAGGGGCAGGGGGGGGAGAGGCGAAGGTTGCTTGTTGACAAATGCCCGGTAGAGTACTGCCAGTTCCCGCACCAGGACGCCGAGAGACCACTCGTCGCAAATGATGTGGTGCAGGTTATAAAGAAGAACATGGCGCCCCTCGTCCGCCACGCCTGCGGAACCCGGGTCGGGGCCGTCGAGGTGCAGCAGTTCGGCGCGGAAGAGGGGCGCCTTCTCTATGTCAAAGGGCACTGCAGCGTGATCCTGTCCGCGACGTCGTGCGGCCTCCTCCGGCCGATCGTGGCCACGCAGATCGACGCGCTCAAGCGCGAAGTCGACCGACTCGTGCACCTTCTGGCAGGGCACTCCATCGGTGCTTGAAAAGGACGTCCGCAGAGATTCGTGACGCCGAAGGATCTCTACCAGAACCGTCTCGAGAGCCCGGACGTCCAGTGGTCCTTCGAGGAGCAGCGATCCCGGCATATTGTAGGCCGGCGTCTTGCCGCCCAGCATTTGGTCGATGACCCACAGTCGCCTCTGGGCGTTGGATACTGCAAAGCCGTCGGTGGGCGACTTTTTCTCGAAGAACCCCCGGTCGCGCAACTCCTGGAGGGCCTGCAGGTCGCCCTCCATCGCGCATCTCTTCAATTCCTCGATGGTCAGTGTCACCGGTTTACCCAAAGATGTTCTCTTGCTCCCTCTGCGCCTACTCGTCGTCCAGCAGGTCGAATTCTTCCAATGTCATCGCCGCGATCCCGCTCGCGCCACCGGTCGCTGCCGGGCTGGCGGCGCCGCTTCCCGTCAATGGGTCTTCCTTCAACCGGTACGCCTCTGCGCTCCCGCCGCAGCGAGCGTGCAGGTCATGTGTCGGCGACGGCTCAAACTGGGATGCCGCCTGCAACTCGCGAAGCGTCTCCGGAAGGAGCTCCCCGGCAGACCTTCCGTTGAGCCGGTCCTTGATCCCCTGGTTGAAGGCGGTCAGGAATCGTTTGATCTGGGCTCTGGACATGCCCTTGCGATTGAGGTAGAAGAGGCTCCACATCTCAAAGCCATTCTGTGGCAGCCATGTAGAATTCCGTATGCCGCAGAAGAGGTCGTCGACGATCCCACAGGCGGTTGCGGAATCCATGGTCTTGTGGGACCAGTTGAAGGAGGAACCCGTTATTCCGTACTCGTCGCGACTTTCCCAGATCGGTGTGACGGGGTCGCAGTACCAGCACTGGGCACGAAAATAATCGGGGGCAGCCAGCTCGATAAACTCCACAGTCTCGGCCACTGTCTCTTCGGTCTCGCCCGGATAGCCGATGATCAGATTGCAGTGCGTCGTGATGCCGGCCTGCATCAGCAGGGGAATGGCTTTGAGATAATCCTTCTTGCGCGCGGTCTTGTTCATCTTTTCCAGAATCGCATCGCAGCCGGATTCAGCCCCGATGAAGACGCCCTCGCATCCTGCAGCCGCCATCAATTCGATGGTCTCCTCATCGCCGTGGTCGCTGCGGTAGAAGGAGTTCCACCTGAATCCATAGTCGTTGCGAATCATCATACGCAGCAGGTCTTTGAATCTGCCCTTCGGGACGTTGAACGTGTCGTCGATGAAGGTCAGCGTCGTGATGCCGCCGATCTCCCGAATGGCATCGAGTTCCTGCTCCACGAGGTCGACGGCGAGATATTTGTATTTGCCGGCGCGCTGTGGGAAGCCGCAGAAGGCGCAGGAGAAGGGGCAGGACTTCGCCGTGCGCAACGTGACCAATTCGCCGTGGACCGCTGCCGGGAACAGCGAGTAGTCCACCATGTTCTCTTCGAGCGCATTGCTTTCGATCAACCGTTGCGTCACGACGTAGGTGCCGTTTTGCTTAAAGGCGATGTTGTCGATCTGGTTCCAATCGCCGCCGTTCTTCAGGCAGGACAGAATGCCCGCTAGGGCGGTCTCGCCTTCGGAGCTGATCACATAGTAGTCGGCATCCATGTATTCGAACACTTGAGCGACCGACGACATATTCTCGGAGTTGCACTGATTTGAGATGTACGGGCCGCCGACGATGATCCTGGTCGTCTGATTGTGCTCGCGGATGAACTGAATGATCTCAAGGATGGGATGAATGGAGACGTAGAGGGTCGTCGTGATCGCTACCGTAAGAATGTCGTCGTTGAGGAGCTTCTCCCTGAGGAGTTCCTTCTCCAGGTGGAACAGATTGACATAGTCGAAGCTGTGCCCGTGGCGGTGAAGGTGGCTGCCAAGATAGGTCAGGGTCGGCCAGAGGAAGTCTGTATTGTGGTAGGGCACGTCGCCGGCGGACTTGTTGGCGGAGAATGCCGACAGCGCGTCCAGGGCGTGAAGTGGCTTGCCCTCGTGTTCGACGAAGGCAAGGTTCAGATCTCTGAACGCACCAGAATCCTCTCCCATGGAGCGCACCATGTCCACGTAACTCTCGAAATTCGATTCATTGAAGCCGATGAGGAGGCAGTCTGTCACCAAATCAATCCGTCCTGAAGGGGCTGTGGCAAGATCTGTGTTTGTTTGTACCACTGATACAATCGACGTACCACGTATCGAGCGCCATTTTGGAAATTCCTTGCAGGCAGGCTTCAGTCTTCGAGAAGGGCCCGTTCTTCAGGGGTCATTTCAAGGACGCTGCCGTGATCACTCGTACTCTTGGTCGATTCCCACTGTGCCTGGCTGCGATCTCCGACCACCTTCGCCAGACTCTCGATCGTCGGGTGGCGGAAGACATCCATCAGTGTGAGAGGAATCCCGGTCTCACGATGCAGCATGGAGATGGACCGGATCGCCTTCAGGCTGTGACCGCCCAATTCAAAGAAGTCGTCGTGGATACCGATTCGCGTCACACCGAGGATGTCCTGCCAGACACGAGCCATCACCGTCTCGATTTCGTTCCCGGGTGCAATGTAGGTTGCTGAACGGGCGCCGGCGTCGATACCGGGTGCAGGTAGTGCCTTGCGGTCCACCTTGTGGTTTGCCGTGAGGGGGAGGGAATCGAGGTGGAGATAGAGCGACGGCACCATGTAGTCGGGCAGCCGCTGTCCGGCCCAGTCACGCAGTTGTGCCGGGGGAACTGCCTCTCCCACCAGATACGCGACGAGGTGTCTGCCCTCGTCGTCGCCCCCGGCGGCGACGACCGCCGCCTGGCGAATCCCCGGATGGGTGGTGAGAACTGCCTCTACCTCGCCCGTCTCGATGCGGAAGCCGCGAATCTTGAGCTGCTGATCGCCGCGTCCGAGGAACTCGATATCGCCGTTGGGACGGTAGCGGGCCACGTCGCCGGTCTGGTACAGTCGGTCTTCGACTCTCCCTGAGAATGGATGGATCACGAATTTTTCTGCAGTCAGTTCGGCACGACCGTGATAGCCAAGTGCCAGACCATCGCCGCCTATGTACAGGTCTCCTGGGACACCGATGGGAACCGGTCGGCGGTTGCTGTCCAGAATATAGATCTCGGTGTTCGCTATGGGGCGCCCGATCGGCACGAGATCTGCGTCTGCGGCAGTCTGCTCTGTGTCGATCCGATACAGCGTGGACCAGATGGTCGTTTCCGTCGGGCCGTACAGGTTCCATAGTTCTGCTCCCATGCCCAGCAGCTGGTCCGCGAGTCTGCCGGGAAGGGCTTCTCCTCCGCACAGGACCTTGAGGCCGGCGCAGCCACTCCACCCCGCATCGAGCAGCATCCTCCAGGTGGCCGGTGTCGCCTGCAGCATCGTGACCTTACCGGAGTCGAAGAGCCGGCGCAGTTCTGCCGCGTCGCCGGCTGCCGACTGGGGAGCGATGAGAACACGGGCTCCCTTGATCAGAGGCAGGAAGAGCTCCAGGGCGGCGATGTCGAAGGAGATCGTCGTCACGGCGAGCAGGACATCTGCTGCGCAGAGCCCTGGTGAGCGGGCCATGGACCAGAGAAAGTTGACCAGAGCTCGGTGCGGTATCACGACGCCCTTGGGGTGTCCGGTAGATCCCGACGTGTAGATCGTGTAACACGCACTGCCAGGCTTGACGCGCACTGGCGGCCTGACGGAGGGCAGTGGTTGCACGTGGTGCTGTTGTTGATCCAGCAGGATCGTACGGAGTCCGTTCGCCCCGCCGTCCATCTCCAGCGTCGCCCAGATGTCGGCTGTGGTGAGGAGGCATTTCACGCCCGCGTCACTGAGGATGTAACGGCTACGCCCGGCTGGATATTGCGGGTCCAGGGGCAGATAGGCCGCTCCTGCCTTAAGGATTGCGAGCAGCGCAACCATCATGTCCGCATTCCGGTCGACACACAGTCCGACGAGGTCGCCGCTGAGGACGTCGTGTTCGATGAGATGGTGTGACAGTCGGTTCGACGCGTCTTCGAGTTCGCCGTAGGTCAGGCAGCGATCCGGGGCTACGACTGCGATCTGGTCGCGGAAATTGCGCGTCGTTTCGTCGATGAGATCGATGACGGTACGCTCCCGTGGATAGTCGCTCCGCGTCGCGTTCCACCCATGCAGAAGCAGCTTCTCCTCTGACTCCGTCAGGTAGTCGAGTTGGGAAATTTCCTTGGCGGGCTCCGTCAAGATGCTGTCCACAAGCCTGGCGAGATGATCCGCCATCCTCTGCATCCGGTCCGCGGAAAACAGGTCGGTGCTGTATTCTAGGTTCGCCCAGATCTTGTCGCCCACATCCTTGCAGCACAAGGTGATGTCTACCTTGCTCGTCCCGGTGTGGCCGGCGAGAAGACGGGAGTGGACGCCGTCGAACATCGGTGTCGCGTCATCCTGGTTCTGCAGGATCATCATGACGTCGAATACGGGAGAACGGCTGAGGTCACGCTCCACGGCCAGATCGTCGACCAGGCGATCAAAGGGGTATTGCTGATGCTCGAAGGCTTCAAGGCAGGTCCGTCTCACCTGCTCCAGGAAGGTGATGAACGACAGGCTGCCGTCGGGGAACGTGCGGATCGGAAGGGTGTTCAGAAAGGGGCCGATCTGGTCCTGCAGATCACAGTGTTGCCTGCCGGCGACCGGGCTGCCGACGACCATGTCCCTGGCACCCGTGTAGCGGTGAAGAAGCACCTTCAGGAGCGTCAGCAGAACCATATACAGACTGGCTTGGTGCTCCCTCGCCAGCCGTTTCAGTCCCGTGCTTCTCTCGGCGCCAAGGGTGAAGACGATCTCCGCGCCCCGGAAGGATTGCGTCGGAGGACGGGAAGCATCGAGGGGGAGATCGACGACCGGTAGTTCTCCGGCGAGTCGATGTCGCCAGTATTCCCGGTGCGCGACGGCCTCACCTGACGCGAGCTGCCGTCTCTGCCAGGCGGCATAGTCGCGGTGCTGGATCGGCAGTTCGGCTAGCCGGACAGGGGCTTCGCGTCTGTGGGCGTTATAGGCCGACGCCAACTCGCGGAAGAGGATTCCTATGCTGACCCCGTCCGACACGATGTGATGCATCGTGCACAATAGAACATGGTGCAGCGGTCCCAGTCTCAGAAGCCGTGTTCGAATCAGGGGGCCCGCTTCCAGATCGAAGACGTGGGACGATTCGGCCGAGGCCGCTCTGCGGGCCTCCTCCTGCGGCTCTTCACGGTCCGACACGTCGAGCACAGCAAGGCTGAATTTGACGGGGTCACAGACGACCTGCCGCGGCTCTCCGTCCACGATACGGAAGGTAGTGCGCAGCGACTCGTGCCTGGAAAGGACCTCCTGGAATGCCTGCTCCAGGGAGCCGATGTCGAGATTGCCCTCAAGCTCTATATGCAGCGGAATGTTGTAGGCGGACGAGCCGTCTTCCATCTGTGCCAGGATCCAGATGCGCTGCTGGGCATTTGACAGGGCGTAGTGAGTGGCAACGGGTATCCTGGGGATGCGCGACAGGTCCGCGGCGGCATCCTCGGGTGCCAGACTTTCGATGATTTCGCTCTTGCGTTCGCGGATTGCGTCCTTCAACTCCGGGGTCATGGCTCCTTTGGGTGCCGAGAACCGAAGCTCCGCATTCTCGCGCCAGAGCCGGATTCCCTGTTCCTGTAGCCGAGAAAGGAGTTCAGATGTCGTCATCAGATGACTCCCTTCTCGGTCCCGGCATCCGTTGGGGGCGGCCGATCACCGTGGAGTGATCTGTCGATTTCTCCGGCCAACTCGCTGACGGTAGAGGCGTCGAAGATGGCACTGAATGGAAGCTTGACACCGAATTTGTCATGAATTTGGGAGATGACCTGTGCCGCCAGCAGGGAATCCCCGTTGAGCTCGAAGAAGCTGTCGTGCCGACGGACCGAGGCAGCGCCCAGCAGATCTCCCCAGATGCGGGCGACACCCTTCTCCGTGTTCGTCAACAGGTCGGATTCGATGCCGGGTCCGGTCTCGCGCTTGGGGGCCTCGACGTGTCGAATGGTTGTACTCTCGCCCGGAGCCGTGTCGTGGCCGACGATGGCAGTGAAGGAGCGGCCAATACCGACCGGCCGGTGGGCCGACTCCATCAGTTCCTCGGGCGTGTCAAAGGTGAACACGATCTTGCCGATATGCCTGCCCCGCGCCATGTACTCGAACCCCTCGCTCGGGTCCGTTGCCCGGAAGGTGCGCAAGGGTAGCGGCGGCAGCTCTCCTGCGTGAACGTGCGCCATCAGGTCGCGCCAGTGGGTGACGAATTGCGGGAGATCGGGTCCCACGTCCACCGCCGAAAACGTAAGTTGACCTTCGAAGGGGCGCATTTCGAGCGAGGCATTGGCGAAGATCGCGCGTTTCCCGAGTTCGATGAACCGGCCATAGCGGGCGAGCACAGACAGCGATTCGCTGGTGAACTCCTCGGAGAGGGAGTTCAGGACGACATCGACACCGGCGTCGTGTGTGGCGGCCATGATCTGCTTGCCGAAGCCAGGCTTGCGGGAGTCGCACACGTGGCTGACGCCGATGGATCGCAGGTAGTCCCGTTTTTCTTCGGTGCCGGCCGTGGCCAAGACCTCGGCCCCCAGCAATCTCGCCACATGAACAGCGGCCAGACCGACGCCGCCCGCCGCGGAGTGGATAAGTAAACGCTCGCCCGCAAGCAGACGTCCGGGCCCGGTGAGTGCATGCCAGGCGGTCATGTAGGCGGCCGGGAGGGTTGCCGCCTGTGCCATGCTGAGCGACGCTGGCTTGCGCGCGACCGCCTGAGCTGGAACCGTGGCGAACGCTCGGTAGCACCCGTTGGAGAAGGCCAGCACTTCGTCGCCAGGCCGGAACTCTTCGGCCCCCGGCCCACTGCGGCGCACGATCCCAGCGCACTCCAGTCCGTACGGGAAGCGCTCCGTGCCGACCTGCGGGAGCATGTCCAGGGAGTGCAGCACCTCGATGAAGTTGAGGCCCGTTGCCTTGATCTCGATCTCGACTTGACCGACCGCCGGCGCCCGGCGCAACTCTGGTCCCAGGAAGAAGGTGGAAAGGCTCCCACGGCGATCCAACGCAAGCGCCACGTTTTCCGGCGTGCCCTCGCCTGGCACGGGGGAAGAGGCGCTCTCCATATGGAGCGGACGCATCGAGTATCCCTCGATGTCGACCAGGACCCGTCCATCGGGATCAGCGATGGTGATGTCGTAGGCGCTCGTGCCGTCGTCGTCGCCGCTAAGCCTGCGGACGTGGCTGTACACATGCGCTGGAAGCCGGTCGAAGATTCGGATGGTTCGGTAGGCAAAGGGAACCGTCGAACCCGAGTCCTGCATGACTTTGAGAAAGCCCGTCGCATTGTCTAGCAGGGCGGGATGCAGGTGGAGTTCGTCGAGTTCCTGTAGAAATCCTTGCGGCAGCTCGAATTCTCCGAGGGCCTGGTGTGCACCGAAATCGGCCTGGACCAGATTGTGCCAGTGAGGCCCGAAGGCCGACATGGAAGCCTCGAATGCCTGCCGCTCAGACAGGACCTGGGCGGAGGCACGGGATTCTCGCTCGCAGGTGTTACGAATCGCGGCGAGGTCCACGGTCATGGGCTGAGCATCGTGCCCCGGGTCGTCCTTGGTGGCCTCCCGGATCTCGCCACGTGTGTGCTCGACCCACGCATCGTCCTGCACAGGCCAGGGGCGGCTGAGAATCGTAACGTCCCAGCCCGGGGCCTGCCGTTGCAGGACGGTTCGGAGCTCTCGGGTTTCGCCGCGATCCACGGCGAGGGGCTGCAGGAAGTAGATTTCCCGCAACTCCATTGAGCTGAACTCCAGAACCTCCGCGGCGGCTGCCCTTACCATCTCGAGATACGCAGTCCCGGGCAGGACCTTCTTGCCCAGGACTTCGTGGTCATCCAGGACCCAGGTCGACTCGGGGGACAAAGCCCCCTGTAGATAGACGAGGTCGTCCGAGAGTCGAACGATCTGATCGAACCAGGGGTGGTGGGCACGGTGTTCGGCCGGCGGGTCTGCCAACTCGCCGGGAGTCACCACGACGTGTGGAGGGAAGGGATTCTCCAAAATCCGCGCGAAGACTCGGACGCCCGCATCATGCATTCCAGGGCGCTCGAGCTGAGCGGTAATCAGTTGTTTCTGAGCAAGATCACCACGCGCCTTGCTGATCATTCCGAGTTCCTGCCAGAACCCCCATGTGATCGAGCCGACACGCGTGTTGAACCTCCGGTTGGCAGCGGGGGCATATGCATCCAGGAACGCATTGGCCGCCGCATAGTCCGCCTGGCCAATGATGGGAGCGATGGAACTCATGGACGAGCAGAGCAGCAGGAACGACGGCTCGAACTCTTCGAGGAGGCCCTCCAACGCGATGGCTCCGTGAATCTTCGGTGCGAAGGTTCGAGCCACGTCCTCCCGACTCTTCCCCCGGAGAAAGCCCTGGCCCAACTCTCCCGCCGCATGAACGATGCCATCCAGGGCCCCGTACGTCGAACGGATATGACAACGGAGACGGTCCATGTCGTCGGCATCCGCCGCGTCGGCACGGACGTACTCCACCGTGGTTCCTCGTTGCTCGATGGCACCGAGCCGTTGCCTGCTCCGGCCCGCGCCGGGCTCGGCGTCGTCTGGATCCGGCACCCCTGCCTTACCTGGCTCTGAGCGGGCGACGACAAGTCCCGCCGTTGTCGTGTCGCGCGCAGCAGCCGATCGGGGAAAGGTCTGCCCGGAGAATTCCTCCATCTGGAGGGCTTTGTCCCACTGGTCGAGGGTGAGAATTGGCGTTTCCGTACGCAGGTCGGTGTCTCCGAAGAGCCACCAACCCTCGGTGAGACCCCAGATCATATTGTCCGGGCGAGACGGCTTCACGGTCTCGACGAGGCAGAAAAGGCCCCCCGGAACCAGCACTTTCGACAGGTGCCGCAGCGTGTCCCGAATGTCGGGTGTGGCGTGCACGACGTTGTAGCCGATGACCATATCGTAGGACCCTGCGGCGAAGCCCTGCTCGAGCGGATCTCGCGAGATGTTGAGGACTTTGAAGTGCATGTTTCGGTAACCGCGCTTGCCCGCCTCCTGCTCAGCGCGGGCCACGAAGGAGCTGCCAAGATCCGTGAAGGTGTACTCCACGGAGACATCCGTTGTGGCTTCGAGCACGACCTGGGTGAGTCCACCTGTTCCCCCCCCGACCTCGAGTACGCGCAGGGGGCGGCTCTCCTCCGCCTGTGCAGTTTCGCGCACCAGGTTGGCCGCGGCCTGTTGGTAGACGAGATCGTTGGTGTAAGCGGGAAGGCCGGCGAAGTGTTCCGCGAACAGCCGATTCGTCCCGTCCGGATACAGTACCTCAAGTGCGTTCACTCGTCCGCACATGACGTCAGCATAGTTGCGGGCGCAGTGGCTGAGCATGACGCCCAGACCCGCATAGGGGGCGTGGTGTTGCTGCATCTGGTGAAGTACCGCGTCGGGGAGACGCGGCGGCTCCCCGGAGAAGCGTAGCTTTCCGCCTTCCTCCGTGACAACGCCGTCCTCAACCAGGATGGCGAGGAGGCAGTGCAGCAGACGCTCGAACCTGGGCAGGACCGACAGGCGCGCGACCCATTCCTCTCGAGTCCAAGTCTCCTGGTCACCTGCCAGAGGACCAAAGACGCAGTGGAATACCAAGCTTGCGGCGAGCTCATCGATCGTCGCCGCGAGGTCGGGCAGTTGGTCGATGGTCCGAAGGTCCAGCCGCTGTTCCGCTTCGCCTTCGAATTGCTCCACCAGCTGCAGGAGGCCGTCCCCCTCGAATGCCACCCAGCGGGACGCCGGTCGCTCCCGGTCGGGGAACGCAGATCTGCCGGTCAGAACGATCTGACAGGGAGCCTGCTGGCTCATGTATTCGGCAAAAGCCAGTCCCATGGAACCGAGCCCACCGGTGATCAGGTAGGTCCCGTGCGCCTTGATGGCGCCGGGGTAGGTTGGTTCGGGAAGCCGCACGGGTGTCCACGAGCGGGTCCACCGTTCGCCAGCGCACCACGCCACCGGTCCCGGAGCATCCGTGGTCTCAAGTTCGTGCTGGATCTGCCCGGCGAGCTCCCGCGCCGTGCCGGTGTCCAACGCGACATGGCGACAGGCGAGGCCCGGGTACTCAAGAGGGATAACGGCGGCCATGCCGGAGAGAGCGGCATGGATCGGCGTCCCATCCTCGCTTCCCGTGACGTCGTAACAGGTGGGGCTGCAGAGGAGCCATTTGCCATGGGGGTTGATGAACTTTTCCGTCAGCGACTGGACCAGGGAAAGGAGGCTGTAGAAGCCCAGGTCCAAAGCCCGTTCTGGCGACGCTTCGCCTGACATGCTCCACAGATGGAGAACCAGATCGGGCGACGCACCAAACTGCTCAACCAGAGCCGCGTAGTCCTCGGGGGCATCGGGCCGGATCGTGAACCGCCCATCCCCGAGTGCATCGTAACGCTCGCCGGGCTGGACGCAATGAACAGTGGCCCCCGCCTGTACCAGTGCACCGCGCAGCAGGGGCAGTAGTTCGTCGCCGTCGTGAAACACCAGGCAGTTGGTCGGCCGCCAGGCATCGTCGGGCCGTCCCGACTCTCTGCGCCAGGTCGGTTCATGGAACCAATCGTCCAGCTGCGTGGTGTCGCGTTCTTCTGTAGACACTTCTCCTGATGGTGTGGACTCAGCCGGTGCCTGCCGCGGCATGTCGATCCAGTGGCGTTCCTGGGCGAAGGCGTAGCCGGGGAGCGCGACACGCCCGACCTGCCTGCCTTCGCCATAGGCCTGCCAATCGAGTCCCGCCCCGTGGCTCCAGAGTTGACCGATGGCTTGTGACAACGCCTCCTGATCGCTCGACTCCTCACGCGGGTACGGCAGAGAGGCGATGAGCGCCGCGTCCCGCGTCAGGCGTCCGGTCATCCTTGTCAGTGTGTTGGACGGGCCCACCTCCAGGAACACACCGCAGCTCTGCTTGACAAGAAACTCGACACTGGCAGCGAAGAGAACGGGGTTGCGCACGTGCCCGCTCCAGTAACAGGGGTCCAGTGCCTGCTGTCTGCTCAACGGCCGGCCGGTGGTGTTGGAGATGATTGGAATTCGGGGCGCCGAGAGTGAAACGCTGCGCATCACCTCCTCGAAGGGGCCCAGCATGGGTTCCATCATGCGCGAATGAAACGCATGGGATGTCGCGAGTCGTCTTCCGGACACGCCGCGCTCGGCCAGACGGTTCTCCAGGGCTTCGATCTCGAGCACCGGTCCCGAGATCACGACTTGCTCGGGACCGTTGACAGCGGCCAGGTCGAGCTGCGTTGACAGATGCGTCACAACGTCCTGTTCCGAAAGCGGCAGAGCGAGCATGGCGCCAGCGGGCATGGACTGCATGAGGCGGCCCCGCGCAACGACGATGCGAATCCCGTCCTCCAGGGAGAAGACTCCTGACAGGCAGCCCGCCACATACTCACCCAGACTGTGTCCAATGAGGAAGTCTGGTTCGAGCCCCCAGTGCATCCAGAGCCTGGCCAGGGCAAATTCGACACAGAACAGCGCCGGCTGCGCCGAGTCCGTCCGCGCCAGTTTTCGCGTCGCCGCCGCGTCGCCGTCGGTGACCGACCACAGCGTTTCGGTAGCCGCCTCCCCTCGAAGCAGATCGAGACAGCCGTCCAGTTCTCCGCGGAAACAGGGCTCCGACTCGTAGAGTTCAGCCGCCATGCCAGGATGCTGAGATCCCTGGCCGGGGAACACGAACGCCAGGTCACGTCTGTGATCCGGAACTCCCGCGTCTGTTCCGCGTGAGCGCAGTCCAAGTACGATCTCGTCCAGCGTCCGACCGAAGGTGAAAGCGCGAAACGGGAAGGCCCTGCGGCCCCTTTGCAGGGTGTGGGCCACAAGGGCTGCGTCGGCCTCTGGGTCTGCTTCGAGATAGTCCGCCAGAAGGTTCCTGGCTCGCTCGAGTTCGGCCTCCGTGCCAGCGGACACTGGAAGCACGTGAAATGGGCGGCTGCCGACCTGCATCTCGCGGGGGGGCGCCTGCTCGAGCACGACATGAGCGTTCGTCCCACCGATTCCGAAGGAGCTGACCCCGGCGCGCCGGGGTCCCTCGGTATGAGGCCAGGCGCGCAGCCGGTCGTTCACGAAAAACGGACCGCTGTCGAAGTCGATCTCCGGGTTGGGAGATTCGAAGTGCAGGGAGGGAGGAATCTTCGCGTGCTCAATGGCGAGCACGGCCTTCATCAGACCGGCGATACCCGCTGCTTCGTCCAGGTGCCCGATATTCGTCTTCACCGATCCGAGGGCGCAGGAGCGCTGTCGCCCGTTTCTCCCGATGGCCCTCGACAGGGCTTCCAACTCGATCGGATCTCCCACATGCGTACCGGTCCCGTGCGTCTCGATGTACTGAAGCGAGTCGGGTTCGATGCCAGCCACAGACAGGGCTTCAGCGATGACACTCGCCTGCCCCGAGGCACTCGGCGCCGTATAACCTGCCTTGTCAGCGCCGTCGTTGTTGATCGCTGAACCGAGAATCACCGCGCGGATGTCATCACCGTCGGCCAGGGCGTCGTCGAGCCGGCGAAGCACGACGACACCGACGCCGTTACCGTTGACCGTCCCGCCCGCCCGGGCGTCAAAGGCCCGGCAGTGGCCGTCGGGAGAGGTGATGGAGTTTTCTTCATAGAGGTACCCTCGCTCCTGGGGCAGTTGTATGGCGACGCCTCCTGCCAACGCCATATCGCACTCGAAATCGAGCAGGGCCTGGGACGCCACGTGTACGGCGACGAGCGAGGAGGAACACGCTGTGTTCACGTTTACGCTCGGTCCCTTCAAGTTCAGCTTGTAGGATACGCGGGGGCACAAGTGATCGATGCTGTTGCCGATAAGGCACTGCAGGTAGCTGACGGTGGTCGGGAGGCTCGGGTTGCCGAACAAGTTGTAAAGCAGGTATGTGCTCAGCCCGCATCCGGCGTAGACGCCGATTTGTCTGTCAAAGTGCTCCGGAACCTGCCCTGCGTTTTCCAGTGCGTGCCAGGAACACTCGAGAAACAGGCGGTGCTGCGGGTCGGTGATCTCCGCCTCGCGCGGCGTCATGCCGAAGAAGGGTGCGTCGAAGAACCCGACGCCATCCAGGTAGCCGTTGGCCCGCACGTACGCGGGATCTCGGACGGACTCCGGGGGCACCCCTGCCTTCTCCAGCTCTTCCGGCGTAAAGGTCCGAATCGACTCGACGCCGCTTTCGAGAAGCCGCCAGAACTGGTCAACGTCCCGGGCACCGGGGAACCGGCACGCCATGCCGACGATGGCGATCAAATCCTTGCCGCGATCCATGTCGCTCATCCCGCGCTATCCTCTCCGACGCTGTCGTGCGCTTCTGCGCCGCGCGGCTCTGTCAGTGGCCTCGCGCCCCACGACGGTGGCCTCGCCGGATGCAGCACCGGAGATGTGCGTGGCCAAAGAGACAACCGTGGGAAACTCGTAGAAGGACACGATGGAGAGCTCCATGCCATGTTCCTGCTGCAGGTGCCGGTGCACGCTGACAATCGACATCGAATGCGCTCCGAGATCGAAGAAGTTTGCCTCACGACTGACGCGGTCGACGCCGAGCACTTTGGCGAAGGTAGCGGCAATGGCCCTCTCCGTAGCGTTATCAGCTGCGACGTAGGTGTCAGTGGACTCTTCTTGATTTTCGGGTGTAGGGAGGCTTCGTCGGTCGAGCTTGCCGTTCACGGTAAGGGGGAACGCATCGAGGCAGACAAAATGTGTTGGCATCATGTACTCGGGAAGGTTGCCAGCCAGAAAGCGGCGCAGGTCGCTCGCCGCCGGATGCCCCTTGTCTGCCCCGAGGCAATAGGCGATCAGTCGTGAGTCGGCCCCCTGTCGATCCGCTACGACGACTGCCTCTTTCACAAGGGGATGCGTGGCGAGACGGGTCTCGATCTCACCCAGTTCGACGCGAAAGCCGCGGATCTGGACCTGGGAATCGATCCGTCCTAGGTATTCGACGTCGCCGTCGGGGAGGAAGCGAGCGCGGTCACCGGTATGGTATACACGGCCCTCACCCTCGGCGCGGAACGGGTCGGCCGTAAACTTCTCCGCCGTTAGCTGTTCACGGCGCAGGTAACCCTGAGCCACCCCGTCTCCACCAATCCAGATTTCGCCCGCGACGCCAACAGGTGCGGGCTGGCCGGCAGGATCGACGATATAGAGCTGAAGATCAGGCAGCGCCCGGCCAATAAGGCTTCTGCGCCGATCCAGGTCAGCCAGGCGGATCGGTCGATAGGTCACGTGCACCGTGGTCTCGGTGATGCCGTACATGTTGACGAGCACGGGACTGGTATCCCCGTAGCACTCGAACCATGGGCGCAGGCGCTCGTAATCGAGGGCCTCGCCACCGAAGATGACATAGCGCAGCGCCAGATCGTGGGGTGATTCCACATTGGCATCGATCAATTGTTGGAAAGCCGAGGGCGTCTGGTTGAGAACGGTAACGTCTTCGTCTTCGAGCAACTCGAGGAACTCAGCAGGGGAGCGGCTCACATGTTGCGGAACGACGACTAAACGCCCCCCATGCAGCAGCGCACCCCAGATCTCCCACACAGAGAAGTCGAAGGCGTACGAATGGAAGAGCGTCCACGTGTCGGTGTCGTCGAAGGAGAACCAGCTCTCCGTCGAGCGGAAGAGTCGCGTCACGTTGGCGTGCGTGACAACAACGCCCTTGGGCTGTCCTGTGGATCCCGATGTGTAGATGACGTAGGCAGGATCACGTGCCTGTGCACCAGAGGCCAGATCGGCTGACGAGGATTCGCGGATCGATGCTGCGTCGCGATCGAGGTCGATAACTTTGACGGCCCCGTCGAGATCGAGGGCCTCTGCCTGGCCTCCTCGGGTGACGATCTGCCGGATCGCCGCATCGCGGATCATGAAGGCGACGCGCTTCCGTGGATACATCGGATCGAGGGGGACGTACGCCGCACCGGCTTTCAGGATGCCGAGGATGGAAACCACGACCTCGATCGAGCGATCCATGTAGAGCCCGACGAGGTCGCCGATCTGTACACCCTGACCGCGGAGACAGCGCGCCAGCTGATTCGCCCGCTCGTTCAGTTCTCGATATGTGAGCTGTTGCCGCTGCGAATCGGCTCCCTGTACAAGGGCTGTGTGCTCCGGCGTCCGGGTGGCCTGCCTCTCGAACTGTGCGGTGAGCGACTCTGGTGCACCGGCCAGGACGACGGGTGGATTGCGCCATGCCAACAACTGTTCTCTTTCAGCTGTCGGCAGGATGTCGAGCTGTGCGATGGTCTGCTTCGAGTCGTGCAGCAGACCCTTCACGACATGCTCGAAATGGCGTGTCATCCTCTCTACGCGCTGGCGCAGGAACAGATCCGAGTTGTACGTGATGTCGAGGCGTAAGCCAGCCGCAACTTCCTGAAAATTGAAGCTGAGATCGAACTTGCTCATGTCGTAATCTTCGACGAACGGCGACAAGGTGATCTCGGGCAGCAACAATTCGTACGGGGCGACGTTCTGCAGCGTGACCGTCACATCATACAGCGGCGAGCGGCTCACATCGCGCCGCAACTGCAACTCGTCGATCAGGCGATCGACTGGATACATCTGCTGGTCGAGGCACGCCGTCAGTTCATCGGCAGCCTGGGAGAGTAGTTCCTGCAAGGTGCTGTCGGAATCGACACGCATACGGAAGGGCAGTGTGTTGATGAAGAATCCGATCAGGTCTTCCAACTCCGCATGAGCGCGTCCAGCTGTCGACAGGCCGATGGTGATGTCCTGCTGGCCGGTGTAGCGATACAGGAGCGTGTTCACACAGGTGATGAGCGTCATGAACATGCTCGCTCCGTGCTCCTGATTGAACGTGCGCAGCCGCGCCGCTGTCTCCGTGTCCAGCACGTGCGTCACCGACTCCCCGCGATAGGTTTTGACCGCAGGGCGTGGTTCATCGGTTGGTAGATCCAGGACCTCCCCTGATTCGGCGAACCGCGAGAGCCAGAACGCCCGTCCACGCTCGTGGTGGCCGCTGGCGAGACGCTCGTTCTGCCAGGCGGCATAGTCCTTGTACTGTACTCGAAGCTCTGGCAGGTCAGAACTCACGCCTCGCCGCAGCGCGTCGTAGAGCATACCGATTTCGCGGACGAAAACACCCATACTCCAGTCGTCTGCGATGATGTGGTGCATGTTGAACAGGAGAACGTGGCGCCCCTCGGCGAGCTTGAGAATAGATATGCGAACCAGGGGCCCACATGCCAGATCAAAGGGCTCTTGTGCGTGCGAGCGCGCCAACGCCTGAGCCTGCGCATCGGGATCTTTCTCCAGGGTCAGGTCGACATCTTCGGGACGCAGGTGGAGTTGCGCGTCGATCATCTGCCGGGGTTCGTCGTCGACTACAACGAATCGCGTGCGTAGGGACTCGTGCCGCTGTGCCAGTTCCTCAAATGCACGGCCGAAGGCCTCGCGATCGAGGGGGCCTGCAAGAATCAGCGAGGCGGGCATATTGTAGGCGCTCGACGTCTCCTCGATCTGTGCGAGGATCCACAGTCGACGCTGCGCATGGGAGAGCGGGTAGTGGGCGGCAGGCTCGGCGGTGGCAATCCCATCGTAGGCCGCAGTCTCCAGGCTCTCCAGATACCCAGCCAGCTCCTCGATGGTTGGCAGGTTGAAGAGCTCGCGTAGGGCGATCTCCACGCCGAATTCCTTATGGATCCGGCTGGCGACCTGAGTGGCTTTCAGGCTGTGCCCACCAAGGTCGAAGAAATTGGCGCCGATGTCGGGTGCTTCGACGTCCAGAACCAGCGTCCAGATGTCGGCCAGTCCGCGCTCTGCAGACGTTCGGGGTGCGCGGTAGTCGCCGGCTCGGCTTCCTCCTGCCCCCTCGTGCTCGGGAAGCAAGCTGCGATCAATCTTTCCGGCGGGCGTCACGGGCATCCTCGAGAGCAGGACGAAATCCGCCGGCACCATGTAGACGGGAACCTTCTCGCGCATGTGTTCGCGCAGCTGCGGCACGATTCGCTGTGCCAGCTTCTCCTGCAGAGGGTTGTTCGCGCAGTGAATCTCGGGTCTGATCTCTGCCGGGCCGGGCATGGAGAATACGGGGGGGCGCGCCTCATTCTCTGCGCGGATGAAGAGCGCATCCATGCCGCCGTTTTCACCTGACCGTGCGACGCTGAGCTGTACCTGATATGGAAGATCCTGGGAGATCGACCACAGGTCTTCCGGGTCCACGTGGGCAATGTCAGGGCGTCCAACTTCGCTCATCAAAGCGGCCTTGTTCGCGTAGGCGCGATGGCTCCCCATCAGGGCCAGAGCACGCTCGCTCTGCTGGACCCGTCCGTTGCGGATATTCCGGATGGCGAAGAACGGTGGCCGCTTCGCCCGCAGAAGCCCGGCGATCTCTGCCGCGTTGTATTGATGCTGCTCCCAGTCCTGCCAGTCGACATCCGGGACGTCTGGTGGCGATCCGTCAAGATGGATCAGGACATCGTAGCGGAACCGGGTCATCTCGTTGAGACCGTTCCCGCGTTTGGGTAGGATCTCCACGTGGCTGATGCGGGGAAAGTGGTCTTTCAGCCAGAGGAAGTAACAGGGGTTGATGGACATTTCCTGTTCCGCTTCAACTCTCTGCCACGTGCGCGTCAGCAAATCCGCCGTTGCCTGATCGTCCTCTGCCTTGTAGAGCTGCACGGAGGCGTGGAACGCTTCAAGCAGGCAGGCGCTGCGGACGTCTCCGACGAACAGGGCGCCTCCTTCGTGCAGTACCGGCAGGAGCGCACCCACCAATTGGGTGAAGTACTGGATGCCAGGGAAATACTGCACCACCGATGGCAGGATCACCGTGTCGAAGGAAGCCGGCGCAAACCCGGAGAGGTCGTGCGCAGAACCCTGCAGGAGGACCGCATCCGCCAGCCCGGTAGTCCCTGCCTGGAGATCGGCTCTGGCCTGGAGTTCCTGCAACTGGTCGATGGCTACCCGGGAAAGATCCATCCCGGTGTACGACCGACAGTGCGGTACGAGGGGGAACAGGATGAGCCCGGTGCCACACCCGATTTCCAGAACCCGCCCCGGCCCCAGCGAGCGAACGCGCTCGACCGTGTAGCGGACATACTCCTTCATGTCCTCAGGTGGCAAGGGGGCGCCCGTATAATTGTCGTCCCAACCGATCGTGTTGAAGGTCGGATCGAAATCCGTCGGCGTGCTCTGATAGCTGTTCTCGTGCAGCTCCTTCCACAACTGGACTTGCTCATCTCGGAGTCCTGCAAGTTCCTGGCGCGTCTGCGTCGACGACAGGTCGGCTACGAAATAGGCGGACAACCGCCTGTCTCCGTCCTCGTCGGCACGGACACATACCGCTGTTTCACGAACCGCGGGATGATCGGCGAGGAGGGTCTCAATCTCTCCCAGCTCAATCCGAAACCCTCTGACCTTGACCTGAGTGTCCAGGCGTTCCAGGTATTCAAGGTTGCCGTCGGCGCGCCAGAATCCACGGTCACCCGTCCGGTAGAGCACCGCGTCGCCTTTCGACGGAGGATCATCGTCAACGTACGGATTGGCCGTGAAATGGGTGCGTGTCTTGTCCTCGTCCTGCCAGTAACCGTCCCCCACGCCGATGCCGGCTACGCAGATCTCCCCAGGGACACCGATCGGTACGAGATGCAGGTGTGCATCGAGCACGTAGTGGTTCATATTCGGGATAGGCTTGCCGATGGGAACGCTACGCCGGTCGGCGGGGAGCTTGGCAGCAACGATGAACTGGCTGGTATCGTCCGCCGCTTCGGTAGGACCGTAGGCGTTCACCAGCTGGATGTCTGGATAGGTGTCAAGCCACTGGTTGACGAGAGGCACCGTGACGGCCTCGCCGGTTACCATGGCCCGCTCCAGGTCGGGCAACGACCTGTCGTTGGCCTCCAGTCCTCTGGCGTGTTCCAGCAGGCCCTGCAACAGGACCGGCACGAGCTCGATCAAGGTGATGCCCTCGCGCTTGATCAAGCCGAAGAGCCGAGCCGCATCGCACACAGTCTCGAAATCGGCGACCACGGTTCGCGCACCCTTGAGAACGGGACCGAGAAACTGCCAGATCGAAATGTCGGACGACGCCGGTGCGCTCTGCAGGAAGGTGGTATGGAGATCAAACTGCAGCAGCTCGAACTCGGCAAAAATGTGGTTCACGGCACCATTGTGCCGGATCATGGCCCCCTTGGGCTGACCCGTCGAGCCGGAGGTGTAGATCACGTAGGCGAGGTCGGCGCTCGTGTTGACCTGCCCTGGATTTTCACAAGGTCCTTCGCCGATGACGTCCTCATCGAGCCGCAGGACGTGAGCGATTCCCCCGTCTCTCCCCAAGAACTCGTGTTCTTGCAGAAGCGCCGAGCTCGTGATCAGGTGGTTGACCTGGCTGTCCTCGAGCATGTAGCGGATCCGGTCTTCCGGATACTGCGAGTCGATGGGTAGAACGGCACCTCCCGCCTTGAGGACGCCGAGCATGGATGCGAGAAAGTCGATGCTGCGAGGCTCGACGATCGCGACGAACTGACTCGGCTGCAGATCGCACGCACGCAGCTGCCAGGCGATCTGATTGGCTTTCGCGTTCAGCTCGTCGAAGCGAATGGAGCGGTCGCGGTGGACGGCGGCCGTGCGCTCAGGGTACTTCTCGGCCGTCTCCTCAAACAGGGAATGGAGGGTGCGCTCAACCGGGTACGATCGCCGCGGTCCGGCAAACTCCACCAGCAATTGCCGCTCTTCGGCGGCGCCGAGCAGGGGGAATTCGGAGAGCTTATGTGAAGGGTCCCCGACGACACCTTGCAGAAGCGTCGTCAGATGGCCTGCCATGCGTCTGAGGGTTGGCTCGTCAAACAGATCGGTACTGAACTCAAAGACGCCAAGCAATCCCGTATGTGTCTCCCACATATCCAGCACGATGTCGAACTGAGCCGTCGTTCGCTGGGCATCCAGAACCGAAAAGGAAAGGTCTGGTATCTCGAGCTTCTCTTCGGGTGCGTTCTGCAGAGCGAACATGACCTGAAAGAGGGGATTGCGGCTCAGGTCACGTTCCGGCTGCAGCTCGTCAACGACTTTCTCGAAGGGGTAGTCCTGATTGGCGAAGGCTTCGAGGCAGATTTTCCGGACACGCCCAACGAGTTCTTCGAAGGACGGATTGCCGGACAGGTCGGTTCGCAGGGCCAGCGTGTTGACGAAGAAACCGATGAGGGGTTCCAGTTCATCGTGGTTGCGATTGGCCACGGGTGAACCGACGATGATGTCTTCCTTCTCCGAGTAGCGGTAGAGCAGCAGGTCAAAGGCTGCCAGCAGCACCATGAACATCGTCGCGTCGAGGCGTCTGCAAAGCTGGTTGAGGCGTGCTGTCGTTTCCGCGTTCACTGTGAAGCGGATGGAACTGCCGCGGAAGGACTGACTCGGGGGCCGGGATCGATCGGTGGGCAGCCTCAGTTCAGTCGGAAAGCCACTCAACTGTTGCTTCCAGTACGACAGCTGCGTCGTCGCCTGGTTGCCTGTGAACCACCTCTTCTGCCATCTCGCGAAGTCGGCGTACTGGATCGGCAGGTCTGCGAGCCCCGTCGGTGCACCCGACGTGAAGTACCTGTAGCAAGCGACCAGTTCGCGTACGAGCACGCCCAGCGACCAGCCGTCAGATACGATATGGTGCATCGTTACCAGCAGGACGTACTCCTCGGTGCCGGTCACGAGCAGGCGAGAGCGCAGCAGGGGCACCTTCGTCAGGTCGAAGACGGTGCGGGCCTCCTCATGCGCCTTGCCGATGAGCTCGCGCTCAAGGTCATCGACGTCCCGCAGATTCGTAATCGGGAGCTGGATCTCGACCTTGTCGTGCAGACGTATATGAGCCTGTCCATCGCCCTCGACGAAGGACGTCCGGAGCGCATCATGCCTGGCTACCACCGCGTTCAGACTGCGCTCGAGAGCCACAATATCCAGCGGCCCGGAGATCCGCTGAGCGAAGGCGACGTTGTAGAAGGGACTGTCGGGCTCGAGACGATCGAGGAACCAGAGCCGCTCCTGGGCGAAGGATAGTTCTGTCGTCTCGCCTGACTCTGACTGTATGCTGGCAATCTCAGCCCTCGAGGTCACCGTCTGCTGGCTGCCGAGCTGCTCGATGCGGGCGCTCAGATCGCGGATCGTCGAATAGCGGAACAGGTCATGGATCGGCATATCGAGGCCGTAGTGCCGCCGGATCCGCGAGATGACCTGCGTCGCCAACAGCGAATTCCCACCGACGTCGAAGAAGCTGTCCGCCGTGCTGCCTGCCTCACGGCCCAGTACCTCTCGCCACAACTCCCAGAGCTTCTGTTCCGTCTGGTTTTCCGGTGCCGACGGTGAGGTCTGCGCAGCGGACGTTGCGGGCACGGGAAGTCTGTCCCGGTCCACCTTGCCATTTGGGCTGAGGGGCAGAGCGTCGAGGACGGTCACCGAGGAGGGGTTCAAGTGAGCGGGGAGTCGCTGGTCGATGAATACCCGCAGTGCTTCGACCAGTTCGGCGTCTGTCGATTGTGGATGGCTGGTGTCCTTGTCTCTGACGACGTAGGCAACCAGTTCCTTCTGGCCGAAATCCTGACGAGTGACGACGACGCTCTCGCGCAGGTCCGGATGCTGGAGGAGAACCGACTCGATTTCACCGGGCTCCACGCGGAAGCCCCGGATCTTCACCTGGTCGTCCAGCCTGCCGATGAATTCGATCGTGCCATCTTCCAGATAGCGGGCCCGGTCGCCAGTTCGGTAGAGGCGAGCCTCGGCTCGGCTCGAGAATGGGTCGTGGATCAGCTTCTGGCGATTCAGTTCCAGTTGATTCCGGTATCCGAGAAACAGCCCGTCGCCACCAACCAGGAGTTCTCCCGCAACGCCAGGGGGAACCAGGCGCAGGTTCCGATCGACGATCACGACGCGGGTGTTCGCGATGGGACGCCCGATGGGAATGGAGCGGTCTGTCCAGTCTTCTCGGGGGATCGTGAAGCAACAAGTAAAGGTCGTGTTTTCGGTGGGGCCATAGCCGTTGATCAGGCGTGTGTCCGGCAAAGCTGCCAGAGCTTTCTGTACGTGCGCTACGGACAACACGTCGCCGCCCGTCAGCAGTTGGCGCAGTCCCCGCAAGTCGTTCATTCTGTCGTCAACCATCAGGCTGAACAGGCCGGATGTGAGCCACAGTGTTGTGACGCCATGCTTCCTGATTTGCTCTCCCAGTTGATCTAGGGACAGGGCCTGTGGCGGAGGGATGACGAGCTTGCCGCCGTTGAGCAGGGGACCCCAGATCTCCAGCGTCGACGCGTCGAACGACACGGGGGCGAACTGCAGGAAGACCTCGCTGTCGGAGAGCTCCATGAAGTCGGTCTCGCGCACCAGGCGAAGGACGGCGCGGTGCGGGATTTCGGCCCCCTTGGGCAATCCTGTCGAGCCCGAGGTGTACATGATGTAGGCAACTTGGTCGGCCGGAGTGGGAAGCCCCGGATCGGTCACACAGGCGGCCGATTCTGCCAATCCTTCCAGATCAGTGCAGACAATCTGGAGCCGCCGGTCCGAGTCGGCCTTGTCGACAATCGACCTCGTTGCGGCATCCGTCACCACGACATGGGTCTCTGCGTCGCCCAACATGAACTGCAGTCGTTCGCTGGGGTAGTCCGGATCGAGGGGGACATAGGCACCGCCCGACTTCAGGATCGCGAGGATTCCTGCGATCAGATCGGGGGAGCGTCGCAGGCAAATCCCGACGGACATGCCCCGAATGACACCACGGGCGCGCAGCACGTGGGTGAGACGATTGGCTCGTTCGTTCAACTCGCGGTACGTCATAGATCCCTGATCGGTGATCAGCGCGACAGTGTCAGGATGGGTCTGTGCCTCCGCTTCGAAGAGACTGTGGATCGAACGGTCTCCCGGGTAGGAAGTGGAGGTCCCGCTCCATTGGGAGATCGCCAGCGCGTCCTCTTTGGTGAGCAGCTGAATTTCGTCCAGCCGGGCATCGGGCTGCTCGACGATCGACTGGAGAATTTGCTGAAAGCACTCGGCATAGCGGCGGGCCGTGGCTGCCAGGAACAGATCACTGCTGTACTCGAGCAACCCCGTGAGCGTAGCACCCCTGTTCTCCATCAGCAGTGTCAAATCGTGCTTCGAAGTCACTCCGTCCATCTCGAGTGGAGTGACCTCGAGCCTCGGAAGACTGACCCCGGGGGGAGGGCTCTCCTGGTAGCCGAAGACCACCTGGAAGATGGGCGTGTGACTTGGATTTCGGTCGGGATTCAGCCTCTCGACCAGTTTCTCAAAGGGCAGGTGTTGGTGCCCATAGGCGTCCGCCACCGTGCGCTTCACACGACTCAGAAGTTCCTGAAATGTCGGATTCCCGGTCAGCTGGCATCGCAAGGGAAGCGTGTTGACGAAGAACCCAATCAGCGGTTCGAGTTCTCTCCTTGTTCTGCCTGCCACAGGTGAGCCGATGACGACATCGTCCTGCCCGCCGATCCGGTACAGAAAGGTGGAAAAGGCGGCCAGCAGGACCATGTAACGAGTCGCTTCGGCGTCCTGGCCCAGGACGCGCAGATCTTCCGCAAGACCCGGGCCGATCTCGAAGGCCACGGTGCCGCCGCGGGAAGATCTGACAGGTGGTCGGCGGTGATCTGCAGGCAGATCGAGCACCGTCGGCGCGCCTTCCAGCTGTTGCGCCCAGTAGCGCAGTTCGGGCTCGAGACCACCGTCCCGTGCGGCCTTCCGTTGCCACACGGCGTAGTCTGCATACTGGAGTTCGAGCTCTCCAGGCGGCAGGGAGGCTTCGGAAATCAGCATCCGATACAGCTGTTCGAGTTCTGTGACGATGATCTCCATCGACCAGCCGTCAGCGACGATATGATGGACCGTCAGAAGCAGAACATGGCGATTCGCATCGAGCCTCAGTATGCGGCCCCTGATGACCGGACCCGTGCGCAGATCGAAGGGCTCTTCCAGTTCCCTGGCGGCCCACCGACGCGCCTCGTCCAACTTGTGTTCCGAAAGATGGGTCAGGTCCTCGAGCGGCAGCTCCAGAATCGGCTCGGTGCCAATCTTCTGGACCGGTTCTTCCCTGTGCACGTCGAAGGTTGTGCGCAGCGTCTCGTGGCGCCTGACGATCTCCTGCAGGGCCTGCTTCAGCGCGACGAGGCGCAGATCGCCGGTGAGCACGAGAGCCGCGGGAATATTATAGGCCACGTCCCCGCGATCCATCTCGTGGAGCACCCACAGCCTCTCCTGTGCGAAGGACAGGGGCAGGTTGCCGCCGCGCGCGACCGGAACCGGGCCGTGTCCCGCACCTGTCTGGGAGCTCTGGCCGTGCCCGGATCTTGCCAGCAGCCTGGCGATTGCCAACTGTCTCTTCTCAGGCGAAAGTCGCTCGAGGCGGGCACGGAGTTCGGGTGTGATCCCCGGGATTTCAAAGGCACCGTCCACGTCAGGATCTACAGAGCTCGGCATGTACCGCTTAGTGCTCCGTGTCGCGGCGGAGGCGGTCTTGAGCCTCTTCGTCCGTCATTTCTTCGACTTCGGACAGGATGTCCTCCAGGGCGGCATCGTCATCCTGGTGGCTGTTGCCAGACTGACGCTCGGCGACGGCAAAGGCCAGTTCCTCGATGGTGGCCTTGTCAAATAGCACGCCTACGGGTAGTTCCACGTGCAGGTCTTCGGCGATACGGCCAATCACCTGAGCGGCCAAGAGGGAGTGGCCCCCCAGTCGGAAGAAGTTTTCGTGGATGCCGATGCGATCCAACCCCAGCAACTGTGACCAGATCCCCACCAGTTGCTGTTCGACCGAGGTCCGGGGCGCAACGTATTCCATGTCGACGCCCTCCGTCGAGATCTGCATCTCGGCGAGGGCTCTGCGGTCGACTTTGCCACTTCGGGTAAGCGGGATTTTGTCGAGCGCGACAAAAGTCGTCGGGATCATGGCTTCGGAGAGGCGCTCGGTCAGGTGCTCTCGGAGCTCTCTGGCTTCCACTGCCGCCTCCGGGACGTAGTATGCCGCGAGGACCGGCCCGGAACGCTGCTGATCTTTGCCATTTTCGTCGTAGCCGACTTCGGCCAGCATGCGCCGGACTTCATCGACGTCGATGCTGTCGTCCAGTTCCTCGAGCGCGTCTTCTCGCTGTTTGTGCCCCATGCGCACGTCCCATGCATAGGGCATGGCGTAATTGTGATAGCGGCGCTCTTTCTTGTGGATGTAGATACCGACATCGTTGATCCTGCAGTTGGTCGAGCGTCCGGTATCGGATGGTCTCTCCCAGGGGAGCCCGTCCAAATAGCTGTACAGTTCCTCCAACCCGGCATCGCAGTACCGGAAGAAGTCGTGGATCTGGATCTCGTCAAACGTCTGATCTTCCTTGAACGCGGTTACGTCGAGACGGCGCGACACTTCATCGTCCAGCCGGTGGTAGACCTTGCGCGCTTCCTTGATGAAGCGGTCGACCTTGTCGACGCAGAAGTTGTCGGCGCGGTAGAAGTTTGACAGTCTCGTCTCAAACTGTTGCCCGCGGCTCAGGCCGGTGATGATGCAGGGAATTCCCTCGTCACGGGCAATGTTCATGCTCAGGGTGTAGAGCGCCTTGAAACAGCCGTTGCACACATTGCTGTGTCGTGCCAGACTGTCGGCAAAGATCGCATTCATGTGGGGCGTCGTGCCGAAGATGTGATCGACACCGAGGGCCGCGACAACTCGGCGAATGTTGTCCTTCGCCTGGTCGGATATGTAGCCGTTGTCCAGGGTATAGGCGAGGATCTTCAGATCCATGTCGGCGATCCGGGCCAGAGCATAGGTGCTGTCCTTGCCCCCGCTGAACAACACCATGCAGTCGTATGTGCCCTGTTTCTTCTGCTGCGCGGCTCGCAGGATTGCCTCGAATTCATCCATGTCTTTGAAGTAGGGCTCCACCTTGTGCCGATACTGCTCGAAGGCGCGGCACTGGCTGCACAGGCCTTGCGCGTCGAAGGTCGTTCCGGGATAGTTGGACGCCAGTCCGCAGTGCACACAGTATTCGAGGTCGTCCGCATCCTCCATGGGCCTGCTCAGGTGGATGACATCCACGATGCATTCGCGTACGCCTGTGTGGGACCGGAGCCCGGCTTCGATCTCACCCAGTTCAACGCGGACGCCGCGGATCTTTACCTGCCTGTCAACGCGACCGCAGTACTCCATGACGTTTTCGTTCCGCCATCGCGCCAGGTCACCTGTTCGGTACATCCGCGCCCCCGGTACGAAGGGGTCCGGAGAGAATCGCTCCCGCGTCAGTTCCTCTTGGTTGAGGTACCCACTGGCGACGCCGTCACCGGAGATGTACATCTCGCCGATCGCCCCCGGGGGGACTGGATGTTGGTTGTCGTCCAACAGATAGATCCGGGCATTGTCGGCAGGCACGCCGATCGGCACGGATCCTGCCGTATCCTTTTCGGCATCGTATCGGTGGATCATACAGCCTACCGTCGCCTCAGTCGGGCCGTACTCATTGTAGATCTCGACGTTCTCCCCGAAGACATCATGAATCCTGCGTGCGAGGTCGGTCTTCAGATCGTCGCCACCGACGATCAATTTTCTCACTCTCGAGTCCGTCATGTCGAGGTCTTTGATGAGCGCCAGGTGGGCCGGCGTCAGCTTGACGATGTCCGCCGCCTTGTCCTGAAAGACCTGTAGGATGAGCGGCACGCGGCTCTCGGTGGGCTCGCGGTAGACGATGATCCGCCCCCCTGAGATCAGCGGCGTGTAAAGCGACGTGACAGTCAGATCGAAGGAGAGAGACGTGTAGAGAGGGAAGTCCAGTCGCTCGCCATCGACGTAGCGCCTGGCCCACCAGATATAATTCGTCAGGCTTCCGTGTTCCACGATGACGCCTTTCGGTTCACCCGTGGAGCCGGAGGTGTAGATCACGTAAACCGGGTCTGAGCTGTCGATGTGACACTGTAGGTTGTCCGTCGCGCACGCCTGGGCGGCGCGGTCACACACATCCAGCACGCGGCTCTCGTACTCAGTCAGACCCGTGCGGCCCGAGAGCGAATCAGCGTGTGTCAACAGCAGGTCGACACCACTGCTTGCCAGAATCTGACGGATGCGGCCGTCCGGAAAAGTGGCATCGATGGGCAGATAAGCGCCACCGGACTTCATGATGCCGAGGAGTCCCACGAGCAGGTCGATAGAGCGCTCGAGCATGATCCCTACGATGGAGCCCTGGCCGATGCCGCGGGACTGCAGCAACCGGGCCAGCTGGTTTGCGCCTTTATTGAGTTCGTCATATGTAGCCGTGCGGCCTTCGCAGATGATCGCGATGTCGTCCGGCGTCTCTTCAACCTGGCGCTCGAAGAGGCGCGGCACGGTGAGCGATCGCGGATAGTCGACGACCGTCTCGTTGCGAGTGTAGAGGAGGTGCTCCCGAGTGGGTGAATCAAGGATCTCCAGGTCAAGAACGGGGCTGTCTGGCTCGCGCACGGCAGCGGCCAGAAAGGTCTGGAACATGGCGCTGACCCGCTCCACCGTCTCGTGGTCGAAGAGAGTCCGGTTGTATTCCAGGTCACCGCGCAGGCCACCTGCCGTTGTCTCCTCCATCACGAGGGTCAAATCGAAGGTCACCCCCGGCGTAAACTGCTGCTCACCTCGCGGCAGGACTTCCATCCCCGGAAAATCGGCGGCGTCTATGGGAACATTCTGGAATAGGAAGGCAACCTGAAAGAGCGGGTTGCGGCCGAGGTTACGTTCGGGCTGCAGCTCATCGACAAGTTTCTCGAAGGGCAGGTCCTGGTGCTCGTATGCCTCGGCGGAACTGCGGCGGACCTGAGCGACGAGGCGGCTGAAGGTTGGATTGTCCGCAAGGTCGCTGCGCAGGACCAAGGTGTTGATGAAGCACCCGATGAGTGACTCGATCTCTTTCCGCCTTCGTCCTGCGATCGGGCAGCCAATTACGATATCCCTGATCCCGTTGAGCTTCGAAAGCAGGGCGGCATAGGCGGCCAGCAAGGTCATGAACAAGGTCGCATTTTGCCCCTCGCCGAGGGACCGCAGGGCCGCCGTCAGCTTCGGGTCGACGGCAAACTGGACCTTGCCTCCCTCGTAACGGTGGAAGGCAGGCCTGGGCTTGTCGGCTGGCAGCGTGAGCAGGTCCGGGGCTCCCTCAAGGGCGCTCTTCCAGTACGCCAGGTCATGTTCGAGCTTCTCACCTGCAATCGTGCTGTGCTGCCAGCGGGAGAAGTCGGCATACTGCAGTTCAGGCTCGGGCAACAAATGGGGAACGCCCTGGTCAAAAGAGGCATAGAGACTGGACAGTTCGCGGAGGAAGACGCCAATGGACCAGCCGTCGGACACAATGTGGTGCACCGTCAGCAGGAGAATGTGATCGTCTCGATCGCGGCGCAGGAGCACCGTGCGCACGAGGGGATCGGCGGCCAGAGAAAAGGGTGCGCTTGCCTGCTCCTCCATCCGGTCCTGGAAGATCCGTTCTCTTTCGGCGTCGTCACCGGATGAGCAGTCGATCAGTTCAAGGTCAGCAGGACCGGGAGGGCGCACCACCGTGACGGGTCTGCCTTCACGAATGGGAAAATTCGTGCGCAACACGTCGTGGCGCCTGAGAATCTCGGTGATGCCCCTGGCAAGAGCCACGACGTTGAGTGGCCCCCGGAAGCGGACTTGTACGGGAGAATTGAAAGCCGTGGACAGGCTCTCCAGTTGATCGAGAAACCACATGCGCTGTTGAGCGAACGACAGGGGCGCGGGTTCGGCAGCCGCTGTCGCTGTAATGGTTCCGACGGCCGCAGCGCCGGCCTCGCGAAGGAAGCCGATGATGTCCTCCTTGCGGGCCGCAAGCTGATCACGCAATTCGCCCGTGACGATGCCCTCGGGCGCGTCGACGACCAGGCGGTCTCCGCGGACGGCAATCGTCAAGTTCTTCCTGCGGAGGGTCGACAGGAACTCCTGGATGGGGCTGCTCTCGGGCTCGTTCTTCAAAACTCGAACTTCTCTCGGGGTTCAGGTGCGCTCGGGGAAGCGTCCGATGCCGCTGCAGACGCCCAGCGGATCGTGTCGATGTTGTCCGCCATTCCGGCCAGAGTTGGGTCGTTGAAGAAGCTCGGTATTGGCAGGTCAACACCCAACTCGTCACGGACTTGGGAGATGACCTGAGTTGCCAGCAGCGAGTGACCGCCCAACTGAAAGAAGTCGTCGTCGGCGCCGATGCCGCCAATGCCGAGGGCGTGCTCCCATATCCCGGCTACTGCCCTCTCCGTCGGGGTCTCGCACGCCTTGAATTCGCTGGAGAGGAGCGGACGTTCATGGAGTGGGGCGACCTCGCCAGCAACGGCGATGGCCCCGGGTGAGAACTCTGCCTCCCGGTCCAGGCGTGCCTGAAAATCGCGGGTCGATACGACGATCTGAGAAAGGTTTGAAGACAGGATTTGTTCGAAGACCGCGATTCCCTCTGCGCTGGTGATACCCGTGTCAAGAATCCGGCTTCTCGCCGCCTGCAGCGTTGCGGGCACCTCGGTCTCAGCGGCCATGCCGACTTCTTTCCACGTATCCCAGTTGACGGAGCAGATCAATGGCTCCGTCGTCGCGTGGCGGCTGGCGAAGGAATCCAGGAAGATGTTGGCTGCCGCGTAGTCGACCTGGCCGAACTCCCCGAGCAACGCGGTGGTGGAGGAACACAGAAGCAGAAAATCGACCTGACGCTCCTGCAGGATCTTATCGAGGACGAGAGCGCCTTTCACCTTGGGCTCCAGGACGCGGTCGCATTCATCGCGGTCCTTGTTCTGGATGACGCCACCGCCAGCAACCCCTGCAGCGTGAATGATGCCGTCGATCCTGCCGTAGCACGCTTCCGCCCTGCGGATCACATTTTCCATCTGTTCGATGTCGGCGGCATCTGCCGCGTAGTACTCGACCCGTGTTCCACACGCCCGCAACGCTTCGAGACGCTCCCGTTTTCGCTGCTGTGACGCAGATTCTGGGTTGTCCCCCTCGCCGGCGGACAGATGGGTCCTGCCGACGAGAACCAGGTTGGCTCGGGTTGTGTGAGCGAGATAGCGTGATAGGACAAACCCAATCCCCCCCAGTCCGCCTGTCACCAGATAGGTTGCGCCCTGGCGGATGCGTACGGGGGGCTCTGTCGCCGCTGGCAGTTCGATCTGATCGAACACGCGAATCCACCGGTAGCCGTGGCGCAGCGCCACGGATGTGTCGGTGTCGCAGTTACACTCCTTCCACAAGGCTTCGACGGCTGCACCTTCAGTCCACTGCTCATCTGGCGGCAGGTCAAGGTCGATGTTCCTGCACTTGAATCCGGCATATTCCTTGGGAATAACCTGGACGGGCGCAAGAACGGTGGCCCAGACTGCGGCGCCGGGTGGTTCACCGAGAATGCTGAAGATGTTCGCCGTCACATTGTGGATTCGCGGCCGACAGCCCGGGGCTGCGGCCCCCAGGGCGCGCGCCAGAGACAGCAGACTGTGGAACCCCCGGCTCAGAACCACATCTGTGTCCGGTGGGGACTGCGGATCGTGGGCCTCGATTGACCACAGGTGCAGAACATCCGTGGCCGAGATGCCCTGTTGCTCCAGCTCGACGACCAGGTCCTGATAGTGGGCCGGTTCGCCCGGCTGCAAGGCAAAATGGGCCGTGTCGAGTTGCGTGAAGCAGTCGCTGGCAGCGACGGTGACGACGCGGGCCCCAGCTGAGCGGAGCCTTCCGGCGATGCGCTCACCAAGACCAAGATTGTCTAGGAACAGCAGCCAGCAGGTCTGTGCAAGCCCCCGACTCATGGCGGGGTGTCGAACCTGCTTCCAGGTCGGAGACCAGAACCACTGGTCAAGAGGCCTGCGAACGAGCGCTCCACCTTTGCCTGCCGACTGGGGCGGATCGATCCAGTAGCGGCTTCTCTGGAAGGGATAGGTGGGCAGGGGGATCCTGTATCTGCTCTCGCGGGCAAAGAATCCGGCCCAATCGACGGGGACACCGGCGAGCCACAGGTGGCCGAGGGTGTCCAACAACAACCCCTGCTCCGTCTGTTCTCCCTCGGCACGGGCCAACGACGGTAGGATGGCCTGCTCAGCCTTACGAGCCGGGTTGGCCCGCGCAAAGGCACTGAGGGTTTGCCCCGGGCCGACTTCCAGCAGGGCGTAGTCAGCCTCTTTGAGCAGGGCGGCCAGGCCATCACAGAAGCGGACGGGCTCGCGCAGCTGTCGGGCCCAGTACGAGGGATCTGTAGCCTCGTCGGTGGTGATCCAGTCACCGGTGACGTTTGAGGCAAAGGGAATCGTGGGCCGCTGCAGGTCGATGCTGGAAAGGGTTCGGATGTACGATTCCAGAGCTGGCTCCATCATGTGCGAATGGAATGCGTGGGATGTGCGCAGCAGGCGACACGGGATCTGCTCTGCCGCCAACCTGTTCTGCAGCGCCTCGATGGCAAGGTCGCTGCCCGAAACGGTCAGTGACCTGGGGGCATTCTTCAGGGCCAGAGCCAACTCTGAGCACAGGTACGGGGTCAGCTCCTCCTCCGTCATGGCCACGGCGAGCATGGAGCCCGCGGGGAGTTGCTGCATCAGGCGTGCGCGCTCACTGACGATCAGTAGTGCCTGTTCCAGGGAGAAGACGCCGGCCAGGCAGGCGGCGACATATTCACCGATGCTGTGGCCGATCATCGCCGCCGGTCGAACACCCCAACTGATCCACAACTGGGCCAGGCTGTACTCCACAGCGAAAAGCACGGGTTGTGTCAGTCGGGTCTGCCGCAGGGCATCTTCGGCCTGGTCTTCGTCAAGATCGGTGGAGAACAGGACATCCCGAAGGCTCTGTTCGATCAAGGGCTCAAGAATCCCGGCACAGCGATCGAGCTGTTCACGAAACACCGGTTCGCTCTCGTACAGGTCGCGTCCCATGCCCACGTACTGCGAGCCTTGTCCGGGAAACATGAAAGCGACGGACCGCTCGGAAGAAGGACACCTGGCGGACGTCTGCGTCTGCGCGGCGGCGTCCTCGAGGAGCGCCCGTAACTCGTCTGTCGTGCGGGCTGTGGTGAAAGAGCGCTCGACAAAGGCCTGTCTTCCCACGGCCAGAGTGTGAGCAAGATCGCCGGGATGCACACCCGGATTCGCCGCCAGATATTGCGACAACTGCCCTCGCGCCTCGCGCAGCGCCTCGGGGGAGCGCGCAGAGATCACATAGGGAAGACACGGGCGGGTGGCTGACGTGGCCACTCGCTCCGGCGCCTCTTCCAGGATCACATGTGCGTTGGTGCCGCCGATCCCGAAGGCGCTGACCCCCGCTCGGCGCGGAAAGCCGGCGGGGCGTTGCCAATCTGTCAGTTCGGTGGTGACCCGGAAGGGGCCGTTGGCAAAGTCGATCCTGGGATTGGGTCGGCTGAAATGTAGGCCCGGTGGGATCTGTCCGTGTTGCAGGCAGAGCACTGTTTTCAGGAAACCCGCGATTCCCGCTGCCGCGTCCAGGTGGCCCATATTGGTCTTCACCGAGCCGATGGCACAGGATCCCACCGGTCGCCCGGAAAAGACCTGAGTCAAGGCGGCGACTTCGATCGGATCTCCCAATGACGTTCCCGTCCCATGCGCCTCGATGTAGCCGATGCTTTCCGGTTCCACGCCGGCCGTGGTCAGGGCCTCCTGAATCGCGCGCGCCTGACCGTTTTCGCTCGGTGCGGTATACCCGACCTTATCGGCGCCATCGTTGTTGATCGCGCTGCCCTTTACCACTGCCAGAATCGTGTCGCCCTCGGCGATGGCGTCATCAAGCGGTTTCAGCAAGACGGCACCTGCACCACTCCCACCCACCATACCATCGGCGGCGGCATCGAAGGCTCGGCAGTGGCCGTCGGAAGAGAAGACCATGCCTTCCCTGTGGAGATATCCCCTGACCTGCGGGACGCTGAGGGTGACGCCACCGGCCAGGGCCATGTCGCAGCGGCCCTCTTCCAGCGACTGGCAGGCTATGGCGACGGCGACCAGCGACGTCGAACAGGCGGTCTGCACACTCAGGCTGGGCCCGTCGAGATTCAGTTTGTAGGAGATCCGTGTGGAGAGGTAGTCCTTGTCGTTCCCGAGAAGGAGCTGGAAGCCATCGACCGATTCGATCAGATCCTGATTCGGATAGAGGTTGTTGAGGATGTAACTGTTCACCCCGCATCCGGCGAACACACCGACGCGATGGGAACACCCCCGCGGATCGTAGCCGGCACGCTCAAAGCTCTCCCATGAACACTCGAGGAAGATTCGGTGCTGCGGATCGAGCAGCTCGGCCTCACGTGGAGTGAAGTTGAAGAACTCAGCATCAAAGCGGTCAGCGTCCGGAATGACGGAGTTAGCCTTCACGTAGCGCGGGTCTGACAGTAGCGACGGGTCGACGCCCGCCGCGATGAGTTCCTCGTCGGTGAAGAACGTGATCGACTCCACGCCATCTACCAGGTTCTGCCAGAAAGCTTCAGGGTTCTGACTGCCAGGAAACCTGCATGACATGCCGATGACGGCGATATCCCGGGTGCGCGGCAGGCGCCGTTGTCGTTCCGCAACGGGGCGGGACGGCGCCACGGTTCCCTGTCGCCGCGAGAGAATAGCCTGCGCCTGGGCGCGAACCGTCGGCAACTGAAACATGTCGATCAACCCGGGGACGGCATCACCGAAGCGCTCTTCGAGTTTGCGATGCACTCTCATCAGGCGCAGTGAGTGTCCGCCCAGGTCAAAGAAGCTGTCCTGCCTGCCGATGTCCGCCATCCCGAGGACCTCGCTCCAGGTTGACGCGACCCGCTCTTCCACTTCTCCCATGGCTACGTCCAGGTTCTGCGATTCTGCCGCTTCTCCGGGGAGAGGCAGAGCCTGGCGGTCGATCTTGCCGTTGGGGGAAAGGGGTATGGAATCGAGTTCGATAAACCATGAGGGCATCATGTAATCGGGGAGTTCTCGCTTCATGCCACTCTTCAGCGCTCCCGTATCCAGTGTCTCCGCAGACTCTGCCTTGACGCAGTAGGCAGCCAGTCCCCGCTCTCCTGCACCGTCCTCGATCACGTGCAAGACGCAGTCTGCAATGGCTGGCTGGCGGCGCAGGAAGTTCTCGATCTCGCCAAGCTCGATGCGGAAACCCCGAATCTTTACCTGATGGTCCAGGCGACCGAGATATTCGATGTTGCCGTCTGGGAGGAAGCGGGCGAGATCCCCGGTCTTGTACAGACGTGTCGTTGGGGAAGAATCGACTGGATTGCTGATGAACTTCGAGGCGGTAAGCTCTGGACGGTTGTGGTAGCCCCGTGCCAGACAGATGCCACCGATATGCAGTTCACCGGGCACGCCGACGGGCACCGGATTCATGCAGGAGTCGAAGATGTAGAGCGATGTGTTGGCGATGGGGCGTCCGATGGGCACGCTGTCGCGGTGGATCTCGGCGGGACAGGGCCACCAGCTGACATCCACCGCCGCTTCCGTCGGACCGTACAGGTTGTGCAACTCGACCGGCAGGATCCTGCCGCAATGGTTGGCCAGTTCCACGGGCAGAGCTTCGCCACTACAGATGATTCGCTTTAAGGAAGTGCAGTCCTGGGCGGACTCTTCCCCAAGGAAGATCTGCAGCATCGACGGCACGAAGTGCACTGTAGTTACGTACTCCTCCCGGATCCGACGGGCCAGATAACGGCTGTCGAGGTGCCCCTTGGGCTTGGCGACAACGAGTGCGGCGCCGACTTGCAGGGGCCAGAAGAACTCCCAAACGGACACATCAAAACTGAAGGGTGTTTTCTGCAGTACGCGATCGTCAGCGTCGAGGGGAAAGGCCTCCTGCATCCAGTGTAGCCGGTTGCAGATTCCGAGATGGTTGTTCAGCACGCCTTTGGGTTGGCCCGTGGAACCTGACGTGTAAATCATGTAGGCCAGGTGTTCTGGGCCTGCCAGTCTATCAAGGGGGTGACAAGGCTCATGGCTCAGGAATTCTGCATCCAGGGCCAGACATTGAACCTGCGCCGACGTGAATCGTGGCAGGAAATTCGTCTGCGTCAGCACCAGGGATACGGCGGAGTCTTGTACCATGAACCGCACCCGTTCGTCCGGATAATCCGGATCCATGGGCACATAGGCGGCATCCGCTTTGAGAATTCCGTAGAGTCCGATGACCATTTCGATGGAGCGCTCCATCGAAATGCCGATGAGCGTGTCCGGACCGGCGCCCATCGACCGCAGGCGATGAGCGAGGCCGTTGGCTCTGTCATCCAGTTCGCGGTAGGTGAGCTGCTCTCCTTCGAAGATCAGCGCCGTTGCATCCGGACTGTGTTGTACCTGCTGCTCGAAGAGATCCATCAGGGTCTTGTCGAGCGGGTAGTCTCTTCTCGTGTCGTTCCAGGTTTCCAGGACCTTGTGTTGTGCCGCTGGCGGGAGGGCGGCGATCTGGTCGATCTGGCCATCGGCATTGCGCACGACCTCTTCCAGGAAGTGCTCCAGCTGTCTGGAGATCGTCGCGACCGAGGCCGCATCGTAGACGGACGACTGGTAGGAGATCTTGAGGCGGATCGCCTCGCCGGGATTGATCGTCACCATCAGCGGATAATTCGTTCGATCAACAACGGATACATCCGAAATCTCCAGCGCCCCTGTCCCTGAGTGCAGCGAAGCGTCGACCGGATAGTTCTCGAAGACGAGAAGATGGCCGAACAGAGCGGTGCCGCCGGGGAGATCCGCCATGTGGGCAAGATCGACGAGGGGCATGAACGAATACTGATCGCGCTCCAGTTGGCGTTCCTGGAGGCTCAGGAGCCAGGCGCCGACGGTTTGAGCAGAGTCTATCCGGACACGAACGGGAACAGTGGCGATGAAGAGCCCGACGATCTCCTCGACGCCAGGCAGATCACCGTTCCTTCCCGAAACGGCGGTTCCGAAGATCATGTCATCGGACCCGCTGAACTGGCGCAACAGTAGTGACCAGGCCGCCTGGAACAAGGTGTTCAGGGTGACGTGCTGGGTACGTGCGCAGCGGTCAAGGGCGGACGTGGTTTTCGGATCCAGATCCCAGGACAGGTCCTTGTGCCTCTCGGCCTGCTCTGGCTGCTCGGATGGCCTTGCAACGCGCAGTTCCGTTGGCGACGAAAACCCCTGGAGTTCAGTCGCCCAGAATTCGCGGGCAGGATCAATGGACCTTCCCGCTAACCAGGACAGATAGGATTCGTATCCGGGAACTGGTTGCTGGACGGCGGCGCTGCCATGGGCCATTTGCGTGTAGAACCGAGTGGCCTCGTCCAGGAGATTGGCCAGGCTCCATCCGTCAACGAGCACATGGTGACAGGTGAAGAGGAATTCGAAGTTCCCCGAGCCGGTGTCGATGAGGCTGATGCGGAACAGCGGGGGACGGGCAAGGTCGAAGCCGGACAGTCGTTCCTCGGCACAGTGTGTCTCGAGAAGTTCCTCCTGGCGCTGACTGTCCACGTGGCTCCAGTCCAACCGGGTCCAGGGCAGGACGACCGACCTGAGGATCACCTGATGGACGATCCTGTCACCGTCTTCGACGAAGCCAGCACGCAGGGCCGAGTGGCGCTGCACGACGAGGGACCAGGCTTGTCGAAACGCGGTTTCGTCGAGGGGAGCGGCAATCCTCATCCGCAGCTGCATGATGTAGGCATCCGAATCCGGATCGGCTTCCCGGTGGAAGAGGATGCCGTGCTGTGTCGATGCAAGCGGCAGAAGTTCCTGCAGGCTTCCGGTCGGAATGGCACCGATCACGTGATCGACAGCAGCTTGGTCGACCTGGGCGAGGGGAAAGTCGGAGGGCGAATAGGACGTGCCCTCTCTGCCGACACAGTGATCAAGGAACTCCCGCAACACATCCATGTACGTCGACACCAGGTGCTCGATCGTCTGCTGGTGGTGACAGTCCCTGCTGAAGGTCCAGTCGAAGCGAAGACGTCCGTCGCGGACCAGCGCGTTGATCTCGATGAGCTGGGGGCGGGGATTGTCCGGGGAACTGGTGCGACCCTGGGGACCGTCGGCGAGGCGGATCAGCGAGTCTTCTGGGAGGATCCGGTCGGCCTGGCCGAGATAGTTGAACGATATCGACGGCTTCGGGACCTGGGCCAACTGGTCGCGCTGTGACGGCGTTCCGAGATAGCGGAGCAGGCCAAAGCCGATCCCTTTTCCTGGAACCGCGCGGAGTGCCTCCTTGATGCCCGGAATCGTGGACGCTGGCTGGGCGCCCGTGGATTCTGCTTTGAGCAGGACGGGGTAGAGACTCGTAAACCAGCCCACCGTGCGACTCAGGTCGATGTCGGTGAACAAGTCTTCCCGGCCGTGGCCCTCCAGCAGGAGATACAGTTCGGTCGTGCCCATGCACCGCGAAAAACAGCCTTGCAGTGCTGCGACAAGCATCTCGATTGCGCTCGTCTGGTAGGCTCGATGGGCGTCACGGAGCAGCATGCCTGTGTAGGCGGCGTCGAGTTCGGCCGCGACGCAGCCCTCGGTTCCGGCGGTGCCCGAAGAGACCCCCTCCAGATCTCGAGGTATCGTAGGTACAGAACGAATGGACCTCCAATACTCTGCCTCGGCGGATGAGGTCTCTGCGCGTGTGTAGCGCACAACATGGGAGGCCCATGCTTCCGGAGTCGACGTAGGCGGCGCAAGGTGGATGGCTGCGCCCCGGTGCAACTGACTGAGCGCCGTCGCCAGGTCGTCCAGCAGGATCCGCCAGGACACGCCGTCGACAGCGAGGTGGTGGATCACGAGCAGGAGTCTGGCCCCCGTTCCCGGATCCCTGTCGAAATACAGCGCTCGCACGACGACACCAGACGCCGGATCCAGGCTCGCCTGGACTCTGTTCGTCTCCCGTTCCGCCAGCGCCTCGGCAGCACGGGCATCGTGCCCGCGCTGGTTCACGGTTTCGATGGCCGTCCACCGGAAGGGGGGGCGCATCTGTTTCGTCCACCCCTGGGCCTCCTGCCGAAAAGACGTCCTCAAGGATGGATGCTGACCGACGACAGCCTCAATAGCCAATCGTGTCTGCTCCAGGTCCAGGGCCTCATCGAGTTCCAGTAGAATCGACTGGTTGAAGTGATTGGGCTGCGGCAGATCCAACTCCTGGAACCACCTCTGCGCGGGGGTCCATTCGGCGTCTCCGCCTCCGGTGGCAGATGGCATCTCGTCTGCTGGTGGCTGCGAGGCCAGCGCCGCCGCGAGTTCGGCTACGGTCTGGTAGCGGAGCATCATGCGTGGCGACAGGTCGATTCCCTTCTGCCGCGCCCGCGAGACGATCTGGATGCTCTGGATGGAATCCCCGCCGGACTCGAAGAAATTGTCACGAACGCCGAGAGGTGAAACGCCGAGTATCTGCGACCAGATGTCACACAGCACCGCCTCCGTCGGGTTGCCCGGTGCCTCGAATGCACTCTTGCTCACCGCCGCCGGTTCGGGGAGCACCGAGCGATCCACCTTGCCGTTGGTATTGAGCGGAAACTCGTCGAGGATCATGATGGTCGAGGGGATCATGTAATCGGGGAGCCGGTCTTTCAGATGCGTGCGCAGGTGCTCGACGGTCTCGTCGGCGTCTCTGTCCCGCCGGTCTTCATGGCACACGACGTACGCCACCAGTTCGTTTCTGCCATCCTCCGATCGACGTACAACGGCGACCGCCTCTCGTACCAGATCGTGATCGTCAAGGACGCTTGCAAGCTCCCCCGGCTCCACTCGGAAGCCGCGAACCTTGGCCTGTTGATCGAGTCGGCCGAAGAATTCGATGTTGCCGTCCGGCAGATAGCGTGCTAGGTCTCCTGTTCGATAGACCGGATCGTCTGCATCGCCGGTCACCGGGTTGGGGAGGAATCTTTCGCTGTTCAGATCAGGTCGATTCAGATACCCACGGGCCAGGCCGTCGCCAGCCGCCAGCAGCTCCCCGGGAATCCCTACAGGGACGGCCTGCAGGTTGTCATCGACGATGTACACGCGGGTGTTGGCGATGGGACGTCCGATGAGCACGGACTTCTGCGGAAGATTGTCGGCGGGGACGTCATAGCAGCAGGTGAAGGTGGTATTCTCGGTCGGGCCGTAACCGTTGATCATGCGACAATGGGGATGGCGCTGCTTCATCTTGCGCACATGAGGCACAGAAAGAACGTCGCCGCCTGCGATGAGCTGCTGCAGGCCGCCGAGATCCTCGATCCGTTCGTCCACCATCAGACGGAACATCCCCGCGATCAGCCACAGCGTGGTGATGCCGTTGTCACGGATCACGGCACCCAGTTCTTCCAGAGAGGGGACGCCGGGCGGCATGAGTACCACCCGACCCCCATTCAGCAGCGGTCCCCAGATTTCCAACGTGGACAGATCGAACGAGATGGGAGCGAACTGCAGGAAGACCTGATCGGGGGAGATGTCGATGAAATCCGTGTTGCGGACCAGGCGGACCACGCCCCGGTGTGGCACCAGCGTTCCCTTGGGACGACCGGTCGAACCCGACGTGTAGAGACAGTAGGCCAAGTTCATGGGGCCGACCTCCGGAGTCGACGCTCGGCTTCGGTCAGACCCCTTTTGGTCAGGCCTCTTTTGGTCAGACTTCGCGTGGGGCTGATCGAGGACGATCAACGTGGGACGATGCGCTCCGGCCGACGACTCGAGCAATTCCTGCATGCGGGGCACCAGTTCGCCGGTCACGAGGATGGCGCGGGCCCCGGTATCGTCGATCATGAAGCGGAGTCGGTCCGCCGGGTAGTCAGGATCCAGGGGCACGTAGGCCCCACCGGCTTTCAGGATCCCGATGAGGCCAGCAATCAGGGGCAGCGAGCGCGGTGCACAGATGCCGACTAGTTCATCCGGGCGGATGCCGTGCTCCCGAAGCGCCTTTGCCACTCCTTCGGCCGCCACATTCAGACGCTCGTACGTCCAGTCGGCCGATTGCAGGGTCACGGCGATCGCCTCCGGTGTCTTTTCGACCTGCTCTTCGAAGAGCTGGTGGATCGTCGACTCCGAGGGGTAGTCGGTTTCTGTCTGGTTCCAGGTGTGGACGACCAGCTGCCGCTCTGCGTCCGTGATCATCTGGATTGCCCCAAGCGGCTGGTCCGGCTGGTCGGCAAGGCGCTGAAGCAGCGTCTTGAAATGCGCGATAATGCCACGAACCGTTTCGGGGCGGTAGAGATCCGAGGCGTATTCCCAGACCCCGGTGAGCCCTGCCGCCGTCTCCTGGAGCTCAAGGGTCGTATCGAACTTGGCCGACGTCTCGCCGGTATCGGCGGGGGCGACCTTCACGTCGCCCATATCGAGGAAGCGCAGCGGCTCTTTGCCCAGCACGAGCACGGTCTGCAAGACCGGACTGTAGCTTGGGTCGCGGTCCGGGCGGATCTCGGTGACCAGCTGCTCGAAGGGAAGATCCTGATTCTCCAGCACGCCTGTTACCGCGTCGCGTGTCTGGTCGAGGATCTCGAGGAAGGTCGGATCGGCGGCAAGGTCCAGGCGAACCGCCGCAGTGTTGGCGAACAGGCCGATGAGGGTTTCCAACTCTTCTCGGGGCCGGTTGCCCACGGGCGTGCCGATGACCAGTTCGCGCTGGTGACTGTACTTCGACAGTAGAACGGCGTAGGCTGCAAGAAGCGTCGTGAAGAGTGTTGTGTCTCGCTGGCGACCAACCTGGCGCAGGCGGTTGACGAGTTCCGCGTCGACCTCGAAGCGCTCCGTCGCGCCGCGGAACGATTGCGTCAGCGGTCGCATGAAGTCGGCAGGAAACGTCGTCAGAGGGGGAGATCCGTCGAGCCGATCCTTCCAATATGTGATCTGCGACTGCAGCCGTTCGTCGGTGAGGACCGTGTGCTGCCAGTTCGCAAAGTCGCGGTACTGGATCGCGAGTTCTGGCAGATCGGAGGTCAGGCCCTGCGAGTACAGGCGATACAGGTGGCCCAGCTCGCGGGCGAAGACAGCCACTGAGGTCCCGTCTGCAATGATGTGATGCATGCAGATCAGAAGCATGCATCGGCGCGGTTCCAACAACAGGAGCCGTGTTCTGAACAACGGGCCCTGCGCCAGGTCGAAGGGTTGTTGCAATACTTCACTCGCGAACTGCCTTAGGACTTGCGCTTCCTGCTGAGGGGTGACCTGGTGTTGCAGATCCTCGGTGGCGAGTGTGTGTGGCTCGAAGGGCAAGACCTGTTGGTAGGGGCGGCCCTCCAAGTCCGGGAAGACCGTCCGCAGGATTTCGTGGCGACGAAGGATCTCGTCGAGCGCCTGTTCCAGGGCCGGCACCTGCAAGGGGCCGCGGAACTCCAAGGCCCCGGAGATGTGGTAGACGGATGTCTCCGGCTCGAGTTTGTGGAGAACCCAGAACCGGCGCTGAGCGAAGGAAAGGGGACTGTCTTCACTGGTGCGCGGCAGAGGTGTGATCGGCTCCAGGGCGGGTGCTCGCCGAATCGGCTGCCGTCGCAGCAGCTTGAGGATCTGGCTCTTGTGCTCCGTCAGAAAGGACTGTATCTGCGGCGTGAGAACGTCCTTCGGACCCTTGACCCGGAGTCGGCCACTTTCCTCCTGCAGGTGCAGCCCCCGGTCGGAGAGAGCCTGTAACTCTTCCACCAGGCTCATAGCAGGATTTCCATCGTCTCGGACCCATCATCGTCGGCTCGAGGAGCCTCGCCGTTAGCATGTCCATTGACGTGCTGTTCCTGGATCAACTGGACCAGGTCGGTGACGGTGACTCCGCCAAGCAGATGGCTGACAGGAAGGTCCACTCCCAGTCTCGAAGCAATGCGATTCTTCAACTCCGTCGCGACGAGGGAATCCATGCCGTACTCGTCAAGAGGCCGATCCACATCGAAGGACTGCGGCGCATCGTCATGCAAGACCTCGGCAATGAGGCCCGTGATGAATGGCGTGAGGCGTGTTGCGATGGAGTCGGCATCGCCGTCGAGGATCCCGTCGGAGGGCCCGTCCGGTCGTGATGGGGTCTCGGCAAGATGACCGGCCCATTTGTGCAGAAAGGCGGGTCTTTGTTCGCGGAACATCTCCTGCCAGTTCACGTCCACCACAGCTGTCTGAGGCAGGCCACTGTGCAGCGCTGCCTCCATCGCCACAAGTGCGTCGCGAGGAAGTAGAGGCCGGAGTCCAGATCGTCGCAGTGTGTCCAGATGGTGGTGGTCCAAAGATGCGGCCATGCCCTCCCCGGACCAGGGACCCCAGTTCAGGGAGAGTGCGGGTGACCCCGCGGCGCGGCGATAGTGAGCCAGCGCGTCAAGGAACGCGTTTCCCGCTGCATAGTTCCCCTGACCAGCGGGCCCGACCAGTGAGGCAAAGGACGAGAACACGACGAAGTGGTCGAGGGGCAGCCCCTTGGTCGCCACGTGCAGGTTCCAGGCGCCGGCAATCTTCGGTCTGAGGGCGCTTTCGATTGATTCGCCGTCGAGGCGAGTCACCACGCGGTCGTCGAGTACACCGGCCAGATGGAATACGCCCCGCAGGGGCGGCCAATCTCGAATGTCTCGAAGGACAGAGTCTACTTGCTCCCGGCTCGCAGCGTCGGCACGGGGGGCCCGGATCTGTGCCCCCGTCGAGCGCAGATGCGCCAGTTCGATCTCTGTTGCCGACGTCTCGCCCCGGCGCGAGACGAGTACGATATGTCTGGCGCCGTGGTCGACGAGCCACCGGGCCACACGCAGGCCCAGGGCGCCCAGACCTCCTGTCAACAGATAGGTCCCATCGGGCCTGATCTTCGTGGGACCGGATGGTCTGTCGGGCTCCACGTTGAAGGAATCGACCTTCGGAACGAGGATCTCACCGCCGCGAAGGATCGACTGGTCTCGGCCTGCCCTCACCATGGAGAACAGGCTCCGGAGCTCGTCTTTGCCGGCCTCGGGGGCCAGGTCGATCAGGCCCCCGAAGGTATCGGGGTGCTCTGTCGCGATCGTTCGGCCGAGACCCCAGAGGGCCGAAGATGCAAGCTGGCGTTCGGTTGACATACTGGGGGAGGCACTTAATGCGTCGGTTTGCTGCGCTCCCCGGGTCACGATCCAGATGCGTGTGTCTTGCGTTCGTGAGAGCTTGCTCACGCAGCGGACGGTATCGACCAGTCCCAGGCAGGAGCCCGCTGCATCACGGGTCAGAGCTTCTGCGTCCAGGCCCTCAGCAGGCGTCGGGCCGAGCCCGGAGAGATAGAGGATGCGCAGCGGCAGGTGATCGGGGGCCTCGCGCAGAGCCTGCAGAAGGGATGCACGAGAGGACGTGCCGCGATCGATCACGGTACATGGCGGGTCTCGCTGTCGCAGCATCTGCTCCATCTCGCCGGACAGGCCGTCCCGGTCGGCAGACAGGATCCAGTGGCACGGCTCGTTGTTCACCTCCGATTGTGAGCTAAGGGTCTCGACACGCTCCCAGACACAGCGGAACATGAGGGTGCCAGCAGCCTCCGTGCGCGCGTCGGTCTGCTGCAGGGGGGCCCAGTACGGATGGTGCTGGAAAGGGTAGGTTGGCAGCGCCGTCGGTCTCCGCCGCGGGTAGAGTTCCGGCCACGGAACGGAAAGTCCTTCGACGAATCGTCTGCCGATTTCGCCGGGACTCAAGTCGGCGTCGTCTTCCTCGGCGTTGATCGAGGCGGCGCCACGGACCTGCCCCGTGAAGACACCAGGCCCTGTGCTTCCCTCCAGAGCGAGGGCCAGCTTCTCTTGCAGCGACGCGACAGAGGCGCCCGTCAGCGCGCACCGACAGCTCAGGTGTGCCCTGCCCATGGCGGCCGTATAGCAGAGGTCGACCAGCGGCACGGTCGGATGGTTGTCGAGGAACCCGTGGTAGGCGCGGGTCAGTTCGCGCAGCGCTGCCGCCGTGTCGGCGGACAACACCAGAACGTGATCTCCCTCGCTTGGGTCTGCGTCGGACGGGGGCGTGAAATGCGGTGGCTCCTCGACCAGGCAATGGGCGTTGGTACCGCTGGCGCCAAAGGAACTGATCGCCGCGATGCGAGGTTTCGGGCCATCGTCATCTCCCCACGGCGTCGTCCGGGTCGGAATTTCGATCGGCAGGTCTGCCCAGGGGATATTTGAATTGGGCTTCGAGAAGTGCAGATGGGCAGGTATGCTCCGGGCCTGCAGTGCCAACACGACTTTGATCAGTCCCGCCACCCCGGCGGCGGCCTCCAGATGCCCGATGTTGGTCTTCACAGAACCCATCCGCAGGGGCCGCTCGGGGCTCCGCCCCTCGCCATAGACGGCGAGGGCGGCGTTGACCTCGATCGGGTCGCCCAACGGGGTCCCTGTCCCGTGTGCCTCCAGATAACTCACGTGCCGTGCGTCGACGTTGGCCGCTTCGAGCGTCCGACGGATGAGGGCCTGCTGCGAAGGGCCATGGGGAACCGTGAAGCCGGCGCTGGCGCCGTCTTGGTTGACGGCGCTCCCCCGAATCAGGGCTAGGATGGGATCGTCGTCGCGGCGTGCGTCCGACAGCCGCTTCAGCACCACGACGCCGCAGCCTTCACCGCGGACATAACCGTCCGAATCGGCGGCGAAGGTCCTACACCGGCCTGCAGCCGAGAGCATGTTTGCCCGGCAAATGGCGGTTTGCAGGTGCGGGGAGAGGATGAGATTCACGCCACCGGCGATGGCCAGATCGCTTTCCCGGGTCCGCAGCGCCTGGCAGGCCAGATGTACGGCCACCAGAGACGAAGAGCACGCCGTGT
>Ga0315338_1000857_pt1 | contig 50760 bp, 47 predicted proteins | sample ASW8metaG_FD_204518 | JGI IMG/M metagenome (GOLD analysis project Ga0315338, IMG submission 204518) | Ammonia-oxidizing marine archaeal communities from Monterey Bay, California, United States - ASW #8 | ecosystem: Environmental > Aquatic > Marine > Coastal | place: USA: California | collected... | reverse complement strand
GCACTTTTCGGTAGCCGCCGCACTCGGCTCGGTCGCTCTTCTCGGTCCCGGGAAGAGACGACGCGCCGGGCGGCACGATGCGAGACGGGGTCGGAGTGGGTGAGGCGATTGTTTCCGGTAACGGTTCCGGTCTCGGTTGGGCTCATCCAGGTTGGGGGCTCCGACCTCGTCCGCCACATCTACCGACACGATGCGAGGCGGGGTCGGAGTGGGTGAGGCGATCGTTTCCGGTAACGGTCCCGGTCTCGGTTGGGCTCATCCAGGTTGGGGGCTCCGACCCCGCCCGCGAACACCACCTACCCGAGAGCTCGGACAAACTGCTTGCGAAGATCTCTATCTACCATTAGACTGAAAATTCGCTTGCGTATCGAGCTTTTGGGGCCGAAACGCGTTTACGCGATCCTTCCCGATGGAAGTCAATCAGTTGAATAACAACGTTGGAGGCGTACGACCGTGGGAGACACTCTTTCGTCCCTCGAAACACTCGAAGATGTAGCCAAGGCAGTGGTCGCTCCCGGCAAGGGAATCCTTGCGGCCGATGAGAGCACCGGGACGATCGAGAAACGACTCAGTGGCATCGACGTACCCTCGACGGAAGAGAACCGTCGTGCCTATCGCGACTTGCTTTTCACGGCGCCTGGCGTCGAAGAGCACATAAGCGGCGTCATTCTGTTCGATGAAACGCTGCGCCAGAAGTCCGCGGACGGAACACCGTTTCCGGAGCTGCTCGCGTCCAAAGGGACGATTCCCGGAATCAAGGTCGACAAGGGAGCGAAAGCGTTGGCCGGCGCCCCGGGCGAAACCGTCACCGAAGGCCTCGACGGCTTGCGCGACCGCCTCGCGGAATATCGAGGGTTGGGCGCGCGCTTCGCGAAATGGCGTGCCGTCTTGGCGATCGGCGAAGGGCTTCCCAGCGACTATTGCATCGATGCCAACGCGCACGCGCTCGCGCGCTACGCCGCTCTTTGTGTCGAGCAAGACCTCGTCCCGATCGTCGAGCCTGAAGTGTTGATGGATGGGGAGCACACGATCGACGTGTGTGCCGAAGCGACGGAGAAAACGCTCACCCGTGTCTTCGAGGCGCTCGCGCTCCACCGCGTACCCATTCCCCAGATCTTGTTGAAGCCGAACATGGTCATAAGCGGCGGCTCCTGCGCCGACCAGGCCGATGCATCGGAAGTCGCGCGCCAGACCGTAGCCTGTTTCCGGAAGACGCTCCCCGATAATCTGCCGGGGGTCGTGTTTCTGTCGGGGGGGCAATCGGAAGCTGAGGCGACCAGGAACTTGAACGCGATGAATGCCGCGTCGGAGAAGCCGCCGTGGCCGCTGAGCTTCTCATACGGACGCGCGCTGCAAGCGTCCGCGCTCAAGGCGTGGCGTGGAAAGCCGGAGAACGTCGAGAGCGCTCAACAAACGTTCCTGACCCGCGCTCGTTTGAACGGTGCCGCGGCGCTCGGAACCTACGCGTCCGACGACGATCCTCAGGCCTGATAAGTAAGCGAGGAGGGTACGCTTGCCCGGCAGGCCTTTCCGGGTCGACATCCGTGCTCGCCCTCGGGTCTTTGGAGCTTTGCGACGCCGCTCCTCTCCAGACGTCTTTTTGCTACGATGGGTGCCGCAACTCAGAAAGGCGGTCCTCACTTGTCACTCGTGAAGAAGCGGTCGATCCCGTGGATCCGAGTCGCGCTGGTCCTTTGGTCCGGAGCGAGCTCGGTACACGCGCAGACACTCCAAGAGCAAATACTCGCCGCGCGCGACAAGGTGACTCCCGCGCTCGTGAACGTGCAACCGATCACGGACGTCTTCTCCTCCGGGGAGCGGCGTAGCGCCACCGGCGTAGGAAGCGGCTTCATTTTCGACAGCGAAGGTCACATCCTGACCAACTACCACGTCGCCGGAAAGGCGAAGCGCCTCATCATCACGCTCTCCAACAAGCAACGCGTGCCCGGCGTGCTCGTCGGAGAGGACCCGCTCACGGATATCGCGGTGCTCAAGCTCGAGCTCCCCGAAGGCCAGCAGCTACCGTCCCCGGTCTCTCTGGGGGATTCCGATGCGCTCTCGGTCGGGGAGTACGTCATGGCCCTCGGGAGCCCTCTGGCGCTCCAGCGCTCTCTCTCCTTCGGAGTCGTGAGTAGCAAAGACCGCTACCTTCCCGACAGCTTCAAGCTTCCGAGCGGCGAGAAGACGGGCTCCTTCAATACGTGGATCCAGACCGACGCGGCCATCAATCCGGGCAATAGCGGTGGGCCTCTGGTCAACCTCAAAGGGGAAGTCGTTGGTGTGAACGCGCGCGGCGCGTTTGGCGCCTCCAGTATCGGCTTCGCGATCCCGGTGAATATCGTACGGGAGGTCGCGGCCGAGCTGATCGCGAGCGGTCACGTGTCGCGAAGCTGGCTGGGCTTGACCTTCCAGCCGCGCGAGGCGCTCGCCCAATATTTCGAGGCGGACTCCGTGCCCGGCGTCGTCATCAGGAGCGTCGAGCCGGACTCTCCGGCCCAGCGGGTCGGGATTCAGGCCGGCGACATGCTTCTGGCTTACGGCGGCGAGAGGACCTCGGCGCAGTTCACCGAAGAGCTGCCCGGCATCTACAAGAAGATAGCGGACACCCCCATCGGATCCGAAGTCGCGGTGGCGGTCGCGCGTGGGCCGGATGTGCTCGAGTTCACCGTCACGACGGAGGAGCGCGGTCAATCGAGCGCGGACGAAATGGAGTACGAGAGCTGGGGCTTCACCGCCAAGGGAATCACTCGGGAGCTCGCGCTCGAGTTCAATTTGCCTGACGTTTCCGGCGTATTCGTCGCCGGGGTGAAGCCGAACGGAGCGGCTTTTCGTGGCCAGCTGTTCCCGGGCGATCGGATCGTCGCGCTCGAGGACCGTGAGGTTCAATCGCTCGATCAACTTCAGGATATCTATCGCGAGTACGACAGCGAAGAGCGCGGCTCCGTGCTCATGACAGTGATGCGACGGCATTCGCGCCGCTGGATACTCATCGAGGCGAGCTATGCGAACTAGAGTAGTGATTGCGATTGCGCTGTTGTTGGCGACTCAGAGTGTGAGCGCACCGGCGCCACCCGCATCGGACGAGACTGCGACGCAGCTGAAGGCGGTGGAAGAGCGCTACCGAGAAAGCCTCGTCCAGGTTCGCTACCAGCAGCAAGTCAGCCGATCGACGGCGGAGCCGCCCGCCGAGGAAGAGCTCACGACGACAGGCGTGATCGTCGCGTCGTCCGGCATCGTCATGGTCAGCGCGATCATCTATGAGCCTTTCAATCAAGTCCCCCACGGCGTCGGCATCCGCTTTCCGGCGTCGGTGAGCCGCGCCGAAGCGAAGATCCCGGAGGCGAGGGTTCTCTTCATGGACGGGACCGAGTATGGCGCGAGTCTTATAGGACGAGATCCCGAGGCCGACGTGGCCTTTTTTCGGATCGACGAGGCGGATCGAGAGTTCACCCCGGTAAGCTTTGCGTCGGACGTCGAGCCCGCCATCGGAGAGCAGGTCGTCGTCGTCAGCGTGCTGCCCGACCCTCCCGGACCGGCTCTCGCCGTGGAGCTTTCGCGCATCCAGGCCCTGACCCCGCGACCACAGGCCGGCTACATGGTGGCTACCGGCGCCCCGGATCCCGTGGGCTCTCTCGTTTCGATGCTCGACGGGACTCTCGTCGGCTATATGGATGCGCTGACGGTCCCGGTGCCGGATACGAGGTCGAGGAATCCGCTCGCGTTCTTGACCGTCATCCGTGACCTCCCCAAAGGCGTGGGGCGTGGCTTTGCCCGCCCGGCCAAGGAGTTCGTCGATGCCGGCGTGCGCATTCCGGAGACGGATCCGGTGCGACGCGGTTGGCTCGGCGTCGAGATGCAGGCGCTCACGAAGGAGCTGTCTGAGCACATGGGTCTCTCCGTCGCAAGCGGGATTCTTCTCGGCTACGTCTATCGTGACTCCCCAGCCGAGGCGGCCGGCCTAGAGGTAGGAGACATCCTCGTTGCGTTCGAAGAAGAACCGATCGCGGTGAGCCGGGAGGAAGATATCGGTACGTTCGCCGAGAAGGTGCTCCGTGCCGGCGTCGGAGCGGAGCTCGCGTTGGGAGTGTTGCGTGACGGAAGCCGGCAGGACATGACGGCAGTACTGCAGCCCGCCCCGACTTCCGCTCGCGAGGCGGAGACGCTGAAAGTTACGGAGCTGGATCTGACCGTCCGCGCTCTGACATACGACTACTTGGCGACGCGCTTTCTCGAGCCGGACCAACAGGGCGTCGTGGTCGTGCAGCCGCCGGTGGCAGTGAGCAGCAACCCCAACCGGATCGCGCCGGGTGATCTGCTCGTGCGGTTGGACGAGCACCCGGTCGACGACCTGGACTCCTTGCGTGCGGTGGTCGATCAGATTCGTGCGCAGCAGCCCGACGAGATCGTGCTCTTCGTCGAGCGCGGCCGCGAAAGCTTCTTCTTCGCCGTCAAGCCCGACTGGAGCTAGGCGTCAGCGTGGAGCCCGATCGCATCGTCGTCAGAGGTGCGCGCCAGCACAATCTCAAGAACATCACGGTTGAGATTCCCAAGAAAAAGTTCGTCGTTTTCAGCGGCGTTTCGGGCTCGGGCAAGTCCTCGCTCGCCTTCGATACGTTGTACGCGGAAGGACAGAGGCGTTACGTCGAATCGTTGTCGAGCTATGCCCGGCAGTTCTTGGGGCAAATGGACAAACCTCTTTATGACACGATCCGTGGTTTGTCCCCGACGATCTCGGTGGACCAGAAGTCCTCGAGCCACAACCCGCGATCCACGGTAGGCACGATTACCGAGATCTACGACTACTTGCGGGTTCTCTTCGCCCGGATCGGCGCGCTGTCGTGCTATCGATGCGGCCGAGCGGTGGCCAAGCAAACGCCGCAGCAAGTCGTCGATGAGGTCGGTGCGCTCGAGCCCGGTACGAAGTTTCACATCCTCGCGCCTCTCATCAGTGCACGCAAAGGCGAGCACAAGTCGGTGCTCGACAAAGCGCGGCGGAGCGGCTTTTCTCGAGTAAGGGTGGATTCTCAGATCCGTTCTCTGGAAGACGAGATCACGCTCGAGAAGAACAAGAAGCACGATATCGAGATCGTCGTCGACCGCCTGGTCGCGAAACGTGATCTGCTAGCGGGGTCGCGCGCGAGGCTCACGGATTCCGTCGAGACCGCGCTCAAGACCGGAGGCGGCGTCCTCATCATCCATCGCGACGGAGAGGACGACCTGCTGTTCTCCGAGCACCAATCCTGCCACCACTGCGGTATCTCGTTTCCGGAATTGACGCCGCAGCTGTTCTCGTTCAACTCGCCGCAAGGCATGTGTCAGGACTGCAATGGGCTCGGCACGCGAGCCGACATGGACGAAGAGCTCATGGTGCCCGACCCGTCTCTCAGCATCAACGAGGGAGCGGTGAAGCCTTGGGGCGTCATCGAGGACAAAGGCGGCTGGCGCGCGGCGGTTATCCGCTCGCTGGCGCGCCACTACGGCCTCGATTTGAGCGCTCCGTGGAAGAAGCTGACACAGGCCCAACGGCGCGTGATCCTTCATGGGAACGACAACGAGAAGATCACCGTACGCAAGGGGCGACGCTCGTTCAAGACGCGCTTCGAAGGGTTGATCCCCATCCTCATGCGACGGATGAAGGAGACGCAATCGGAGGCGGTGCGGAAGAAGTACGCCCAGTTCATGTCGAACAAGCCCTGCTCGAGCTGCGGGGGCTCACGTCTTCGACCGGAAGCGCTCTCGGTTCGGATCGAAGGCCGCTCGGTAGCGGAGCTCGCAGCGAGCTCGATCGATGATGCGTTCTTGTTCTCGACAACGGTCGCGCTCGTCGGGACGGACGCCCTCATCGGATCCGAGCTCTTGAAAGAGATCGTGAATCGGCTGCGCTTCCTGAGGGATGTCGGTCTCGGATATCTGACGCTCGACCGCCTCGCGCCGACGCTGTCAGGCGGCGAGTCGCAGCGGATTCGCCTGGCGAGCCAGATTGGCTCCGAGCTCACCGGCGTCGTCTACATCCTCGACGAGCCCTCGATTGGGCTCCATCCTCGCGATAACGAAAGACTTCTCGGTGCGCTCCGTCACCTGCGCGATATGGGCAATACGGTCGTCGTCGTCGAGCACGACCGCGAGACGATCGAGGCCGCCGACTTTGTGATTGATTTCGGCCCCGGCGCCGGCGTCCATGGGGGCCACGTCGTTTCCTCCGGGCTTGCGAGCGAGCTCTCCATGAACGATGAGTCCTTGACGGGGCGCTACTTGTCCGGTGCGCTCACGATCGAGATGCCGGAAGAGCGAAGACCACGCTCGAAGCGCCGGCTCGAGGTGCGCGGGGCGCGAGAGAACAACTTGCAGAATATCGACGTCGATATTCCTCTCGGACTCCTCGTCGGCGTCACGGGAGTCTCGGGCGCCGGAAAGAGCACGCTGATCAATGAGATCCTCTACCCCGCGCTCGCTCGCGCGCTGAACCGGTCGGAGGCCCAACCCGGCGCGCATCGCAGGATCAAAGGGCTGGATCACCTCGACAAAGTCATAGATATCGACCAGTCGCCGATCGGTCGCACCCCCCGATCGAACCCCGCGACCTATACGAAAGCGTTCGACGAGATCCGGGGTTTCTTCGCAAACTTGCCGGAGGCGAGGACCAGGGGCTATCAGCCGGGCCGGTTCTCGTTCAACGTCAAGGGCGGTCGCTGCGAGCACTGCTCCGGCGACGGCGTCATTCAAGTCGAGATGCACTTTCTCGCCGACGTTTACGTCCCGTGTCAGGAATGCGGTGGCAAGCGTTTCAACGACGCCACCCTGGAAGTCAAGTATAAGGGGCTCTCGATAGCGGAGGTCCTCGACCGGACCGTGGCGGAAGCGCACGAATTATTCGAGCACCACCCCGGAATCCGTCGGATCCTGAAGACGCTGATGGATGTCGGGCTCGGATATATCCGTCTGGGTCAGAGCTCACCCACTTTGTCGGGAGGGGAGGCGCAGCGGGTCAAGCTCTCGAGAGAGCTCGCGAAGCGTTCCACCGGCCGTACGTTCTACATTCTCGATGAGCCGACGACCGGATTGCATTTTCACGATATCGCCAAGCTCTTGAGCGTGCTGCAGACTCTCGTCGACGGTGGGAACACCGTCTTGGTCATCGAGCACAATCTCGACGTTCTCAAGGCGGCCGACTACCTCATCGACCTTGGCCCCGAAGGCGGGGACCAGGGAGGTCGGCTCGTGGCGACGGGTACGCCGGAGGAAGTGGCGGCCCATGCGACTTCCTACACCGGCCAGGCGCTTCGCGAGGTGCTGAGCTCTTCGAGCTTCCGCCTGCCGAAGGCCAAGACGAGCTGATATGAGCTGGGCGGCTGCCCTGCTCCTGTCGACCTCGCATTTCTTCGGGGCGGTCTCGTCGCCCCCGTGCCGGGCGAGTGACGACGGCGCCGACGTCGAGCGTTTCGAGGTGTCTTTGGCGCACCTCCTCTTCGAGCGCGACCGCTTTCCCCGCTCGGTGCCTCCTCCGGCCGTCGAGGCGGCGATTGGATCCTGCCTCGCCGCGCTCGGTCGGCTCGAGCCGATGTCAGCGCGGGTCTGGGCGCGAAAGCTCGTCGACGATGAGCCTTGCACGCAGGCGTGCTGGGCCGGAAGGCGCGTACTCGCTGCGACGGGCGATGTCTCGATCGTGCGCCGCGCACTCGACGAGTACTTCGACGCTCGGGCGGGGTGGCGCTTCGTTCTCGGCGCTGCGTTCCATGCAATGGACGATGTGCGGCTTCGAGACTTCGCCGCCTACGAGGCTCCCTCGCCGGGGCTTGATCCTATCGACGTGACTCCTTCTCTCCGCGCCTCGCTCGAGACCGATGATGTGTCGCTGCGGAGCTTGCCGATGGAGCCGTCCGTCATCGATGCGTTCTATCCCTACCTGGCATGGTCGAGGCAACGTGAGGTTCGCGCGCGACTGCAAGAGAGCCGCCATCAACGCGGCAAAGCGCTCGCGGCGCTCCTCTTCTCGCCGAAAGCATCCTTGGAGGAGAAACGGACGCACGTGCGTGCGATGCCGGACGCGTGGGCAGGGGCGATCGAGTCGGGCGCCTACGACCCGCTCCTTGCGGCAACGGGCGAAGCGGCCATCCGGGAGTTCGTTCGCGCGCACGAGTCTTCTGCCGCATTGGTGCGCGTGCCGCTCCCCGAGGCCCGGCAACGCCTCGTGGCCATCGCCACCGCGGATGCGATCGCGCGTCTCGCGTCGCGCCCGGATCGAATGCTCGCAATGGGAGCGGTGCATGCTCTTCGTGGAACGGGGGATGACGACGTTCGCTTCCAGGCGAACGCCTACCTGCTCGAGCTCGGTGCGCCGGGCGCGGAGCTGTTCTTTCTCGGCGAGCTCGGCTCGGCCCCGCTAGCCGATGTTCTCGCTTCCGTCATGCGCGCCCCGTCGTCGACGAGATTCACCGAGCGTATCGTGCGGGCGGTGGCCGAGCGGCAAGGGCCCGAGCCCGACGCGGTGGCGGCGATGAGCGGCTTCCACCGCCGCTATCCGCGCGAGTTCCTCTCCTGGCTCGAGCCCCGCGCCCGAGAGGCGCTCGTCGAGCGCGCGCATTTCGTGATGGCGTTGTCCGGTGACGCGCACCGCCTGCCGCTCCTGACGGAGTTAGCGGTCGTGGGGGGCCGCTCCGAGGTGAGTCGGGAGGCCGGGTTCCGCGGGCTCTCGGAGCAGAATCTCGGCCGCTTCGACAAACGGCTTCATCGACTCGCGGGCGATGAGGATCCGTGGGTCCGCTTCTCCGTGGCCCTCGCGCTGACTCCGACCGGTGATGACTTCGCGGTGCGGCTTCTGTTAGCGGAGCTCGACGAGAACGAGCGCGCCGATCGTGTGCGCGCCGCGAACGCTTTTGAGCGACTCGGGCCTTCGGCGTCGCGACGGATTCTAGAAAGTATGATCCTCGACGGAACCGCGTCGCCGTTTGGGGTCGAGGTCTATTGGAAGCTCGGCGGGATTCCCGAGAGGCTGCGGGCGCCGGTTTGGGAGCTGATAGCACCTCTCGCGGCTTCCGGTGACGCGCATGCACGCCGTCTTCAAAACCGCCTTCGGGGTCGCGCTTGGTGAGCGTGAGCCCGCTGCTGGCCGTTCAAAAAGCGCCTTCGACCCGTGTGCTAAGCTCGGATCGCATGTCCAGCTACCGGCGAGGCGCTAGCTTCAGTTTCGGCGGGCCGATCACGCCCGCAGTCAAGAATCTCATCATCGCGAACATGGTCGGCCTGTTATTGCAGGCGCTCGCTCCCGCGGTGACGCTTTGGTTCGCCCTCGTGCCGCCTCTCGTCCTCCCGTGGAATTTCCAGATCTGGCGGCTCGTCTCCTACATGTTCCTGCATGGAGGGTTGGGCCATCTCTTTTGGAACATGCTCGCGCTGTTCATCTTCGGATGCGCCCTCGAGCGTAGCTGGGGTACGCGCTCGTTCTATCGCTACTACTTCCTGTGCGGGCTCGGGGGCGCTTTGCTCTCGCTGATTCCGTTCGGGCCGTTTTGGTCGGCTCCGATCATCGGCGCTTCGGGAGCGGTGTACGGCATCTTGCTGGCGTTCGGGGTCATGTTCCCGTACCGCGAGATCCTCATTTTCCTCATGTTTCCGGTGCAGGCGCGCTACGTCGCGATCGTCTACGGCTTCATTGCCTTCGTGAGCGCGTTGTCCGGAGGCGAGGGGGTGGCGCATATCGTCCACCTGGGCGGTTTCGTGACTGGATTCGTACTGCTGCGATGGGTGGGACTCGCCCGAGTGGCATCGTTGGGCGGAGGTCGTCCATTCGGGGGCTCGATCCAAGACGCCTACAGGCGCTGGAAGATGAAGCGGCTTCGCAAGAAGTTCGAGTCTTACTACGACAAACGCTCCGGCTCGGGCGGCCCTCCGGTCCACTAATCCGCACGAGAGTTTGCGGGGCGGCGGCGAGCTACGGCCGGCGCCCGTCTCCATCGAAATTTGACACCTTCGGCTCGCATCTGATAAACGGGTAGCGTAAGCCGGCGGGAGGGGCCTCATTGTCGGCCCTTCTCGTCATCGAACACCATCTGTTTACAACAGGAGGTCTTCATGCGAGCCTCAGTCGTGGCCTTGGTCACCTGTCTCCTCTCCAGCTCCCTGCTTCTTGCCCAAGGGTCCAAGGTCTATCGTCCGACCGAAGTGACCGCCGAGCAGCTCGGGGAGACCATCACGGTCGAGGGCCGGGTCTACACGTCGGGCGAGTCGAAGTCGGGTATCCACCTGTACTTCGGTGCCGATAACAGTTCGGCCTTTCAAGCGATCGTTCTCGCTAGCGAGCTTCACAACTTCAGGGTCGATGTGAAGAAGAAGTACTCCAAGCGGAACGTTCGCGTGTCGGGCGAGGTCGAAGAGCAAGAGGGTAAGTTCTACATCCGCGTTCGGGAGCCGAAGCAAATCAAAGTCGTCGCCCGGAAGCGCTCTTCGAACTGACCGGCTCGTCCGGTCTCGGCTGAACGGCGCGCTAGAAGTGTGCGCGGGAGCGCGTGCTATCGTGGCTTCTATGAAGCTTGCCTCGCGCGGATCCGTGTTCTTGCTCGTCTTGATGGTGGTCGCAACTCCTTCTGTGGCTGAGGAGAACTGGCCGCGATTCCGAGGACCCTCGGGCACCGGTGCCGTCGAGACCGGCTCGCCTCCCGACTCGTGGTCCAGAGAGCCGGGCACGAACATTTCGTGGGTTTCCGAGATCCCCGGTCGCGGTTGGTCCTCGCCCATCGTATGGGGGGATCGAGTGTTCGTCACGTCCGCCGTCAATATGGCGGGGGCGTTCAAGGAGCCGTCGACGGGTATCTACGGGAACGACTATGTCGCAGAGCTCGCCGATCAAGGCCTTTCGGACGAGGAGATCATGGATCGTGTCGTCTCTCGCGACATCGAGCTCGCCGACGAGGCTCGAGAGGTTCGCTACGTCGTCATGGCGCTCGACAAGGAGACCGGCGCCGTCATGTGGACGGACGACGCACACCGCGGTCCTCCGGTGGGGGGCCGCCACCGCAAGAACACTTATGCCTCGGAGACGCCCACGACGGACGGCGAGCGCGTCTACGCGTACTTTGGAAATGTCGGCCTGTTCTGTTACTCGATGGACGGTGAGCTGTTGTGGAAGCGGCAGTGGAGCCCACAAGCGATGTATCTGGACTTTGGCACCGCGTCGTCTCCGGTCGTTCACGGAGAGCTGGTCTACGTGCAACACGACAACCAGGAGGAGTCTTTCCTCGCGGCCGTGAACAAGAGAACGGGCGAAGAGGTCTTTCGAACGGGTCGCACTCTCGGCAAGACGATGATCCGTTCGGGCTGGTCGACTCCTTTCGTCTGGCAACACGAGGAGCGGACGGAGGTCATCGCGGTGGGTCTGGGACTCGCCGTGAGCTACGACCCACTCGAGGGTCGTGAGCTGTGGCGCTTGTCGGGACTCTCGGGTCAAGCGACACCGACACCTCTCGCGGGTCTCGGGATGCTCTTCGTCGGTACCGGCAGCCAGGGTGAGTCGAACCGGCCGATGTTCGCCGTCTTACCGGGAGGTGCCGGCGATATCTCACTCCAGGGCGAGGACGGCTCGCCGGACAAGGACGGCTCGAGTGATTTCGTCGCATGGACGCACCCGCGAGCCTCGGCTTACACCTCCTCTCCCTTGCTCTATGACGGCCACCTCTACATCGTGAACGACAACGGGATTGCGTCCGTGTTCGACGCCAAGTCCGGCGAGAGACTCTACCGGGCCCGCGTCGGCGGCGGGGGCCATACGTTCTCCGCCTCTCCGTGGGCCTATGGCGGGAAGGTCTTCTTCCTGAGCGAAGATGGCGATACGTTCGTCGCGAAGGCCGACGGTGAGACTTACGAAGAGATCGGGATGAACAGCCTCGACGAGATGAGCTTCGCGAGCCCTGCGATCTCGGGTGACAGTCTGTTCCTACGCACCCAAACGAAGCTCTATCGCATCACAGACGAGCCATAAGCTCCGGCAACGCCTCGAGAGTGTCGCTATCCTCGACCATCGCGATGAGCGTCGAGACGCCCGCGTCACGAAAAGCGCCGAGGCGGTCCGCGATACGCTCGGCCGGGCCGCATAGAGCGACGGCATCGACGAGCGCGTCGGGCACGGCGGCGATCGCCTCTTTCTTTCTGCCCGCCAAATAGTGGTCCTGGATCTCGGCGGCCGCGGACTCATAGCCATAGCGACGCGCCAGATCGTTATAGAAGTTCTTTCCTTTGGCGCCCATCCCGCCGATATACAGCGCGAGTGTCGGCTTGACCTTGGCGCGACAGCGGTCGACGTCCGGACCCATGGCGACTTGGACGCTTGGGGCGATGTCGAAAGTGGCCGGGTCCGATCCCGAGAGCGGCCCCTCGAAGATGTGATGGTGGAAGGGTGAGTAGAACACGGGGAGCCAGCCGTCGGCGATCTCCGCGGCCAGCGCGATGTTCTTTGGTCCGATCGCGGCAAGGTAGATGGGCACACGGGTTCTTAACGGCGCCATCATCAGCTTGAGCGGCTTGCCAAGCCCCGTGCCGCCGTCGAGCGGGATCTGATAGGTCGTCCCGGAATGAACGAGGGGGGCTTCACGAGCGAGTGCCTGGCGGATGATCGTGATCGCTTCCCGGGTGCGAGCTAGGGGCCTTCCGTAGGGCACGCCGTGCCACCCCTCGACGACCTGGGGGCCTGAGACACCGAGGCCGAGCCTCAGGCGTCCGCCGCTCAGACGATCCAGGGTCGCTGCGGTCATCGCCGTCATGGCAGGAGTGCGGGCTGGTATCTGCAAGATCGCGGTCCCGAGGCCGATACGCTCGGTGCGCGCCCCGATCCACGAGAGCAAGCTGACGGCGTCCGAGCCCCACGCTTCCGCCGCCCAGACCGAGTCATAGCCAAGGTGGTCCGCCGCGACGGCGAGTGCCACCGGATCTCGAGACGCGCTCGTCAGGAAACCGATATTGAGCCCGAGCTTCACTTGGCTTTGGTTTTCCGTCGGCCGCTTGCGATGCGCTCCGCGAGAGGCGTTGTTCGGGGCGAGGCTTCGGTCGACTTCGTCTGGGCGGGCGTGACGCCGGTCTTGGGGCACATCGATGCGACCACGCAATCGTCACAGCGAGGCTTCTTGGCGTTACAGACGGCGCGGCCGTGATGAATGAGAATGTGGGCGAAATCGATCCAGTCCTTCCGAGGCAGGAGCGCCGTCAGCTGTTTCTCGACTTGCTCGGGTGTCTTTTTGCTCGCGAGTCCGAGCCGGTGCGACAGTCGAAATACGTGCGTATCGACGACGAAGCCGTCCGCAATCGCGAACGCCGTACCGAGAACGACGTTGGCCGTTTTGCGCGCGACCCCGGGGAGCCCGACGAGCTCTTCCATCGTGCGCGGGACTTCGCCGCCGTGGTCGAGCGATATCTTCGACGCGGCGCCGTGGACGGATTTGGCTTTGTTTCGGTAGAAACCCGTCGTGCGGATGAGCTCCTCGAGCTCCTCGCGGTCCGAGTCTCGATAGTCCGAGGCCGTCGGATAGCGGGCGAAGAGCGCAGGCGTCACTTTGTTGACGCGGGCATCGGTGCATTGCGCGGACAGGATCGTCGCGATCAGAAGCTGAAGCGGGTTGTCGTGCGTGAGTGCACAAGTCGCGTCCGGGTACGCGGTTCGCAATCGTGCGACGACGCGCGCGGCGCGGGTTTTTCGGGCCGGTTCCGATTCGACGGTTTCTGTCAACGGAGTCTCAGATCGCGACCAAGATCTCGTCGCCCTCGACGTGAACGGCGTGGCACTCGAGCTGGACGCCCGGGTCGAAGACGGCTTCACCCGTGCAGACGTCGAATTGCCACGCGTGCCAGGGACAGGTCACCGTTTGGCCGTTGAATAGGCCATCGCCCAAGGGGCCGCCCTGGTGGATGCAGGTATCCGTCGTTGCGTAATACGCGCCATCGACGTTGTACACGATAATCTTCGCCGGGCCCGCTTCGACGACCTTGAAGGCTCCCGGCTCGATGTCACCCACTGAGGCGACCCGTACGAGCTCACTCATGGAGAGGATTCTAGTATAGCTGTGTGAGCTAAGAGAGTGATTTCGTCGCGATAGCCGCGTAGTCCTGATCGCCGAACAGGAACGCGTTCAGCTTTTCGAAGTTCTGGTTCGTCGTTTCCGAGCCCGGCCCCGTCGCATCGACCCGTAGGAGTTTCGCTCGCTCGCTCACGGGACTCGCCGTCCGGATGGTGACGTCCTGAAAGCCCGCGGCGCGGAGCAAGAATTCGAGGGTCTCGGGATGGAGCGGCTTTTCGTGCGTGAGGTCACGATAAAAGCCGACGAAGGCCGTCACGCTCGCGGGGTTGACGGTCTCGAGGACGACCCGCCCTCCCGGGCGAATGGCGCGGAAGCAATCGTCCACGAATTTCCGGATCGTGCGCGGCGGTAGATGCTCGATGAACTGGGCGGCGAAGATGCCGCCGATCGTGCCGGGCGCGACGCTCTCGACATGAGCTACCGCGTCGCCGACTTCTGCGGTCAGATCTCGCGCTCTACATTCCGCGACCATTTCCGGGTTTCCGTCGATGCCGGTCGATGGGATGTCCGCCGCCTCGAGCAGCTCGAGGAACTCTCCGCGGCCACAGCCGAGATCGAGGACCGGCCCGAGACCTTCGAAGAGGTCGACATATCCGGTGAGGCCCTCCTTGAGCGAGCTCCGTTCCCCGCGGAAGCGCTCTTCGAACGCGACGTAGTGCTCCGCCTCGAATCCGGGGTCGACCGGAACGGCGGGTCGCTCGCGTCCGGAGATCTTGCCGTCGATGCCCTTGAGCTCCGCTCGTGCCACGCTAAGCGACGTCTCCGCGCCGCCCAAGCGCTCCCCGAGTCGTCCGAGGCCTACGCGCACCGTCTCGAGTCGCTTGTCCATTTCCTTCAGGAGCAGGTCGGCCCGCGTGTTGCCGAGTGATGCGTAGAGTCGATCCTTGGCGTCGGCGAGCCGGTCGATTTTCTGCGCGAAGGAAACGAGGGTCGAGGCGAACTCCGCGTTTTCCGCGATCGAGCGATTGGTCGTCTCGGCGAACCGGTTCAGGAATTGAATCAGATTCGAATGGAACGCTCGCTGGTCGTCGAGCGCGCGATGGAGCGTGCCCAGATCTTCCGACACCGCGCGTAGGACGATCTTTCGGAGGACCCCTTTGAGCCCCTGAGCGTTCGTCGTCGATGGGTCGGGTGGCGTCAGGGCCGGTGATTGATTGAGCTCGCCGAGCAGTCGCTCGATGGTGTCGTCCTGGTCGTAGGGCGCGCGCAAGGTCGAGAGCGCGTCGAGCTTTTCGAGGAGCTCCGCGTAGAGCTCTTCCTCTTCGGCGAGTTTTTCCTCGAGCTCTTGGAGGGTAGGCTCGGTGGGCAAAACGAGGTCAGCTACCGACGACGCCCGCGATCGGGCTGGACGCGCTCGCGTAGCGTCTCTTCTGCATACGGCCCGCTTCGAAGGCGAGACGTCCGGCGGCGACGGACAGCTTCATCGCCTCCGACATCCGGACCGGGTCTTCGGCGGCTGCGATGGCGGTGTTCATGAGAACTCCATCCGCTCCGAGCTCCATCGCGATCGCCGCGTCGGAAGCCGTGCCCACGCCGGCGTCGACTATCATCGGCACCGAAATGGCTTCGCGGATCAAATACAAGTTGTTGGGGTTTTGAATCCCTAACCCGGAGCCGATGGGCGCACCGAGCGGCATGACCGCGGCCGCGCCCGCATCTTCGAGCTTCTTCGCGATGACGACATCGTCGTTGGTATAGGGAAGAACGACGAAGTCTTCCTTTACCAGCGTCCGCGTCGCTTCGACGAGTGCGTGCGTGTCGGGGAACAGCGTCTTCTCGTCCCCGATGACTTCGAGCTTGACCCAGTTCGATAGGCCCGCTTCACGTCCCAGGCGGGCCGTGCGGACGGCGTCGTCGGCGGTGAAACACGCCGCCGTGTTCGGCAGGATGTCGAAGCGATCGCGGTCGATGTAGTCCAGCAAAGACTCGGATCCCGTATCGCTCAAGTTGACGCGCCGGACGGCAACGGTGACCATCTCGGCGCCGGAAGCTTCGTGACAACGACGCATGAGGTCGAAAGACGCATACTTCCCGGTGCCGACGATGAGTCGGGACTCGAACGTTCGCCCGGCGACCAACATGCGAGAAAGCTTACTGCGATTCGGGCTCAGCCGCCACCGACGAACGTGACGATTTCCACGTTATCGCCGTCTCGTAGAACGGTTTGCGCGAACTCCGCGCGCTTCACGATGGAGCGGTTGTGCTCGACGGCCACGCGGTCGCGGTCGACTCGGAGCTGGTCGAGAAGATCATGCACGGTGATAGCGTCCGCGGCTTCGAACCGCTCGCCGTTCAAGTGTATTTTCAAGCGCGGGTGGTGAAGGCGGAGAGCCTTACTTCGGCTCGTCCTTCTTGTTGGCGGCGAGGTAGTTGAGGATGACCTGGTCGAGGCTTTGGTCACCGGCGGAGGTGTCGTCGCCGAGAAGATCGTTGCCGTCGCTCTTGTCGAAACGGCCGTGCTTGACCTCCGCGATCACGCGCCGATGCTGATCTTCCATGAACTTGATGATGGTCTTCTCGTCGTAGCCGTCTTGCAGGAATTTGGAATAAGCCGTGCGCCGTGCCCCTAGAATCTCTCCACCTATATAGATGAGAGACTCCACCATTGGGTTATCTTTGCCCTTGTCCTCGGTCTGGACGTGGAAGATCTCGCCGCGATGGGGGACATCCGTGTTGAAACCTGTGATCATGGAGATACGCTACGTCGAGAAATATTTCGTGAAGGCGACCACCGTCACTCTTTCTCGCTTTATCGAGCCGAAGGCATAATCGTGCGTGAACACGCTTATGGGTCGCCTAAATTGGGACTCGAGAGTCCAAGAGTCATTTTGTCTCGCTCTCGGATACGATGTCAAGTAGTTGGCTTGACACGATTTCCGCGGGATTCATATAGTACGCCGTTTTGCTGGACGCCCTCATGATGGGAGATCCGACGAGCTTCTGGCTCAGCGCGCTCGTGTGGGTGCCGGCGGCCGGAGCGCTCGTCGTTCTCGCGCTCGACGGCCGATTGGGGCCGAAAACCCACGATCTGGCTATCGCTGTGTCCGGGCTCGTGTGGATCGCGACAGCCTACCTTCTCGTTTCCGGCCCCGTCACGACGTCCGCCACGATAGGCCCGTTCACCCATCTCGGGGCCTCCTATAGCGTGGGGCTCGATGGCCCGAGCTCGATCCTGGTCACGTGGGTCGCGCTGGCCGCGCTACTGGCCTTGATCCGGAACCGCCAATCCGCGCCGGAACGGCGCTGTTCGTCGGCGCAGCTTCTTTTCCTCGAAGCCTCCACCCTGGGCTTGCTCGTGGCGAGGGACGGGCTGCTCTTGCTGAGCTTCTACGGCCTGTTGGTCATCTCAGCCGCCGCGGTGTCCGGAGCCGCCTCCCGGGTCATCGCGTGGCAGTTTCCCGGACTGGGTGCTTTGTGCGGTGGGTTCGCATTCCTCTATCGTCGTACGTGGGAGCAGACCGGCTTCGCATCCACGGATCTATCGCGCTTGCGCGAGCTCGTTTGGTATCCGGACGAGCGGCTGGCCCTGGGCCTCGCGTCCGGTCTCATCGCCGTTTTGTTGCTTCCGGCCATCTTTGCCGCGATGGCGCGAGCGCCGGCCTCGGCGCGGGCGTTGTTGCTTTCGAGCGTCGGCCTCGTCCCGAGCTATCTGTTCGTACGCGTAGCCGTGCCTCTCGCGGGACTGGCCTCCTTGTCAGCGGGACGCTCCCTCGGAGCCATGGCGCTTGGCGTCGCCGTCGTCGCGGCGCTCCGCTCCGGTTGGACCGGACTGTTCGTGGCCTATCAGGGTTTGTTCTTGTTCGGGCTGTGCTCGTTGGGCACGGCCGCTACGAACGGCGTCTTGTTGACTCTTCTCGGATCCCTGGCCGGCTTCGTCGGCTTGTTGTTCACGCGCAGCCGCCCCTTCTCGTGGGGCCTCACTGTTTTTCTCATGAGCCTTCCGCTCCTGACCATCGTGCTCCCGTTGTGGCGCACTGCGCCCGTCTCTGCCGTTTCCGGACTCGCTGTCGTCGGATTCGTGTCGATCCGGCTGGTCCAGCTCGTGAGATCGCGCGCTTCGTCCGAGAGTGCCGAGCCCATTCTCGTGATCGTGCCGATCCTGTTGTGGTGTCTGTCGATGGTGGTCGGCGCGGTTATCTCTCCGGCTGCGCTCGAGCGACCGCTGGTGGGCGCGCCCACGGAGGCTGAGCCATGACGATCTTCCTCGGCGTCGTGATGGCGATCGCTCTCGTGATCGCCTATCTCTGTCGAGACGAGGCCGAAAGTGCCGCCGATCGTCGCCTCGCGGTCGCTCTCGTCGGGCTCGTGGTCGCGATCAGCGGCCGCCAGCTCGTGTGGACGTATGTCGGCTTCGAAGTCGTGGCGCTCACGCTCCTACCGGTTCGCGCGCGCACGATGGTAGGCTCGGCGGTAGCGCTGTCGGGTCTGGTCGTCGTCGCATTTTCGTCCGGAGGTACCGATCTGGCGTTTCTTCCGTCGACGTGGCAGGTGCTCGTGGGGCTCTGCTTGTTCGAGGCGGGGATCGCCGCCAAATGGCTCGAGTGGCGGCGTGAAGATCCCGGGGTCTTCGCGGCCACGGGTGTCGCGGTGGTTTCACTGTTCGTCCGGGTCTGGGCCTGGGCGCCGTCTCAGGCGGAGGCGCTGTCGCTGTGGATCGGCGTTGCGGCGAGCTTTGCGATGGTAGCGGCGGGCTTGTCGGCCATCGCCTCGCGCGAACGAAGCTCGCTCGCGTCGGCGCTCATCGTGTCCGCGGTCGGGTTCGGTGTGCTCGCGACCGCCGGCGGTCCCCCTGCGCTCCCCGGCCTGTTGCTGCACGTGGCCGCCGCGACCATCACGGCCTCGATCCTGCGTCCTGGGCTCCCGTCGCCCGTCCTGTGGGTCGTGCTCCTCTCGCTCGCCTCGATGCCGCCGCTCCCTGGTTTCATCACCAAGTTTGCGCTCATCGCCCAGCTGCCGCCGTGGGCGGCCGCGGCGGCGCTCGTCGGGATTTGCCTTGTCGGCATCGGGTGCGCGCGAGCGTTGCCGACGACCCCCGACGCGTCGATGGCGTCGCGTCGGACGCGGTGGCTCGCGGCCATCGTGGCGGTGCTCATCACCGTCGGCCTGGGGTGGCTTCCGGAGCTCGCCCATGAATTCGCGGTTCGAGCCGCGACGAGTCTGTTCTGACGGCTAGCGCAAGCTCGACAGCGCGCGCACGACGCACGGCTCGTCATCGACCGGTACGCTGCGGAGATCGATGAGCACGCGCTCGGACGCGATCCGAGCGATCACCGGCGGGTCTGACTCACGTAGCGCGCGCAAGAGCGCGTCCGCGGTCATGCCCGACTTCTCTACCGCGATGACGCAGGTCGCGATCGTTGCGTCCGCCGCCGCACCTCCGCCGACCCGTGAGCGGCCTTCTTCTATGGAGAGCTTCAGTCCGGAGGCAGGCTCGACGGATGCGATCAGATTCTCCGCGCGCGCCTGGATCGTGGCCACAGACTCCGAGATCATCCGCAGCACGGGGATGTCGCGAAGGGCTTTGTCTTCGATGAAAGCGACGAGTGTGGCTTCGAGCGCAGCGTAGGTGAGCTTGTCGACCCGCAACGCTCGCGCCATGGGATTGCGGCGGCACGCCTCGATGGCCTCGGACGTCCCGACCAGGATGCCTGCCTGCGGACCGCCCAGGAGCTTGTCTCCGGAGAAGATCGACAGGTGCACGCCGCTCGCGAGACTGTCGTCGACCGTCGGCTCGGCGTTGAGCCCGAAGGGGTCGAGGCTCACGAGGTTGCCGCTTCCGAAGTCTTCGATCACGGGGATCGAGGTCTCGGCGCCGAGTGCGACGAGCTCTACCGTCGTTGCGGACTCGGTGAAGCCGACGATCCGGAAGTTCGATGGGTGGACGCGCAAAAGCGCGCCCGTTTCCGGGGCGATGGCGTTTCTGTAGTCGGCGATCCGGGTCTTGTTGGTCGTGCCGACCTCACGCAGCGTCGCACCGCTTCTCTCCAGGATATCGGGCACGCGAAACGAGCCACCAATCTCGACGAGCTCTCCTCGCGAGATGACGACTTCCTTGCCGCGCGCGAACGTGTTGAGGCTCAGCATCACACCTGCAGCGGCGTTGTTGACGACGAGGGCCTCTTTTCCGGGGAATAGTCGGGACAAAAGATGAGACGCGTGCTGGTGGCGGCTGCCCCTCTTGCCGTCGTCGAGATCGAGCTCGAGGTTGCTATAGCCTCTGGCGACCCGGGCAACGGCGTCGATAGCGCGAGCGGACAGGGGCGCGCGTCCGAGGTTCGTGTGCACGATCACTCCGGTCGCGTTCACGACCGGTCGCAAGCTCGGCGCGAGATCGGCGCGGATCTTTTCCTCGATCGACTCCGGCAGCCGCGACAACGCGGCTTCGAGTCCGGACGCGTCCATGCCGCTTTCGAGCTCGCCTCTCAAGCTCGCGAGCACGTCTCGGATGCCACTGACGACGGCGGCGTGGCCGAACGCACGTTTAAGCTCGTCGATCCGCGTTAGGGAGAGCACGCGCTCGACGCTCGGTAGGGCCCTCAGGAGCTCTGCCGGGACAGATTTCGGGGAGGCGGGACTGGATCTCATTGACAACGCGGAACCCTGAAGGCTAGCATTTTACCATAGACACCGGATATGCCTGAGTCACGGCCAAAGAACTTCATCGAGCGTCTGCCCGAGATCATCGATCGGGAAGAAGCCGACATCTCTCATCTCGACGACGAGATGGTTGCCATTCTCTATCCCGACCGGGCGGACAAGACGTTTCACCTCACGGTCGTCTTCGGGGCCCCCGGGGTTGACGATACGAGCGAGAGGTCTGAGCGCTACGATCGCGCGGTCGCGGTGGCCAGCAAGTCGCCGCGCTATCGCTCTGAAGGCGAGGGGCGCAACGTCAGGCACTTCGCGAGCTTCGGCATCGATGAGGTCAACGAGCTCCACGAGCTGTTCTACCTGGTGAGCGAGTTTCCGAGCTGTGAAGTGCTCGTGCGGGGGAAGCGGGTTCCGTACGGACGTGAGCTGTGGCTACCGATGTTCTGGTACTTCAAGAAGGAACCCGTGGAGGTGTGAGTGATGGGTTTTCAAGAAGATATGGTCAGGCTCACACGCACCTTCAAGCTCCTCGAGCGAGAGTACGAGCAATGGTTCGCGGGCGCGCTGCCCACGCCTCCGTGGCACACGAAAAGGATTTGCCAGGAGATCGTCAAGGAGTACAACCAGAATCCGCCGCGGAATCTGTCGGAGCAAAGCATCTTCGCGATGCACCAGGCGAAGTTCAACACCTACTTGGAAATGTGGAACCGCCGCATACGATTGAAGGAAGAAGGCAAGCTGCCCACGGGTCGTGAGGAGCGCTCGAAGCGCGTCCCGAAACCCACGGCGCCTCCCTCGGGTGCCGATGACCACTATCGGGGCGTCTTCGAAACCTACCTTGCCGAGAAGCAACGCGCGGGCGAGGCGACGGGAAAGATCAATTTCGAGAGCTTCAAGAACGCGCTCTCGAAGCAAGCCGATCAGCTCCGCTCGAGCCGAGGTATGACGAACGTCAACTTTGGCGTGAGCGTCAAGGACGGGAAGGTCTCAGTCGTCGCGCGCCGCAAGAAGTCCTAGCGTTTGGTCGCGCGCGGCCGTCGTGGCGGGCGCGGTGGCAGCGCTGTCATTGTCGAGCGGCCGTGCGGAGGCGTGGCCGCGCGAGGCGTACCGAAACATGGTGTATGACACCGTGCGTCTTCTGCCCCCACGGCTCGCGCGCGTCTTGCTCGAGCGTAACGACGCCATTCTCGCCGGAGTCGTGAGCCTCGAAGGGGAGACGGCCTCCGCCCTCGCGCGCGGCGGTCAAGCCGGCGTGATGCCGGTTGAGCTTCTCGCCGATCTCGACGTCCGCGTCAACGAGATTGCGCGTATGGTGTCGGAGCACCGTCCCCTCGACGAGGTCGCCTCGGCGTTCGGGCGCCTCTTGCGCATCGCTGCCGACATGGCGGACCCGGCGATCGTGGGCTCGGGCAGTCCTGAGTTCCGTCGGGTCGTTCGCGAGTACTACCGGTTCGTCGAGCTCAATGTCTCCAAGTTTCCGCTCGTCCACGATGCCGCCCTGCCGTCGCCCGTCTACGGCGCGACGCTACAGACGCTCGTCGAGCGCATCGTCTCCGACACCTCGTCGTCCGTACCGGCCTTGGCCGCGGCGTTTTGGAGCAATGGACGCATCGTTTCCGCGAGCACGTTCGATTTCCGCTCCGTCCCCTATGCCGAGACGTCCCTCGGCTACTCCCGCGCCGTGACGGCCGCCTCGTACTTTTGGCTGTCCGCCTGGGCGCGGGCGAACGGTGACTTCACGGGCTATCGCTTCGGAAATGGCAAGCAGCCGGTCAAGGAGCCGAAGTAGAATCCGTTCTATGAAAAAACGCGCTCTTCTCAGTGTGGCTGACAAAGCCGGCCTCGCCGCTTTCGCCAAAGGGCTCGAGGCTGCGGGCTTCGAGATCGTATCGAGCGGCGGTACCGCGGCGGCACTCGACTCCGAAGGCATATCCGTGAAGCGGGTGGCCGAGGTGACCGGCTCTCCCGAGATCCTGGGTGGCCGAGTCAAGACACTTCATCCCGTTATCCATGCCGGGATTCTCGCGCGTCGTGACGTCGACGATGACCTCGCGGAGCTCGAACGGCAGGGCATTCTTCCCGTTGACGTCGTGGCGGTGAACTTCTACCCCTTCGAGTCCAAGCTCGCGTCCGGAAGTCCCGTCCCGGAGATCATCGAGAACATCGACATCGGGGGGCCGTCGATGCTGCGTGCCGCGGCGAAGAACTTTCGCCACGTCATCGCGGTCACGGACCCGGATGATTACGCGAGAGTGCTCGAGTCCATGTCCGATGGTTCGAAAGGCGTCGATTTGGAGATGAGGCTCTATCTCGCGGCGAAGGCCTTTTCCGCGAGCGCCCGCTACGAGCGCGCCATCGCCGGATTTCTAACCGAGCTCGAGGTCGCGGACGGCCAGCTCGCCCGACCGGACGAACAAAGCACGTTCCCGGATGCGTTGACGCTCCACTTCCAAAAGGTCGAGGACTTGCGCTACGGTGAGAATCCGCACCAGGCGGCGGCGTTCTATCGCGATGCGTCCGCGCCGCAAGCGCCCGAGAAGCTCCACGGAAAAGAGCTCTCCTACAACAATATCCTCGACCTCGATGCCGCCTTTCGCCTCGTGCGCGAGCTCGCGCCGAAGCGCGCCGCTGCGGTCGTCATCAAGCACACCAACCCCGCGGGAGCGGCGGTCTCCGATTCTCTCGTCGATGCGTATGTGAAAGCGCGCGCGACGGACCCGGTCTCGGCATTTGGCGGCATCGTGGCGTTGAACCGAGCCGTTGACGTCGAGACCGCGACGGAGCTTGCGTCCACGTTTCTCGAGGCCGTGATCGCGCCCGGGTTCGACCCTGAGGCGCTCGCCGTTTTGACGAAGAAAAAGAACTTGCGCTTGATGGCGACCGGAGACACCGGCCGGATCTCGTGGAATGGTCGCAACTACTGTCGCGTGCTCGATGGGATGCTCGTCCAAGACTGGGACGAAGACGGAGCCGACGAAACGTTCGAGGTCGTAAGCGAGAGACAGCCCGAAGAACGCGAGCTCGAGACGCTCCGGCTCGCGTGGATTGCCTCGAAACACGTCAAGTCGAATGCGATCGTACTCGCGAAAGACGACGCGCTCGCCGGGGTAGGAGCCGGGCAGATGAGCCGCGTCGATTCGTGTCGCATCGCGGTCACGAAGGCGCAGAGCCCGCTTGCGGGCGCGGTCGCCGCGTCGGACGCGTTCTTTCCCTTCCGGGACGGCGTGGACGCGCTCGCGGATGCGGGCATTGTCGCTGTTGTCCAGCCCGGAGGCTCGGTGCGAGACGATGAAGTGATCGCCGCCGCGAACGAGCACGGGATGGCGATGGTGTTTACCGGAAAGCGCCACTTCAAGCACTGACGGGCGGCTCTGTGCCGCGGCCTCCCACGCTTACGCACCGAACCGCTTTGATGTAAACGAGCTTCGCTACGCCGCGCTATTCGGCGGCGGCGATGAGCTCCTCGGGCTCCACGGTCGCGGTGCCGAGCTTGCCGACGACGATGCCGGCGGCTCGGTTCGCGAGCTCGGCGGCCTCCACGAAATCGGCTCCCGAGGCGAGAGCGAGCGCGGCCGTCGCGATAACCGTGTCCCCGGCGCCCGACACGTCGAACACCTCACGAGCGAATGTGGGGATATGGAACGGCGGCTCGTCTTGAACGAATAGAGACATGCCGTGCTCGCCTCGGGTGACGAGTACGGCCTGCGCGCGGAGCTCGTCCTGCATGATGCGCGCGGCCTTTTCGACATCGGCCTCATCACGGGTCGAGATGCGCGCGAAGCGTTCGGCCTCGATCGAGTTGGGTGTCACCAGCGTCACGTCGCGGTACAGCTCGTAGTAGCGGAGCTTTGGATCGACGAGGATAGGGATGTCGTTCGCTCGGGCGAGCTCGATCGCGCGCGTGATGAGGTTCGCGGTCAGCGTTCCTTTGGCGTAGTCGGATAGCACGACCGCGCGGGACGTCTCGACCATGGCCTCGAGTGTGTCGAGCGCCCGGCGTTCTATTTCCGCGTCCAGGTCGCTGGACGACTCCCAGTCGGTGCGGACGACCTGTTGACTGCCCGCGATGATCCGCGTCTTGACGGTCGTCGGGCGCGAGGGGTCTTCCAATACGCCGTCGTCGTCGAGACCGCGGCTCGTCATGGCTTCCCGGACTTGCCTGGCGGCTTCGTCCGCGCCTACGACGCCGAGCAGCAGCGGCTTGGCTCCGAGGCTCTCCAGGTTTCGAGCGACGTTGGCGGCGCCTCCCAGGTGGAAGCTCTCGCGCTCGATCGCGACGACGGGGACGGGAGCCTCGGGCGAAATCCGCGACACGCTGCCCCACACGAATCGATCGAGCATGACGTCGCCGACGATGACGACGGCCTCGCCGCGCATGCGAAGGATGGTTTCTGAAGCAGTCATGATGGGGTGTGCCTTTCGGCTCTACGCCGGCGCCGGCGTCACGTCGGTAGCTCCGCCGGGCTCCGAGCTCTGCTCGTTGTCGAGCATGAAGGGTATCGCGATTACGAAGAGCAATAGCATTTGCAACTCAGAGTCTCCAAAGTTGTACTCGAAAATCCCGGCGACGAAAGAGGCGATGATAACGCCTATGGCCCCGGCTGCCAGCGCTTTGGCTCGCGGGTCGTGTGCATATCTCCGGTAGGAGCGTCCGCTGAAGGCCAAGGAGGCGACGATCAACCAAAGCCAGGCGAGCGCGCAGGCAACCCCGCGCTCGGCGGCGATTTGCATGAAGTTGTTGTGAAGGTGCGGGTTGTCGCGCATGGGCGCATCCGGTACGCGGTAGATGGGATAGAGCTCGGCCACGACGTTCGGTCCGACCCCGAGCCAGGGATGGTTGGCCACCATCTCGGCCCCGGACTCGATCATGTAGAGTCGATCCCAGCCGGAGGTGTCCGGCCTCCAAAACGAGCCGATCCGTTGCTCGACGCCGCGGGGAAGGATCAAAGCCGCGCCTACGGCGATCACCGGTACGACCAACAACAACCTCTTGTCCTTGAGAAAAACGAGTACGAGGGACGCGGCCAGAAAGCCGACCCACGCGCTACGCGTCAGAGTGAGCGCGAGCGCGGCTAGGATCAAGAGCAGGCTCGCGGCCACGAGCAGCCGGAGCTTTCGTGCGCCGAAGAGCAACGATGAGAGGCCGAGCACGGCGACTCCCATGAGGAGACCGGAATAGGTCATGTAGTGGCCCATGAAGCCACGGATCCGGTGGTCGATGTCGCCGAGCTCTCCGAACCGGTATTGCCATAGACCGACGAGCGCGCCGATATCGGCGACGACGATGAGCACGATCACGAGCGTTTCGACGTCCGCGCGTCGTCGAACCGTGCTCACGAGCATGTACGGCACCGCGAGCAGCAGGAGCTTCTTGCTGGCCTGCAGGCTGAAACCGGGGTCGAAGGAGAACAAAGCGGCGAGCAAGCTGAGCCCCGCATAGAGTCCGAGGGGCGCGTCGATGGGCAGAGACGCCCACGCGCCGTCGCCCTTCACCGTCCGGTAGATCCAAAGGCCCAAGAGGATCGCGAGAACGATTTGAGAGGCGGCGATCGAGATCTGGATGAGCCCGATCCAGATGCCGATGCCGACGATGAAGTAGGACGCCTGTCGCGAAGCTCTGGTGGGTGCCGGGAATATCGTCCCGCGCGTTGCGTCTGCGGCCATTCAAATGAGGATTTTAGTTCACGCTCGCCAGGATCGTTACCACGACCGGGCGCTGACGCGCCGTGAAGCGTTATAATCAATCGAGACTGTCGATGAGAACTTTCCTTGGTTTTGCCATCGTGGCGCTATGCGGCGTGGAAGCTTGGGCGCAGGAAACTCGCCCGACGAGCTCCGACAAAGCAGACGCGTACTACTACTATTGCCTCGGGCGGATGCATGAGATGCAGATGCAAGGGGCCGAAGCGTTCGAGAACTACGAGAGCGCCGTGAGGCTCGATCCCGAAGCCGGCTATCCCCACGTGGCGCTCGCGAGTCTCTACCGACGCACGCGCCAGCCCGAACGAGCGCTCGAGAGTGCGAAGAGGGCCGTCGAGCTCGACCCCGAGATCGCCGCCGGTCACCGACTCTTAGGTGAGCTCTACTTCTCGATGCTACGTAGTGACGGCAACCCCGAACAGGCACCGCTTGCGATCGAGGCTTTTCGCAACGCCGTGCGCCTCGAGCCCGGAGATATCGAGAGCCGCGCGACGCTCGCGCGACTCTTGGTGCTGCCGCCGAGCCGCGCTTACGATGAGGCCGCCGAGCACCTCGCAGAGATCATCCGATACAACCCGTCCGCTTACTACGAGATGTTTCTGCTCGCGCAGGTGCGCCAGAGCCAAGGAGACGCCGAGGCGGCGATCGATTTGCTGAAGCAGTCGCTCGCGGTCGAGCCGCGCCAGCCGCAAGCGCGAGAAACGCTCGTCGAGCTTCTGCAGGCGGAGCAGCGTTTCGGCGAGCTCGCAGAGGTTTACCGGGCGGTCATCGACGTCGACCCGACGGACCTCGATGCACGCATACGACTCGCGGACGCGCTCGCGAATGACGAGCAGCTCGAAGCCGCCGCCCAGCAGTTCGAGAACGCTCTCGCGGAAGATCCGACCAACGTCATCATTCTCGTCGGACTCGGCATGGTGCGCCGCGAGCTCGTCGAGCTCGATGCCGCGGAAGAGCTCCTCCAAAAGGCGCTCGCGTCGGCACCCGCGCACGTCCTGGCACGCTACACGCTCGCGTCGGTCTACGAGCAGAAACGGCAATACACGGAAGCTATCGAACAGTGGGAGCGCCTCGTCGAGACGCCGGACACGAGCCCGGATGTCAACACGCGCCGAGCGGAGTACTGGGCCCATCTGGGATTTGCTCGAGAGCAGCTCGATCAGATGGACCTCTCGATCGAGTCTTTCGAAAAGGCCAAAGAGCTCTCGGACGGCGACGCGCGTTTCTTGATGTTCTACATCCAAGGCCTGCTGAGTGCGGAGCGAGCTGACGACGCCGCCCGCGAGGTCGATGCGGCCCTCGAGCAATATCCCGACAATGCCCGGTTCCGGGCGCTGAAGGCGCGCGCGCTCGATTCGAGCGGCGACGAGCAGAGGGCGCTCGACATGGTTCTCGAGCTTGCCGCCGATAACCCGGACGAGGATGTGTACGCGCAGGCCGTGGTGGACCACTATCACCGTCACAAGCAGTTCTCCGACGCGGAGGAGTTCCTGCTCGGGCGTATCGAGGAAAAGCCGGACAGCGTTACGCTCCGCTTCCAGCTCGCGGCCTCGCTGGAGCGACAATCGAAGATCGACGAGGCGGAGGCGATGTTCGAGAAGATCCTCGAGCTTCAGCCCGATAGCGCGGCCGCCCTGAACTATCTCGGCTATATGCTCGCGGACCAGGACCGAAGGCTCGACGAGTCTCTGGATTTCGTCCAACGAGCGCTCTCCCAGGACCCCTATAACGGCGCGTATCTCGATAGTCTCGGGTGGGTCTATTTCAAAATGGGTGAGCTCGACTTGGCCGAAGAGAGCCTCCTCAAAGCGATCGACAGTATGCGGCTGACCGGAGTGGTCTACGACCATTTGGGCGACCTCTATTTCAAGAAGGGCGACGCCGCGCAGGCAGTCGAGTTCTGGAAGAAAGCACTCGATCAAGATGACGACGAGGTCGAGAAAGACGCGGTCGCTCAGAAGATCGAGCGCGCCAACTCGAGCCAGTGACCTCGCGGCACGTCGTCGTGCTCGCGCTCGCCGCCCTGCTGGGAGGGTGCAACCGCTCGGCCCCGAACGCCCCGCCCCGCGTGCCACTCGAGACCACCGTCGTGGCGGAGGCTCTCGAGACCCTCTCCCGCGAGGCTCAGTCCGTCCGTCGCTATCAGGGCTTCCTGAGAATCCGCGGCAAGGGGCCCGACGGCGGGTTCAGCGGTCGGCTCGTCGTCATTTTCGAGCGGCCGGGCAACCTTCGCATCGAGCTCCTCGGGGCCTTTGGTGCGACGCGGTGGGCCGCGGTGGCCTCGCCTTCAGGCATCACCGTCGTATTCCCGGGGCCGTCCCAATACGTCCAGGAAACGGACGTCGCCGACATCGTCGGACGCTTGCTCGGCGTGCGCCTCGACGCGCACGAAGTGATGGCCCTCCTGTCGGGAGCGGGCGTGCCGCTAGAGGCCTTGTCTCCCGCCGAATCGTTTCGGCAAGGTGAGCGCCGCGTCCTCTTGACCGATGATGGTCGCCGGCTCGAGATTTCGGACGACGACCAGATGGCATTGGCGCAGACGCCAAGCTATCGCGCGGTCTACCCGACGAGCTGGAAGAGCCGGCGTCGCCAGATCCCTGATCGGCTGGAGCTTCACACCGAGCAGATAACGGCGACGTTGACCGTCGAAGCGGTCGACGTCAACGTCTCCCTCGACGCGCAAGCCTTCGTCGTCGATGTGCCCGCCGACGCGACCCGCCTGCGTCCTTCGGATGTCTCCGGCGAGGCGGTTTTCGTCGCCCAGCCGAAAACGGTGAGGCCAAGGTGAGCGGCTCGAAGGGGTTGGGGGCGCGCGCCTATGCGAAGGTGAACCTCGGCCTCGAAGTGCTCGGCCGCCGCGATGACGGCTATCACGAGCTTCGGACGATTCTCCAGACGATCGATTTCTACGACGAACTGCGCTTCGAGCTCGCAGACGAAGGCATCGTGTTGACGACGAGCTCTCCGTCTCTCACGACGGGGCCGGACAACCTCATCGTCAAAGCCGCGCGGAGCCTCGTCGATCGCGCGTCGGGAGCCGGTGCTCGGATCCATCTCGACAAGAGGATCCCGGAGGGCATGGGGCTCGGCGGCGGGAGCGCCGATGCGGCGGTGACGCTTCTGGCTCTCGATCGAATGTGGGATCTGCGGACTCCCAGCGCGGAGCTGCACCGGTTGGCAGCCGCGATCGGAATGGATGTTCCGTTCTTTCTGTATGGAGGGACCGCCGTTGCGGTATCCGCGGGCGCCGAGCTCTATCCCTTGTCAATGCAGCCGGACTGGCCCCTGGTGTTGATCCTTCCAGACTTTTCGATTTCGACCGCTGCGGCATACTCCAGATTGAGATTGACAAAAAAACGAGCGGACCGTACACTCCAGCACTTCGCGTGGAGTGGTCCTTCTGTCCGGGACACGGTGAGCGAGCTGGTGAATCATCTGGAAGAAGCGACGGGCGAACACTCTTCTGCGATCGAGGAGTACAAGAAACGTCTCCTCGATCTGGGAGCGCTGAGCTCGATGATGTCAGGCAGCGGGGCTGCCGTTTTCGGTGTGTTCGAAGACCAGATCGTGGCCGACCAAGCAGCGAGCTCACTTACCCGGAGCGGTATCCGAGCCATGGCCACCAAGATGATCAACAGGAAGGGTTACAACGAAATGTGGCTTGCGGACGGAGGTCTTAGTTAGTCCGGAAGGGGTGCTGCCATGGAGATCACCGAGGTTCGAGTTTTCCCCGTCGATGACGACAAGCTGAAAGCGTTCGTTTCCATCATTCTGGACGATTGCTTCGTGATTAGTGATATCAAGATCATCCATGGGCCCAAAGGGCTGTTCGTGTCGATGCCGAGCAAGAAGCGCAAAGACGGGACGTTCCGGGATATCGCCCATCCGTTGAACAGCGAGACGAGGCGGCGGATGGAAGATCAGATACTGACGCACTACCGGAGCGAGGTCCAGGACGGCAAGGAGCTGGAGCCCCGAGTTTTGACGGAAGGCGCCGTACCACCGGAGGCGTCCCATCCGAGCGGCCCGGCGGGTGAGCTCTAAAACTGCGGGGAGCGCTCGAACGAAAGGTGCGACGTCGCCAAGCTTCGATCGTGCCGCTCGCGTTACTCGAGAAAGTCCTCGAAAACTCATAGTGTTGGGGCGTGGCCAAGCGGTTAAGGCGCCGGACTTTGAATCCGGTATTCGAAGGTTCGATCCCTTCCGCCCCAGCCATTCGTTCAATAGAGAACCGCTCTTATCCGTAAGCCTTCACTAGGAGTTCTGCGAGGACGCGAGACCAGATGGCGAGACCTTTGAAACTGTTCGGCGGCAGCTGCAACCCGAAACTCACCGAGGATATCGCCGCGAGTATGGGCGTACCCATCGGAGAGGCGAGACTGAAACGCTTCGCCGACAGCGAAGTGTCGTTTCAAATTACCGACAACGTCCGCGGGGCGGATGTCTTCGTTATCCAACCGACGGCCCCGCCCGTCAACGAGCATCTCGTCGAGATGCTCGTGATGATCGACGCGTTCAAGCGCGCGTCGGCGGGACGCATCACGGCCGTTCTCCCCTATTACGGCTACGCGCGGCAAGATCGAAAAGACCGACCGCGGGTGCCGATCTCGGCGAAGCTGGTCGCGGATCTGCTGTCGACGGCGGGAACGAATCGAGTCGTGTCGATGGACTTGCACGTGGGACAGATCCAGGGCTTTTTCGATATCCCTGTCGATCATCTCTTTGCCGCGCCGGTCATGCTCGACTATGTCTCGTCGCTCAATCTCGACCCCCTGGTCATCGTGTCACCGGATGCCGGGGGCGTCGAACGTGCGCGTGCCTATGCGAAACGGCTGAAAGTGTCGCTCGCCGTCATGGATAAGAGGCGTGGAGGCAACCACGAGATCGAGACCATCCACGTCATCGGTGACGTCGCGGGGAAAACCGCGCTCATCGTGGACGATATGTGCGACTCCGCGGGGACTCTCGTAAAGGCTGTGGATGCGCTCTTGGAAGCTGACGCGTCACGGGTCCTGGCCGCTTGTACGCATCCGGTGCTGTCGCCGCCCGCGATTGACCGTATTCAAGCGTCGCCGATCGAGCGCGTCATCGTTTCGAACTCGATCCCGCTTCGTGCGGACGCCGCGGCTTGCGATAAGATCCATGTCCTCTCGGTGGCCGGCTTGCTCGGGGAAGCGATTCAGAGCGTGCACGAGGAGACGTCCGTCAGCTCGTTGTTCGTTTGAGTGCGAACGAGGGGCTCAGGTTGTTTTTCCGCGCGGAAGGCGCCTTGTAGTATACTCGTGGGCTGTCCCTTCTAGGTGACGGGAAAGGAAAAGAATTCCATGGCTTCTTTGATGCTGGAGGCGGAGCCTCGACAGGGTTTCGGCAAAGGTCCGAATCGACAGCTCCGCCGCACGGGGAGAATCCCCGCAGTCGTCTACGGTGCTGGAAAAGATACGATCCCGTTGAGCGTGGATCCCAAGGCCGTCGTTTCCGTGATCCGCTCCCATGGCGGAGTCAACACGATTTTCGAGCTCTCGATCAAAGGTGCCAAAGGCACTGACAACGTCATGATCAAGGACTATCAGCTCGAGCCCGTCGAGCACGACCTCCTTCATGCCGATTTCCATCGAATCGCTATGGACAAGGAGATGACTCTCTTCGTGGCGGTCGAGCTCGTGGGTGTCTCCACCGGCGTCAAGAACGCGGGCGGGACGCTCGATTTCATCACTCGGTCGGTCGAGATTTCCTGTTTTCCGAAAGATATCCCCGAGACGATTACGGTGGAGGTTTCGGAGCTCGACATCGGCGATTACGTCCGCGCCTCGGAGCTAGAGCTCCCCGAAGGCGTCAATCTTCTTTCGAGCGGCAGCGTCGTCGTGGCGCACGTGCTCGCTCCCAAGGTCGAGGAAGAGGAAACGCCAGAGGAAGGCGAAGAAGGTGTCGAGGCGGACGCAGAGGGAGATGCTGCGAAGGCCGAAACGTCGGAGGAGGGCCCGGCCAAGGAGTAGACTTCCGGGCATCGTCGATTGCGACTGTTGGTGGGGTTGGGAAACCCCGGTTCCCGCTACGAGGGAACCCGTCATAATGTCGGCTTCGACGCCCTGGAGAGATTCTTATCGGCGAGCGGCGGCCGCTGGAACACCTCGACACACGAGGAAGTTTCAGCCGATGTCGTCGTCGATGGCAAACGGGTAACGCTTTTGAGACCGTTAACATTTATGAACGCCAGTGGAGGTCCAGTGACGCGCTTCGTCGAGACGCACGCGCTTGCGCCTTCGAATGTGCTCGTCGTGTACGACGATGTCGCTCTGCCGTTGGGCACGCTACGTCTGCGCGAGCGCGGGAGCAGTGGTGGTCACAACGGGCTCGGCTCGATTCTGGATGCGCTCGGGACGACGGATGTACCGCGACTGCGTATCGGTATCAAGCCCGCGGCCACGACGGATACCGCTCGCCGGCTGGTGGACGACGTCCCTTCGGAAGATCTCGTTGATTTCGTATTGTCGCCCTTCCTCGCGGAGGAGCGTCCCATAGTTCACGAAGTTCTCGACCGTGTCGTCGCCGCGACGCGCGTGGTCTTGAACGAAGGTATGGTGCAGGCGATGTCCCGGTTCAACGGAGACAGCGACCGCGCTGCTCGTCGACGCGGTGAGGCCTGTGAGACTTCTTGAGGCCCGAAACGCCGATGCGCCTGACCGAACGAAAAGAACGACAAGGAGGAAGGCTTGCGTAGTTACGAGTTGATGTACATCCTGGATCCGAGTCTCGATGAGGATGCTTCGGGTGCCCTGCTGGGGAAAATCGAAGAGCTCATGGGCAAACAAGGCATCGAGGTAGAAAAGACGGAACCTTGGGGAAAGAGACGCCTCGCCTATGCGATCAAGGGGCACTGGGAAGGCAACTACGTGCTCAGCAATTTCAAAGCCGAGCCCGCGGTCGTTTCGGAAATCGAGCGCCGGCTGCGAGTCACCGACGGCGTGCTGCGATTCTTGACGGTGCGTATCGATGAGCAGAAGGCGAAGTTGGAACGCCAGCGTGCGCGAAAAACGGAAAAAACGGTCGCGCGCAAGAGGCGAAAAGGGGAGAGCCGCGCCGCAGCCGCAGCCGCGTCCGGAGAGGCTGCAGCGCCAGCCGCAGCCGCAGCGCCAGCCGCAGCCGCAGCACCAGCCGCAGCCGCAGCACCAGCCGCAGCCGCAGCACCAGCCGCAGCGGTAGCTACCCCGGAAGCACCTAAAGCCGCCGTTGCGGAGACCGCACCGGCAGAGAAACCCGCGGCCGTCGAGGAGACTGCTGCTCCGAGCACAGCGGACGCCCCAAAGGAGAGCCCAGATGCCACAGAAACGAAGTGACGCCGGGAGCCGGCCCCGAGGCAAGAGACGTTTCTACTACCGCCGTGCGAAGGTCAATCCGCTCCTGGACAAAGTCGACTACATCGACTGGAAGGATTTCCGGCTTCTGTCGAATTTCACGCCGGAGCGGGCCAAGATCCTTCCCAGGCGTATCTCGCGAGCGGGTGCGCAATCTCAGCGGATGCTGAAAACAGCGATCAAGCGCGCGCGCTACATGGCGCTGCTCCCGTACTCCTAGCGATCCCGGGGGTCCGTGGCTCGTGTCGGTGACGCGTTCTCCCGACACCGCTTCGGGCGACACGTGCTTTTGGGGCGTTTCGAGACGCTCACATGAAATGGAGACATTGAAATGCAATTGATCTTGCGCGAGGAAGTCGATCACCTGGGTCGGCGAGGAGATATCGTCAACGTCGCCCGAGGCTACGCGCGGAACTTTCTGCTGCCGAAGCGGCTCGCGATGGAAGTCACGGACGATAACCTTCGTGTGGTCGAAAAAGAGAAGAAGATCTACGAGAAGAAACTCGCCGAGGAGAAGATCGTGGCGGAGGAAGTCGCCGCTACGATGGAAAGAGTCAAGCTCACCTTCGCGCGCAAAGTGCACGGCGACGCCGATGAGCTTTACGGCTCGGTCTCTCCGACCGACGTCGCCGAGGCCTTGGAGAAGGATGGCCACGTGGTCGAGCGTCGACGGATCGCGCTCTCCGAGCCCATCAAATCACTTGGAGATTTCACCTTCTCGATCAAGCTGCACCCCGAAGTGACGGTCACGCTGCCGATTACCGTCATTCGCGATGCGAGCGCCGCTCCGGAGGAAACGGGTAGTGACGAGGGTGCCGCGCTTCCGACCGACGACAAGGAAGAGACCGAACCCGAGCACTAGGCGTTGGCTGAGGACAATTCCGCTCTCGAAAGGGCACTGCCCCATAACCTCGAGGCGGAGCGGACCGTCCTCGGTGCCATTCTGATCGAGAACGAGGCGTTCCACAACGCTGCAGAGGTCCTCCGCGACACCGATTTCTATCGCGACGCCCACCGAAAGATCTTCTCTCGCATGAGCTCCTTGTCGGAGCGAGGGGACGCGATCGACCTCGTCACGCTCAAGGAGGAGATGTCCCGCGCCGGAGATCTCGACGGCGCCGGCGGTGTCGCCTATTTGAGCTCGCTCGTCGAAGGGGTTCCCCGCGCGACGAACGTGCCGTACTACTCGCGCATCGTCAAGGACAAGTCGGTGCTGCGCAACCTCATCTCTGCGGCGAACCGCATCAGTCGCAGTGCGTTCGACCAGCCGGAAGAGACCCAGAGCGTCCTGGACGAGGCGGAGAAGTCGATCTTCGAGATCGCCGAAGGTGCCGTGAGAGTCGGGTTCGAGCCCGTCGGCACGATCGTCAAAACCACTTTCAAGATGATCGACGAGCTCTCGGAGAACCGAGGCGCCGTGAGCGGCGTCCCCACCGGCTTCGTCGAGTTCGACGAAATGACGTCGGGCCTCCAGAACTCGGACCTTATTATTGTTGCCGCGCGCCCCGCGATGGGGAAGACGAGCTTTTGCATGAACATCGCCCAGCACATCGGGACCAAGACGGAGGGAACCGTCGGGGTGTTCAGCTTGGAAATGGCGAAGGAGCAGCTCGTGATGCGCATGCTGTGCGGGGAGTCCCGCGTCGACATGCACAAGCTGCGCTCCGGATTCCTGTCCGAGAAAGATTGGGCGAAGCTGGTACAAGGCGTCTCGGACTTGTCGCAAGCAAAGGTTTTCATCGATGACACGCCCTCGATCTCGGTGATGGAGATGCGGGCCAAATCGAGACGTCTCAAGCTCGAGCACGGCCTCGATCTCATCGTGATCGACTACTTGCAGCTCATGTCGGGAAGTGGGCGGTTCGACAACCGCACGCAGGAGATTGGCAGTATCAGCCGCTCGCTCAAGGGCCTAGCGAAAGAGCTCAACGTGCCGATCGTGGCGTTGTCACAGCTGTCGCGGGCTCCGGAGGGCAGAGGCGACCACCGGCCCCAGCTCTCCGATTTGCGAGAGTCGGGAGCGCTCGAGCAGGACGCCGATGTCGTCGTGTTCATCTTCCGCGAAGAGCAATACAACGAGACTCCCGACAATCGTGGGATTGCCGAGCTCATCATCGGCAAACAGAGAAATGGCCCCACTGGAAGTATCAAGATGGCTTTCATCAAGGAGTACACGCGCTTCGAGAACCTGGAGTGGCGTCACGATGAGGTGATCTAGTCGCGCCCGGCTGGTATAATTCCGTAACGACTACTCACCGTTCGCTTTCGTCCCGAGGCCTCGACCGTCCCATGGGCAAGCTCAAGACCGCGTTCGTATGCCAGCAATGCGGAGCGACGTCCGGCAAGTGGCTTGGCCGCTGCCCCGACTGCGATTCATGGAATAGCCTCGTCGAGGAGAAAGCGTCTCCGGCGTCGGTCGAGGGATCGCGCGCGGGACTTGGCTCGATGGCCAGGCCTCAGTCGTATCGTGATGTGGAGACGAGCGACGAGATGCGGGTCGCGAGTGGCCTGCCGGAGTTCGATCGCGTGCTCGGCGGCGGCATCGTGGCCGGCTCGCTCGTGCTCATCGGCGGTGACCCCGGGATCGGGAAATCGACTTTGCTACTCCAGGTCGCCGCGGCCCGGGCCGGACGCGTGCTCTACGTCAGCGGCGAGGAGTCGGAGCGCCAGATCAAGCTACGGGGAGAGCGGCTCGGCGTCGACTCGTCCTCGTTGATGCTCTACGCGGAGACGCAGCTCGAGCGGATCATGGCAGAGCTCAAGAGCTCCGCGCCCTCACTCGTCATCCTGGATTCGGTACAGACGGTCTATTCGTCGAGGTTCTCCTCCGCACCCGGCAGCATCAGCCAAGTTCGCGAGGTGACGGCGGAGCTTCTCTATTTCGCGAAATCGACCTCCACGCCCGTATTCCTGATCGGGCATGTGAACAAAGAGGGAAACCTCGCGGGGCCCAAAGCTCTCGAGCACATGGTCGACACGGTGCTCTACTTCGAAGGCGACGGCAACCATTCCCATCGCATCGTGCGGGCGGTCAAGAATCGATACGGCGCGGCGGGGGAGCTCGGCGTCTTCGAGATGACGGCGAAGGGGCTGCTCGCGATCGACAACCCCTCCGGGCTGTTCTTGTCGGAGAGGCCGGTACAAGCGTCGGGCTCGGTGGTCGTCTGCTCTCTCGAAGGCACCCGGCCCCTCCTCTTGGAGATCCAGACATTGACGTCGACGGCCAGTCTTGGCTATCCGAGGCGCGTGGCTCTGGGCTTCGACCAAACGAGAGTCTCGCTTCTACTCGCCGTCCTCGAGAAACGAGTCGGCCTCTCTCTCGCGGGCGAAGATGTATACGTCAACGTGGCGGGCGGCATGACCGTCACCGAGCCCGCGTCGGATCTTGGCCTCGTCGCATCGATCGCGTCGAGTTTTCGCGGGCAAGCCGTGGATTCGCGGACGGTTTTCGTCGGTGAAGTCGGGCTTTCGGGCGAGGTCCGACGGGCACAGCAAGTTCCTCTTCGGGTCAAAGAGATCGCGCGCCTCGGCTTTCGCCGGGCGTTGATACCGGAAGGCAATTGTCCGGTGGATGATCCACCGGATGATCTCGAGCTCGTTCCGCTCCGAAATGTTTCCGAGCTCATGGAGCTCGTCTTCTAGTCGAGATACCGCTTGGTCCCATCTTATTGAGAGAGTAAGTGACAATGTGGATTCTGTTGATACGCGGGCTGTTGCTCGCGGGCATGGCGGCGGCATCGGTCGCTTATGGATTCCTGCCGTGGGGCGAGCTTTCGAACGCTGCGCTCGGCATCGGCATTGGTTTGGCTCTCATTTTTCTCGAGACCCGGATCCGTGGGGGAGGGGCCAAGGAAGTCGCGGGCGCTGCCTTTGGTGCGCTTCTGGGCGTCATCTTTGCCCTGCTGGTAAGCGTTCCTCTCGGAAAGATCCCCGTCTCCGACGGAGCGCAGGCATTCTGGCAGTCCCTGGTGTTGTTGTGGTTCACCTATGTCGGGTTGATGCTCGGCTGGAAAAAAGGCGAGTGGTTCGACCCGGTAGCGCTCAAAGCCTACCTCGACGGCACCCCCGTCCAGCCGCAAAAGAAGAACATCAAAATTCTCGATACGAGCGTGATCATCGATGGCCGGATCGCGGACATTTGCGAGACCGGTTTCATGGACGGGACGCTGGTCATCGCGCAGTTCGTCCTCAAAGAGCTCCAGCAAGTCGCCGATTCGGCGGATTCGCTCAAACGTAACCGCGGTCGCCGCGGTCTCGACATCCTTCAGAAAGTTCGCAAGATGAGCGACATCGATGTGGAGATCGAGGAGCTCGACTTTCCCGATGTGAAAGAGGTCGACCTCAAGCTCATCGAGCTCGCGAAAGCGCTCGATGCAAAGATCGTGACCAACGATTTCAACTTGAACAAGGTCGCTCAAGTGCGCGGGGTGGCGGTCCTCAACATCAACGAGCTCGCCAACGCATTGAAACCAGTCGTGCTCCCGGGCGAGTTCATGCGCGTGTTCATCTTGAAGGAAGGCAAGGAGTACAACCAAGGTGTCGCCTATCTCGACGACGGAACGATGGTGGTCGTCGACAATGCCCGCAAGCTGCTCGGCAAGAACGTTGACGTCACCGTGACGAGCGTTCTCCAGACGACGGCGGGCAAGATGATTTTCGGAAAGGCGACCGAGGCCAATCAGCCGGTGGCGGTCCCGGATCGATAAATGCGGTACCGGCCGTTCTCGACGCAGTAGAAAGCCTTACGGATCCGAAGACGCCCGTGGTCGACTGGCTGAAATTACGTACGCTTTTCTGGTTCATCCCACTCGTGACCGTGAGCACGGTCGTGTGCGGGACGACCTCGCTCTTGCTCGCGGTGTTCTTTCGGTCCGGCGACCCGTCCCATCGCGTCGCGAGTTTTTGGGCGTGGAGCATTCTCAAGATCTGCCGGATCCGTGTCTTGGTGCGAGGTGAAGAACATCTCGAGCCGGGCCAGACCTACGTGCTGGCGTCCAACCATCAGAGCTTGTTCGACACGCCCATCCTGTTCGCCTATCTGCCGGTCTCGTTTCGCATTCTGTACAAGAAATCGCTGAACCGAATTCCGTTTCTCGGCTGGCACATTTACATGAGCGGCCATGTCGCGGTCGAGCGCGATAATCCGACGAAAGCACGAGAAAGCCTCGACGATGCCGCCGCGCGGATTCAGGGGGGCACGTCGGTCGCGGTGTTTCCCGAAGGGACGAGAAGCTATGACGGTGTCATGAGGAGCTTCAAGAAAGGGAGCTTTCGCCTCGCCATCAAAGCCGGCGCTCCAGTCGTGCCGATGACGATTATCGATAGCTACCGTGTGATGCGGCGCGGAAGGGTCACCGTCTACCCGGGGACGGTGACCTTGGTGATCCATCCTCCCGTTCCCGTCGCAGGGCGTGCCGAGGAGGAATCGGGCAAGCTCATGGAGGAGATTCGAGAGACCATCCATCGGCACTTGCCCGGTGAGTCGCCGACGGTCGAGGAGCGTGCCGGTTGACGGGCCGTGCGGATGCGGTCATCGTCGCGGCCGGCGCCTCACGGCGCTTTGGCTCGGAGACCCCGAAGCAATTTCTTCCGGTCCGGGGGCAGCCCTTGTTGGTGCATACCATCGCGCGGATTCGAGCATCCGAGGAAATCGACGACGTCGTCGTGGTCCTGCCGCGAAACGGGTTCGACGCCCATCAGGAGCACATGCGTCAGTTCGTCGATGACGCTCACCTAGCGTTCGTTGCCGGTGGCGAGACCCGACAGGACTCGGTATGGGCCGGACTCGAATGCGTAGGAACACGCGGGGACGACGACTTGATCCTCGTGCACGACGGCGCGCGACCTCTCGCGGACGTGGCCCTGATCGACGAGGTCATCTCACGAGCGTCTCAGACGGGCGGGGCGATTGCCGCGGTGCCGGTCGTCGAGACGTTGAAAGAAGTCGGCGGGGAGCTGACCATCCGCCGCACCGTCGATCGCAAGCGATTCTACCGGGCCCAGACGCCGCAATGTTTCCGCTACGAGCTGTTGCGAAGTGCGTTCGAGGCGGCGCGTGACGACGGCTTTTTCGGGACGGACGAAGCGTCTCTCGTCGAGCGTCGAGGTGCTACCATCAGCATCGTGGTCGGAAGCGAGCACAACATCAAGGTCACCACGAGAGAGGACCTGTCTCGGGTCGAATACTTCCTAGCGCAGGACGCGCCATGAGGGTCCGCGTCGGGATCGGCTTCGATGCGCATCGCCTCGTTGCGGGACGAGCGCTCACGCTCGGCGGGGAGACCGTCGACTACGCCCGTGGCCTCGCGGGGCACTCCGACGGCGATGTCGTGATCCATGCGATTACGGATGCGCTGCTGGGCGCAGTCGCGGCGCCGGACATCGGCGCCTTGTTCCCTTCGAGTGATCCTCGATGGAAGGGTGCTTCGAGCCGGGTGTTCTTGGAGAAAGCGCGGTCGGTCGTAGAAGAGAAGGGTTATCGGGTCCAGCAAATCGACGTCGTGGTGATCGCCGAGGCGCCTCGCCTTTCTCCTCACGTCACCGCCATGCGACAGCGCCTCGCCGACTATCTCGGTCTCCCCATCGACGATGTGGGAGTGAAGGCGACGTCGACGGACGGCATGGGCTACACCGGCAAGGGCGAGGGCATCGCCGCCCAAGCCGTCGTGACGGTCGTCGCGTGACGACGGTTCGAGGCGTCCACGCGGTAAGAGAGGCGCTCGTCGCGGACCCCTCCCGGATCCGTAAGATCGTCGTGGCGGAGGGAAAGCTCGACCCGCGCCGGCAGGAGCTCGTTTCGCTCGCGCGCGACGCCGGGGTGGCCGTCTATCGAGAATCTCGCGAACGGCTGGGTGCCGGCGGCGCGGTGGCGGAGCTGTCCGCTTTTGCCTGGATCGCGCTAGAGGAAATGCTGGCGGAGGCCACCCGCCCCGCTTTTCTCCTCGCACTCGACCGGGTGGAAGACCCGAGAAATTTTGGTGCCGTCGTGCGGGCGGCCGACGGCGCCGGCGTCGACGGCATCATCGTGCCCGAGCGAAGAACCGCCCCGCCCTCGGAAGTCGCGGTCGCGGCATCCGCGGGGGCGTTGCACCACGCCAGGATCGCGAGGGTTCGAAACCTTTCGGATACGCTGAACGAGCTCAAGAAGGCCGAGATCTGGACCGTGGGACTCAGCCCCGACGCCTCTCTGCCGTGGCATGGCTTCGACTTCACCGAGCCGGTTGCGTTGGTTCTGGGATCCGAAGGGCGGGGGCTCGGAAAACGGGTCGCCGCGACCTGCGATGCACTCGTATCCCTGCCGCAGCGCGGGGAGGTCGCGTCGCTCAATTTGTCAGTGGCGGCGGGCATTGTTCTATACGAGGTGGTTCGACAGAGAAATCGTATTTGATTTCAGCAGTCGGAGAGATATACTAGGGGCTTTCCCGGGAGTGCTGATCTCGCCTCGCTCGAAACCTCGCGAATTGCAATTTTATGGCTTGCAGGAGACCTGTGCCCTCTGCTAGAATCGCACGTTTGCGAGCTGGCGTAGCTCAGTTGGTAGAGCAGCTGATTTGTAATCAGCCGGTCGGGGGTTCAAGTCCCTTCGCCAGCCCCACGAGCGGTTCGTGTGGCAAGGCAAGACCCGACCGAGCACAGCGTCATGCGAGTGGAACTTTTGGCACTGGATCAAGACTACGGAGTAGTGGAGTGGTAGCGAAGTGGTTAAACGCAGCAGGCTGTAAACCTGCCGGCCTTGCGCCTTCGAAGGTTCGAATCCTTCCCGCTCCACCAGTATGCCGGACGATTACCGGCGGGAGTAGCTCAGTTGGTAGAGCATCAGCCTTCCAAGCTGAGGGTCGCGGGTCCGAGTCCCGTCTCCCGCTCCATTTTGCGAGAGGTAAGAGAGCATCTTTAGTAAGTGAGGCCCACGTGGCTCAGTGGTAGAGCACTTCCTTGGTAAGGAAGGGGTCACCGGTTCAATCCCGGTCGTGGGCTCCACCTAGAGGGCTCACGGAATATCGAGACTACCGGACGGCGAAGTTGTCTAGAGCACTGATTCGAAACGGAGTGATGGAGAAGTAGGATGTCGAAAGAGAAATTCGATCGAAGTAAGCCTCACGTGAACGTGGGAACGATAGGACACGTAGACCACGGCAAGACGACGTTGACGGCAGCGATCACGAAGGTACTGGCGAAAGACGCGAAGGATACGGACTTCCGCAGCTTCGATTCGATTGATAACGCGCCCGAAGAGCGAGAGCGCGGGATCACGATCGCGACGGCGCACGTGGAATACACGACGGCGAACCGTCACTACGCGCACGTAGACTGCCCTGGTCACGCGGATTACGTGAAGAACATGATCACGGGCGCGGCGCAGATGGACGGCGCGATATTGGTGGTGTCGGCAGCGGACGGCCCGATGCCCCAGACGCGTGAGCACATTTTGCTGGCTCGCCAGGTTGGAGTGCCGTACATCGTCGTGTTCCTGAACAAAGTGGACATGGTGGACGACGAAGAGCTGTTGGACTTGGTTGAGCTCGAAGTGCGCGAGCTGTTGTCGCAGTACGAGTTTCCTGGAGACGACATCCCGATCGTGCGTGGCAGCGCGTTGAAAGCGCTCGAGAACGACGACGAAGCATCGCAAAAGCCGATTCTGGACTTGATGGCGGCTCTGGATAGCTACATTCCGCTGCCCGAGCGTGATGTGGACAAAGACTTCCTGATGCCGATCGAGGACGTGTTCTCGATCTCTGGCCGCGGCACGGTAGTGACGGGTCGGATCGAGCGCGGGATCGTGAAAGTGAGCGAGGAAGTAGAGATCGTGGGCATCGAGGAGACGCGCAAGAAAGTAGTGACGGGCGTGGAGATGTTCAAGAAGCTGTTGGACGAAGGGCAAGCGGGCGACAACGTTGGTGTCTTGCTGCGTGGAACGGAGCGCACGGACGTACAACGCGGTATGGTGCTGGCGAAGCCGGGCACGATCACGCCGCACACGAAGTTCAAAGCTGAAGTGTACGTATTGTCCAAAGAGGAAGGCGGCCGTCACACGCCGTTCTTCAACGGCTACCGGCCTCAGTTCTACTTCCGCACGACGGACGTGACGGGCGCGTCGACCCTGAACGAAGGGGTGGAAATGGTGATGCCGGGCGACAATACGAGTCTGGTCATCGAGTTGGGTACGCCGATCGCGGTCGAAAAAGGACTCCGCTTCGCCATCCGTGAGGGTGGTCGCACCGTGGGCGCCGGTACCGTTACCGACGTGATCGAATAGCTTTTTTATCGGAAGGAACACACTGCATGGCGCGCGATATCGTTTCTTTGGCCTGTTCGGATTGCAAGCGACGGAACTATTCGACGACTCGCAATAAGAGGAAAACGACCGAGCGGCTGCAGTTCAAGAAGTATTGCCCTTTTTGCCGAACGCACGTGCTTCACAAGGAGTCGAAGTAGGCCAGTAGCTCAATTGGCAGAGCACCGGTCTCCAAAACCGGGGGTTGGGGGTTCAAGTCCCTCCTGGCCTGCCAACTGCGAATCAAAGGCGCGACTGGGTTAGTTCGAACGCGAAGAGGCGAGAGAGAGTAAGACCGACCGAGAAGGTGACGATTTGAAGATTTTGGAATACTTCAAACGAGCGCGTGCGTTTCTCGTTGAGGTGCGCGCGGAGTTCAAGAAAGTGTCATGGCCTCCCAAGCGCGAGGTCTACGGCACCACGTTGGTCGTCATTATTACAGTGTTCTTTTTCGGGTTCTATCTCTACGGACTCGATGTGGCTATGTCTTATCTGGCGTCGGGCCTGACGCGCCTCGTGGGAGGGTAGGTGACAACCACAATGTCGAAGCAGTGGTACATCGTGCACACCTATTCCGGCTTCGAGAAGAAGGTGGCGGAGAGCTTGCGGCAAAGAGTCCAAGCCTTCGAGTTGGAAGAGCAAATCGGGGAAGTTCTCATCCCGACGGAAGACGTCGTCGAGATGAAGGGCGGCAAGAAAGTCGTCAGCGCGAAACGCTTCTTCCCGGGCTACGTGCTCGTCCAGATGGAGATGAACGACGAGACCTGGCACGTGGTGAAGAACACGCCCAAGGTGACCGGATTCGTCGGCGCCGGCCAAAAGCCCGCGCCGCTCACGGACGAAGAGGTCGAGCAGGTCATCCACCAGGTGACGGTCGCGGCGGCAGAGAAGCCGAAGCCCAAATATACGTTCGAGTCGGGCGAGACCGTTCGCATCATCGACGGCCCGTTCAGTAACTTCTCCGGTGTGGTGGACGAAGTCAATTCGGATCGCAACACCTTGAAAGTCATGGTTACGATTTTTGGTCGCTCTACTCCGGTCGAGCTCGATTTTCTTCAAGTGGAGAAGACCTGAGCCGTCTCGACAGCTTCGCGACCTGGAATAAGTGAACTAGAAGACACGGAAGAAAAGATAAATGGCTAAGAAAGTTGCCGGACTCATCAAGCTGCAGATTCCCGCAGGCAAGGCCACGCCCGCACCGCCGGTCGGCCCCGCACTCGGGCAGCACCAAGTGAACATCATGGATTTTTGCAAGGCCTATAACGCGAAGACGGCCAAGCAGGAAGGACTGATCATCCCGGTTGTCATCACCGTGTATCAGGATCGGTCTTACAGCTTCATCACGAAGACTCCCCCCGCCGCGGTGTTGTTGAAACGGGCCGCGGGTATTGCGAAAGGCTCGGGCGAGCCCAATCGCAACAAGGTGGGGACGGTCACTGACAAGCAGGTCGAGGAAATCGCAAAGACGAAGATGGAGGACCTGAACGCAGCGAGTCTCGATGCCGCCAAGCGCATCGTTGCGGGCACGGCCCGCAGCATGGGGCTCGAAGTCACATAAGCAGCTGTTCGGGTCACGAGTCACGTAGTTCGAGTCATCACACGAGCGAGAGTGAGTTCACAATGTCTGGTAAGAAATTTCTGAAAGCAAAGGAAGACGCGGGAGAAAGTCTCGCGCAGACCCTCGAGAGCGCGGTCGCGCGCGTCAAGAAGGCGAAATACGCGAACTTCGACGAGACGCTAGAGCTCGCGATGCGGCTCGGAGTGAACCCCAAACATGCTGATCAGATGGTACGCGGGACCGTCGTGCTTCCTCATGGCCTCGGCGTGTCCCGGCGCGTCTGCGTGATCGCGAGCGGTGAGAAGCTCAAGGAAGCCGAAGACGCCGGCGCGGATATCGTAGGCGGCGAGGATATGGTCGAGAAGATCCAAAAAGGCTTCATGGATTTCGATGCCGTCGTCGCGACGCCCGATGTGATGCGCGTCGTCGGAAAGCTCGGGAAAGTCCTTGGCCCGCGCGGCCTCATGCCCAATCCCAAGACCGGCACCGTGACGTTCGATGTGGCGAAAGCGGTTCAAGAAATCAAAGCCGGAAAGGTCGAGTTCCGAGTGGACAAGACTGCTATCGTCCATGCTCCCGTGGGCAAGATGTCCTTTCCGGAGGATAAGCTGCTCGAAAATCTCCAGATGCTGGTCGACAACGTGATGAAGGCGAGGCCCGCGGCTGCGAAGGGTAAATACGTCAAGAGCATCGCGATATCGTCCACGATGGGCCCCAGTGTCCGTATCGACCCGGTAGTCCTGGGAGCGAAGTAACCGACGATTCGAACTCGCCTATCGAGGCAGACAAGCAGAGGAACGAAGTGGAAAGAACCGAGAAACAAGCTCAAGTGGAAGAGCTACAGGCCCAGGTCGTCTCGTTCGCGGCGGTCTTTGCGCTCGACTATCGGGGGCTGAAGGTCTCCGAGGCGACGGAATTCCGGCGCAAGATCCGGGAATCGGGGGCGGGCTATCGCGTCGTCAAGAACACGCTCTTGAAGCGCGCACTCGCGGATACGACCTTGACTCAGATCGAGCCCCACCTCCAAGGGATGACCGGGCTGGCCTATACGGAAACCGATCCGGTGGCTCTCGCGAAGACCATCCACGATTTCATGAAGGACGTCCCGACGATTGTGTTCAAGTCCGGCGTCCTCGACGACAAGATTGTCGACGAAGGGCAGTTCGAAGCCTTAGCGTCGCTTCCGAGCAAGGAAGCGCTGCAATCGCAACTGCTGTCCGTGCTTCAAGCACCCGTCCAGAAACTCCTGGGTGTGCTTCAGGCACCGGCGCGCGATTTGATTCTCGTATTGAAAGCAAAAGCGGAACAAGGCTGATGGCGTTTCCGGCGTTTCACGTCGGAGGGTTCGCAGCCTATCTCGAAACTAGAAGAATCTGGCAATGATGAAGGAGCAGAAATGGCAGAGCTAAAACAAGCGGATGTAGTCGAGTTCATCAAAGGAATGTCGGTTTTGGAAGTCTCCGAGCTGGTAAAAACGCTCGAGGACGAGCTCGGCGTGAAGGCTGCGGCAGCGATGCCGATGGCGGCCATGGGCGCCGCTGCCGGCGCCGGCGGCGGCGAGGCAGCCGAAGAGAAGACCGAGTTCGACGTCATTCTCACCGCGATCGGGGACAAGAAGATCAACGTGATCAAGGCCGTGCGCGAAGTCACGAGCCTCGGCCTCAAAGAGGCGAAAGATCTCGTCGAGAGCGCCCCCAAAGCGGTCAAAGAAGGCATCGCGAAAGATGAGGCCGAAGAGGTCAAGAAGAAATTCGAAGCAGCCGGAGCGCAAGTGGAGATCAAGTAGCTCTTGTCTCACTGTTGCACCCTGGAGCAAACCATCGACGTTGAAGTGCGTCTCGCGAACCGTTCGTGTTTCGGTAGTGGTCTCGCCATGAGCCCCTCCCGTCTCACGAGCGCGCTCCGCGAGACCGTTTCGCACATCGACCCGCTATCAAGAAAGCACGATCGCTCGTCGCGGCCGGCGAGGACACGAGGTTTTTGTTCCGTCTGAGCCGTTCGCCCAAAAAAGGCGCACAAAGCCGAAAAGCCTAAGGGGCCTGAAAGGCCTAAAAGGAAAAGATAAGTGCAGAAAGTTGCCGTGAATCCTTACCGGGACCGAGTGGATTTTTCGCGAATCCAGGCGATGATCCCCATCCCTAACCTCATCGAGATCCAACGCCGGTCCTACGAGCGGTTCCTGCAGATGAACCTTCTCCCGACGGAGCGGCAAGATCTGGGATTACAGGCCGTTTTCAAGTCCATCTTTCCGATCACGGATTTCCGTGAAAACTGCGAGCTCCAGTTCGTCGAATATGCAATCGCGGTGTGGGAGTGCAAGTGCGGCAAGCTCGAGGGGCTCTCTCATTTGAGGCGCAAATGCACGGGCTGCGGCAATACGCTGCGCACGAACCCGATGGGGGATCGGGAAATCGCGTGCTCGTCTTGCGGGAAGGGCAACGAGAACCGCGGGAGCGTTTGCGACACCTGTGGCGACTCCGTCGGCCTCAAGCTCAAATATGACGTCGAAGAGTGCCAAGAGCGCGGAATGACCTATTCCGTGCCGCTCAAAGTGACGATCCGGCTCACGGTCTACGACAAGGACCCGGAAACCGGCGTGCGCTCGATCCGCGACATCAAGGAGCAGGAAGTCTATTTCGGCGACATCCCGCTGATGACGGATAACGGCACCTTCATTATTAATGGTACGGAGCGAGTCATCGTCTCCCAGCTACACCGTTCTCCGGGCGTGTTCTTCCACGAAGTCGACAAGAGCTCCTACCTTGCGCAAATCATCCCCTATCGGGGCTCGTGGGTGGAGTTCGAGTTCGACCAAAAGAACCTCCTCTACGTGCGAATCGATCGGAAGCGTAAGTTTCTCGCGTCGGTGTTCATGCGCGCACTCGGCTTGAAGACGGACGAAGACATCTTGCGCCACTTCTATAACGTCGACACGATCCAGGTCCGTGACGGCAAGATGTTCCTTCCGGTCACGCCGAGCCTCCAAGGACGTCGTTTGGGCGTCGATATCGCGACCACGAAGGAAACGGTCGTCGCCGCGGGCAAGCGCATTACGCGTCCCGGCTACGACCGGATTGAAAAGGCCGGCATCAGCGAGATCGAGCTCGCAGTGTCCGATCTCGAAGGCGCGTTCTCGGTCGCGGATGTCGTCAACACGGAGACGGGCGAAGTGCTCGTGGACTGCAACGAAGCGCTTCCCGAAGACTTCCTCGCCATGCTGGCCGACAACGACGTCGACACTTTGGAAGTGTTTTACCCGGAAACGGAAGACGTCGGACCGATCATGTCCATGACGGTCAAGAAAGACAACGTGCGGAGCTCGGAAGAGGCGCTGATAGAAATCTATCGCCGGCTTCGGCCCGGGGATCCGCCGACGCTCGAAAGCTCGAAGAATCTCTTTCAAGGGATGTTCTTCAACTCCCAGAAATACGACTTTTCGCGCGTAGGCCGGTTGAAGCTGAACACCAAGCTCAACCTGGAAGGCGAGCTCGAGCAACGGCTTCTCGAATCCCGCGACTTTTACGCCGTGATCCACTATTTGCTCCAGCTGCCGCGGAGCATCGGCAGCGTCGACGACATCGATCATCTCGGCAACCGCCGGGTACGTTCGGTCGGTGAGCTCCTCGAGAACCAGTTCCGCATCGGACTCGTTCGGATGGAGCGCGCCATCAAAGAGAAGATGAGCGTCTACCAAGAGATGGCCACCGCGATGCCGCATGACCTCATCAACGCGAAGCCGGTCATGGCTGCCGTTCGTGAGTTCTTCGGCTCGTCGCAGTTGTCGCAGTTCATGGACCAGACGAACCCGCTGTCGGAAGTGACGCATAAGAGACGTCTGTCCGCGCTTGGACCCGGCGGACTGTCGCGCGAACGTGCCGGATTCGAAGTCCGAGACGTGCATCCGACGCATTACGGCCGCATCTGTCCGATTGAGACTCCCGAAGGGCCGAACATCGGCTTGATCAGCTCGTTATCGTGCTACGCGCGGATCAACGAGTACGGCTTCATCGAGAGCCCCTACAAGGAGGTCTCCGGCGGCCGTGTCATCGACCATGTGATCGTCACGGCGACCGGCGATGCCGATGTGTCGGTCAACGAGATCATGGAGCTCGGGAACTACAACCGGAAATTCGCGAAGGTCAAACGCGAAGGCGGCAAGTTGCCGGAAGGTAAGCCGCACGCTTTCTATCTGTCCGCCTGGGAAGAAGATCGTCACATCATCGCCCAGGCCAACGCCAAGATCGACGACAAGGGAAATTTCGTCAACGACCGGATCAACTGTCGTCAGGCCGGGAACTTCATCCTCGCCCCGCGCGAGCAGGTGAACTACATCGATGTGTCCCCGAAGCAGCTCGTCTCGGTTGCGGCGTCTCTGATTCCCTTTCTCGAGAACGATGACGCCAACCGCGCGCTCATGGGCTCGAACATGCAGCGCCAAGCGGTGCCGTTGCTGTCGGCGGAAGCGCCGATCGTCGGCACCGGCATGGAGCATGCGACGGCCCGGGACAGCGGCGCCGTCATCGTCTGCCGTCGCGGCGGTGTGGTCGACTCCGTCGACTCTCGTCGCATCATCGTTCGTATCGAAGAGGGCACGGGCAAGCGGGCGAAGGAGATTGGCGCCGACATCTATAACTTGACGAAGTTCAAGCGCTCCAATCAAAACACCTGTATGAACCAACGACCCATCGTGCGGGTCGGTGATCGTATCGAGAAGGGGCAAGTCATCGGAGACGGTCCATGCACCGACAAGGGTGAGCTCGCTCTCGGGCGTAACGTTCTCGTCGCTTTCATGCCGTGGCGAGGCTATAACTTCGAGGACGCGATTCTCGTCTCGGAGAAGCTCGTCAAGGAAGACGCCTACACGTCCATCCATATCGAAGAGTTCGACACCGAATCTCGCGACACCAAGCTCGGGCCCGAGGAGATCACTCGTGACATCCCGAATGTCTCGGAGAGCTTCCTCGCGAATCTCGACGAGTCGGGGATCATCCGCATCGGCGCCTATGTGAGCCCGGGGGACATCCTCGTCGGCAAGGTCACGCCGAAGGGTGAGACCCAGCTGACACCGGAAGAAAAGCTCCTGCGGGCGATCTTCGGTGAGAAAGCGGGTGACGTGCGCGATGCGTCCTTGACCTGCCCTCCCGGAATCGAGGGCATCGTCGTGGACGTCAAGATCTTCTCGCGCAAGGGAGTCGAAAAAGACGACCGCGCGAAGGCGATCGAGAACGAAGAAGTCGGCATGCTCGAAAAGAATCTCAACGACGAGATTCGCATCCTCAAGGAAGAGCGCAACAAGCGTGTCGTGGAGCGTCTTTCTTCGAGCACTCTCGAGGAAGACTTGGTCAACCCGCGTACCGGCGAGACGATCCTCAAGAAACGCACGAAGCTCACCAAGGACATGCTTCGTGAGCTGAGGCCGGCGTATCTCGGTCTACTGGAGACGGATGTCTCCGCCGACGTTTTGGACGAGATCCAGGAGATCGAAGACAAGACGGAGCGCCAGATCGAAGTCCTGAAGGCGCTCTTCGAAGAGCGGATGAGCCGACTCCAGAAGGGCGACGAATTGCCGCCGGGCGTCATCAAGATGGTCAAGGTTTATGTGGCCATGAAGCGAAAGCTCTCCGTTGGAGACAAGATGGCGGGTCGTCACGGGAACAAGGGTGTCATCGCCAAGATCGTTCCCGAAGAAGACATGCCCTATCTGCCCGACGGCACGCCCGTCGAGATCATCCTGAATCCGCTTGGTGTTCCGTCGCGGATGAATGTGGGCCAGATTCTCGAGACCCATCTCGGCTGGGCCGGCAAGGTGCTCGGACTGCACTTCGCGACCCCGGTATTCGACGGTGCATCCGAGGATCAGATTCGAGGACTGCTGAAGGATGCGAATGAAGATCTCTTGTCGGTGGGCTCGCTTCGAGCGAATGCGCTGTCCGGCGGCAAGACGACGCTGCATGACGGAATGACGGGCGACGCGTTCGAGCAGCCGGTCACCATAGGCTATATCTACATGCTCAAGCTTTCGCATCTCGTCGACGACAAGATGCACGCTCGAAGCATCGGCCCCTACAGTCTCATCACCCAGCAGCCGCTGGGCGGTAAGGCTCAGTTCGGCGGCCAGCGCTTCGGTGAGATGGAGGTCTGGGCGCTTGAAGCCTATGGCGCCGCGCATACGCTTCAAGAGCTTCTCACGGCGAAATCCGATGACGTGTACGGACGAGCGAAAATCTACGA
>Ga0315338_1000856_pt1 | contig 50811 bp, 54 predicted proteins | sample ASW8metaG_FD_204518 | JGI IMG/M metagenome (GOLD analysis project Ga0315338, IMG submission 204518) | Ammonia-oxidizing marine archaeal communities from Monterey Bay, California, United States - ASW #8 | ecosystem: Environmental > Aquatic > Marine > Coastal | place: USA: California | collected... | reverse complement strand
CGAGGAAGTCGGAGCCCTTGACCGTGTCGAAGCCATGCAGTTCGAGATTGTCGTCATCGCGTGCGACCGCGGCGGCGCCACCCTCGGCGGAAACCGTATGGCTCCGCATCGGATAGACCTTCGAGACCAGGGCGATCGACGCCGTCGGATGATTCGTCGCAGCCTCGATCGCTGCTCGAAGACCCGCTCCGCCACCACCGACGATGACGATGTCATGTCGGGAAACGTCCATCGACTACCCCTTCTTCAAAACAGTTGCGGCCCATCAGAAATTCGTACACGGGACTCTAGAGTCCCCGCGTCGAAGCGGCTGCCGAAAGGCGCCAAATCCCCAACGCCTCAGGGTTTTAACCGATGTGTTGCGGGATTGAAAGATGATCGGATGATCCATGTCGGGCCGAATCCCGCGACCCTCTTCGGGCTGACGACCACCCCGCGGGAGAGCAAGCTTCGCCGTCCGAAACCAGGCGCGAATCGGGGTCGAGCGGCCGAGTTCCGTCGGCCGAGCTGTGTCCGCCGAGTTCGATTCGCCGATGTCTGAGGCGATCCGCCGCAGCCCCCTCTAGAACGAGGTCTCGAAAACGAGCGCCAAGACGTCGGTGAGAGCGCTCCCGTCGAATTCGATTGCTAGCGTCCAGCCGCCGTCTGGCATCGCTCTCATCAACCACGGAGAACCCTTGCCCCGCTCGACCTTCCTTCAGCTCTCGTTGTCCTCGATCCTTCTCCTCTCCACCCTCGGCCTCGGCGGCTGTTTCGGTTCCGTCACCGGCGGCGTCGACAAGGTCATCGCCGAAGCCGACCGCTCCGATCCCGTTCGGGCAGCCGTCGTCGCCGCGCTCGGCGTGATCGATCAGGATTTCGAGCCGCTCCTGGGCGCGCCCCTCTCTCAAGCAGAACGCGACGCCATGATCGACAACGGCATGAAGTTCAAGGGCATGAGCCAGAGCCAGAGTTCGCTCGACCTTCTGCGCGTCATCGAGGCCCAGGCCGACAACGCGCGGCATGTGAACCTCGAGATACCGGGCGCGGAGGCGCTCTTCTACAAGACGGAAATGGCGAGCGGAAGCGTGCAGGGCACGTCTCGCTTCATAGAATGGCGGTTTCCCGTCGAGTTCGAACAGCGAAACGAAGTCGCCGCCGATCTCGTCGCGCGGGTGGCTCCGCTCTTCGCAGCGGATGCCAAATGGAACCGGGTCACGGTCTCGGATCCCGAAGTCAATCCCCTCGCGGCGACCACTTCCTGGAGCGTCTTCCTCGAGATGTCGGTGAGCGGCGCCAGCGAATTCGCGATGGTGAGCGTCGACGCATGGCACGAGCGCGAGAACCACGAGGCGATGAAGGGCGTTCGGCTCTACGTCTCGAAGATCAACTCCCGAACGAACTGAAAGCGTGTCGACGACCCCTTCTCGACACGCGGATCCCGTAGGCTTCCGCCGCTGGCGAGCGCTGGGTTTCCTCTGCGCATTCTTCGTCGCAGGCAGCACCGGCTGCGCCTCGATCTCCGACATCACGTCGCCGTATACACCTTCCGAAAAACAGTTGATCTCCATCGCACGAGAGATTCGGACCCTCGCGCGCGACGCCGAGGCCGAGACCGGCTCGTCCGATCTTCGCGCCGAAGCCCTACTCGAAGACGCCCGTGAAGTCTGGGCGGCATCACCGAGAAACTCGCGATCGACCGTGGCCGTCGCAGGCCAGGACGGCTTCGAGATCGCCGCCGTGTACCGCGCGCTCGCCGACTACTACGCCGTGAGCGGACGCCCTGGCCTCGCGATCCCCCTGTTCGAAGAGGCCATCGCCGATTCGCTCGCGCTCCGCTACTACGGCCCCTGGGAAGAGCTCAGCCTCGAACTCGTCGGCCTCTACCAGCGACTCGGCCTCGTCGATCACGCCCGTGACCGAATCGCCGTCGTCCTCCGCTTCTTCGAGCGCCTCGGGTTCAGCCTCGACTCGCCGCCCGACAGGCTGGACATGAACACGGTCGTGTTCCTCGCGCTCCACGCGACGCAGATCGAGATCCGACCCGACGCCTACCAGGACCCCGAGAAGCTTCGACGGCTGTATCGCCTCCTCGTACGATCGGCCGAGACCTCGCCAGAAGTCTGGGGACTCGATCCGAGCATCGGCTATCGCTACGCCCCTCTCTTCGCGCCCTTCGCGATCCGCCTGGCCGAACTCGGCGATCTCGAGGCCGCGCGCGAGATCCGATCCGACATCATCCGCATGCATCGGCGCAATCGCAGTCTCGATCCGTTCGTCGTCGCGAACGAGAAGAAGATCACCTGGGCGCAGATGAGACTCGGGCGCGATCTGCATAGGATGATCGATTTCCCCTTCGCGATCGTCGTCGCCCCGTTCACGACGGGCATCAACGACAGGCCGCGCGTCGATCGGCGCTATCTCGCGAGCGATTCGTTCCGGGAGAGCGTCGAGCTGGCTCGAATCGATCTCGCGCTCGCGGAGCCGCGATCGGCCCTCGATGCTACGAGCCAGGCTTCCACGTCACTCGAGGCGCTTCGCGAGTTCTACGCGCGGCTCGACAAGGGACTCGCGACGAAGGACGGAATCGAAGATCGGTCGCGCGCGCTCGATCAGATCCGCGCGCAGGCCCTCGAACGACTCGGACGTCATGCGGAGGCGGCGAAGCTCTACGAGGAAAACATCGCATGGTCCGAGCGCGAACGCGCCAGCCTCCCGCCGGAGCTGCGCGTTCATTTCTTCAGGGGGCGCGCGCGAGCCGCCTATCAAGGTTCGATCCGATGCTCGCTCGCGGCATTCGAAGCGACGCGCGATCCCACGGAACTCGATCGGGTGCTCGCGAAGGCCGAACGGCTTCGCGCCCGGGGATTCCAGGACCTGCTCGGACTCGACGCCGAACGACGCGAGACGCCGACCGTCACGAGATTGACGGGCTCCCTCGAAGATCGAAGCGGCATCCTCCAGTTCCTCGACCTCGAGACGAAGCTCGCGACGATCCTTCTCACACAGCATTCCGCGCGCGTGCATTCGGTCGAGAAGACCGACGGTTGGGACGCCGAGGTCTTTCGCATGCGAAACCGGCTCGCGGAATCGAGCGACTACGACGCGGCCGCCTTCGCACGGCTCGGCGCTGCGACACTGGGCTTCGCTTCGGACGATCTCTCCGGCCTTTCCCGACTAGTCGTTACGACGGACGGGGCGATCAGCGCGCTCCCGCCCGGCATTCTTCCCTACGCACCGGGCGTGATGCTCCAGGACGACATGCGCATCACCCTCGTTCCCTCGCTGTCGCTCTGGCTGGCAAGCCGCACCGCGGGAGATTCAGGGGAGACATCGCGTCTGCGCGCGCTCGTGATAGGCGATCCGGCGTTTGCCGAGAGCGAAGCGATCGAAGAAACGATCGGAAAGGACCGCCTCGCCATGCGCGGCGGTCGCGCGCTCGCCTACTTCGAGAGACTCCCGGAAACGGCGGAAGAAGCCAGAGCCGTCGTCGGAGCCTTCCCCGAAGCGAACGAGAGCAGCCTCCTCCTGAGCGCTTCCGCGACGGAGAGCCGAATCAAGCAGGATCCCGAACTCGCCCGCTACAGCCATCTTCATTTCGCAACGCACGGGGTGATCGGAAACGACCTCCCGAACCTGAACGAACCGGCGCTCGTGATGGCGTGGGAGGAAGGAGAGGATGGCTTTCTCACGGCGCGCGAAGTCGCCGATCTAGATCTTCGAGCCCGCCTGACCGTGCTCTCAGCATGCAATACCGGCAACGGCGAATACTTCGCGGGCGAAGGCCTGATGGGAATGGGGCGCGCCTTCATGGAAGCCGGGTCGGCGCGCGTGATCGTCTCGCTCTGGCCCGTCGAATCCTTTTCGACTCAACGCCTGATGGAACTCTTCTACGCCCATCTCGCTCGCGGCGAATCGGAAGACCGCGCGCTCTGGCTGGCGCAGCGCGATCTGCGCGAAACGCACGCCGCGGATCTCGCCGGACAGACCCTCTCCGAGACGGACCGGGGCATCGCGATTCGAACGGGCGCCACCAGCACGGCGGACCGCCCCTTCGGCAGCCCCTTCTATTGGTCGCCCTTCGTCCTCATCTCGAGCGAGTAGGCCCAGCCGGCCGCGCGAGCCAGGGCCTCATCGGGGCCTCCGCGGGGCAAGCCCTCATCGGGGCCTGAGCGAGCCCGATCTATTTGTAATCAAATATTTACCTATTTATGCATTTTCCTGTTTACACACTGTTTCATATCGTTTATATAGGTAATCAAATGCTTACAAGTAATGAACCCGCCCATCCCGACGCCGCAATCGAGAGCCAGGTCTTTCGCGCCCTGGCCGACCCGTCGCGCCGCCAGATCCTCGACCGGCTCCTCGCCGGAGACGCAAGCGTGAACGAACTCGCGGCGGGCTTCGCGACGAGCCGCCCGGCCATCTCCAGCCATTTGCGCGTGCTGCGCAAGGCCACGCTGGTCGTCGAGCGGCGTGAAGGGCGACAGCGGATCTATTCCCTGAACCCCCAGCCGATGTCGCGCGCGGACGCCTGGCTCGGGAAGTACCGCGCCTTCTGGGCGGCCCGGCTGCAGGCCTTGAAGCAATTCGTGGAATCCCAGGAAGAGGAGGACGCCTCATGACTACTTATTCCGAGACCTTCGAGCTGAAGGCCCCCGCAACGCGCGTCTGGACGGCGCTCCTGGATGAAGACCTCCTCGTGCAATGGCTCGCCGACGCGGTCCGCGTCGAAGCGAAGCCGGGCGGCGTCTATCGCTTCTGGGGGGCCGGCGTCATCTGGGGAGAATCCGAAGCCGAGACCGCGGGCGAAATCCTCGAACTCGACACACCGCGTCGGCTCGTGTTCTCCTGGCGATGGAAGGGCCACGCCTCCCGCGTGACGATCGAAATCTCGCAGCCGAACTCTGAGAGCCCTGCGACATCGGCCCCGAGCTCCCAGGAAACCTGCCGGCTCGCGATCGAGCAGACGTTCGAGACCTTCGCGCCCGGTTCCGACGGCCCCGGGCCCGACATGGCCGCCTGCCATTGGCGGATTGCCTTCGGCAACCTCGCGAGCGTTCTCGCGACGGGGCGTGCCGCTTTGCGTCCCGACTACTCGATCGACACTGCGCCCGGCCAGGACGTCGAACTCGAGATCGAGATCGCCGCCCCGCCCGAGCGGGTCTTTCGCGCGCTCATGGATCCCGCGCAGGTTCGAATCTGGATGCAGGCCGAAGCCCCCGAGATCGACGCCGACCGTGATCGCTACTCCTACGGCTGGACCCGCGGTACCCCGCCCGAGGAGGTCGGCCCGTCACGCATCGTCGAATACGTGCCGGACCGACTCCTCGTCTTCGATTGGAACTGGACGGACGAAGCGCCGGGTCGCGTCCGATGGGAGCTCCTGCCCATCGCCAGCGGTACGCGCCTGCGCCTCGTGCATGAGAACTTCACCGAGCTGGCGAACGTCCTCGGATGGTCCGAGGCGCTGGTCGAGATCCGTAATCTCATCGAGAGCGAGGGACGTTAGGCGCCCTCTTCCTCGCGCTCGGCACGGCGCGCGCGATGGCCCTCGGGCACGCAGACGAGCTGCTCGCGCATCGTCTCACAGGTTCCCGAGAGCGTGCCCCCGCGACGCCCCTCGAAGGAGCAGGCGTCCTGGTCGGCACTCGCGGAACAGGCCTCGATCGCGACGCCCGGAGGCCGGTGGCGTCGGCGACGCTTTCCCTCCCCGTCTTCCCCTTCGGCGAAGGCGGGCATCGCGAAGGCGAGAAAGAGGCTGGCTGCGGTCATCGTTCGAGCGAATCTTGTCATGTCGGCTCCTGGATCGCGTCGGGCTCCGGCCCGCGCGGAGGCTTGGATGGGCGCCGGATCGTCCGCGCGCCCCTGCCTCGTGTTGAACCGGCGAGACACGAATTGGTTGACACGAATTCGCGGATCGAATGAACGTCAAGGGACGTCGAAAGCGTTCGCGATGGCCTGGTACTCGTCCGAGAGAAACCCGTTCGCTTCATCCTCGACCGCCAGGTACTCGGTCTCGTAGTAGGCGTAAGCGAGAAGACCCGCCGAGTCGGTCGCGACGTCGGATTCGTTCCCGGGATCGACGCCACCGCCCGGCACGAGGACCCAGACGACCATCGCGCCGAACGCCGCACTCGCCGTCAGCAGCCAGGGGCGCCAGGTCGAAGAGGTGCGACGCTCGATACGATCCTCCAGGCGCGCGCGAAAGGCCGCCCTCGCCCCCTCCGAGCGCTCGCCATCGTCGAGCACCTGGCGCACGGCATCGATCCAGCGTGCATCCTCGCTCTGATCGAGCGGCGAGTCCTCGTCACGATTCGGGTCTTCGTTCGTCGTGGATTGATCCGTCATGTCGATTCTCCCGATTCCTTGGGTTCGGTTGGCCGCAGGTCGCCCAGATGGGCTCGAAGGGCGTGGGTGGCGCGGTGGACGTGCGTCTTGGCGGTGCCGAGCGAGACGCCGAGGATGTCGGCCGCTTCCTTCGTCGTGAACTGTTCGAGATGCACGAGTACGAAGGCTTCCCTCTGACGAACGGGCAGGGCCTCGAGAGCGGTTCCGATGCGGCGACGAAGTCCCACATCGCCCCTCGGCGCTTGCCTCGACGGAAGCTCGGCGTCGGAGAGCGAGTCCGTCTTCCAAACGCGCCGGACGACCTGCCAGCGCTTGTGCCGCTGGACCTCGCGAACGAGGATGCGAAAGAACCACGTCCTCAGACTGGCTTCCTCTCGAAAACGGCGCAGCCCGCGGAAGGCGCGAAGGAACGCCTCCTGCGCCACGTCTTCGGCCGAGGCGTCGCCTCCGAGCAATCGGCGCGCCGTCCGAATGGCGGCGTCCTGATTCTCGTCGACGAGCGCACGGAAGCGCGAATCGAGATCGCGCTCCCGCCGTTCCTCTCTATGCTCGCCGGCCCGGGCCAAGGCTTCCTACCAGGGCCGATCGCGTGGCGGTGGACCGTCGCGTCGGCGGGGGGGCGGTGGTCGACGCTTCATCTTGTCGAGAAGGCGCCCCCTCTCATCCTCGGAGAGGAGCGCGCGAACGCGGATGAGTGTGCCCAGTCGGTTCTTTTCCTGGTCGCCCTGGAGGCTCGAGATGACATCGACCTGGGCGAAGATCGCGCCTTCGTCGGGCGCGGACGCTTCGAGCAGTCCGCGCATCCGCTCGTGGGCCTGACGGAGTTCGCGGCGGATCTCCCGGCCTCTTGTTCGCGATGCGTCGAGGATCTCGTCGACCTGCTCGAGCTTGGCCTCCTCGAGCCCGAGTTCCTCGACGAGACTCTCGAGGCGGTTCTCGCTCATCCGCTCGCCCGGGCCACCCCCCGGCCTGCGCGGGCGGCCGTCCGGCCCACGCGAACCTTCGTCGGGACCAGCGCCCGGTGGATGCGGGCGATCCGGTGGCTCAGCCGCCGCCGGGATGGACAAGGCGAGGAGTGCGATGGCGACCCAGAGGATCGAACGGACTCGATGGCGTCTCTGCAACATGGATGGACCTTCCGTCGAAGCCCCCGCTCCCGGCATCGAGGCGCGCGAGTGCAGTGTGGCTTCTCCGAGTTTGACCCAGCTCACCCGTCTCCGGTTGACACGCCATCAGAATTTCACGACGAATTCCGTCCGACCGCCGACGAAGCCGCCCAAGCCGCGCTCGTAGCCCCCGTAGCCATCGAGACGCAATATGAAGCGTCGTCCCAGCGCCTGCTGAAGCCTCAGTCCCGCCCCACCCGCCCGCGCGCGGGACGAGTCCGTCTGACCTCGACCGCCGACTTCCAGCACGAGCTGCGTTCGGCCGTGGTTGAAGAAGAGCTGCGTTCCGAGCGCGCCACCGAACACGTGGTCGGCATCGTTGGCCAGCGGCGCGCCGATCGATCCGATGCCGGGCGCTTCGAAGAGGATGCCGACCCGACCGAGCGGTCCTCCACGATCGGCCCCGCGCGAGGCCGCCGTGTAGTGACCCGCAGCGGCCACCGCGTTCAGATACACGACGTCATGCGTCCCGGTCGGCGCGAAGGAGAATCCGAGAACGCCGAGCAGGCCGTCTTCGACGACCGGATCCGAGGACTCGTTCACAGCCAGGCTCCCGAGCAGGCGCGTCGTGAGGTTCCAGCGTCCCCGGATCCGACGAATCGCGCTGACCCCGCCGAAGACGCCATCCGCACTCTGCTCTCCATTCACGTAGACGGCATCGACGGCCCAGGTCGTCTCCGCGCGATCGAACTCCGTGAAGAGGCCGGCCAGGACCGAGTCGCCCCCGCTCGAGTTGTCGCCGCGATGCACACCGTCCCAGGCGCCGACGAACGAGATCCGAAAGTTGGACGTGCCCTCGGCCAGGAGAGAATTCTGAACGAGCCCGAAGGCCGTCATGCGATCATCGACGAGGAAGCCGTCCTGAAAATTCACCGGCACACGACCGACCATGAAGCCGAGATCGAGCGGCCAACCGACACGGCGGTCCAGGCGCGGGAACATCTCACCGAAGTCGCCTTCGAAGAAGATCGTATCGGGCGAGAAGTTGAAATCGCTCACGAACTCGCTGCCCGCACCGTCGAGTCCGAAGCGATACCCCGTGTATTCGCTTCCGCCCTGGAAGGGTTCGAGGCTGACGACGACGCGTTCGGTCGGGGTGAACGCCAGCTGACCGAAGAGGTCGAGTCGGTTGGCCCACTCGGCGCGGTCGAGGCCCTTTCCCGTCTCCGCTTGCAAGGCGCTTCGCCCCGTGCCCCAGACCAGCAGCGAAGGCTGCCAGACGGCACCCGTCGGAAGCACCCATCCCTCGGAGATGCGCGCCGGTTCGAGAAAGCCGTTTCCGAGTTCCAGGAGCGGTCGCGGTCGCTCGGGCAGTTCCGCCAGAGGGATCACTTCGTCGGACACCCCGAGCGAATCGGCCTCGCTCGCCGCGTCTTGCGAGACCGAGTCATGGGACGCCTCCCCCGCGGCCACCGCGCCCGGCTCGATCGCCATCCATGCGACGCTCGAAACGAGTGTGATCACGCCTTCGGCCACGGCGCCCATCCGACGCCTCACGGATTCGGGCCGCCGAGTTCGCGTGTCCGACGCCAGAGGACCTGGTGTCCCTCGACGACACCCCGGGCGACGTCCGCCGGGCTCATGTCGTAGTCGAAGCCGACCCCCATGATCTCGGTCACCAGATTGACGGGCACCATCGCGGCCTTCAGCTCGACCTCGATTCGAAACGGCCGCTTGGCGTCCGCCAGCGCCGAAGCGTCGATCCGATAGGTATGGGTCCGCTTGCCGCCCGGCACGATCCCCTTCTTGTGCAGCCGCGCGCCCGCCGGACCGCCGTTCACGAAGTTCGGGTTCGGGTCGGGCCGGATGAAGGGGAGCGGATCCGGAGCCTGGTTCACGGCGAGGATCTCTTCGCGCTCGCCCTCGCGGAGATTCCGAAGAACGAACCTCGACTGGAGCGTGAAGAGGTCGTCGTCGTGCGGTCGCCGCCCCGCCCGCACGTAGCGCGAGTGACCGTCCCGGACGTCGCCATTCGGATCGAGGTCGCCCGACTCGAAGAGGAGGCGACCCGTCGCATCCCGTACGGTCGTATGTAGCCAGACGACGCGCTCGGCGCTGAATCCGGTGGGAACGTTATGCCCGCTCGTGCCGTTGGCGACGACGACCCGGATCTCGAGCGCATCGGGGCCAAGCGTCGCTTCCAGGGGCTCGAGGAGGTAGCCGCGCCGCAGGATCGCGCGTCGCGCCTCCGCCATGTCATCGAGGCGCGCGAGATTCTCTTCGATGATCTCCCGCGCATCGACGCGGTCCGCGGCCTCGGCCCAGCGCTCGGGGAACTCGTCGCGATGGTCGACCGCATCCTCGAAGGCGTCCGTCCCCCAGCCCCCGCGCCAGTCGAAGAGGATCCACTCGCGCATAGACGCGAGAGCCTCCGCGCGTTCGTTGAAGGGGAAGAGACCGGGGTGTACGACCGAATGGTCAGGCCCTACGAACCGATGGTCCGTGCGTTTTCGCGGCGGCGTCGGCCGTCCGCCGACGATCGCTGCCGGTTCGCGCCGATACCCCGAGACGACGCCCGGCTCGCGCCCCATGTGACAGTCCTGGCAGGTCGTGCCCTGCTCGGCCGCAGGCGAATGACGAAACTCACTGAAAGCCTCTTCCAGCCGAACGCCGGTCGGCGACGTCACGTCGTGACAGGAGCCGCAGAACGTGGACGTCGAGATCGCCGCGAACTCGATCACGTCGGCGTGGATGCCGAGCGTCCTCTCCCCGTCCGAGCGTCGCGCGAAGCCGTCCGGGTCGGCCATCGCCGCGCGAAGGCCCGAGTTCCCTGTCGGCCCACTCACGGGTTCGTCGATCGGCCCCTCCGCCATCGCGAGGCGGCCGCTGACCTTGCCATAGGGCGCCCGCACGCGATGGCAGACGGCGCAGGTCACGCCTTCGCGGGCGGGCGGGCTCCGCTCGAGATTCGAGACGAAGAGCGGCTCACCCGTCTGCATGCCGATCGGCGTATGGCATCGGATGCAGAAATCACCGAGCGTGCCGTTCGTCCGCTTCAGGATCTCGCCGTGCATCGCATTGAAGATCGGACTCAACTGGGCGTAGGCGTGCTGCGAGGCCGACCATTCTTCGTAGTGGTTCGGATGGCAGTTGCGACATGCGCTGGCGGAAGGAAAGCGCCCCTCGGCCAGCAACCCCAGATGCGCGCGATCCGTGTCGGTCGGGGTGTCTCGCGCGTCCATCTCGTCGGCCGCGCCAGCCACGCCGACGATCGACACGAGGATCCAGGCGACGCGGCACGCCCGCCCGAGCGACCGCGCCATCGCGGACCGCGGCGGCGGGGAAGCCTCCGGGCGCGACCTTCGCAAGTTCCGATTCGATTCGCGGTCTCGACCATTCGACGACATCTTCGAATCGGCCTAGTCGCGCTGCGCCAGGGAGTCGTCCTCGAGGATCTCGCGCGCGACAACGGAGATTCGAACCGAGACTTCGTCGTCGATGAACTCGTCGAGTCCCTCCTGGATGTGCGACATGATCTTGCCCAGACCCTCGGCGCGATCGGCGTCTTCCTCGACCCCGAAATCGCGGCGATCGATCGTCGTCCTGGCCCGAACCCGGAGAATGCGAAGCCCGTTCGGCGCTTCAGCCTCATGCAGGTTCGCGACCTGCATCACGATCCTGCGCGTGACCCCGCGCATCGTGAGTTCGCCCACTGCCTCGCCGCGCTCGAAGAGCAGACGGATCAGTCGGAAGCGGATCTCAGGATGTTCGTCGGCCTGAAAGAAACTCGTCCGGAGATGCTCGTCTCGATAGCCGTTGTCGGTATCGATACTCGACGCATCGATCACGACCTCGGCCGTCGCCTCCTGCGGCGCCGCGGGGTCGTAGCCAATTTCGCCCTCGAGACTGCCGAAGCGCCCCCGAACCGGCTTGGCGTAGTCGCTATGGCCGATCTCGAACTTGACACGGGATCGGTCCGACTGGATGGCGTAGTCGGTCGCGAACGCCGGCAAACAAAGAAGAAGGGCGACGGCCCCCGCGATCCATGCGCAAGTCGAAGAGAAGCGCCGACGTCGGCGACGTTCGCCTCGCGACGAATCGGGTCGATGCTTCGGTGTGTGAAGCGGATGCGATCCAGCCATGCCCTGCCCCTTTGCGGTTACCCTCATTGCTCATCGACCCGGGTCGCAAGCGAAGGGTTGACAAGGAATGGGAGATTCCGCGTTGGAGGGCATCTCGCCCGGGACCGAGCAAGGAAGCGTGATCCGAGGGGTCGTCAGGACGTGCGCTGCATCACCATCGGTGTGTCGAGCGGGGCGATCGCCGGCTCCTGTTGCGTCACGCAGTGGACGGTCCCGAAGCCGATCACGAGACGGCGCGCCGGAATCGGAACCACGGGGCGATCGGCGACACGCTCGAGAATCGCGATGGCCTCTCGATCCGCATCCGTCCCGAACGTCGGCACCAGGAGCGCCGCATTGGCGAAGTAGAAATTCGCATAGCTCGCGGGCAGTCGACCCTCCGGTCCCATGACTGCGCCCGGCATCGGAAGCTCGACCACGTCGAGCCGCCGACCCGCGGCATCCGTCATTTCCCCGAGCCGCGCCCGATTGTCCGCAAGCACGGCGTGATCGGAATCCCCGCTGTCCGAGGCCTCGGCCGTCACCACCCGCCCCGGCGCGACGAAACGCGTCAAGTCGTCGACGTGGCCGTCCGTGTCGTCGCCTTCGATCCCATCCCCGAGCCAGAGAACGCGCTTCGCGCCGAGTGTCTCGCCCAACATCGCTTCGAGCGCTTCGCGCGATCGGTCCTGTCCGGGACGCGCGCGGTTCGGGTTCAGCAGACAGGACTCCGTCGTCAGGATCGTCCCCGCGCCGTCGCCCTCGATCGACCCCGCTTCGAGGACGAACTTCGATTCGACCCGTGGCACATCGGCGATCCGCGCCATTTCGGCCGCGACGTTCGCGTCGCGATCCCACGGCGGATATTTCCCACCCCAGGCGTCGAAAGCGAAATCCATGAGTTCGAGCCGTGCGGCCGCGCCCTCCCCCGACTGAACGAAGATCCCGCCGTGGTCGCGCATCCATGCATCGTCGGTCGGAACGACGTGAACGCGCACGCGTTCGATCGGCTCGACCCCAGCGTCGCGCAGACGCGCGAGGACCCGCTCGCCCATCGCCGCGTCGACGACGTTGATCTCGACGGCTTCGCCCGGCGCGATCGCCCGCACGATCTCGCAGAATGCGTCCTCGACGTCGGGCATCACGTCGGCGGGCCACGTCTCTTCGTTATGCGGCCAGGAGAGCCAGGTCGCCCTATGCGGCTCCCATTCGGCGGGCCAGCGTCGCGAGGACGCGGTCATTCCTCGGGGTCCGCATCCGTCTCTTCGTCGAGGAATCGGCGGGTGAGTCCGTCGTAGGCATCGATCCGCCGATCGCGGAGGAAGGGCCAGTTCCGCCGCACGTCCTCGATCTTTCCGAGGTCGCATTCGACGACGAGGGTCGCCTCTTCGTCGGCGGGCGCCTCGGCGATGATCCGGCCGAAGGGATCGACGACGAAGGAATGACCCCAGAAGCGGATCCCGTCGCCCTCGGCGCCTTCGAGTGTTTCGTGTCCTACGCGGTTCACGGCGATGACGAAGAGGCCGTTCGCGATCGCATGGGAGCGCTGGATGGTCTGCCAGGCTTCGACCTGGGCCTGGTCGATCTCGGCGCCCTCGTCGAACTGCCATCCGATCGCCGTCGGGTAGAAGAGAAACTCCGCACCCGCGAGCGCCGTCGCCCGCGCCGCTTCGGGAAACCACTGATCCCAACAGATGAGCACACCGAGTCGCCCGGCTTCGGTCTCGTGCGACATGAATCCGAGATCACCCGGCGTGAAGTAGAACTTCTCGTAGTAGAGAGGATCGTCGGGGATGTGCATCTTGCGGTAGCGCCCGACGAGTTCGCCCGCGGCGTCGAGAACGACCGCCGTATTGTGATAGAGCCCGGCCGCTCGACGTTCGAAGAGCGAGGCAATGATCGAGACGCCGAGGTCGGTCGCCTGTTTGGAAAGCGCCTCGGTCGAGGGGCCGGGAATCGGCTCGGCCCAGTCGAAGCGCGACGGATCCTCGCTCTGACAGAGGTAGGGCCGCCGGAAGAGCTCGGGGAGGCAGACGACGTCGGCGCCTTCTCGGGCCGCATCGGCGATCGCGTCCTGCGCGCGCGAGAGGTTCCGCTCGGGATCGACTTCGCATCGCATCTGGACGAGCCCGACGCGACGGATTCCCTGGCTGGATTCGAGAGCCTTGATCGTCATCTCGGGCTTGAATAAGGCAGGCGCTGGCATGGCGCAAGCGATTCGCGGCGACGCCCGCGGGAGCTGGGCGGGGCCCCTCCCCTGCATGACCGCGCCTGTCACGCCGTCCGTTCATTCTGCCGTCGACTCGAGACAGCGAGCGATCAGAGGAGTGGGGGGAATGGAAATGCGACAGGGAATCTTGGAATACGGTGGCAGGGACGGCGGACTCGGGGGTGATGTTACGGAGGAGATCGTCGACCGGATCGGCGCGCGGATCGCGGGAACGGAAGAGACGAGCGACGAGCGCGACTTTCGCGACGATGAAGATGGCACCGGCGCAGAGCCCGACAGCTGGGTCGATGCGGTCGTGACTCTGATCGCGGTCGTGATCTTCGGGCTGGGTTGGGTCCTCGTCGAACTCGAGGGCGCCGAGGCGCCGGCAGCGGACTACGATGCCGCGATGGCGGTCGAGGCCGTCTGGGTGGCGTCGCTGGATTCAGTCGGCGAGCCCTGGAATCCCAGCTATTCGGAGACCGGGTGGACCGACGCGGCGCGAAAGAACTCGAAGTGATGATCGACGCGGAATTCGCCCGAAGCGATTCGGTCGTCCGCGCGGCCGGCACCACTGCAGCCGGCGCCGCCGCAGCCGGTGCCACTCCGGCGCGCCGCAAGATTCTCGTCGACGGGTTCAACGTGCTCCATGCCGTCCTGCTCGGGAAAGAACGCGACGACGGTTGGTGGAGACGTGAGGTCAGAGAGAAGTTGCTGCGCCGCGTGGCCGGCTGGCAGGAAGGTCCGGACGATCTCTGGGTTGCGTTTGACGGGAACTCGCCTGCCTGGTCGGTCTGGGCGGAGCCGATCGCCGGCCCTGCGGCGGAGGGATCTTCGACGGACCGGGCATTGTCATCACGAGCCTGGTCGTCGGCTAGTTCGACCGTCCATAGTGTCTATGTCGAATCTGCCGATGACTGGATCGTTCGAAGGGCCCGGCGGGCGACGAATCCCGAGGACACGATCGTCGTGAGTGGGGATCGCAAGGTTGCTGGACGGGCGCGAAGTGCGGGGTGTGAGGTGTGGACTCCTTGGGCCTTTGTCGCGCGGTGTCCGGAGGTGGGGGTTGATCTGGCGAGCGGAGGGGATGTCGTGGTGGAGCCAGTTCCTACGAAACGTGGGTAGGGCGACGGTATGCATGCGGATCTACCTAACCAGATCCACCTGACCACGATCGTGGACATCCGCATCTATCTCGACAGGTTCCGTTAGTCCAGAATTCTAGACGATCGCGCATTCGTTTTGCGGGCCGCTCACGGAGGGTATCCCCGGTCGGGAGCCAGGCATCTCTCCGAGATGCGACTCGCGGGCTCGCCCGGCGGGAATTCATTGATCGGGACGGCGAAATGGCGGACAATTGGAGCCGTGATCTGCGCTGGTGCAGGTTACTCACATGTTAGGCAGCATCGGAGGCATAGTGAGCTGGATCAAGCCAATCAACCAAATCCGCCCTTCGATGTTTCGAATCGGCACCCCATCGGGACGGGGAACCGGATTCCAGCTGTTTCTCTCCGACGCTCTCTGTGGGGTAGCCACCGCGCTCCACGTGATCGAGCACGCGCACGAATGGGAAGACCCGATCCGTATGGTTCATCACAGCACTGGCTCTAGCCGACTCCTTCGTCCCCCCGACCGTGCGATCTTTACCTACCCCGGAAAAGACCTCGCCTTCATCTTGTTCGCGCCTGGCGATCTCGACCTGAAGGAATCCGAGATCGAGCTCATCGAGGCTGACAAGCGAATGAAGCAAGGCGTTGAGTTCGGCTGGTGCGGGTTTCCCGCGGTCTCTCCCGGTGATCTCTGCTTCTTTACCGGGCATGTGAGCTCCTGGCTCACCGAACGAGAGTCCTACCTCATCGATGGTGTTGCAATCAACGGCGTTAGCGGAGGCCCAGCCTTCACGAAGGACCCCAAGATCTGCGGCGTCGTGACCGCATACATCCCGAATCGAGCAACTGGCGAGTCTTTACCAGGCGTGTGCCTTATTGAGGATGTTGCGTCGTATCACAAGCAACTGAAGGACCTCAAGTCCGTTGAGGAAGCGCAAGCGGAGTCCGAGCCACCCGATGAGCCTGCAGATGATGCTGCCTAACAAGTCGTTGCAGCGGACCAGTAACAGCGCGGCCCGACCGGCCCGCTGTGCCGCCTGGCGGCAAACTCTTGAAGCTGGATCGGAGCCGGCCAGCGCTGTTGCTGGCCGCTAAACGCCGATCCATTAGACGGCGTGACTTACCTCAAGCCCGCATCCTCCGATCTCTGGGTCGCGTTTGACGGGAACTCGCCTGCCTGGTCGGTCTGGGCGGAGCCGGTCGCGGGGCCTGCGGCGGGCGGATCGTCGACGGGGGCGTCGTTGTCGGCTCGATCGTCGTTGGCGGCGGCGAGTTCGACCGTCCACAGCGTCTATGTTGAATCGGCCGACGACTGGATCGTCCGTCGAGCCCGGCGGGCGAGCGAGCCCAGAAGCACGATCGTCGTTAGCGGAGATCGCAAGGTCGCAGGACGCGCGCAAAGTGCGGGGTGTGAGGTGTGGACTCCTTGGGCGTTCGTGGCGCGTTGTCCGGAAGCGGGCGTTGCTCCGGCAAGGGCAGCGGATGTCGTGGCAGAGCCAGCGACTACGAAACCGGGCTAGGTCAACGATATTTCGGGCTACCCGTTCAGGTGTAGCCGACCAGGTCCACCCGATCCCGTTCGCGAACATCCGCCCACAGCTCGGCGGGTGCTACGACTCCACTATACGAGCCGCTCGCATATTCGTTATGCAAGGAGCTCGTGGGAGGTATCACACGTCGGGATCCGGGCATCTCTGCGAGATGCAACTCGTGGGCTCGCCCGCCGGGAATTCATTGATCGAGACCACGAAATGGCGGACAATTGGAGCCGTGATCTGCGCTGATGCATGGTACCCACCTATTATGCGGCATGACGGAGCTGTCTTGTGGACGATCATCCGGTATGGCAGGCCTACGATCTTCTGCGAACGACGCGCATGAATGCAGGCTACTACTCCGCCAAGTCCGATAGCGCAAAGATCCGCACGCGGGTCTACGAGATCGTTCTGGCTATCGTGGCGCCTGGTTCCGCCGTGGCCGTCCTGACATTCTGGAATGAACCACACGGTTCCGCAGTTTGGGGTGTTCTGGCTACAATCGCCTCGCTGATGGCAGTCGCGAAGCCCTTTCTAAAGATGGAGGAGCAGCTCCAGTCATACCAGTCTTGCGCGACGGAGTTCCGTTCGTTGGCATCCGAACTTGAGGCGCTTCGTAGCGAGATCGCAGAAGACGAAGACTATGGCGAACGCCACCGTGAGTGGCTCCGCCATATTCGCAACCGAGCAACGCGTCTTGCCGACATCGAGCCAGTTGAAACAATCGACGAGACGCTGCGTTCAAGGATGTTCGAGCGCGTGAGCAAGGAGATTCCAGCCGATAGCCTTTTCGTCCCGGAGGACAATTTATGACCGAACCGCAACGCCGTCCCCAACCGAAACCTCAACCGCGTCCGGACCGCAAGAGAGAGGATCCCGTTCCCAGCAGGCCGTCACGAGAGCCGGCTCCCGAACGCCGAGACAAGACACAATCCCCAACCAGAGTCGACCCGCCAAACCCTTGGCCACGAAAAGGTGGCGGAAAGCGATAGTCACGCCGCATAACAATCCCCTGAACCAGCCAGATCCAGGCTGAGCGTGGGAATGGAGATCGCCGCCCACGTTCTCCTTCCCTTCGGCACGAGGCTGTGGGCGGCTCGTGCTGTCTGGCTCCGTGACTGTTACTCTCGAAGAAATCTTCCAGGACGGGCTCTGCAGGCTATGGGAGCATCCGTTATGCAACACGAGCGCGGAGGTCTATGGACAAGCGATATCAAGTGTTCGTGAGCTCAACTTACGCGGATCTCCAAGAGGAACGTCAGGGCGTCATCCAGACATTGATGGAAATGGATTGTATCCCTGCCGGAATGGAGCTCTTTCCTGCGGCGGATCTGGAACAATGGGAGTTCATCAAACGCGTAATCGCCGACTGCGACTACTATCTATTGATTATCGGCGGACGGTACGGATCCACGACTGAAGAGGGAATCAGCTTTACCGAGAAGGAATACGACTTTGCGGTCGAGCTTGGCCTGAAGGTTGTTGCCTTAGTTCACGGCAGTCCGGGGGAAATACCTGTCGCGAAATCCGAGACGGTTCCGAGCCTCCAAAGGGCACTTGTCGAATTCAGAGAGAAGGTATGCTCGAATCGTCTAGTGAAGTTTTGGCAGTCAGCGAGCGAACTACCTGGCCTCGTCGCGCTAAGCCTCAATAAGACAATTAAGACCTATCCCGCTGTTGGTTGGGTGCGTGGGGATACGGTAGCGGATCCCTCGGTACTAGCGGAGCTCTCGAAACTGCGAGACGAAAATGTCGAGCTCGAAGCAAGGATCGCAAACTTTGATGATCAGAGCGTGAGTACCCCTACTGATATCGCGCACCTCGACGAGGAGTACGATTTTTCAGGACAACATAACGTTGGCGCCCGAACGTACGAGTGGTCGGTGTCACTCAGCTGGCAGGACGCCTTCAACACTGTCGCGCCGTATCTTGCTATGCCGAAAAACCAAGAAGCGGTCAAGAACCTACTAACGCCCGAGCTCTATTCGCGGTCCGGAAACAGCGGAGATTACCCATCACTCGAGGACCAGGACTTTCAGACTTTTGCGATCCAGATGCAGGCTCTCGGATTGATCTCTCGTGAAATCGGAACGACTGCAAAGGGCACGCAGGCGCTTTTCTGGTCGCTAACGAGTCGAGGACAAAGTTTGATGACCGATCTGCGAGTCGTGAAGACTGCGAAGTGATAGGAACCCCGTCCCAACAGCTCGCGCCGTATAACAAGACGCCGCAGACTGACGAGATCAGGACGAGTCAAGGCCAAGATTCCGCGGCCCACAGTCTTCCCCGTCCTTCGGGCCAAGGCGATGGGCGGCTTGTCTTGTCTGGCGACGACCTCTGATATCTTATCTCGAAACCCTTTGAGCGGATTTCGCAGCTGAGTGTCAAATCCGTTATGCGGCAGACGCGGTCGCTCATAGCTTCTCCGGCTGAGGTCCGAATCGAGGAGCAATCTCAATGCGAACGGTCTTTGTCATTGGCGCCGGCGCAAGCGCAGCGATCGGGATTCCGACAGGGTCCGAACTGAAGGAGAAGATCGCGAAGCTTCTCGACATTCATTTCGACTACCACAAGCAATCTCTGGTGACCACACGATCACAGCAGCTCTGCGTGAAATCGCCCGAATAGCGATCCGCGACTTCAACGACCCGTTCCTCATGTCGCGCTGGCGAATACGCGACGCGATGCCCCAGGCGCTCTCGATAGACAACTTTGTAGACGCCCACAATAACGACCCGACGATCGAACTCTGCGGCAAACTCGCGATCGTGCGATCGATTCTCGAGGCCGAGCAGGGATCTTCGATCTGCGTCGATAGGCTAAAGCACCCGCCTACGCTGAACTTCGAAAGGGTCGCCGATTCCCGGCACAACTCATTCTTCCAACTTCTGACTGAAAACTGTCGTCGCGAAGAGCTTGCGGACCGCTTGTCACGAATATCGCTCGTAGTGTTCAACTACGATCGCGCGATCGAACACTTTTTGCACTTCTCTCTGCAGAACTACTACGGCATGTCGCAGGTAAACGCCGCGGAGGTGCTTCAATCGCTGAAGATCTTCCATCCGTACGGAGCCGTTGGCGCGCTCCCGTGGCAGGGGCTGACGCCGGCTGTCGAATATGGAGCCGAGATACGTCCACAGGATCTGAGCACTCTCGCCGACGGCATCCGCACGTTTTCCGAGGGGACAGATCCCGACTCAAGCGAGATCGACGATCTACGAGAGGCGATTCGCATTGCCGAGAGAATCGTGTTTCTGGGCTTCGCGTACCATCCGCAGAATATGGAGCTCCTTGACCCCGGATCGGGTTCGTCATGCGAGCGAATCAAGTCCTTCGGGTCCGCGATGGGAACGTCTAGTCACGACGTCGGGATTATTGAGGATGACATCCTCCGACTCGTCTCGGGTGCTCACGCTGAGATAATTCTCATAAACGACTTGACCTGCGGCCAGCTTGTCTCGGAGTTCTGGCGAGGTCTCGCGCTCCGATGAAGCCAGCGAGCGCACGCCGCATAACATGCCACTGAATCAGACGGACAGTTTGGCGAGTCCTTGGCGGTGCCCCGCCGCCTAGAATTTCGGCTCAAGCCGGGAAAAGCCGGCTCATTACCGTCTAGCGACGAAAGCGGTACCTTTCTCTAAACCCTTTGAGCGAAGTCCGCAGGTTATGGGCGGATTAGTTGGGCGGAACGAACATCGCGGCGCGTTGGATAGGAGTATCGCAGTTCGACGATGGCTTCTGACCTTGAGCAACGGCTTCACGCGGTAGAGCGCATCACCGAACTGTTTCGGTTCGAGCGAATGGTCTACTTGTGCGTCACGGTATTGTCGTTCCTCGTTATTCTTGGGAGTGGCATTTGCGTGCTCATCAGAGACGGCCCAACTGCGCCGGTGCTCCTGCCCTTCTTTGGCTCGTCAGGGCTCATCACGTATTCGACGGGACGCCTCCTGCGAATGTGGGATGAAGCCCTCAAGCGGATTGTTCCTGACCCGGGGTCTGAGGCGTGACGAACCCTACCGATCTCCCCGAGGACACTCTCGCACGCCGTTCGCGATACACGGCTGTCGTCACACTTTTCGGGGCGCTCTTGACGCTTAGCGCCCTCGTGTACGCATCTCTCGAGCTCATCGACCTGACGCAACAGATTGACGCCAAGCGGGCTGAGATGCAGCGTCTTCAGCATGAGGCACAAATCGGACAACGCACGATCGACGCTCTGGAGGCACGGATCGACGACCTTGAGCGAACCGAAACGGGCGTCCTTGAGTTTCTCGCACAGGTGACGCGCGGTGAGCAGATCGAGATCCTAGATCCGACAGTAGACTGGTCCCGCATCAAGGCAGAGCTCATCGAAATGCCGGCCAGCACGCGCAAGCAAGCTCTTCTGATCGCCCTGCTGTACGCGTGGAAGGAAATCCCGTTCGAACTAGGCGGCAGGACGCTCGGTGGCGGGTTCGACTCCCCGCGATTCCTGCAGCGTGTCCTTTCAGATGTCGGCGTAAAATTCGACACCTCTCCAGGAGAGCGGCTGTCCGACGCGATGATGTCTCAACTCAGCGGGACGACCTCACCGCGACCTGGCGACTTAGTCTTCTTCAGGGGGCAGGTCGGAAGCTTCGGCTTCATCTTACTGTCGACGGGAGACGACCAGGCGCCACGGGTTGGAGTGGGAACGCTTCAGGAGATCGCGCCCCTACAAGTGATCAGTCTCTCTAACATCAATACACCCGAGTTCCCACGAATCGGCTACTTCCGAGTGGACTACCCGGGAGATTGACTCACGCGCCGGCCAACAAGGGCTTGCAGCTGACGACAGACAGCTGGGCGTTGCCGAGTTCGGTAGCATCTTGGCGGCGGGCCTGTGTGGCATAGTGTTGACGGTCGGCGCTGTCTGTTGCAGCTGAAGCCCGATCCGTTGAGCACCCGGAGCAAACCCCTGGAGCATCAAAACACCCTTCATGCCCTATCAGAAGTAGCAACCGCCTTCGCAGGATTCGCGGGCATCGTGATCGTTCTCGGCGGTCGGAGTCGCAACACCTGGAAACCGGGCGACGCCCCCCTACCTTCGCGCGCGTCCCGCGACCTTGCGATCCCCACTCACGACCGGGCGACGAATCCCGAGGACACGATCGTCGTGAGTGGGGATCGCAAGGTTGCGGGACGCGCGCGAAGTGCGGGGTGTGATGTGTGGAGTCCGTCGGGATTCATGGCGCGCTGCCCCGACCTCTCCGACCGGTACGCGCGCACCGACGATTCGAGCTAGCCGGCCACCCTCCACCGTTGCCCTCGCCCGGCGCACGTCGCTCAGGACCATCCGCGATGAGGCGATCGATCACCAAGGACCCTTCACCAACGAGGAACCGCCCATGCCCGACTCACCGTACCTACGGGACGATCGTCGACTCGCCGACGTGATCGCCGCCATCCAGACGATGGGAACCTACAAGTACTACAAGCTCGGATTCGCGGAATGGTCCGATCGAATCAATGGTGACGAAAAGCAAGCGGAGCACTGGAAGAAGGTGTTCGAGGAGCACCCGGAGTTCTTCCGGCTGGACTCGCCACGAAAGAAGGCGTCGCTCGTCTGGCGACGGCAACACCAGAAGCTGTTCGACATCGACAGCGAAGAGAAGATCTCCAGAGCCGATTACCAGGTTCTGTCGGTCGAGAAGAAGGCACGGATCTCGCGCACACCGCTCAACTCGGATGAGCTGGCCACTCTGCTGGATGCCGCGATCAATCTGCATTCGAGAGCCCTGGAACGAAAGAGAGAAACGAGGTGGTGGGTTGCCGGTACCTTCGGCCTCGCTGGCGTCATCCTGGGCGCTCTCGTCAAGGCGTGGTCCGAATAAGCGGGCTGAACAGACTCGAGCGATTCCACGCTACGACCGAAGACCGGAAGGCAATCTCGAACTCGTGCCCGCCTGGAAAACCGAAACGGAATCAGTCATGGGCGACGCCAAGTGATCAACCATTCCCGAGAACTCGAGAGAATCGTCCTTTCGACAGGCTGGCTGCGGCGCGCACTCTGCCTGGTCCGCGACGTGGGTCCGCCGGGCGCATGTATCGCAGCCGGCGCGATTCGAGAACTCGTCTGGAACACGCTCACGGGGAAGTCGACAGACGCTCCTTCCGCCGATCTCGATGTCATCTACTTCGACTCCACCGAAGCGAGCGATTGCTCGGAGAAATACGAATTGCGGCTGACCACCGCCGATCCGTCCAAGGATTGGGAAGTCACCAACCAAGCCTTCGTGCATAGGTGGCTGGGACGCGACTCCGGGCGCGAGGTGTCTCCATTCGGGTGCCTACTCGATGGCGTGCGCAGTTGGCCGGAGATCGCGACAGCGGTCGCCGTGCGAATCCAGCCGAATGACGAACTCGAGGTGCTTGCCCCATTTGGGCTGGGCGATCTCTTCGACCTGGTCGTCCGGCCCAACTCGCAGTGTGCCAACCCGAACGCGTACCTCGAGCGCGTCACGGACAAGGACTGGGCTCGGCGCTGGCCGGAACTGAAGATCGAGCCGATCCGCGGCGCCGCCTAATAAACCACTGGGCGACGACCCCCGCCGCAGAAATCAAGCAGACTGACGCGGCAAGACCAATCTGCGGCCCACCAAGACTGCCATGAATATGACCACGATCAGCACGCGTCCCGTCATATGAACAGCGGGAACGGGAGGCGGGTCGGGAGCGTCGAACCAGGCGCCGCCGAAATCGTCGAGTCCCACGATCATCTCGGTCGTCGACGAGAACGTTAGGCCGCAGTTACCGACGCTAGAGATTGTCGCGAAGAAGGGCGCAATCAAGACCCCAGCGGGAAACGTGACGGACGCGGGGCCCGAGCACACGCCGGGGTCGGAGTAGCTCACAGTTACGATTGCCGACTGCGCCGCACCGGCGACGTCCCGTCCCAACGCGAGAATAGACAGACCGCTTCCAGTCGAGATGATCGCGCTTCCCGGGATCGCGATGGAGGCAGGCAGGCCGAGTTCGAGCCAATCCGAAGAGAAGGGCACGCCGCCTCCAGCCGAACCGCGGTTGAAGACCGTTCCCGAAGCGGAACTGAAATCCACTCCTCCGATCGAAACGGGGCTGGCCGCGGAAACGCTGCCGCTGGGCGGGACGGCGCCCAGGGCATCTTCGAAGTCGAGGATGTCGGCATGCGATCGCGCTGCGCCGAGACTGACCATCAATACCAATGCAGGCATCAATGAGATCATGAGGAGCCGGATCTTCATGCACTACACCTCAGCTCAAGGCGTCACGTTCTACGACCCGCGAACGCTTGGGATCGCGGCGGCTAGAACCTTCGCCGTATGGATCCAATTCTTGAGTGTACCACCCGGTCTGCATTGACGGGAAATTGTCTCGACCCGCCGCCCAACAAGACGATGAAGACCGTCGTGAGATAGCCTGCTGACTCGAGCGCTGTAGAGTCTGGCGACAGCCTCTCGAGGCTCGACGTTCGCGAAGGCGCTATCCCGCGCGCCTTATCACCGATCCGTAGTGCGGCGCTAGCACCGGCGCAGACAGGAGACCCGTTGACCAAGTCCCCCGACTTCCCCTGCGAAGGCGGCTGTGCCTGCGGATCGGTGCGCTATCGCCTCCTCGAGGACCCGCTCGAACTCCACGTCTGCCATTGCACTCGTTGTCAGACCGTTTCGGGCAGCGCCTTTGTCATGTGCATGCCGGTCCACATCAGGTCGCTCGAACTTTTGACGAGCGCCCCGAAAATGGTCTCGTTCGAGCCACTGGACGGGGGTCCCAAGCGCCACGCGCGGTGCCCGGATTGTAATTGCTGCATCTGGGGCGAGATCAGTCCGGAGATCCTCGCGCTCCAGGCCGGAACGCTCGACGACACCCGCTGGCTCGATCCGATCGCGCATATCTGGACTAGCAGCGCGCAGCCTTGGGTCGAGATCCCGACGGACGTTCTTCTCTACGACCGAGAACCGGAAGACAGTCTCGAACTCGTGCGCGCCTGGAAACACAGAAGCGGCGCGTGACGTAGAGTCGTTTCCTTTAGTCAGAGTGAGTTTCAATTCCACATCGCCTCCCGATGAGCGTCGCTCCAGCCCGGTTGCCGCTCTGGTAGCCTGAGAACAACGAAGGAGGCACATCAGAATGCCGTCTGAACTCGATCGAGCCAGGATTGCTCGGCAGATCGCAGCGCTCGTTCTCGGCGCCGTGACCGCGTGGGTCGTGCTGGGCGGAAGCTTCGCCGTGCTTCGAGGAATCTGGCCCGACTACGCGAGTGCCGAACCCGAGAAGGCCTACACGCTCGCGATGCTCTTCGTACGACTCTTCATCTTCTCTTCGATGATCGCGGCCACTTCGGTCGTCGCGGCGCTCGTCGCGCGCTCCGAGCGTTTCGCCTGGATCGCCGGGGGCTTGATCTTCGCGTATTCCATTCCCCCGCATCTCTATCCCGGAACGGTCTGGGACGATTACCCGGCCTGGTACCACATCGTGTATCTCCTCTCGATCCTGCCGATCGCGGTCGTCGCTGGACGGTTGGCGTTTCGGAGAGCGAGTCCGGGATGAACCGCAGCCGTCCCTCTCACGGCCAGACCGGTCCACCAAGGCTTCGAATACAAGAGCGACCGATCACGAAGGAGCCCAGCTGACATGGAAGATCGCCTGTTCGTACTCGCCGAGGTCGCCGTTGGTCTCGCCGGTTTCTCGAGTGTCGTCGTCGCGTTCCGTAGGCGTGGCTCCGACGGATCATGGAAGCCCGAAGACGCCTTTCGCTTCAGACTGATGCTCGAGTCCGGACTCTTCGCCGGCTTCTTCGCGCTCTTGCCGAGTTCGATTGCCGGCCTAGGCGTATCCGACGCGCGATTGTGGCCCGCACTCAGCCTGGTCCTCTTTCTCTACTTGGCCGCCGACTTGACGCATAGCTGGATTCGAACGCGCGGGCTGCCGCCGGCCGCGCTGCATCGCGTGTTCGTCTCTCTGACGGTCGCGGGGAGCTTCATGGCGATGGTCGTTCAGGTCCTGAACATCGCGGACTGGCTGGTCGCACGCGGGCCCGGACCGTATGTGTTCGGCGTGACCTGGCTGACCACGTATTCGGGTCTGACCTTCTACCGGCTGGCGACTGCGCCGGTCACGGTCTCCGAGGGCAGCGATTCGTGACTCGCTGAACGAGGGGCCCCCGGGCGACTCATTCGCCTTCGCGCGCGAGCGCCCGCCTCTCCTGATGGTCGACGTAGGCAGCGATCGTCGCCCGGACGTCGATGTCGTCGACCTCGAGGTCGAACAAGAGCGGGCGTGACGGGAAGCCCACGCGATAGCGACCCCCATCGGCGGTGCGTTCGAGTTGTCCGTAGTCGACGAGATGGCGCCGAATCGTCACGTGGTCGGAATGGATCGCCGGCGCGACGTCCCGCTTCCAGGTCTTCAGCATGTCATTGATCTCGATTTCCGCGTACTCCCGATCGCTCTCGAGGCCCATCACGATGCTCTTCATGAGGATCTCGCGATCCCGCTGCTTGCGCGGGAATCGCCGCGGCCCCCGGTCTGCGCCGAGACGGCAGATTCTTTCGACGAATTCTTCGGGTGAGACCATTCGAGCAACGTAGCAGCACGGCAACGCCCCTTGGCGAAAACGCCGACGACCGGCGTACCCTCTGCCCTGCAACCTCCACTCGATCTCCACGCGGTGTCCCAACCGCCTCCAGACAGGAAGCTCCATGAAACTGCAAGACTGGGCGTCCATCGGAGAAGCAGTCGGCGGCCTCGCCGTCCTCGTCACCCTCATCTACCTCGCCTATCAGTTTCGCCAGACCGCGCGCCTCGAACGGGCGGCGGGACAGAGAGATCTCCTATCGCAGGCGCGGTCGTGGATGGAACTCACGGCCGTGCACCCGGATCTCTTCGAAGTCCTCCAGCGTGGCCTGCATGATTGGCAATCGGTCTCGCCCGCCGAGAGGGAGCGCTGCAGCGCGTGGGCCTGGAGCCTTCTCTTCATCGCCGAAGAAGCCCTCTACATGCAGCGCGACGGGTTCATCCACAAAGTTTCGTACCGGGGATTCCTCGGCGCCGCACTCGCGGTCGTGGCCACGCCCGGCGGGCGCGTATGGTGGACGGGCGCGCGGAACATCATCGGAGACGACATCTCGGACTACATGGATCAGGCACTCGAAGATCTCCCGCCAGACGCGCCTAACTGGATCACGATGCTTCCGCATTGGGGTGAGTTCGAAGGAACGGAGCCCCGAGCGTCTGCCTGACGTCGGCGAGAGCGCTCGATCGTGATCATCGCGAGGTGCAGTAGGCTCGGATCACGAAGCGATCAGAACGAACGAACACGGGGGCAGCTCGACCGGGAGACATGAACCTCGAGATTCGACGCGCGACTGAAGCCGAAGCCGAGACCGTCTCCGAGATCCTGCTCGAGGCGGCGGCATGGCTGCGTGACTGCGGCCACCCGCTCTGGCGACCGGAACAGCTCGGCGCCCTGCAGGTGGCGCCCGATTGCGCAGCCGGCTTCTACTTCGTTGCGTGGAACCAACATGCCGCCGGCGGAGGCTCTGCCGCGGGCACGATGCGCCTGACGGATTCGGACCCGGACTTCTGGCCGGAGGCGGTCGAGGGCGAGGGCGAGGGCGAGGCAATCTATCTGCATAGACTCGCCGTTCGGCGTGAATCCGCGGGCGGTCGCGTCTCGACGGAACTCTTTCGTCATGCGGCCAGGATCGCGACCGAGCGCGGCGCCCGGCTGCTGCGTCTCGATTGCGAATCGAATCGGCCGCGTCTTCGAAACGTCTACGAGCGATTCGGATTCGAGTACCAAAGCGATCACACCGTCCGAGGCGTACACGTCGCTCGCTACGAGTTCGACTGTTCGGAAGTCGGGGAGTAGTCCATGATCTCTCGAATGGCCGTCTCGGGAATCGACCGATGATCGACGAAGTCCTCGTCGCGATACGCGGACTCGGATTGCCCCTCTTCATCGGGGCGACCTGGATCTTCATCTGCCTGCTCCTCGCGAGACTCGGAGGGTGGTCCCGCCTGGCCGAGGCCTACGGCGCGCTCGGCGTCGACGTTCGGGGAACGCGATACCGCTTCCGCTCGGGTGCATTCGGGTTCGTCAGCTACAACGGCCCGCTCATGCTCGAAGCCGGGCCGCAGGGCCTCTCGTTCGGCATCCTCTTCCCGTTTCGGATCGGCCACCCGAGATTCTCGGTTCCGTGGGCCGACCTCCAGTTCGCGCCGAGAAAACGCTGGCTCGTGTCGACCGTCGAGCTGACCTTCGCGCGATGTCCCGGCGTGACCGTCACGCTTCCGCGCGGCCTCGCCGAGAAGCTTGCGACCGAAGGCGGTCTATCGATTCCGGACCTCTTCGCCGCATGATGCGGCGATGGGTCGGCTCGACCCGAGGCGAGCCCGCGGCGTTCGAGCGACCATGTGGGGCCCGGCGATCTGGTCTTCGCCCGGTCAGGCGGTGAACGAATGTTGGAAGCGAAACCGGAAACGATTCTCGCCCTCGTGATGCTCGCGTGGCTGATCGTCAGCGTCCTCGTGTTGATGCGGTCGGTACGGCGCGGGCGCGAACTCGCGGAGCGATTCGCCACACGCCACCCGGAAGAGTACGAGGCCCTTGGCCGGCCTATCCCGGGCATCCTCCAGAGCGTACGTGGCAACCGCTTCGCCATCTTCGTCGGCCGCCGAGAATACGAAGCCCTCGCTGACGCTGCGCTCGTCGCCGAGTTCGAAGCGTACAAACGCGCCGATGCCCGACTGATCGTGTCGATCCTGACGAGTGGCGCCCTGCTCGCCGCGGTCGGCCTGCTCGTGCGGTACGCTACCTAGCATGATCGACCGAACCGACCCGGCCCCGCTTTGTCACCCCGCCCCCGAGGCGACGTTCGGGTCGCGGCAATCGATCACGCATCCTCGAATCGGCGGCGCCGGATGAATCTCGATGACCTCGGAAACATCGGCGAACTCGTCGGCGCGATCGCGACCGTAGCCACGCTCGTCTACCTCGCCATCCAGATCCGTCACAATAGCCGCGGGCTCGAACAGAACAGCGAACTCATGCGGCTGTCCTTCGAGAATCATCTGCGCAAGGAGGGCACGGAGTTCCGTTCGCTGGTTGCATCCGATGGCGAACTCACTTCGATCTGGCGACGAGGACTCGCGGCGGCGCCGGACCTGACCCGAGAAGACCAAGACCGATTCGAACTGCTCATCGTGAACCTTCTCAACATGCTGACGGCGGAGTTCGACGGGAGACGTCGGGGAATCGCCCGCGGACATCGCTCGACGTACCTGTTCTACGTGGCGCGGACAGCCGGTTTTCGCAGATGGTGGGAGCACCGCCGCGGCATCGGAATGGACGACGACTTCGTGGCATGGATCGACGCTCTCCTGGAAGGCGAAGCCGAGCCCGACCTTCCGATTGCGTGAGACCGCATCGAGATCCGAGCATCGACCTCTGTCATGCCGGCCTCCGTGCTTTCCTCGTCGTCGGCGTCGTGTTATTCGCCGACGACGCAACCCCGGACGCCTGATGCATTTCCGTGTATGCTCGGTCGAACCCCCGCCGCAAGCGGCCGCGAAGGACGCATAGGAGAAAGGGAGCCATGCCCCAGCGACTCCTCTTCCACGGCTACCTCCTCTTCCTCCTCGGGCTCGCCAGCGGCCTCGTCGCCTACGGCCTCGAGAATCCCCGCATGGGCGTCTCCGCCCACCTCGAAGCCATCATGAACGGTCTGTTCCTGATCGCGCTCGGCCTGTCCTGGAGTTGGCTATCGCTTTCCAGTCGGCAGTTCGCGATCTGCTTCTGGACCGCACTAGTCGGTTCGTATGCCAACTGGGCGATCCCGCTCTTCTCGGCGATCGTCGGCGCCAGCCAGCCGATGCTCGTCGGGGCGGGTTTCGAGGCAGAGCCCTGGCAGGAGGCGCTCCTCATGGCGAGCCCGATCGTCGGCGTCCTGCCGCCGATCGTTTGCGGCAGCCTCGCCGTCTGGGGTCTTCGCGGCGCGGCGCCACGACGAATGGAGTCATAGATGCTCGAACCGATCCTCCTCGTGATGGGCGTGACGCTGCTCGGCATGTTGAGCCCCGGACCCGACATGCTCATCGTCATGCGGAATACGCTGACGGGCCAGCGACGCGCCGGGATCCGAACCTCGCTCGGCGTACTGACGGGGAATGCCGTGCACATGACGTATTGCCTGCTCGGCGTCGGCTGGCTGATCTCGCAGAGCATCCTCGCCTTCAACGTCGTCAAGTACGTGGGCGCGCTCTATCTCATCTACCTGGGGATACAGAGCCTTCGCGCGAAGCATTCGCCGCTCGACGAAGACATCGCAGGAACGACCGATGCCGACCAACGCTGGTTCCTGCATGGCTTCGCGAGCAACCTTCTGAATCCGAAGGGGACGCTCTTCTATCTCGGCGTGTTCACGACGTTGATCACCCCCGACATGTCCTGGGGAATGAGGGGAACGCTGATCCTGGCAATGACGATGGTCAGCGCATCCTTTTGGGCGATCTTCGTCGCAACACTCGATCGGCCCGCCGTTCGGGAGTCGATTCGTCGGAGTCGGAAGATCGTCGACCGCATCTTCGGCGCACTCCTGATCGCGCTGGGCCTACGCGTAGCCGCCCTCGACCGCTAGCGAGTCACTCGAGGCCGTAGACCTCTGCGTACGCGTCGAGAAGCTGCGGCTTCAGGATTTCCGTCCAGCGTCGATAGCCCTCCGCGTTCAGATGCAGACCATCGATGATGTAGACATCGTCGGGCGTGCCGTCGGGTCCGAGTAGCGATCGACCGGTTTCGACGAATCGAACGCGGGGATGCGAGTCGGCGAACTCTTCGAGAGCGCGGCTCACATCGGCCATCGCCGGCCACTGACTCCATCGCAGCTTCGACGGCTTCATGGACAGCAGCCATACGTCCGCTTCCGGAAGCTCTTCTCGCATGATCTCGAGGAAAGTCTCGAAGTCGCCAACGACCGTCTCGACGCTCTTGCCCGATCCGATGTCGTTCCCGCCGACGAAGACGACGACTGCGCGCGGCACGTAGGGCGTGACGATCCGACGTGCGTTGTGGATCACATGGCTCATGTGCGCCCCGCCGAAGCCGCGTCGCACAGTCGGAAGCGGCGCCATGTCCTCGGCGAGCGTGTCCCAGAAACGGATGCTCGAACTGCCGACGAAGACGATCGCGCCCGCAGGCGGAAACTCGGCCGCGTCCATTTCTTCGAAAGCGACGATCGCCGACTCGAAGAAGGCTGGGTCGTCCCCCGCCTGGCCCTGCCAAAAGATGAAACCCGCCAGGCCGCCCACGCAGAGGACGACCACGACCACGAGCCCCAGAAGGACCCTCTTCACGACTCGATTCATCAATGCCTCCCCATCTCGGGTCGCTTCCAGCCTCGAAGCGACCGGCGCGGTCGACTCTAGCGAGAGGGCTCCGTCGCGCGTCCTCGGCTCGGCACGGCTGGACTGGCGAGGCGCGAATCATCCACTAGACTGACCAGTCAGTTTATGAGTGAAGACCCTCTAGCGCCGATTCAGCCCCCCCAGACGCCTCCCGATGGCGCGGGGCGACGGCGCATGCCGCCCGAGGCGCGCCGCCAGCAGATCCTCGAGGCCGCCCTCACCTGTTTCGGTGAGAAGGGATTCCACGCTGCGACGATGGACGATCTCGTCCGCGCATCCGGTCTCTCGAAGGGCAGCCTCTACTGGCATTTCAAGAGCAAGGACGAGGTCTTCCTCGCGCTCTTCGACGCCTTCTCGGCCGAACTCTACGGCGAGTGGGACGACATCGCGGCGTCGACGACGGACAAGCTGGCCGTGCTGCATAGCGAGTACGAGTCCAGCCTGCGCCGCTTCGCCGAGGAGCGAATCATTCTCCTCGCCTGGGTCGAGTTCCTCGTCCATCCCGTCGCCCGCGAACGCATGCGCGATTCCTACTCGACCGCGCGCGACAAGGTCCAGTCCTTGATCGAAGCCGGGCGCGCGAACGGCTCGATCTGCGAAGGGCCGCCCGCCGACGGTGTCGCATCGACCTTCGTCGCGACCCTCGAAGGCATCTTCTTGCAGTGGCTCGTCGATCCCGACCTCGACCTCGAAGGCCACGCGAATATCTCCTGGCAACTACTGGAAAAAGGACTCCGCCCATGATCGCGAGACTTCCGGGGAATACGGCGCCGGCCGTCGTCTTCGCCCTGTTCCTGCTTCTCGGACCGACGCCTTCGGTCGCGTCGATCGAAACAGACCTGTCTCTCGAACCCGCGCCCGACGGCATCGACGCTGGCGAACTCGCGCGCAAGGCCGAGAACAACATGCGAAGCGAGCGCACCTACATCGCCGCGAAGATGACCGTCGAGTCGCCCCGCCTCTCGCGTGCGCGCGTCGTTGCCTTTCATTCCTGGGAGAACTCGCCCGAGAAGAAATCGCTGATCCGCATCGACGCGCCGGCCAAGGACAAGGGAACAGGCTTTCTCAAGCTCCATCCGAACCTCTGGATGTACGTGCCGCGGGTCGAGCGAACCGTCCGAGTGCCTCCCTCGATGATGCTGCAATCGTGGATGGGCAGCGATTTCAGCAACGACGACCTCGTCCGCGAATCCAGTGAGATCGAGGACTACGAACATCGCCTCCTCGGTTTCGACCCTGGCACGAACGGCAACGTCGATCGCCCTGCCTACGTCGTCGAGTACAAACCCAACGAAGACGCAGCCGTCGTCTGGGGCAGCATCGTGGGCTGGCTCGACGTCGAGACGGGCGCGCCCCTTCGCCAGGACTTCTTCGATGAAGACGGCGAACGGATGCGCGTCATGCGCTTCTCCGACTTCAAGACGATCGGCAAACGCCACGTCCCGCATCTCTGGAGCATGACGCCGCTCGACAAGCCGGGACATTCGACTTCGATCGAGGTGACGGAGATTCGATACGACGCCGACTTCGACTCAGACATCTTCACGACGCGGAACCTGAAGCGGAGGGACTGACGTGAACATCGAAACCCGACTCGCGTGGCGGAACGTCTGGAGAAATCCACGGCGGACCGCGCTCTCGGTCGCAGCGACGGTCTTCGCCCTGGTGCTCGTCATCTTCTCCATCAGCATGGCCGACGGTTCGCACGAGAAGATGATCGAGGATGCCGTGCGCCTCTCTTCGGGCCACGTCGCAGTCTCGGGCAAGGGCTACCGGCATAGCATGACCCTCGAGCAGTTCGTGCCCTGGGACGGGAGGGTCGAGGCGGCGATCGAGAAGGCCGACAGTGTCCGCGCCTGGGCGCCGCGCATTTCGAGCTTCGCGCTCGTCTCCCTCGGCGACCGAAGCCATGGCAGCATGGTGATCGGCGTCGACCCCGAGAGAGAGGCGGGCGTGACGAAGTTCGTCTCGCGCGTGAACGAGGGACGCTTCGTCGACCAGAACCCCGGACCGGGCGTGCGCGAAGTCGTGCTCGGACGCAAGCTCGCCGAACGCCTCGGAGCCGCGATCGGGGACGAGATCCTCCTCTACGGCGTCGCCTACTCGCTCGAGACGGCCTACGAACTCTTCGAGGTGGTCGGCACGATGGCCCTCCCCGACCCCCGCCTCGAACGCAACCTCACGATCGTGCATCTCGACGTCGCGAGCGAGTTCTACGTCTACGAAGACCGCATCACGGAAGTCGCGATCCTGGCCGACAGCGCCGGAAACGCCGCGGCCCTGCGCACGGAACTCGAATCGGTCTTCGCTGGACCGCTCGGCGACGAACTCGAACTCCAGGACTACGAGGAGATGATGCCGGGCCTGGTCCAGCTGATCCTGATCGACGATGCCGGCATGTACATCATGCTCGCGATCCTCGTCGTCGTGGTCGGCTTCGGCATCCTCAACACGATCCTGATGGCGATCCTCGAACGCACGCGCGAACTCGGCGTGATCCTCGCGCTCGGGCTGAAACCGATCGCGCTCTTCCGGATGGTCTATCTCGAATCGATGATGCTGGCCGGTGTCGGGCTCGCGATCGGCCTTCTGATCGCCCTGCCCCCGCTCGCCTGGCTGAACGGCATGGAGTTTCCGCTGGGCGGCGACCTTGCCCAGGCGACGGAGATCTTCGGCATGGAGCCCGTCCTGACCTTCAAGCTCATACCGAGCAACCCCATCTTCTCGACGCTCACGATCGTGGTCGTCGCGCTGCTCGCCGCCCTCTACCCCGCGCTGAAAGCCAGTCGCGCTCATCCGGTCGACGCGCTGAGGAGCCTCTAGCCCATGTTGTTTCGAATGGCCTGGCGAAATCTCTGGCGAAACCCGCGTCGCACGGCGGTCGTGCTGACGGCGATCTCGGTCGGGATCGCCGGCTGTGTCCTCTCGATGGCGATCAACCTGGGCGTGATGACCGGCATGATCGACACCGCGATCCGGAGCGGCCTCGGTCACATCCAGATCCACGCCGACGGCTGGGACGACAATCCCGAACTCGAAGTGCGGCTGACCGAAGGCGAAGTCCCCTTCGCAAGCGCGCTCGATTCGATCCCCGAAGTCCGGCGCTGGGCGCCGCGCCTGCAGGCGCAAGGGCTCGTCGCGTCGGCGCGCGCAAGCGTCGGCGTGTCGATCGTCGGCGTCGACCCCGAACGCGAACGCGGCGTGTCGGTCGCGGCCGATTCGATCGACGAGGGCGAATGGCTGGGAGAGCCGAAGCGCCTCGTCCTCGGCTACAAGCTCGCCTCGCGCCTCGAAGCCGAGATCGGCACGAAACTCGTCATTTCCGCGCAAGATCTCGGCGGCGAACTCACCGGCCAGGCCTATCGCGTCGCGGGCATCATTCGCGCGAGTTCTCGCGACCTCGACGACGGCCTGGTCTTCCTGCGCCTCGAAGACGCCCAGTCTCTCTTTGGGATGGGCAACGCGATCTCCGAAGTCGTGATCGTGACCGAGGATCGGGAGCGCGTCGGGCTGATCCAGCAGAAACTGCAATCCTCGCTCGCGTCGGGATCCGAAGTTCGAACCTGGGAGCAACTCGAACCGCTCCTGGTCTACATGGTTCAGAGCTTCGATTCGATGGCCTGGATCATGTACGCCGCCGTGTTCATCGCGATGGCCTTCGGGATCGCGAACGTCTTGCTGATGGCCGTCTTCGAGCGCACGCGCGAGATCGGCATGATGCGCGCGGTCGGCATGAGTCGGGTTCGGGTGGTCGCGATGGTCGTTCTCGAATCGACGCTGGTCACCATGATCGGGCTCGGGCTCGGCGTCGGACTCGGACTCGTCGGGGTATGGCTCCTGCGCGACGGGATCGACATTTCGACCTGGGCGGGATCGCTCGACGACTACGGAATCGAGTCCGTCTTGAAGCCGAGCATGCGACCGCGCGACATGATCGCGCCTCTACTAATCGGCGCGTTGACGGCCATCCTGTCCAGCTTCTGGCCGGCGCTGCGTGCGGGGCTCGCCAAGCCCGCGGACGCGCTGCGGCGAATCTGAGGGAAAGCGATGTGCGCCCGATGGAACGATCGAAGAAACGAGCGGAACTCGCACCGAAAGTGTCGCCGAGTTCGGAGTCTAAAGGAGACGCAGTCCCGATGATCATCGAGTCGATCGACGTCACGAAGGTGTACGAAACGCGCGGAGTCGAGACGCGAGCCCTCGATGGCGTGAGTCTCGCCCTCGAGAAGGGGGAGTTCACGGCACTCGCCGGCCCGAGCGGTTCGGGCAAGACGACACTCCTCAACTTACTCGGTGCGCTCGACACGCCGACGTCGGGCAAGATCCAGCTCGAAGGCGTCGAGCTGAGCGAGCTGTCGCCGTCGAAGCTCTCCGAGCTGCGCCTTCGCAAGATGGGATTCGTGTTCCAGGCCTACAACCTGATTCCGGTCCTCACGGCCCGCGAGAACGTCGAGTTCGTGATGGAGCTCCAGAGTGTGCCCGCGGCCGACCGTCGGAAGCGAGCGGATCACGTGCTCGAACGCGTCGGGCTCGGGGGCCTCGAAGAGAAGCGACCACTCGAGATGAGCGGCGGACAGCAACAGAGAGTCGCGGTCGCCCGTGCGATCGCGAGTCGACCGAGCATCGTCCTCGCCGACGAACCGACCGCCAACCTCGACTCGGCGACCGCGACACGCCTGCTCGAACTAATGGCCCAGCTGAACCGCGAGGATCAGGTGACGTTCCTGTTCTCGACACACGATCCTCTCGTGATGGACGCGGCGCGCCGCGTCGTGCGGCTGCACGATGGACGGATCTCGAGCGACGAGGTCAAGGAGAGCGGCCGAACGTGAGGCGACTCGTCCGGGCTCCCGCGGTCACGATGATCCTGGCAGCGACGTCGCTCGTCGTCGCCGGCCCCGGGTTCGCGGAGAAGCTCTGGTCCCGTGGCGACGCTTCCCTCTCGATTAGTGGCAGCCTCCGCCAGATCGTCCTCTACACGAAGCAGACCGACGCGAGCCAATTCGGGGACGCGATCGCGGACGACATCGCGACGAACGGTGCGGCGACCAGCTGCGTCGCCGCCGCCAACTTCGAGAGTTGTCCGGCATTCGACCTCGTGAACGACGAGGACATCGGACAGGGATTCACACGTCTGCGTCTCGAGGCCGACCTGACCATCACCGAGTGGCTCTCCGCCTTCGTCGCCTACGACAACGAGATCCGGTTCGGCATGATCGACACCCTCGAATCCGAGCTCGGATCGGGCTTCGGGTCGCAGTCCTTCGTCGATGCAGAATCGGGCATCCACGCCGGCGAATATCACGACTGGAATCATTCGCTCTACCGGGGCTATGTCCAGATCGAGACTGAACGCTTCGAACTCGCCGTCGGGCGCCAGCGAATCGCCTGGGGCGTCGGCCGCCTCTGGAACCCGATCGATCGATTCAGCGCTCTTCCGCCGCTGTCACTGCAACCAGATGTCACCCCTGGCATCGACAGCATCGACGGTCGCTTCAACTTCGATGGCTTCAACTATCTCCAGTTCGTCTATGCGCCGGGGGACAGTAGAAGAGAAGAACGATGGGCCGTGCGACTGCATGGCGTCGTCTTCGATGCCGACCTGTCGGCGATGGGAGGCATGTTCGAAGAGGCGCCCACGTTCGGCGTCGACTTCGCGAGAAATCTCGGTGACGGCGCGATCGGACTCGAAGCGGTCTATACGGCGCCGAAGCACAAGGCCTGGATGCTCGACGATCCCGGCCCTCGAAAGCTGCCCGATTTCTGGCAGATCGTCGCGTCCTACGACATCAACCTGGACTTCGGTGACGGCATCTACTTCCTCGTCGAGTATCTCTACAACGGCAATGGCCTCGGCTCGGGACGAGGACGGGCTGGAAATCTCGAACCCCTCTTCGAAGCGACGGATACGGAACCCATCCCCGGGATCGGCGGCCTGGTTCCCGGCCCCTACGCGACGGGCGCGAACGCGGACATCTTCGGCTCGAGTCGCGTCGTCACGAACGCGGAACATCAAGTCGGCACGCAGGTCGGCTACGACCTGACCCCGGAGTTGCGCGGCGACTTCGTCATGCTCGTCGACATGAGCCATGGGAGCGCGGCGTTCTTCCCGAACCTCGCCTACTCACCCCTCGACAGCATAGAGATGACCTTCGGCGTCCAGCTCTTCGCCGGCCAGAAGCGATCGCAGTACGGCTCGTCCGAGCCGCTCGTCTACCTGCTCGTCGACTGGTACTTCTGAGAACGCGGGTCGCCTCGACGGATCAATGGCCGGCGCAACCGGCCGGGAAGACGAATCACGCGCCGGCGCGGACCGCCTTCGCAATCTCGCCCCATTTCGCGAGATTCTTCGGATTCCGGCGCAGGTCGTCCATCGCGAGATAGGACACGACTCGCGCGGCCACGCCCGTGTACCGCGCGAGGAGTGCGTCGGCCATGTCGTCCCAGCGCGCCTTGACGGCGAAATGCGAGAGCATCTCGTCCGTGATCGCGGCGCCCATGCCGCCAATGTCGCCCGCCTTCATCATCTTCCCGAGCTTCGGCGTCATCCCCTCGAAGCCGAGATCGTCGAACTGGAAGGCGTAGTTCGGCGTCGAGCCGTAGAAGGCGATCTGAGTCCGCGCGACCTGCGTCGCCCGCTCCTGCTCCTCGGGTGAGTCACCGGGGATCGCGAAGACCGGCACGATCAGATCGACGTCGTCCATCGACCGACCCGCCTTCGCCGCGCCCTTCGCCACGTCCGGCAGCAGACGGTTCTCGAGATAGGTCATCGAGTGCAGCGGATGGACATGCACGCCATCACAGAGTTCGCCGGCCACGCGACACATCAGCGGACCGACCGCCGAGATGTCGATCTTCACGTCCTCGAAGTCGTGGCGCGTCGGCGCCCACTGCGCGGGGAGCAGGCTGAGCGAATAGTACGGGCCTTCGTGCGAGAGATTCTCTTCGCGGCGGAACGCGCGGATGCAGGCCTTGAAGGCACCGACGTAGTCGCGCATCTGGAGCGCGGGCTTGTCGAAAACGGAGCCGTAGCGCCGAATGACATGGCTCTTCACCTGGCTTCCGAGGCCGAGTCGGAACCGACCCTCGGTGTTCTGCGCCATTTCCCACGCGACCTGCGCCGAGATCATCGGGCTACGCGGGAACGCGACGGCGATGCCCGTCGTGAAGCTGAGCTTGGGCGCTGCCATGGCCGCCGCCTGGATCATCATCCAGGGGACGTTGCCCGCCTCCGTGAAGAGCATTCCGGAGAAGCCCGCCGACTCGAGGTCGGTCGCGAGTGCAGCGCTCTCCTTCCAGGTCAGTCCGCCAGTCATCAGGTCGAAGTCCATCGGTCCAGTCCTCCCGCGGCCGTCGAATCAAGACGTGTCAGCCGCTCGTCATCGCTTCAGATCATCTCATACGCAGATAGATCTGGCTTCTCCATTTCGGCGCGGAAGCGAGCCACGCTCCACGGCCAGGCGATCGGAATCCCGCGATCGTCGAGATACCAGCTCTGACAGCCGCTCGTCCAGACGGTCCCCTTCGTCGCCTCGACTCGCTCGGCCTCGAATGCTTCGGTCGCTTCGCTTGAAGCACTCACCTCCCGCACCTCGCCGCTCCGGATCTTCTCCACCAATTGCAGCACATAGGCCATCTGGTGTTCGGCCACGTCGATCAGTGAGAAGTTGCCGACCGGTCCGTTCGGCCCGTTGAGCATGAAGAGATTCGGGAAGTCCGGAATCGAGATCGAGAGATACGCGCTCGGATGCCGTCCCCAGACGTCGTCTAGACGGATGCCGTCGCGACCCACGACCTCGGAAGGCCGCATGAAGCGATCGAGACGAAAGCCAGTCGCGAGCACGAGCACGTCGAGTTCGCAGAGTCGTCCATCCTCCGTCCGCACACCCCCCGCTTCGATTCGCTCGATCGGCGACGTCACGAGTTCCGCGTTCGGATGTTGAATCGCGTCGTAGAACCCGGGCGACAAGATGAGCCGCTTGCAGGCCGGGCGATAGTCGGGCCGAAGCCGTTCGCGCAGATCCGGATCGACGACGTTCTGTTCGAGGTTTGCGCGACACAGTCCCTCGATACGGCGGAGTTCTTCGGAGCCTGCATCGACGACGGCATTCGAGAACGATTCGGAGAAGCTCTTCGTGAGATCCGCTTGCAGCGTCTGCATGCGCTCGGGTTCCTCGCGGAAGGCGCGCTTCTCTTCCTCGGTATACGTCAGATTCTCCTGGGGCATGATCCACTGCGGCGTGCGCTGGAAGAGCGAGAGCTTGCCGACGCGTTCGACGAGGGCCGTCACGATCTGGATCGCGCTCGACCCCGTGCCGATCATACCGACTCGACGCCCGTCGAGGGCCACGTCGTGGTCCCAGCGCGCGCTATGGAAGATCGGCCCCTCGAAATCATCGCGGCCCGGGATTTCCGCTTCGTTCGGATGATGCAGCACGCCCGTCGCGGCGATGACGATGTCGGCCACTTCACGAAGACCGGCGCGGGTTTCGAGATGCCAACGCCCGCCTTCGAAGGCACAGCGGGTGAGTTCCTGGCCGAACTGGATGCGCTCGTCGACGCCGTGCTTCGCGGCGACGCGCTCGAGATAGGCCTGGATCTCGTCGCCAGGAGCGAAGCGCTGGCTCCAATCCGCGTTCGGTTCGAAGGAATAGCGATAGAGATGAGACGGGACGTCGCAGGCGATGCCGGGGTAGGTGTTCTCTCGCCAGGTGCCGCCCAGCCGATCGGCCTTCTCGAGGATCGTCCAGTCGTGATGCCCCGCTTCCTCGAGCTTGATCGCGGCGAGGATGCCCGCCATGCCGGCGCCGATGATTGCGAATCGAAGGGGTCTTTCGTTCATCTCGGTCTTCCTCCTGCGGCCCGTCGCGCTCGACACCGCTTCCGCACCAGACGCCGCGCGAACCCGGGATCCGACCCGGCGTGCCAGCGAATCGAGCACCCGATTCTTCCGGGGCGGTGGCTCTCGCATCCGCACGCCGATCCGACGAAATCCAACATAGTCGTTGGGTTTTTAATTGCAACAGATACGTCGGATTTTAAGCCTGAAACGACTCTCAGGGCGCCCACAGCCAATTCCAGATCGGCTTCAGGCCTTCCGATCGCGGCGCCGGATCAACCGAGCGGATCGCCCAGCCAGACCTGCGGCGCGGTCTCGAATGTGTCTTCCCCGACACCCAGAAAGATCGTCCCCTCGGAAACCGTCATCGACCAACGAATCTGTCGATCCGCGACCGCCGCCAGCGAATCGACGAAGGCATCGTCGATCCGTGCAACAGCGAGATTCTCGGGCGCCTTCATTCCGTCCAGCTGTGCGGCGCGCCAGCGGTCTGCCCCTTCACCGAAAACGAAGAGATCACATCGGTTCGACTGCCGCGCCGCCTTCACGAGCCGCTTCGCGTCGGGCTGACCGACTTCGATCCAGTCGATCACCCGTCCGTCGCCCTCGCGGCGCCACAGGTCGGGTTCGTCGGTCGCCGAAACGCCTCGGCCAAACTCGAGCCCCTCTTCGTAGCGGAGGCCGAAAGCGAGGAGTCGCATCAGCATGCGCTCCGTCGTCTCCGACGGATGACGCGCGAGGGTCAGCTGGCGTTCGGCATAGACGCCCCGATCGACATGGGAGAGTTCGAGCTGGACTCGGTAGATCGTCGCCTTCTGTGCCATGCGCCGGAGCGTGGAGCAGTCGCGCGACTTTTGCCAAGGACCTGCGAACTGGATGTGGGCGCGTCGCGTGATCGCGCGTGCCCAATCATGTCGACCCGATCGGGTCAGCCTCCGAGACAAGCCTCCGCGACCAGCTCGTACGATCGCTTCCGCGCCTCGAAGTCGTAACAGATCGTCACCACGCCGAACTGATCGGTCGCGTAGGTCTCCGCGAGTTCCTCGATCTCGCGCTTCACACGTTCCGGATCGCCCGTCGTACCGCGCATACCCGATTGTTCGAGGAATCTCAGCTCCTCCGGCGTGAAGACATGCTGCGAAGCTTCTTCGGGAGACACGATGCCTTCGCGCTTCTCGTTTCGCGCCATCTGGATCCGGCCGAGCTTGAGACTCGACGCGTGCCATTCGGCTTCTTCTTGTGTCTCTGCACACATCACTTGTACCGCGACATGAACGCTCGGCTCCGCGCATTCGCGGGAGGGGCGGAAATGCTGGCGGTAGTGGTCGACGACACGGGGACCGATCGCGGCTTGACCGAAGAAATGCGCGAAGCTGAAGGGCAGGCCGCGCTCGGCGGCGAGCTGTGCGGAATCGATGCCGGAACCGAGTAGCCAAACCTCGGGCATGCCCGCGGTCGGCGGACCGGGTCGAAGCGTCGCGAAGGCATGCTCGGGCGGGAGACGATCGCCGAGGAATCCGATCAGATCGTCGACTTGTTCCGGGTAGGCGCGGACGTCGTTCGGTGTACCCGGGTAGGCGAGCGCCGATGCCGTCCTCGGATCGCCGCCCGGCGCACGCCCCAGGCCGAGATCGACACGCCCGGGGAAGAGGATCTCGAGCATGCGGAAATTCTCGGCGACCTTGAAGGCGGAGTAGTGCGGCAGCATGACGCCACCACTGCCGATTCGAATGCGTGACGTGGCCGCGCCGATCTGACCGATCAGGATCTCCGGGCTCGTACTCGCGATCGTTCGGATGTTGTGATGCTCGGCGACCCAGAAGCGCTCGTAGCCCATCGCTTCGGTCGCCTTTGCCAGTTCGATCGTCTCGTGGAGGGCGTCGGCGCCGGTTCCGCCTTTTCGAACGGGGGACTGTTCGACGACGCTGAGTCTCAGTTGGGTTCGATTGGCCATGACCGGGGAGCATACGCGCGGAATGCGGCCCCGGTCGAGTCAGAACTCGGTATGGTTCGGACGCGGAGCCCCCCGCTTCCGAACCGACCGCGAGTTCCTGCGGTCGGGGAGATCCGGTCGTTGCACCATCCGAGCGAACCGACGAGCTCGAGACGCCAGTTCGGCGGGGTCGACTGGCGACTCTTTGCTGGCCTCGTCGCCGGCGAAGCGCCGCGCATGTTCCTGATCGGGACGGCGCCACTGCTCCTCTCGGCCTTCGTCGACGATCGCGGATTCGGGGAAGCACGAGCATCCTGGCTCAGCTCGGCGGAGCTGCTCAGTTCGGCCGTCATCGCGGTCGCGGTCGCCGACTGGCTGACGCGCAAGTCGAGGCGCTCGACGGCGCGCGTCGGACTGGCACTCGTGCTGGTGGCCCAGCTCCTATCGATCGCCCGCTTCGACTTCATCCCGCTCCTGGCACTGCGCGTCCTCGCCGGCGTCGGCGCTGGCTTTGCGGGTGCGGCGGCGACCTCGGCGGCCGCCGGGACGCGCAACCCGGAGCGCGTATTCGCATCGATCAGCTTCGCGACGGCCATGCTCGGCGTCATCACGGTCGGTCCAATCGGAATGGCCATCGGTCGCTTCGGAGCGGCCGGCGCGTTCGTGTTCTCCGTCGTCATCTGCTGTGTCGTGTTTCCCTTCCTCACCTACCTTCCCGCGCCGAGGTCCGCCGCGGCCACCGCGCAGACCGATCGCGACGACTCGAACCTGCTCTCCGCCCTCGCCATCCTGGCCGCCCTCTTCCTCTTCATGCTGGGCCAGAACGCGGTCTGGGGATTCACGGCGCGAATTGGTCAGTCGAAGGGGCTCGAGGTCGAGCAGATCTCGTGGATCCTGGCCGTGACCGCACTCGCCGGTCTCGCAGGCGCCGCCACCTCGGCCGCGCTCGGCATTCGACGGGGACGCATGGCGCCGATGCTCTTCGCGATCGCGGGAACCGTCGCGAGCATCGTCCTTGTCGTCGAATCGGAGAGCCCCCTCGCCTTCATCGTCGGCAACGCCGCCTGGACCTTCCTCTTCGCCTTCTCGACGCCGTACTTCCTGGGATTGCTCGCGGCCCTCGACTCACACGGACGTTGGGCCGCCATGGGAACGGGGCTGGCCGGGATTGGCGCCGCCTGCGGCCCTGCCGCCGTCGGCGCCAGCGTCGAAGCGAATGGCTACCGCGTCCTCGTCACGCTGATGATCGTGACGGGCGTGGCGACGGCCGCCGCCGTCGTCCCGGTGCTGCGACGGCTCGACCGGGAATCGACTAACGGTTCGTAGGTCCGAAGGCCTCGGCATACGCTTCCGTGATCCTCGACGCGTTCTCCTCGACGGCGCGACCGCTCACGTCGATCATCCGCCAGCCCTGCTGACGGCATAGCTTGCGCGCCCGATCGAGTTCGAGGAGGACCTGGTCCGGGTCGGTGTAGTCCGTCGCCGAGGGGGCGCGCATCGAGCGTAGCCGCGCGGTTCGAACCGAGAGCAACGTCGCCGGATCGACCGTGAGACCGAATACCCGCTTCGGGTCGAGCTCCAGGAGCTCCTTCTGTGGCTCGAGCCCCGGAATCAATGGGACGTTGCCGCATTTGAATCCCCGCTGTGCGAGATACATCGAGAGCGGCGTCTTGGAGGTTCGGGAGACGCCGGTCAGCACGATGTCGGCTTCGTGCAGGGTGCGAAGGTTGGCGCCGTCATCGTGCCGAACCGCGAACTCGACCGCGTCGACCCGGTCGAAGTAGTCGTCGGAGAAGCCGTGGAGCAGGCCGGGCTGATGTCGCGGCTCGACCTTCAGGCGCTGAGCGACGCGCATGATGAGAGGGCCGAGCAGGTCCACGGCGACGACATGCCGCTCCTCGGCCTCGTGCAGGAGCGCCTCGACGACATCGCCCTCGACGAGGCTGAACACGACCAGCGCGTCGGCCTCCTGCGCCTGGGCGATCACCCGCCGGACCTCGGAGATCGTCCGGGCATCCCGGAAGACACGCAGTCGCCAACGGTTGCGGAACTGGATCATCGCGGCTCGAACGGCACCGCTGACCGTATCGCCGGTGCCATCGGAAACGACGAAGACGGTCATGTCATGCGAAGTGGAAGCCATGTCGTCTAGCGTAGCGGCGCGCGCCGAATCCGCGTCCGCGATCGACGCAATCGTCGGGATTCATTGACGAAAACGCCCGCCCGTCCCATTCTCTGCGGGCCATGGCCTACGACCCGTCTAGCATCGAGAATAAGTGGCAGACGTATTGGGAGGACAACCAGACCTTCCGTACGGAAGTCGATCCGTCACGCCCGAAGTACTACGTGCTGGACATGTTTCCCTATCCGTCCGGCGACGGACTGCATGTTGGTCATCCCGAGGGCTATACCGCGACGGACATCATCGCTCGCTACAAGCGGATGCGCGGGTTCAACGTTCTGCATCCGATGGGTTGGGATGCCTTCGGGCTCCCCGCCGAGCAGTACGCGATCAAGACGGGCACCCACCCCCGCGTCACGACCCAGCGCAACATCGCCAACTTCAAGCGCCAGATTCAATCGCTCGGCTTCAGCTACGACTGGTCCCGCGAGATCGACACGACGGATCCCGGCTACGTCCGCTGGACGCAATGGATCTTCCGCAAGCTCTTCGAGCGCGGCCTCGCCTACGAAGCCGAAGTTCCTGTCAACTGGTGCCCGGAACTCGGAACCGTCCTCGCGAACGAGGAGGTGATCGACGGCAAGAGCGAAGTCGGTGGCCATCCCGTCGTCCGGATGCCCCTCAAGCAGTGGATGCTGCGCATCACGCAATACGCGGATCGACTGATCGAGGACCTCGACGACCTCGACTGGCCCGAGCCGATCAAGAAGATGCAGCGCGATTGGATCGGTCGATCCGAAGGAGCGCACGTGCGATTCTCGGTCGAGGGGCGCGAGCGGACCGAGATCGAGGTTTTCACGACGCGCCCCGACACCCTCTTCGGCGCGACCTACATGGTGCTCGCGCCCGAGCATCCGCTCGTCGACGCGATCACGACCGACGCAAACCGGGACGAAGTCCGCGCCTATGTCGAGCGGTCCGCGCGACGCAGCGAGCGAGCGAGGATGGCCGACGCGGCGGCGAAGACCGGAGTGGCGACCGGCGCGACGGCCCGGAATCCGGTGAATGGGGAATCGATTCCCATCTGGATCGCCGACTACGTGCTCGCCGGCTATGGCACCGGCGCGATCATGGCCGTCCCGGGTCATGACGAACGCGACTGGGACTTCGCCCGCCAGTTCGAACTGCCGATCGTCGAGGTCGTCGAAGGCGGCAATGTCGAAGAAGCTGCATGGACCGGCGCGGGCCGCGCCACGGCCTCTGGCTTCCTCGATGGCCTCGAGACCGAAGAAGCCAAGTGCAAGATGATCGAGTGGCTCGAGAACGAAGAGCTCGGCCGCGGGACCGTGACCTACAAACTCCGCGACTGGCTCTTCAGTCGACAGCGCTACTGGGGCGAGCCCTTTCCCGTCGTGCATCACGAGGACGGCACGATCGCCCTCGTTCCCGAATCGGATCTGCCGCTCACGCTTCCCGACCTCGACGACTTCAAGCCGACCGGAGAGAACTTCGAAGCACCGCTCGCGCGCGCGACGGATTGGATCGAGACGACCGATGCCGACGGGCGTCGGGTGCTGCGCGACCCGAACACCATGCCGCAGTGGGCGGGGAGCTGCTGGTACTTCCTGCGCTTCCTCGACCCGATGAACGACGAAGCGCCCTGGTCGACGGAAGCCGAGAACTACTGGATGCCCGTCGATCTCTACGTCGGCGGCGCGGAACACGCGGTCCTCCATCTCCTTTATTCGCGCTTCTGGCACAAGGTCTTCTTCGACCTCGGGCTCGTGCACACGAAGGAACCCTTCCAGAAGCTCGTCAACCAGGGCATGATCCTCGGCGAGAGCTTTCGTTACTACGACGACGACGTCGCGGACGAGGGCAAGGAATCGACGGCCCGATACAGCTCGGACAGCGTCGCCGAAACCGAGGAAGGCCCCGTCGCGAAGGACGATGGTCGTGCGCTGAAGGCGCGCTGGGTGCATCTCGGGGAGGTCGCGTTCGACGAACATGACTCGCCGGTCCACCCGGGCGACGAATCGGTCGGCCTCGAGCGTGTCGTCGAGAAGATGTCGAAGAGCAAGGGGAATGTCATCAACCCCGATGACGTGGTCCGCGAGCACGGTGCGGACTCGATGCGTCTATACGAGATGTTCATCGGCCCGCTCGAGAAGGCCGCACCCTGGTCGACCGAAGGCATCCAGGGAGTCTTCCGCTTCCTCCAGCGCGCCTGGCGACTCTTCCACGAGGGCGACGACGAAGACGAGGTATTCACGCCCCCCATCGACGGCTCGGGGACCGAGGACCAGCGACGACTCACCGCGCAGACGATCGCCGGCGTGAGTGACGACCTCGACGGGATGCGCTTCAACACGGCGATCTCGAAGCTGATGGTCTTCGCGCGCGACGTCACGAAGGGTGCTCCGATTCCGCGGGAGTCGGCGGAGTCTTTCGTCCTGCTTCTCGCTCCGATGGCACCGCATCTGGCCGAGGAACTCTGGTCGCTCCTCGGACATCAGAAGACGCTCGCGTACGAGCCGTGGCCCGTCGCCGATGAGAGCCTGCTGGTCGAGGACGAGATCACGCTCGTCGTCCAGGTGAACGGCAAGAAGCGCGGCGAGATCCAGGTGCCCACGGACGTCTCCAAGGACGTTGCGGAAGAACGGGCCCTCGCCGTGGAAAACGTGCAGAAGACGCTCGACGGTCGAACACCGAAGAAGATCATCGTGGTGCCGGGCCGACTCGTAAACATCGTCGGCTGAGCTTGCCAGCCGCAGCCGACGTCGCCTGGCCAAGCGGCAGGTCGACTTCCCATGCGCCGCCTTCTCGGCATCCCCTCTGCTAGCGCTCTCGCTCCGCGATCGCCTCGTCGTCGGAGACGAGCGAATTCACGTAGTCCTCGGCCAGTGACTTCTCGGGATGACGCGCTGCGATCTGGCCCATGAAGGGCGGATGGATCGAATAGCCAAGGAGCTGTCGCAGGCGCGGTGACATGTTCCTCGCCCTTTCTCGCGGAACGGAGAGCGTGAAGTTCTCCTGCTGACGCGCCCATGGCTCGCAGTACTGATGGCTGAATGCGCGGCGGGTCGACGCCGAGCGATTCGCGCCGCCTCTATGCAGGAGCGTTCCCGAGAAGACGACGAGGGAGCCGGCCGACATCTCGACGGGCATGAGCTGTTCTTCGAGGCTCGTGTCGATCTCGATGTCGGGATCCGTCGTATAGACGCTCGCGACACGCTCGTCACTCCATCGATGGCTGCCCGGGATCACCTCGGTCCCGCCGCCGACGCCCGTGAAATCATCCAGCGCCCAGATCGTCGAGACACTCACCGCCGGCCGCGGTCTCGGCAACACATAGAACGTGTCGTCGTAGTGCAGCGGCTGCGGCGTCTCTCCCGGATGAATGCAGATCGCCTGGCTGGCCGTCAGCAGATAGCCGGGCGCGAGAAGACGATCGGTGAGCGCGAGGACTGCCGGATGCTCGGCAGTCGTCTCGAAGACGCGCCCGCGGCCCACGAGCGAGTAGACGCGCTGCGTCCGCTCGCCTTCGAAGTTGTTCCGGCCCTGCGCGCCGAGATCGAGATAGGGCTGGAGCGATCCTCGTAGAGCGCGAATCGCTTCCGCATCGAGCACGTCCGGCAGGACGACGAAGCCATGCTCCGCGTAGCTCGCCAGGATCGAATCGGTCGACGGGATGGATCCGGCCATGGATTCAACATAGTCCCGAATGCGCGCGCCGGCGATCGAAGCTCGATCGCGCCCCGAAGTCGAATCTCTTACCTTCATCGAACAAGTTCGATTCGGGCTTGCTCATCGCGCTCCGGGGGCGATCGTCTGGGAACGCACCGCGAATCGCCGAAGCGAGACACGAGACCAGAAGGGGCATCGACCATGCGCGTGGCAGATCGATGGTGGGAAACGAGACGCTTCGAGAACGGGGTGACCCAGCTCTGGGAACCGCATGTGCATCCCCTCGTGCGATGCAACGTCTGGCACGTGGCGGGTCGAGACCGCGACCTCGTGATCGACACTGGAATGGGTGTCGCTTCCGTCGCTCGCGCGATCGAGTCCCTCTCCGATCGACCCATCACGGCGATCGCAACGCATATCCACTGGGACCATGTCGGGTGCCTGCATGAGTTCGAAGAACGGATCATGCATTCGAGCGAAGCCCATCGCATGGATCCCTACGAGGAGTTCTTCGCGATCCGCCGGTCCGACTTCGATCCGGGCGTGCTGGCCTTCTTCGATCAGCTCGACTACACGATCGAGGGCGAGGCCCTGATCGACGCGCTCCCGACCGAGGGCTACGACCTCGACGACTATCACATCCCCTCGACGCGACCGACGCGCGTCGTCGAAGAGGGCGAGGCAATCGATCTCGGCGATCGACGTTTCGAGTTCTGGCATCTGCCCGGTCACTCTCCGGGAAGTCTCGGCCTCTGGGAAGAGGCGACGCGCACCCTCTTCTCCGGTGACGCGATCTACGACGGTTCGCTGATCGACGTGCTGGAAGACAGCAGCATTCCCGACTACGTCGAGACCATGAAGCGGCTTCGCGACGTGCCCGCCGCGATCGTGCATGCCGGACACGAACCGAGCTTCGGACGCGAGCGCATGGTCGAGATCGCGGACGCCTATCTGGACAGTCGCAATTGAACCTGGAGGCAGGAATGGGAACGAACGGAACGAGGAGTGTGGTCGAGTCGGTTCGCGAGAGCATCGACGGCGGCGTCGGTTTGGCGGCCGACTGCTATCGGAACCCCGACTTCTTCGACCTCGAACTCGAGCGCGTGCTCCGACCAGCGTGGCATCCCGTCGCGCGCTGGGACGCCCTCCCCGAAGTGGGCGACTACGAGGCCATCGAACTCTTCGGCGAGCCCCTCGTGATCGTCCGCGGTGAAGATCGAGCATTGCGCGTCTTCTCGAACGTCTGCCCCCATCGCGCGCATCGCGTCGCGAAGGAGTCCGGCAACACCAAGACGCTCGTCTGCCCGTACCATCGATGGGCCTTCGCTCTGGACGGCCAGTTGCGCGCCGCGCCACTCATGAAGGATCAAGAGGGCTTCGATGCGAAGGCCTGCGGCCTCCACGAACTTCGAACGGAGAGCTGGCAGGGATTTCTCTTCGCGAGCCTCGATCCGCACCCGAGTCCCCTCGCGTCCGAACTCGCCGCATTCGGCGAGCGGCTCGACTCCGAAGGCCTTTCGGACATGGTCGGGATCGGCGTCCTCGAGTTCGATTCGCCCTGGAACTGGAAGGTCATGGTCGACAATTTCATGGAGTCGTATCACCACCTCGGCATCCATGCCGAGTCACTCCAGAAGACGAACCCCGCCAAGGGCACCTACGGCGCCGACGTCGAGGGGCCCTACTCCATCCTCGAGAATCCGTCCGTGGGTGATGCGCCGAGCCTGCTCGTCGCCCAGGTCTTCCCGACGCTCCTCTTCTCGGTCGTCGAGAACACCCAGTTCGGCGTCTGGTACGAGATGCGGATCGATCGACACGATCACTTCCAGCTCCGGATCCATGCCCTGGCATCGCCGGAACTCGCCGCGACCGAAGGGGCGCCCGACGCGCTGCTCGCGAACCTGATGGAGATCCATCAGGAAGACATCCCGGCGTGTCAGGAAGTGCAGCGAGGACTGGGGAGTCGTCTATGGAAGCCAGGCCCGCTCTCCGAGAAGGAGATCTGCTTGACGCGCTTCCATACCTACCTCGCCGATCGGCTCGGCGCGTAGGTCGGAATCGGTCGGCGCGACCGTCTGCCGCGCCGACCGCTTCGAATCCTGCTCAGAACCGTACGTCGAACCCTGTGGCGCTGGTTCGCCGCGTGGCGAACCGTCGACGGCGCGTCGATCAGCCGGCCTTCATTTCGAAGAAGCAGATCTTGTTCCCGTCGAGGTCGCGAACGTAGGCGCCATAGAAGACGGGCATGCGCTCGCCCGGTTCGCCCTCGTCTGCCGCGCCGAGTTCCCGCGCCTTCGCGTAGAGCTTGTCGACGCCTTCACGCGAACCGCCGGGAATGGCGATCATGTTGCCGTTGCCCGGCTGCGGATCATTCTCGTCGTAGGGGATGCAGATCGCGAGCATCGCACCGGGCTCGCCCGTCCCGAAGAACTTGATGCGATCCATACCCATGAGCTGCTTGCCGCCAATCCCTTCGAGCAGCGAGGTATAGAACCCGACCGCTCGATCCATGTCGTTCACTCCAATCGTGACGTAGCCGATCATCTGAAGATTTCTCCGTATCCCGTGTTGGGGTTGAGGGCGCTGGACAGGAAACCCTATGCGAACGCAGCCCAGAGCGAAACCGCCCTCGGGCCGTCGAAGAACGTGCGTTCAGCGAATCATTGATTCGCGCGCTTCGCCATCGCCGTGCTGATTCGCCGGAGCAACCAAGGAGCCCAGCGCTTCATGTAATAGAGGCCCCAGGCTTCCGGAGAGATCGGGGCGACCAGTCGATTCTTCTGCACGGCCTTCAGGATATTCGCAGCGACGCGCGCCGGCGTGTATCCCCGCCGCTGGTAGCCGCCGACCATCTCTTCCCGCTTCTCGGGCTTGTCCATGTCGCCGACGAGCCGCGCGTTGCGCGTAATGGGCGTGTCGATGATGCCGGGACAAATGGCAGTCACGCCGATCGAATGCGGCCGAAGCTCTTCCCAGAGCGCCTCGCTCAATCCGAGCACCGAGAACTTCGTGGCGTTGTAGGCGGCCAACATAGACGTCGCGCTGTAGCCCGCGGCGGAAGAGACGTTGATGACATGCCCGCCCTTGCCGCGCTTCACCATGTTCGGAATGAAGTAATGGCAACCATGCACGACGCCCATCGTGTTGATACCGAGGATCCAGTTCCAATCCTCGATCGAGGTCGCCAGGAAGGGTCCGCCGATCGCGACGCCGGCATTGTTCATCAAGATGTCGACCGCTTCGACGCGCGCGTGCACGTCATCGGCGAAGGCGCTCATCTCCTCGGCGCTCGCCACGTCGACCCGACGGGCGAGCACTTTCGAGCCGAGTGCTTCGAGGCGGCCGGCCGCGGTTTCGAGACCCGACTCGTCGAGGTCGCAGATTGCGAGGTCGGCGCCCCGCCCCGCCAGGGCCAGG